>Ga0307512_10004420_pt1 | contig 15425 bp, 20 predicted proteins | sample 14_EM_MG_FD_200267 | JGI IMG/M metagenome (GOLD analysis project Ga0307512, IMG submission 200267) | Populus trichocarpa ectomycorrhiza microbial communities from riparian zone in the Pacific Northwest, United States - 14_EM | ecosystem: Host-associated > Plants > Roots > Unclassified | place... | reverse complement strand
GATAGCAAAGTCAGAAGACTAAAGATGTTAGCAACTCTCCAACGAGAAAGCTGAACTAACCTTGCAGTCCAAAAATCTCCTCAAAAGCCCATCGCAGAGTTTAGGGCGCCCACCCATCAACTGATGCAGGTAATGCAGAACCTCATTATTGATGATGTATTTCTGGTCCAAAGACACAGACCGTAAGATCTCGTAGCTCATCCATCCACAATGAAGGCTAGGCCAATGTCGTTCGGAATGTGAGGCTGGACGGTTAGTGATACCCGTTGATTCTGCTCCAGGATAATCGGGGCAGAGCCGTCGATCTTCAATGCTTCGGTAGATGCTGACCCGAACAACGAAAACATTACAACAAACGGCCCACGATCGACACCTAGTTGTGCCTAGGTCTTGATAAACTCTAGCAAGAAGGCCTTTCCTCATAGCTCTGCTAGGCTTCATCAATCACTACCACAACATCGGATCGATTCACAAGCTCGGTAGTGTGGAATGGCGAGTAGCTGGCAATGTAGTGAAGCCATTGCGGGTGTGGTAGGCTATCTGGTATCGAAGTCCAAGTAACGAAGACCGGTACCATCTGCGGAAGGTTTGTGCGGAAGTGTTCGTACAGCAACTTTGCCAGATATGTCTTCCCGCTGCAAGGTGTTCCTCGGTTCTAAACTACTCGCCTCTTCAGGATAAGATGAGCAGGTTTCATAACCATCTCCAGTTTTCTGGATTCACGGTCCGAAAAGGTGAAGATTCGCTAGTTTGTGGTAACGGGGTCTAAGGGGTTGACAGCGAGTGTGCAATCGACCTCACGGGCTATGGCACAGTCAGCAGAATTCATCAAGATAGGTTTAATACTAGACTGGGAGGAGGATCCTGTGCACTCTAATGATTATCAAGACGATGATTGCACTTCTTGCACAAAGACGTGGAAGCATGGGAATGTCATACAAGCCTCCAGTGCAAGGACAAGGAACATCGAGCATGCCAAAGGGCACCTCAAAAGTGCAGAAGCCAGATATGACCAGTAACGAGGGTGAAGTGGTGATGGGTGGAGCGGGGAGAGATGATGTGGGTGGGCGGCGAGGAAAAAGGGGGCTAACTAAGAGAACGCCATTGTGGGTGTCGACTCCGGAGGTCGAGCGGTGCTGCAAATCGTTTGGATTTTTAGTAGCGAAACCAATAAGATGTGCCAGATGTAAGCTTCTAGCTGATACATCTTGCTAAGACTCTGAAGCTCAAAACTTCTCTGGGTGTGCTGCACTTATCGCGATGACGTCGTTGTGAGGCTCAACTCGGGTGTTCCACCACATTTTCCTTCCACCCCCACCTTCCACCTTCCACCCTCCGCCTCAATGAGCCCAGCACGAGAAGCAACCTAATGTTTTCGATGCTTTAATAAACTACCACGTCGATTCCTGTACGTTGCTGCCTATTATCCGTTGGAGGTCGAGTAGGTTTAAGCAGCGAATGTTTTTCGGATGCGCATTCAATTTCTGACGCCGAAATCATGCTGCATCGAGCCATCCTGACTCTTCACCCAGTTACACTGTTCAACCGGCCATGTCGGGTGGTCATCTGGTATGTTATCTCCGCCCTCTGACTTTTAGATTCCTGCCTGAAGTCCTTGGAGACTCATTTTCGCTGATGATTCTTAGACAATACCCCACCCTTTACCGGCACAGGAGCCAACTGGAAGCCCGACTCCCCACACATCACCATCGATGTCTTTGTCGGATGCGGAACAAAATCTATTCGCGTCTATGTTGATAGAGTGTTATGACCCGGGAAGGCGATCACCATGATACTTTCTACTTTCTAACGATGTGGATGCGGAAGTCAATGCGCAAAGGACTTATCGGGATGTCGAGTTATGCCTGAACACAGCTGGATTTGTTGTCTCGCTGCAGGCTCGGTGAATGCGTGTCTAGGCATAAATGGCTGGAGGGCAAAGGCCGCATTACATCAGGTATAGATACTTTTGTTGTTTTTTGACTTTCGTAGCCGGTGTTGATATTGGTTTCAAGTGAAGCTGTTTGCTTTTTTTGACTGCTTTGATCATTCCCATATCCAAATATCCACTCAACTTCTGCATGTTCTTTCGGTATAGGTTATTACATTGTGCGGAATTAGAGAGGGAGAGGTGAATTCTTTTAACGTAGCTAGGTGGCACTACTGCCATTGTCGTTCTTCTGTCAATATACACTAGCAATGAATGGCCGTCAAAGAATATGCATTAAACAGCCCCAGCTGATTACGGTGCGTGCATCGTTCAAGAAAGAATCGAACAGAGACGGGAGCCAAACTATTCATTGGTCATCGCCCGTTTGTGAATTCCCGCCAAGTGTGTTACTTTCGATGCTAGAATGACTTGTTGATTGACTTCTCTTGAGGGCATAAGGTTCGTATATGTACAACCTCCTATATGCGTAAGCGTATGCACTAGCTGACATGAGACGCATCATCCTGATCCTGATGCAAGCCATGCATATCCTCATACAAGCCACCATCTTCATACAAGCCTTTATTCTCATACAAGCCATCAAACGGTAGCTAAGACTCACGATCTAAGTACAAAGTGAAATTGAAACCCATTGGCAAACAGTTCTCAACTGACACAACCACTCCCACTCCACGATCAACGATTTCTCGCAATACACTACAGCTTACCGATGGCACGACAATCACTCTCTTCACGAATCCAGATTCATTTTCAACATTCCGATATCGAACTGATCTTCGAAGCCATTGTGCAGCATTACTGCGGTGCTGTCAAAGTACAACAACAATTCGCCACACTTTGATCAGTCCTGGGTTCTAGAGGCCAGGTATGGCAGAGTTTGCGTTAATATATCTAGTACAGGTGGACACCACTGCGGAACCGGCAGTGGCTGCGCAAGGAGTTGATAGATGTGAATAACGCCAGCGTTGATCGACTACCCTTGTCAAATATTGTCGCTCTAGTACGTTTCTCTTGCTTGATGTCCCGTACACGCCCTCACCCTTTTGCGAGTAATGCTTCATGATCAATGGCTAATTGTATGTAGGTTAAGCCGATGGGCCGCATCGTTCATATTGACACAGCACCGACGAGAGTAACTGTTCTGACCCATTTATGGAATCGTCCCATCCATGGACGGGCAGTACCATCTATAGATAGGGCGGTTCCACGAATGGTACAGCCATTCATAGACCCATGAATAGGACAAGTGAAAAAAATGATATGCAAATTAAATTTGTGCCACTAATTATAAGAGGACTATTGAGAGCTAGTAATTTAATTGCTAGTAAAAGCTAGCTAAGTAAATAATTACAGATGAAGTTAGCAAAACCAGCGAAGCCAATAAATTTCCACTATACAAAGCTCTTCATGTCAAAAGAAAGTAGTAGCGAAGCAAGTCAGTTTTTGTTCATTTATATAGAAGTGAAGCGAAGCAAATGGACTTGTAAAAGAGATACCCAGTGATATTTGTTTTTAAGCATTATTTCTTAAAATTTTATTTGCATATTTTTATTTGTCCCATTCATGGGTCCATGGATGGGCGGCTACCACGAACGGATCACAGCACGCAAAGTCGGTATCGAAACAGGGATCCACTGGGTTCCGGGACACACCGGCATCCCCGGGAATGACGAAGCAGATCACCAAGTGAACCTAGCCCGAGAGGCCTGCAGAGTGGGCACAGTACGAGAATGAATATACACCTCTGTGGCGAATAGAACCAGACGGATCTCCGAAGTAAGGTCGGTGGCAAAGGCACAGTGGGAGGCCAACAAGTGCAGCAAGCACTGCAGCTACAGACTGAAGGGCAAGGCCGGGAGCAAGAGACCTATCCCAATGACTAGTGTGAATCCACTGGTGGCCAGATTCTATCAACTGAAGTCTGGGCACGCGCCGATAGGCCCGTACTTGAAATGGTTCGGGCACAGAGACGACGACAAATGCTGGTCGTGCGGCGATGGAGGTAGAATAATCCAGACACGGAAACACCTCTTCTGCCACTGCAGGTGATGGAAAGACCAGCAGAAGATGCTCTGGAAAGCGGTGGGGAAGACAACGGGCTGGAAAGTGGGCAGATGCTGACATGTGCAGGTCTCTGAGCTGTTTTCCATGGAGAAATGCAACAAAGCGGTGATGGACTTCCTGGCAGCTACTGACGTCGGGAAGTTTCCGCCCAGACGAGTGAAGAAAGTGAGCAAACACTTAGCATTTTCGCCACTCATGGGCAATGTTTGAAAGTCAATTCCTCAACACAACACTGATCAATTTGATTAAGAATGAAATAACAAGTAGTATATATATATAAGATCCTCTACCATTATGTAGGACCACCATTGTTGTCAAGCAGGGAACAGACCATCTTAGGCATGCCATCTATCTGCTGGTAAATACACCTTCCTAGCTACTCCACCCACAACCGTTGTGTGACAACAATAACTTTCTCATGTGCATGAGGTTGTTGTTTAGGGTCTAGCATTACTTTTCTGAAGTGTGCTTTCCACACAGACTATACATTGATGATTGTGTTCTAGTCATTGACAATGTGATGAATGGCAGTTTTTGCCCACCCTAGTTTTCTGTTGCATTTTGTGAAAGGAATAACCTACAGACTTTAGCTGAATAACACAAATGGGATCTTCGTGAGTTGACTCCCTACTCCTGCCATCAGGACTGATAGGCGTGACCATGTGGAGTGGGAGCTTGGGAATGTGTTGCACAATGTGGAACTAGTGCGGGATCGCTCACTTTCTTCACTCGTCTGGTATCTATTATTCATATAAGCACATGGAATGTATCTTTTTCGATTCTTATTGGTCAGAATTATGTGGCTGAGTGGCTGAGTGGCTGAGTGGCTGATAGTGGCAAGTATAAACCACAAGAACTCAAATTAAAAACAACCCACCAATTTAAGTCTTCAAGTTGTTACGGGGGTTCTTAATCCCAATAATCAATACAACATTTATTAGATTAAGTACAACCGCCTTTCTAAGAAAACTCTTTCTTTCCTCATCTTATCCTAAGACTCAACCTCTTGCACCTGTGTAGCAAGAGCAACCAATCTAAACTGATACCAAAGCCCGTCGCCTTGATATATATAGATTATGCTTCCCCATCGAATAACCAATCCTCTGAAAATTCCTCGAATGGTAATAACCCGGTTGTCATGGCTCAGGATTGGGGATGATGGATCAAAGGATACTTAGGAATAGTACCGGATGAAGGGAAGGAATTGGTGTTACAGAAAGGCGGAGACATGGATGGACGCAGAGATGGTGTAGGAATGTTAGAAGATGGTAGCGGTATAATATGCTATGATAAGGAAGTGGTCTGAGGTGTTGTGATGTCGGACGATGTGGCGTGGTTGTATTGATACGAGTTGTGTTGATGGTGTGTAAGATCATGGTTGGATATTCGGAGGGTACATTGGAGCATAAGGAATGGCTCGAGGGTGGTAGACGAAGTGTATATAAAGAGAGGTTGATTGGTGTTGGAGGAGTTTCTTTTCTTTTCTTTTTACTTGTTCTCTTGTCTAGTAAAGCAAGTACGACTTTGAACCAGCTTCGATTCTTGTTTTGTTCTGATTTCCTTGATACGAACTTTGAGCTCCGCTCCGATTACGATATTACAGTCAAGTCATCAATATCACCTGCACTCGACCCTGCCTGTTACATTGGAACCAGTCCTTTATACATGCACCTGATATTGAATGTATTGTCAACATTGTTTGACCCCTTGTTTTGATCTTGCTTGGTATTACTGTGAAGTCACAGACAGTTATATCTCGATTTGCTACTTGTGCAGCTATGACCTCGCGAATTTGGATGTGCCTGCACCCTTCGACCGGCTGTAAGTACTGCAACCAACCTTGCTCTGTCACCTGCTGGGTATATTTCGGACAGAATTATTGGTGGATTCACGTTTGTGATGATTGCGTTGACGAGCATCCACGATTTGCAGGATTTGATATCCGCTAATACCCATATCGATTCCCATATTCGAATGCGAGAGTACGACGGTAATTGTAATTTGTACCTCCCGAACGAACTGGTTTGACCTTGCCGGAACTCATTGTTTTCTTTCCGAACCTGAACCCTTGAACGCCTTTGAGAGTATTGAAGAATTATTTAATACCGAGGTAGATGACCTCATCTTGCCTGCTTATTTTTGGGAACAATCAGACGTTCCCTCCCCTTGGAATATTTATTGGACAAAAGCCGCCGCATACGGAGGAGGCTTGGAAGTGGACAACCCTGTGTTTGAAAGCAATTGGACGAAGTACTGGGGAGCCCACGCTTGGTTTGATTGTGACCCGGAACTACCTTCTGAGTGTGAAGGATATAACTGTTCAGGAGCACACTCGACGGAAGGATACGCACCAGCAGCAGTAGTATCAGCAAAGCCTTTGCCGGTGCTATTGATTGTTATAGAACCCCTGATCCCGACTCCTTCTGAAATTGACGCATTTAATTGGCACTGGTAGATGTGGTTCATCCGCTGCGATGTCCGGATCAGAACAGCACGATCGGGTGGCCCTGGTGTCTGCGCACGACCAGGACATCATCGGAGGAATCGTCAACAGGAACCTGTTGGAAATCGACTGTGGGGAGAGATAGATACTGCTCGAGGAAGCACAGGAGGTGCTGAGGAGAGTAGAGTGGTACACCGAGCCCGTGGCCATGATACAGAGGGTGTGCGATCACCTGGCACAGATAGTCACATTACAGAAGCAGATCACAAATCTGCAGATATAACAGTTCCTGCCTCCGGAGTGCGATCACTCAATATTTGAATAACAACTGGAGACGTTGAGGGGGGAACTGGAAGAAGCGAGGAGAGTCCCAAGAATGGCCGGAACAGACGAGGACCTATGACAGGAACTGGACGATATGACACGGGACGCCAGACAATCGGGAGAAGAAGTCCGAGCTTTGAGGACGCAGTTAGCGAATGCACTGTCCTTAGAGGCACAGGTAGCCCTGACTCCCCCCCAGCAACCCGAAGACCGAGGATAGAAGTTTCCCGACTCCCCGGACTTTTCAGGATTGGATCGTGCTGAGTTGAGAGGCTGGATTGCTCAACTTCGAATGGTCATAGGACATAAACCCGGCAGCTTTCCCGACGAATAGTCGATAATGCGGAACGTCATTAACCGCCTGAGGGGTGTAGCCTAGGGCCAGATTCTGCCATCCATCCGGGAGGACCGGGAGATAGGGCTGGAAGACTTGCCAGCTTTTATATAACTCCTGGAAGCAGCTTTTGGGAACCCCGATTGAGTAGCCACTGCCGAACGGAAAATGCGGGAGATTATACAAAAGAACCGCGAGTTCTCTCAGTACTATGCTGAGTTCCAAGTTATCGCCGCAGATTTCGATTGGAATCCTTTGGCTTTACGGAATGCTCTACAAATAGGATTGTCCGAAGAAATGAAGGACTCCGTTACATATAGCGATATGCCAGAGGAACTCCCTGCGTTTGTGACAGTTTGTCAGAAGCGAGGTAGCCAGATCCGACAACGACACGCGGAAAAGGCGGCATAGAATAAGGGTGGAGGGACAGGTTTTGCCTGTTCCCCCAGACCTCTGGCTCTCCCTAAGGATCCCGCAGGAGGTTCTGCTGGAACAGTCGCTGGATATACTGGACCTGCATTTATGGATCTTAGTGCGGGCAGGAGGAGGATTTCCATGGAAGAAAGAGCCAAGAGGTTCATGGATGGGAGGTGTTTGTGCTGTGGCGGGTTTAACCACAGGGCTGCAGAATGTGCGGCAAGGAAAAAGGCTCAGACGTTCAAGGCGTCTGGAGCGGAGGTAAAGGAAGTAGGGACCGGGACAGGTTCTGAGGAATCGGGAAAAAAGCAGGTCAATTGAAGAAGGATGGCTTTTCAGTTGACGGTAATAGTCTTGTTTTAAATGCTTTGAAATGTTTTGGAATTTCGCGTCTTTCAGTTAGCAAGGTGGAGGTATTAGAAGGATCAATGGAAGGGAAACATTTAGTTATAACCTGTACATTGACCGTAAATAGTTAAGAAATACCCATATATCCACTGATCGACTGCGAAGCTACAGGCATAGCATTTATGGATTAAGACGTTGCTCGCTATCATTCAATACCCCTCCAAGAGCTAAAACAAAAAAGACAAGTCGAGGTTATTGACGGGAGACCTATTAAATCCGGGGATATTATGTGTATTGCTAAAGTAGGAATAATGATCCAAGATCATAAAGAGCAGTTACCTATGTTCATTACAAAATTGGGACATTATCCCATTGTCCTTGGAATTCCCTGGTTACGATTACATGATGTTGTGGTACGGTTTGTATCCAATACAGTCACTTCCGGATCATAATACTGCACGATACATAGTGTTAGCAATGGGTCCGGGTAACCCGCCAGCGTTCCGGTTTTTGGCTGGCGGTTCGGTTCGGTTCGGGTCGTTACCCGGCCAAAAACCCGAACCGCTATGTCTTGGCGGGTTCGTTCCCCGGACCGAACCGAAACCGTGCGTTTTTTGGCCGGGTAGGAACCGGACCGCGGGTCCATTTAGCGGTTCCTACATTTTTGGCTCCAATTAAGTATTTGAGTTCTGATCATATCATGACATGATGTATACGTAGATTGTGCAGTTTAAGCCGATCTTTCACCTCCCGCTTTCAGAATTGAGATCCGACTGATATTCATTGAGTGGCTGTCAAATAAGCATAGATTTTCACCGAAATTCGCGGGTTTTCGACAGCTACTGAATAAATATTGGTCGGTTTGCAAATCTGAAAGCGGGAGGTGAAAGAGTGGCTAAAACTGCACAATGTGCGTATACATCATGTCATGATACAATCAGAACTCAAATACTTAATTGGAGCGAAACATCTGGGCTTGCAAAGGCCGGGTTTTGAGGTGGAAACCGGCCCAAATGCCAACGGTCCAGGTTTTTCATGTGGTAAAAGCGTTGCCACGGTTCGGATCCGGTTCCAACCCTAACCCGGAACCGTTCTACCGGGTTGGAACTGTTGCTAACACTAATGATTCATTGTCATGATGCACCCGTTACGGTGCAAGGAGTTACAGAGGAACCTCCTGAGCCAGTTTACGCCCCAAGTGGGATATTTGAACCATATATACGCCCTTAACGCCCCTTTTGAGGGAATATCGTCACGCCTAATGGGTCTTCATTCTTCCGAATAGTTAAGAAAGGGAAACCTAAGGTGTTTAAGGCATCTCTTTATGATATTAATAAAGCTATCGAAGCAAATGATTGTAAGGAACAACCCCTGGAGGAGATTGTTCCAGAACAGTACCATGAGTTCCTTCCTTTCTTCAATAAAGTCTTAGCTGAGTGCCTTCCACCACATTGACCAGGCATTGATCATGAAGTATGCCTGAAGGCAGGGGAGACCTCAATATGGGGCCCCTTTTATTCAATGTCAAGGGCCGAGTTAGTGGTCTTTAGAGAATGGCTAGAGGAGAATATGTCGAAGGGATTTATCCGTCAGTTATCGTCCCCCTTCGCCGCATTAGTTCTTTTTGCAATGAAATTAGATGGAGGGCTTTGATTCTGTATTGATTATCGAGATATCAATAGTAAAACGATGAAGAATCGATATCCACTTCCCCTGATTAAGGAGATACTGAACCTTTCAGTGAGAGCCCGGATATATACAAAATTGGACATACGAGGAGCCAATAATTCATTGCAAGTAAAGGAAGGGGATGAGCATAAGTTGGCCTTTCGGACGCAGTATGGGATATTTGAACTTACGGTAATGCAATTCGGAATGATATATCCCCCAGCGGATTTTCAAGGCTATATAAATAACACCATTCGGGAAGCATTGGATGAGTTTGCTTCAGCTTATTTGGATGATATTCTTATATTTAGCAATCCGGAGGAAGAACATGACGGCCATGTTAAGTGGATTATGCAATGGTTATTAGATGCAGGATTATACTTGAAGCCAGAGAAGTGTGAGTTCCATAAGGGTACAGTGAAATACCTAGGATTGATTATATCAACAAAGGGGATATCCATGGATGAGGATAAAGTGGAAACCATACGGAATTCGAGTCGAGAAAAGAAAACTGCAAATGGGAGGTTGAATAACCTGTTCAACGTACAATAGTTCCTCGGATTGTGTAATTATTATCGATGGTTTATTTCTAAGTATTCCGAGAGAGCAGAGCCATTGACAAGGCTGATAAAGAACGATCAACCATTTGTATGAGAAGCAGAACAGCGGTTGGCTTTCGAAACTATGGTGGAGGCCTTCATTATAGCTCCAGTACTTCGACATTTTGATCTTGAGAGGGAGGTAATTAGGGAGGCTGACACCTCCGATTACGTATCCACCGGGGTACTGTCACAATGTGACGATGATGGAGTGTTACAGCTTGTGGCATATTTTTCAAAGAAACATTTACCGGCCAAATTTAATTATAATATATATGATAAGGAGCTTATGGCCATTATTAAGGCATTGGAGGAATGGAGACCAGACTATGCAGGGGCTGCACACCCTGTTCAGTTGATAACTGATCATAAGAACCTCGAATATTTTATGATAAAGAACTCCTAAATCAACGACAGGCTCCATGGTCAGAATTCCTAACAAGATTGGATAACAAAATAGTCTATAGACCAGGTAAGTCGAATGGTAAAGCGGATGCTTTGATAAGGAGGCCAGAAGACCTCCCTGAGGGGGGGGGGGATGAAAGACTTAAAAATATGGAATAGGTGATTCTAGAGCCGCAAAACCGGCTGGAACAATTGCGTTTGTTGGCGGATAGCCCACCCGTTCGGGGCCGTCCCTCTATTTTTGATCTTATGGCAGCAGCATATGGGACTGACCAGCTACCAGGGAGAATACTGCGAGCGATTCGGACAAAGAGCGGGATACAGGAGATCACTATTGCGGAATGTATTGAGAATGAGAGACAAATAAGGTATAGAGGTAATCTGTATGTACCAGATGGCAATGAGGTGCGTCTACACATTATACAGAAACATCACCATACAGGGTTGGCAGGACATCCAGGATGAGTGAAGACGTTTGATTTGTTTGATCGAGTATAGTACTGGAAGGCAATGCGTAAGGTTGTTGATCGGTATGTTCGAAATTGCCAGGAATGCCAGTGGTCCCGGAGTTCAAGACATTTGACCTTTGGGGTTCTTCGGCCTCTACAGTACCGAATAAGCTATGGGAAGATATTTCGATGGAGTTTGTTGTGGGATCACCAGAGTGCGAAGGGTTCGATGCAATAAGGGTAGTAGTAGATCGGCTTTCGAAGATGTGGCACTTCATTCCTTGCCATACAACTATAGATGCTTTGGGTTTGGCGGAGCTGTTTCTCAGGGAAGTGGTACACCTCCATGGACTGCCGTTAACCATTGTTTCAGATTGAGGCCCACAGTTTGCATCAGTTTTTTGCCAACAGGTGTGCAGTCGGTTGGGGATTGATCGAAGAATGTCAACAGCTTTTCACCCACAGACAGATGGACAGACGGAACGAATGAATGCTAGTATAGAACAGTACCTTAGAGTGTTCGTGAACCATCAGTAAGATGATTGGGTGAAGTGGCTCCCATTGGCCAAGTTTGCTGCAAATGATGGCACGTCAGAAACTACCAAGTGTACCCTGTCTCATGCAGTACAAGGAGTGGATCCCCGAATGTCGTTCGTAGGAGAGCCAACGAAAGATCGGAATCAATGACGGGTTAGTGCTGATCAGGTTCAAGCCACAATGCAACAAATTCATGAGCATCTCCAAGTGGAAATGAGACAGAGCCAAGCTGTGCAGGTAGAAGGTGCAAATCGTGGACGAATTCCTGCTCCAAATATTCAGGAGGGTTCCGAAGTGTGGCTCGATGCCCGATACGTATGAACAACAAGGCCTACGCCGAAGTTGGATTGAAAGCCGTTGGGACCTTGTATGGTGGTTCGTAGAGTATCTCCATACGCATATGATCTTGAGTTACCTGCATCGATACGAATCCATCGAGTACAACCTGTTTCTCTGATTGATCCAGTGGTGAATGATCCCCTTGATGGGCAACGAATTAAACAACCGCCACCTGTGGAAGTCGATGGCGAAGAAGAGTATGAGGTTTCAAGTGTTGAGGATAGCCGGATGCATCAGAATCAGTTGCAGTACCTGATACAATGGACCGGGTATGATTGTTTGACGTGGGAACCAGCGAAGTTTGTGGACTGGTTGTACGCAGTAGGTGAGTTTCATCAATGTTATCCTATGAAGCCAGGGCCGTTGGAGAATGTTCTCGGAGGACCTCGAACCCAGGGGGGGGATACTGTCACGGCTTAGGCTTGGGGGCGATAAATTGAAGGATACTTCGAAATAGTACCGGATGAAGGGAAGGAATTGGTGTTATAGAAAGGCGGAGACGTGGATGGACGCGGAGATGGTGTAGGAATGTTAGAAGATGGTAGCGGTATAATATGCTATGATAAGGAAGTGGTCTGAGGTGTTGTGACGTCGGACGATATGGCGTGGTTGTATTGATACGAGTTGTGTTGATGGTGTGTAAGATCATGGTTGGATATTCGGAGGGTACATTGGAGCATGAGGAATGGCTCGAGGGTGGTAGACGAAGTGTATATAAAGAGAGGTTGATTGGTGTTGGAGGAGTTTCTTTTCTTTTCTTTTTACTTGTTCTCTTGTCTAGTAAAGCAAGTACGACTTTGAACCAGCTTCAATTCTGGTTTGTGCTGATTTCCTTGATACGAACTTTGAGCCCCGCCCCGATTACCATATTACATGCAAGTCATTAATATCACCTGCACTCGACCCCGCCCGTTACACCCATGTTCAGATATCTCAGCACCAGTTTATCGATATTCTTGAGTTCGCAAAAATGTAAAACCACTCGGTAAGTGTGGGTTAAATGATGCTCTTCCAAACTGAAGCGAAGGTTGCCACAATGTTTGACTACTTGTTGCAGTGCGTACTTGGATTGTGTATATCTGTGACCAGGCATACAAGGCATAATCACGACAGTGGATAAGAGCGGTAGAAGTAATTGGGAATGTTTTAATAGATAGAATTCTTAATAATATTTTAAGATCGTCTTCGGTGTTCTGAATGTTGAATGTTGATTGCTGTTTGAGCTTGTCTTCTCGTTGCCGGAACAATGCCATTGCTTTATAGTTGTCTTCAAGGGTTTGTACACCCATACCTCGACACTATGACTACAAAGCTCATGATAGTGTTATCGCGGTCACGTCCTAAACCAATCATGCGCCCGGGGATAACATGCCACGCATCCCTGTAGGCTATCGTGTTCATGCAATGTTGTTTCAAAGCATTATGCTCCTGATAAGAATCAGGCCATCCATCGCATGATATCATGTCAGACACTGTGTCAGACGAAACTTGGACTTAGACATCCTGCTACCCATTTGCGACAGTAGTTGGAATGTCTGCCAACAAGATAGTTGGCAGCGCTTATTGCAAATCAATGCCTCACCTTAAGGCTATTGGGCTTGGGTCATAGATTTAATTGGCGACCAACCGATACTATGCCAACATAGAATTCAACGCATCATCTCATATTCAATATGAGTCTGACGTTGCAATGCATACTAACTCAAACCAATGAGCAGGGTTGCTTCAGGCCCCTTATCTTCAGCCACCGTAATAATTCCCTCGGTCACGTCATGCTTAGGCCAAAACTGTTCTCTTTGACCGGAGCGTACCCGGGTTAATCTTATCGCCTGAGGCGACAAGCCAGAGGTCCCACATACTCGCATATTGACTATCGACTGCTGTGTATGTGTGTCAGAGTAATTTCCAGTCCAATCAAAGAGACTCCGCTAGTATCGAGGACCTGAGCATGGTTGGAAACAATGCGCTTGGCAGATGCAAGCATCCTTCGATCTGGCAGCATTGATGCGTCACCAAATAAGGACTACCCTACTATGTACCCTGTCAATGAATCTGCTAAGCAAAACACTTGCTTATTCAATCAACACATGACTCTTATGTATCCCTGCTGAAGGACATAAGACTGGCTTACTTACAACGTCAAAAATAGGTGTTATGCATATCACGTGACTAGACCGAGAGTAACTCCGTGATAAGTACATTAGGAAAATGTATTGTATTCACTGGGAGCCTCCAGGAGTGTCTGAGAGGATGTGGAGTGTAAACTTAGATGGGTCAATTTCAGGAGAGTATCAGACCCTAGGAGGGCATTCCTGCCGGCCTTCAGAGTAACTGGGAGCGCCGATGACAAGCCAGGGAACACCTGGGAGCGCCTGCGACAAACCTGGGAGTGCTGGCGATATGTCTGAGAGCACCTCGAATCACAGTAGAGCAGTCTGGGAAAAACAACATCGTTGGGAACGCTGCTGGTGCGCCTGGAAATCATAGCTACTACTTATTGTTAAACAATTTTTAAAACTCATGTAATCAGTTTGTATTCTCATCTACGTATCTATGTATCTATATAGCTACCCATCTACACAGAGTATATCTGGACTGGCTGCAGGCGGTGCTGGAGAGCACTTCGAGGTGCGTCTGCAAATGGTGATTGAGAGAACTCAGAGATACACTCCAAGGCCGTGATCGAGCAAGTTTGGCCATGCACTGGGAGGCCATGGTCCAGTGAACACAGAGATGCACTTTGAGGCCGCGATCGAGCGAGTTTGGAGATGCAATTGGAGACCGTGATTGAGTGAACTCAGAAATGCACTTGGAGGCCGTGATCAAGCGAGTTTGGAGATGCACTTGGAGGCCGAGATTGAGTGAAGTTAGAGATGCACTTTGAGGCCGTGATCGAGCGAGTTCGGAGATGCAATTGGAGACCGAGATTGAGTGAACTCAGAGCTGCCCTTGGAGGCCGTGATCAAGTGAGTTTGGAGATGGACTTTGAGGCCATGATCGAACGAGTTTGGAGATGCAATTGGAGACCGAGATTGAGTGAACTCAGAGAGATACACTCTGAGGCCGTGTTTGAGCGAGTTTGGAGATGCACTTGGAGGCCATGATCGAGTGAACTCAGAGATGCACTCCGAGGCTGTGATCTAGCGAGTTTGGAGTTGCACTTGTAGCAGGATATGATCGAGCGAGATTGGAAGAGGACTTGGAGGTGGTCGATCTCGGACGCGGTCAACGGGAGGCGCGCCAGGTGCTGAGACTCTATTCATCGGTTTGTTAACTCGAAACCGTGGGAATGTCACAAGGTGACTTTACCTTTGAGGTTCATATGGAAAACTGCCTGGCGGCGGTCGATTAGTAGGAAGGTATGCCAGAAGCTGAAGCCACATTCCCGGGTTAACTCGAAATCGTGAGAATGAAGGGACGACAGAAAATGTTAAGTGTATGCTGTACTCGGTGTATGCTGTACTCGGTGTATGCTGTACTCGGTGTATGCTGTACTCGGTGTATGCTGTACTCGGTGTATGCTGTACTCGGTGTATGCTGTACTCGG
>Ga0307512_10004419_pt1 | contig 15425 bp, 13 predicted proteins | sample 14_EM_MG_FD_200267 | JGI IMG/M metagenome (GOLD analysis project Ga0307512, IMG submission 200267) | Populus trichocarpa ectomycorrhiza microbial communities from riparian zone in the Pacific Northwest, United States - 14_EM | ecosystem: Host-associated > Plants > Roots > Unclassified | place... | reverse complement strand
CCCCATGGGAAAGTGTATGGTGGTGGCAGTGAGAAATGGATTTCCCCACCACAACAGCCTTCAAGTGGATCGGTAAGTTCTCTCACTTGGTATCTCCAGGTGCTCCTCCGATTACGCTGGAGTTCTGTCTGTAGCCAGATTGACTGTATGTATATAGATAGAGACTTAGCTAATACATGCCACATTATGATGTAGCGAACCTTGTGACTGTTACAAAGACAAATATGATAGACGAAATGCCTTGTGTTATGAACCCTAAGAACCACTGTTGTGACAATATGGCACAAAGTCTCCAGCAGAGCTTCACAGCTGTCTCAGCTGCTCTTGAAGTCTCCTGCAGACCTGTGCAGAGGTCTCAGATGCTCCGAAATTTGACTATCCTATAAGTCAAATCTCGTAGCATCCTGAATGCACCTCCATAACTGCAGGTGCTTTCAGGATCACCTGAGAATGCTCTTGCAGAGTCTGAGAGCATTTTGCTTTGCTCCAGGGGGGCTTGGGAGCATCTGGAAGTAGATAGAAGCACTGATGAGGTAAACCGGAGTGTCTGGGAGGTTTGCATGTGGCTTCCAGACTGATTTACATTGTGCTGATGCAGACTGAATGGGAACAAATACACCCTAAATAGACCCAAAACTGGCTGCCAATCGTATCAAGAAAACTGATTCTGATATCAGCTCTCCCTGATATCCAATTGTTTACCTTCCCTGCATAATGGAAGGCCGCAATTGTCAACGCCATAACGTTGAGGCATTGTGAGATATTGTCATTGTGGACATGCTTAATATAACGTTTAGACTACCATATCGACTGACATCATGATTTCAGCCAACATATGCTGTCTGCTAGCCTCCACATGCCACACACTCCATGCCACTTGCCTGCCAACCATCCACCAATCTCTGCCCCCCATACCCCTACAGCCTCACACCGTCCGGTGCCTGCAACTCTGCAAGTCTCTCAATTGAATATGCAGAAGCATACATGCAACCATATAGTCAAGTGAGATTGGAAGTGTCTTCCCTCTTGACAGGATAATTGGGAGCATGGAGCCATGTATGCTGGGAGTGTGCAATCGACTGCAATTGGGGGCATACTTGAGAGTGACTTGGAGGTGTATATGGGAGTATACTTAGAGTGTACTTGCAAGCATCTTGAGAGTGTACTTGGGAGCGAATGGTCAAGTAGGCTGGATGTTTTTCATCAAGTACAATTGGGAGTGTTCTTGAGAGCATATTCAGGAGTAAGCTTGCGAATGTCCTTAGAGCTTACAAGGGAGCATACCGTCAAGCAGGCTGGGAGTGTGCCACTGATTGCTATTGGGAGCATCCTTGAGACTGTGCTTGAAAGTATGATTGAGAATGTCTACAGGGCTTACTTGGGAGCTTACAGTCATGCAGGATGGGAGAGTGCCAATGAGTACAATTGTGAGAGTCCTTGAGAGCATTCCTGGGTGTGTACTTGAGAATGTACTTGGAGGTGTACTTGGAAGTGTACTCTACAGGATCTTACAAGCTTACTTGAGAGCATAACTCAAGCAGGCCGGGAGTGTGCCTTGGAGAGCAATTGGAACCATACAGTCAGGCTGGCTGGGAGTGTACAATCGAGTGCAATCTGGAGTATACTTCAAGCTGTACTTGGAAGCATGCAATAAAGTATATCTACCATCTTGCTTTCAAGTTTGATTTGTGCAGCAGGATGTACAGTATGCAGTGTGATGCATAGTTTCCAGTGCACAAAATTGCATACGTATCATAGTAATCTAGTCAACACATAGGTTCATCGGACCTCACAGTGCCACACATCAAATTTAGTATGAATTACCATCTTAAAACCGGCTTCTATATGAGTTACTCATGCTATAAGGTCATCTCTCCCGGTGTTGAATGGATTTGGACTATCATAAAGTGGCAAATATAGTGCAGCTGTACATTTAAGAGAGGTACTACTGTTGTTGAGATAAAGGCCATTCTCCAGGAAGGGTGGGAGAAAACTACAGTAGAGAAAATTAATGGCAAGATTAAGAAGCTTGCCATAATCATGTCTTGCTGCCTGGTTGTAAAGGGGAGGAATATGTTCCATGCTTTACATTTTCTTTGGCCCTTGCTGTGCAGATTTATCCTGAGCATCATGTGCTTTTTTGTGTACCCCTTACCTATTCCTATGTCAGTTGAATCTATTAGCTGGTGTTTTTTTTTCCTGGTGTTTTGAATTGTCCTGCTAGTTAGCTTTAACTTGACCCTATACTTGTCTTGTTTGGAGTAGAATTGGTGGACTGACTGGAGCGTCAGTTCACATGCACTTGAGGAGCACCCGGTGTGGGTTAGGGTTTACACGTGTCCCCTACTTGGTGATCCGACGAGTTCTCACCGATCCGTTGCCATTGTTTCTCAGTGGCATCTACATACCTGCTCATCGATCCTTCACCATTCAGTCTCCGACTTCATGCTAGAGAAACCGAATATGAGAACATTAAATTGTTCAAATGCCAAGAAATCCGAAAATATTGAAAATTCGTATATGCTAACTGAGCGGGAGCGAAGCTTATGTTACGTATTGCATTAATGGAAGGTTTTAATCAGATAATAGGCTAGACGGCTATATATCCGCTAGTGAGAAAGAAGCAGTCCGACTAATTACGGTGATCAATTGACGATAGGAAATTTCCCTTAGCATTATTGCTACACACCCTCTCTTCCCTCACACACATCCATCAGCTTCACTATCTTTTGCTCCGATTCTCCCCGACATCCATACCTTCTTTCGGTGGGTAGGTCTAACGAAGTCTGAGAAAGTAAACAGTTGATCAAACAAAGTAATTCTTATGAGGATACTCGTTAATACCAAAATATATGCGACAGTAGAAATATTAGTATAGATCCGGTAATGACGAAATGACTCCGTGTGAAGGTTCCATTTTTGACCTAATTGTAGCCAAATGCTGTTGGCGATTCTAAGCAGCTTTGAGTTGCTACCAGAAATTGTGGTATTCGGCTGCTAGATATCGACGATTTAGAATGCAAAATGTATGGGCAAAATATGGGGCCAGCACTATTGCGTCATTGCGGGAACGCTTGTATCCGAACATTCGTGTGACAAAGGACGACCCCAAATATATGCCGTCAAATCTGCAACCAATACGCCGTAGAAAATGAAGCTCCGCCCGGAGGAATCAAACCCCATTAACACATGACCGATACAGCCATATGAGTCGCATCCATAAGAAACCTTACAATCTTAATCCTCCCATCTAGAAGATACCCTGTTATCGGACTCCTCTCTCCTATCCCTCTCATCCTGCTTCTTCGACTTTCGAACTTCTCCCAATATCGTCTTAATATCCTTCATGCTCTCCTCAAGGGCTCCAATTTTAACCAAGACCAATCTATTCAATAGGATATCGCCTCCACCAGTTGCCATTGCCATTTGCGTTGCAAAGCTAGAGGGTACATCGGCAGTTTGCATCATCATTCGAATACTCTGATTTCCATCTTGAAGAACAGCAAGTGCTGGTGTAGGCTGTAAGAACTGCCTGGATTTGTTGGTGATGGGACGCGGCTTAGTAGCTGTTTGTGGTTGTGACTTGCCCAATGAGCCGCCACCTGGTGTACGGTTGCCAGTTTTTCGATTTGTAATACAAGCGACGCCGTCATCAGAACCCGTATTGCGACGGACTGGGTTAAAACGAACAGTGTTGGATGATTCGGTACGTTCGTGATGGCGTCGGCGTTGCTGTGGTGGGAGGGACGCAATAACCTCCTCAAATAGCGATGAATCTTGCCCAGTTCTGCTAGCTTTTGAAGACACTGACGGGCTAACCCGACCAGGCGGTCCGGTGGAGGCACTGAGCTTTGAAGGAATTACTTTCGGAGACTTACGCTTCCCATATACCATATCATGGGCCGACTCCTCAGTCGTTTCATCTCCACCAATCGAATTCGCCTCATTGTCGGCATCAGCCCCGAGGTCATTTTCGCTGAAAGGTTCCTTAGACACTCCGGCGATTCCTACGAAATCTTCGGGTTGGGAACGTGTAGATCTTGTCATCGAGAATTCTCGCGCTGGCAATCTCTGGGCCATCGAGCTGTAGTGTTCCCTAATCCCTCCAAACTTGTTACGCGTACCTCTGCCTCTCCTGAGAGGCTTTCGAGAACCTCTGACAAATCCTTCGGTTTCCGTTGGCGGAGATGCAGATAGGACATTGCTCATCCAAGAATCCACAACACTTCCCTTTCCATCTAGTTCACTCCTGTCACTTTGCATCGTTGCCCCTCTCCTATATGGCTGTGAAAATACTTGTTCCAGTACCTGTTCCTGCTGTTGACTGGCAATGGATGTTTTGCGGCGGATGCTTCTGCCGACCGGGCTAAGCAGGTCGTTGGGTGTTTTAAAGGCAGTTAGAGTGCTTTGAGAGCCAGGATTATGATTCGTTATAGCATCGGTAGGAACGACTACCGAACTTCGCAACATCGTACGCTCGTAGAGATAGATAGCAGCCAGCAGAGGTAAGTGTGTGATTTTTACTAAAGTTCGGTTCAGACGGACAAATTTGCGGAATGGAAGAACCCATCGAAATGGATGCAGGATCCAGGCTATAAGGTTCATAGGCGCTAAATAGGTAAATATGGCCTCGTTTTTGACCATTGATATAGTGTTCACTGCCACGAGAAATTGATGTTCTGAAATCACCAGTCAGTTCGTAACTTGTCCCGAAGGTACTGCCCAGTTTCTTGCCTTCCACGCTATTAGCAGCGACCATTGCAAAACTATTCGTGAGAACGGTAATGAGAATAGTCACGATCTTTGAAGGTTAGCCAGATACCACTTCAAAGAGTTTTCTCTTAAAGGAATCTATAGTCCCGTACAAACCGAGATCAAAGATTATGAAGACGAGATAATCTAGGAACTGACCAAGAAATGTGTGATAATGAGAAATGCAGACAAAATTGTTTTTCCGAGAAGCTATGCACCTTCATGTTAACCAACTCGAAGGGCAGACCATTTTGAAGAAAAACGAACGTTGTAATTTGACCACGTTTCCCAAGCCTAGACGTCACTACTTAGAGGCAGCTTCTTGAGAATGATGATAGAAGAGTGCCCACCGCGGGTGTAAATCCCATCAGTATCTGAAATAAGGAATATCTGAGTTGATTAATCAGATTTGGCCAACCTAGGACTAAATATAGCTCACGAGACATCTGTTGCAGAAGAGTACTCTCTCGCAAAGCTGAATGTAAAGGCCACAAAAAACCCCGAGCAAGAGACAATAATCACAATCAACAATGTGACCATGTCGGCTGCCATGATTCTGCAAATGGTTAGAAAATTTATCGTCATCCACCCGACAACAGTGCGACCCACCGAAAGGCGATGATTAGCTGAGAAAAATAACGGTAGTGGTCCCTTTTTTCAGTTAGGAAGAAAAGCCCTATATTCGGAACTGCTGGTACGATACAAGACGGAGAATATTCGAGGAAACAAAAAGATCGAGCATGAAGCTAGGATATCATAGCTCCAATCCGTAATGTAAACACTATCATTCGGCATAAATAACCCGATGATCCTCAAGGCATAAAAGCTACCATACTCGTCAACACCAGGTATCAGGTTTAGCCTAATAAGACTTACGTCATGAACAGCAGGAATATACTGAAGTCAAAGGCATTCCACATGCTCATAAAATACAAGGCAACACCCGACTCATTGAAATCCGCAATTTCATCCTATTGAAGCACGTAAGTACTCGTCATCGTACTTTGAAGGGTGTAGTCACCATCATGAAACCGAACGACCACAGCCAAAATGTGACTTCAAGTGCACTAATAGCATAAGATCGCCTAATCAAAACCATCAAGTGACTACAGCAACGATCAGATATAGTTTTTAGCTCCAGAGAGTTCCCACAACACACAGAAGAAGCAGAATTGCAAGTGATAACGTAGAAAAGATATGTCGATATCGAGGGACTCTAAGTCTAGAAAGCTTGAATAGACCGGCATAGCTGCCGTCGTATATTGCAGCAGATCGACGGAACAACCCACCGCGGGAGTGCCCATCATCTCGAAGTCGATGCATCCGATCATAGGCAGAATGGAAAACGATGTTTCCGGCCCATATCGCTTCTAAGTGTTGGGTCACTATTGGATGGGAGAGAAACTTCTTTGCCTATGCAATATGTAAGTGTTGCATAGACAACGAAGGACAGCTTACGGCGTCCCTGACCTGTGCTCGAATTGCAAGCTCCAATGCCGATATTCTGCTTGCCCGTACTACAGTTGAAGAAGCCCCATACCGTTGGCCAGGTAAGGTTGGCGGAGGCATCCCATGCAGTGGATAGAAATCATAGCTCAAAGCGTCGATCTAGAGAGCGGACACACCAGATGAGCTTGATTGACTGAGATCAACTACACTGTCGGGCCGTACCAGTTCCCTTGTGGAAAATTCCTTCAGCAGCTTTATAGCAAGCAGCTCGCAAAGGAGAGCCCTTGTCCCCAATGCCCCCATTTTTGTGGGGTTGTCCACGATCTCCTTGCGAAACTGGAGACAGTTGGCCATTAAGCAGTAGATATATGCTGCTTTTGAAAAGTTGTCCTCTATCCGAAGCATAGAGCTTAAAATCGGCTTGACAACAAAGCTGGACACTTGGGGGGTCCTCAATTGCTCGTAGCTCAGGTTTGTATCAACATTCGCACATATTTCGTCCCGGATCCAATGAACCAGGTTATATACAGGTATGGAGTCTGAGGATGCGAATTGCGATCAGTTTCCTGTGGAGATTGGGGTTAAATTAATGAGGTTTGTTACCGAGGTCTGCAGCGAAAATAGGTAGCAGGGGAGAGTTCTCGCCATCTTTTGAGGACGACAACGAGTCTTCTGTAGCCGAGGCTTCATCCCTTCGATCGGGTGGACAGTCGAACACAACCGACGAATAGGCAGAACTTGGACGATTGTTGCGCATTTTCGGACGAAGAAGTGCAGAAAGCATGTTGAAGCAAGCCGTGCAGCTGAAGGAGAGCACAAGAACTCTCGTCAGAGCAATTACAGCAAAGTTATGCAGGTCGAGGTGAGCAGGTAAAAACGATGTATGGATGAGTGACAGCTGTGTAAAGCAACTGAACTGCGGCGACCTGTTACAGATGCCTTGCTGAGCATTCATGAGATAATTCTCCGGGCTTCAACTGTTCGAGTGCTGATAAGGTATCATTCTTTTTGTAAAAAAGCATTTGGAGTGCGATAAGGTGAGATTAACAAGAGTTTCAGAGAAGGTAGGGATCGCCGTTGAATGGGCTGCATTTCATCATGTCTCGGGTAAATCTCTCACTCTCCCTGTGTGAGGCATGTCTAAAAAAACTCCCTTCTTTAAAATCGATTGACTTGCTATACCGAGACTCCTCCCTCTCGCCACTTGTTGCACAAATTTTAATTTGTCAGTATGGGCACGAGAAAAACTATGTCCAGTTTCCCCTCTTTTGTTTTTGCATGCTTCTGGTAGTCCAATAGTCATCACCGTAACCTTCTATCATTCTAAGAGTTCCATGAAAGTGAAGTTAGACGTTGGGAGAGTGAGGGGGTAGAGGCCGAGGTGCAATACCAAGTGTTATGTCTTATCCAACTAATATCAAGTTATTCTCCTTCAAAAAACATCCCAAATACCATACAGCATTATTCTCCAAGGCTTTCATATATCTTATACTCAAGTATTAGTTATTTGAGTGTAGTATATTTTGTAGAAACTTCAAAAAGGTATACAAAATAAAAGAGAGAATATACTTATTAATTGAGACTCTAGACTAAACGAATAAACATGACAAAAGTAATACAATCATGGCAGAAACATTGCAAAAAGATATGTCTCCAAAACAGTATTCCATGACAGGTAATCTACTGTAAGCCATATGGCTTACTGTGATTTCCCATAACACCCATAATGCTACATAACACCATTCACCCCAGAGCCATTTTGCATAACCCCCAATTATATACAAGTAACACCCTGGTAGCATATCTGTAAATCTCTAGTTGCTTACTGGTAACTCTCTAGTTATATCTCTATAATATACAGTTATTCATCATATATACTAAATATTCTTTTCTATATTGAATACACTGTTATTGTCAACTGAAATATACCCTGAGATTGTTCCAATCGCAACTCTGACATGTTCACTCTCCTGATTTGGACATGTTTGCTCTCACAACTCTGATATTTTCTCATTATCAACCGTGATATGCTAACTTGTCTTACTGTGACATGCTTCACTCGCACAACTCTGATATGGTTTGTTTTACATCTCTGATATATTCCCTCTCCCAACTCTGACATGCTCACACTTCCCACTTTGACATTCTTGGTCTTACAACTCTGACATGCTCCCTATTCCAACTCTGACATGCTCACTCTCACAGTTCTGACATGCTTAGTTTTGCGCCTGATATATTCAGTATTTCTACTTGCAAGCTGACTGTTAGTGCTAGCTGAGAGCTGGGAGTAATTGAACAAAGTGGAGTTGAAGAGGGCAAATATTGATCCGATGAAGCTGACTGGTTATAATCGATTGAAGCAGTCACTAAGTGGAATGGAGTTATGCAACTGAAGTGGATTTGGAATTGAACGATAAACAAGTAAAGCTGGATAAAAGTGGGCAGTTAATAATCAAGTGAAGATGGCTGGTGGTGATCAAGTAGTGCAGGGTGGTTTCTGGCAGCATAGATTAGGCAAAGCTGGCTGGTAGTGATTGATCAATGGTAGGCAAGTGCTAGCAAGAATAGATTGTGGTAAGTGAGTACAGCTGGATGGCAGCTGAACTGTATTGACAGTGTTGATGAAGCAAAGCTGGGTCGATGTGGGTGGCTGTTGATTGAGTAAAGCTGGTGAGTGAAGATGGTAGTGATTGAGCAAATGTAGGCAGGAGCTGGCAAGTATAGATTGCGGTGATTGTGTAAAACTAGATAGCAGCTGGTAAGTAGTAGTTGAGCAAATGTAGACAGGAGCTGGCAAGTATAGATTATGGTGATTAAGTAAAGCTAGGTAGCAGCTGGTGTGTGTAAATGGTAGTGATTGAGCAATTGTAGGCAGAAGCTGATAACCATGGATTGCAGTTATTGAGCGAAGCTAGTTAGGAGCTTGTGAGTATAGATGGTGTTAATTGAGCACAACTGGGTAGGGGCTGGCATCTGTTGATAAAGAGAACCTGGCTGGTGGAGGGTGGGCATAGCAAGGTAGGAGATGGTGAGTGAAGACAGCAGTGGTTAAGCAAATGTACGACAGGAGCTGGCAACCACAGATTGAAGTAATTGGTTAAATCTAGATAGGAGCTGGTGACTGTAGATGGTGTGCATTGAGCAAAGCTGGGTAGAAACTGATGGCTGTTGATCAAGTGAAGATGACAATAATTGACTATGGATGCATATGAGCTGGCTGCAGATCGATTCAAATGGGCCACTGGTGAATTGTTAAAGCTTGGTATATAATGGCTAATGAATGGAATGGTGATGGTGGTGTTTGTGCTGGTGCTGAGAATGGTGGGGGTAATGGTGGTAATGGTAATGGTGGCGATGGTGATGATGGTGATGGTGATGATGGTGATGGTGATGATGGTGATTGTGATGATAGTGATGGTAATGATGGTGATGGTGATGATGGTGATGATGATGATGGTAATGGTGATGATGGTGATGATAGTAATGGTGGTAATGGTTATGGTAGTGATGGTGATGGTGGTGGCGATGATATTGGTGGTGATGGTGGTTATGGTAATTGTGGTGATGATGATGGTGGCAGTGGTGATAATGGTGATGGTAATGGTAGTATTGGTGATAATGGTAACAGTGTTGATTATAAAAAAGGGGGTAGCTACAGGGTATACAGTATGAGAAATTTGTATCATGCTGAAATCGGTTATAACATATGGTGATGCTCCCACTATACTTCAATCATACCTCTATAACAGTCCAAATATCTGATGGGCAACCATACCATGTGGTAGTCTACAGTCATACAGAGATGGCACTAATAGTTATAGTACTACCAAAGCTTTTCCTCATAAAATATACAGTTCCTAGTCTAAATCAAAAAATACTACTAACAGTAAAAAGAAAGCATAAGTTATCAAACTAGATAATGAGACAAATATACATCAGTATTAACTTTGTAAACTTACAGAATATGTAAAAAAAAAAAAAAAAAATAGTCTGCTTGAGATAAGCAATATACATCAATTTTGGAGGTAATTGTATAACTTCCAGACTCTTCATATACTCATTAAAGTACTTTGAAATACTTCCAATCTACAATTGGGTACTATTCAAAATATTAACTGTTTTGAATGCTTGTTAAAGTAGTACAAATTGTGTATAGTCTCAACAGAATGAAATTAAATTTAGCAAGTACAATATTGATAATATTTTACTATTAGAATGGCTTTCCAGATCTCCATCAGCTGAATATTATCAGCAGTGAATTACCGAAAATATATATTCAAATTGTATACAGTAGGAATGAGATCTAAATAGATCTGTTCGAAAGTATTATATGTCAATATTGTACGTAATAATTTATTTTTTGGTTCTTATCATTACCACTTCATTTGGATATACATTATACTTATTTTGACATTCTTTTTCAAATACTCTTATCTATACTCTGACGTAACTCTACTATACTTACCTTCCAAGTCGGATGTAGACATGTAAATATATATATTGGCTTACCCTTTCTTTAGTTTTCCTAATACTTTCATGTCAGTACTACATGAAACAAACAAGAGAACTATGTAATAGAGTTGGGAACTTTAAGCCATGTTATGTATTTATAAATCCAAAGAATAGAAGCAGAGAACAAATGCTCATAGCTTGTATAAATTCAACGTTAGCCAATTTCAATCTCTATTATATAAAGGAATATCTATATTTATTACAAAAATTTGCTCAACTTATATAGTATCAAATACATAGTATAAACGGAAATGCAAAGTTTCATTATAGCCAGGTATATTGGCAAAATGTATTTTGATCACTGCAAGCCTCAGCCAGTTTGTGAGAGGATGTGGAGTATAAACTTAGATGCATCAATTTCAGAAAAGTATTAGCCCCTAGGAGGGCATCTGAGCCGACCATGAGAGAAAGTTGGAACTCTGATGACTGCAATAGGTGTAACATGACTGTGATTGTGATAAGTTTGGAAATGAGTCGGAGCATTGGGGGAAACATTGATTGCATCAAGAAGTGTCACTGAACCAATCCGGGAAATTGCAACAGACTCTGCAGGTTACCTGGATTCATATGATTACTGATTTTGAGGAGTGTAGGTATTATCTGCAATCCTCTAGATGTACACAAGTATGAATTGTTGGGATGAACCTGTCAAGACAATTGATTGATTGAGTCTAAGTTTATGATGACACATAGCCTACACAGTAGCTGCCAGCCCTAACCCAAAGTCATTTAATGATGTACTCTAGAAAGACTCTGTCTAACACTCCTCCATGAAGTTATTATGTCTGTAAAACACTAAGCCACTGATAAAGCAAACAGAAAACAAACAGAAGATAGAAGACTGAAGCCAAAACATGCTATGCCCTTTCCACTCATGCCATTGAAGGCATCAATCATGGGCTGATTCTTAAACTCGGTAGTTGATTATGCTGTAGGCTTCAACTCTTTTGACTTCCAGTCAACCACTCCTCTGAAGGTGACACAGAGTCCAGATAGAGCTTCGTTGATTTCCATATGCAACCTCTCGATCTGAATGATTGATTGTGTCATTGGAATTGGTGTCAGGGTTGGAATTGTAGACCCTCCTCAGTGGTGACATGGACGTCTGCTCATCAAATGATGTGGAGGTGTTGATCATCATCCTTCATTTAAATGCAACAGCTCATAACCTGTTGTATGGTGGTAGGTGCCTACATACATATGCCAAGGTGTCTGTCGGAATCGAAATTGGAGATGCTTCTCCATGGAAATATTGACTTCTCCTTGACAAACCATGGCAAAGTGTAAGTTGCCATTTCCCAGTGAGATGCAAGGGCTCATAGCCGGGTGTATGGTGGCAGATACTTGCATAGTCAAGAATGTGTCGGTGACAGTATTGCTTTCAATTTTGAAATCGGAGACACCTCGCCATGGTAAGAACTCAAATTGGTGAGTCTTCTCCATACGTGAATCTTCAGTCTCAGCTAGCCCTAGGAAACTCATCCCTGTGTATCTGGATCACCATATATAGGTTGATGTGTGGCAGAATCAGGTTATCATCATTGAAGGTTCAGGGTGATGGTACGCCATCAGAAACAACCCTGGATTCTGTCAGAAACACCCAGGTGTTCGGGAGGTCTCAGACAGCTCTGAAAGAACCTTATACCCTCTGGTGGAGAATTACACACTTCCCATCACCCAGGCGACTGGTGGCATTGCCTACTCACCTCTTTTACTTTGCGCCCGGAATGTGGTGACATATATGCACCATCAGAACAACATTTCAGTTTCACTCTTTGCAGGGGCTCCAGTTATGCTGTAGCCATTTGCACAACAGTTGGCGATGTTCAGGCCTTTCTCCGGCCGAGTGCCACATTGTTGCTCTCCGCTACCACTATATATTGGATGGTGCACCCTCCCAATATATGTGCATCAGCTGAAAACATTTCCGTCTGGGTGGAATGGCTCCGTCAGAGTGGACGTGCTCTGTCAGAGACGTCAGAGACACCCTGGTGACAGACTGCTGCGCGCCCGGCGCCAATATGACGCGTCACATTGGATATCGCCCTCCGATCGCGGTTTCGCAGTTTCTTCTAGCTTTGTCGGTATCCTATTGTAACTGAACACTGTGGCGTTGTGGCCAACTGTGACCATACGTCAGAATGGGTTCATTGGGTACATCAGCAAATTGTAAATCGGTCCGGAAACCACACGCAGGGTTCCATAAGCAGAAGGCATTTCATCTATCATATTCGTCTTTGTTACAGTCACAAGATTCACTACCTCATAATATGTCATGCATTATTTACGTATCTATATATATATACATACGGTCAATCTGGCCAGAGATGGTAGTTGAGCATAATTGGAGGTTCTAGCTTGAGAAGCCTAGGGAGAAAGTGAGAAGATATGATACTACCCGGCCGTGAGAATCCACGCAATTGCATGGATCCAGATGATATGAAAATGAGATGAGGTCTATCTACCCCGGGGTCTCCCAAATATGTACTCCCCGTCGCTCAGTCAACCACCATTACCCCTGTATCTCCGTGAACCTGCCGTCGCTTATTAACGATGTAGTTGGAGGCCGTGATCGAGCGAGTTGAGAGATGCACTTTGACGCCGTGCTCGAGTGAGTTCGGAGATGCATTTGGAGGCCGAGATCGAGCGAACTCAGAGATGCACTTGGAGGCCCTGATCGAGCGAGTTTGGAGATGCAATTGGAGTGCAGGATTGAGTGAACTCAAAGATGCACTTGGAGGCTGTGATCAAGCGAGTTTGGAGATGCACTTGGATGCCATGATGGATCGAGATTGGAGGAGTACTTGCAGGTGGTCGATCTGGAGGTGGTAGATCAGGAGGGAGGTGCGACGGCAGCCGAGACGCTATTCATTGGTTAACTCGTAATCTTGGGAATGTTGTGAGTTGAGTCCAATATGGTCCGCCGAGAGATGAGAGCTGGCTGGCGGCGGGAGACAGTCAATCTTGGGATGACGCAGCACTCGGTGTATGCAGTACTCAGTGAATGCAGTATTCGGTGTATGCTGTACTCGGTGTAGGCTGTATTCGATTATAACAGCGAAAGTCCGAAGAGAACTTATTAGAATCTCAAAAGAAGTATGCGAATAAGTATTGCAAATATAACGATTTCAAGAATTGTTCGAAAGGTAAGCAAATACTGAGAAGAGGATTCGAGAGGAGATATTGTAGTATTCCGATCGATGTCTGAGCAAGTCTAAAGAACTGTTCTCTAACCGGAGAAACAGTATCTATATATACAATAATAAACGAGTGATTGTCCGTGACCACAGTTGCGGATCAATAACCAAAACAGGAAGAGAAAAACTCTGCAACTGTACAAAACTACATAAGAACCGTAAAGAATAAAACAGAACAATCTAGACGCGTTCTTTTAAGATAAGCGCTGATAAATCCCTCTTCCAACGGAACTAAAAAGAAGGTTCTAGACAAGTTCTAACCGGAACTTTCTAGACAACCTAAATATAAAAGATAACAGGAGTATTAAAAGTTATTAGCACACCACATTATCCTTATCCATAAAGTACCATCTTATCGTAAGGAGAATACTTAAGAAAGTACAAATATTAGTAAGAGAAATGTAGATACTTCCGTATTTTCAATAGGCTGTACTCGGCGTTAACTCATGATCATTGCGTGGAGAGATAGACAGTGATGACTTAACTTCGTGTTCTCAGGTGATGGTAGAGTTGAGCACAAGAAAGAGAGAGATCAGAGGAGATGGGGGAAATCATGATGAGAAACTGAGATGTAGAGGATTTCGTGTGCGAGTCAATTGACTATCCCCGATACGGCAGGTACAAGTCCCGATCCGGCGGGTAATAACACCGATGGGAGGTCTTCTAAACCCAATCAGCCAAGTCGTACTCCTGATTTCTCATGGCCGCTCGTATTCTCCAAATCGTTCCCATCTTCATCCCCCATCTCTCTCTGTCTCGTCCACAACTGAACCATCATCGCAGAACACAAAGTTAAGTCATCCCTCTCTATCTCTCCATGTCATGATCATGAGTTGACACTGAGTACAGCATACACCGAGTACAAGAATACACCGAGTTCAACATACACCGAGTACAGCATCCACCTAGTACAGCTTCCACCGAAGATTGTTTCTCTTCCCTTCATTCTCATGATTAGGAGTTGACCACTGAATGTAGCGTCACCTTCCGGCGTGCCTCCCTACACGATCAACCGCCATCAGCCAGCTCTCCATGAGAGCTGAGAGATAAAGTCACCTTGTCACATTCACTTGGTTCCGAGTTAACTAACCGATGAATAGACTCTCAGCACCCGGCACGCCCTCCATCCACCGCGTCCAAGTACTTGTCCAATCTTGCACGATTATGGCCTCCAAGTGCATCTCCAAACTTGCAAGAACAGGGACTCCAAGTCCATATCTCCAAACTCGCTCGATCATGGCCTCAAAGTGCATCTCCAAACGCGCTCGATCGCGGCCTCCAAGTGCATCTCTGAGTTCACTCGCTCTCAGCCTAAGTGCATCTCTCAACTCGCTCAATCACCGCCTCCAAGTGTATCTCTGAGTGTACTCGATCGTCATCTTCGGGCACACCTCGAATTGCTGACAATCACCGCGTGCTGCCAGTCCAGATATACCGTGTGTAGATAGGTAGCTATATAGATACATAGATACATAGATGAGAATACAAACTGAATGCATAAGTTTTGAAAATCGT
>Ga0307512_10004418_pt1 | contig 15426 bp, 13 predicted proteins | sample 14_EM_MG_FD_200267 | JGI IMG/M metagenome (GOLD analysis project Ga0307512, IMG submission 200267) | Populus trichocarpa ectomycorrhiza microbial communities from riparian zone in the Pacific Northwest, United States - 14_EM | ecosystem: Host-associated > Plants > Roots > Unclassified | place... | reverse complement strand
GCCTGCAAGGAAGAGGTGAGTTCCTCGTACGTCCACATGCACATGGCCGCCAAGGTCTCCATGAGTCGGGTAACGGCAGGCAACCTGCGCAATGGGTAGGGTCGGTGGATGACCAGTGACCCGAAGCCCGAGGCCGAGGCCGCCGCCGAGTTGATGAAGGCGATGACCCGGCTGCGGGCACGGCTGCGCACCGAATCGGCGCCGGGCGACATGCAGTGGACCTGGTCGCAGCTGACCACTCTGGGCCGGATCGTCGAGGAGGGCTCTGTCACGGCCAGCGAGCTGGCGCAGGCCGAGCATGTGCGCCGTCAGTCGATGGCAGAGACGCTCGCAGCGCTTCGTGCCGGAGGTCTGATCACCACGAGCAAGGATCCCGGCGACGGCCGTAAGACGCTCATCCACGCAACCCCCGAGGGGCGGGCGTTGACGGAAACGATCCCGGCGGTCCGTGTGTCCTGGCTCGGCGGAGCGATCGAGACTCACCTGCGAGCGGGCGAGCGGGAGACCCTGCTGAAAGCCGCAGCGATCATGAACCGCATCGCGGACAGCGGCAGGTGACGGGAAGGTCCCCACCGGTACGCAAGCCGGGGTCGGCTTCGGTCCGGGCGGGCATGGGGGCATGGGGCACGCCCGGACCGGAGGTCTCAGGCCGTCTTGCTCAGGGCCCACAGTTCGTCGGTGTCGATGACGTACGCCTGGTGCGGGAAGACCTTCTCGGTCAGGACGCGGTGGACCTCGGGGTCGGGGTCGCCGGTCGCGTCCTGGAGGACGTAGAGCTGGAAGTCGTCGTCGGCGGCCTGCCGAAGGGTCGTCAGTACCACTCCGCCCGTGGACAGTCCGGCGAGGACGAGGGTGTCGATGCCCTGGTCGCGAAGGGTGATACGCAGGTCGGTGGCGCTCGCGAACGCGCTGATGCGGGTCTTGCGCACGGTGATGTCCCGCTCGTGCACGTCGAACGACTCGTGCAGTGCGGCCTCGGGGCTGCCGTCGGCGAGGAATCCGTTCTGGGCGACGGGGGCGAAGGACTTGTTCCGGGTGGGTATGGCGGTGAAGTCCTCTGCGGTGAAGGCGACCCGGACATGGGCGACCTGGACGTCGTTGGACCGGGCCCAGGAGTGGGCCGCATGTGCGCGGGAGAGCACGTGGTCCGCATCAGGGACCGCGGCGAGGACGGCCGGCTGGAAGTCCATGAGGAGCAGGGCGGTGCGAGAGGGGTCGAGGTGCGGGGTGGTGGTCATGACCTGGTCTTTCCGGGAGGTTGCGGATGGGGGTGTCATTGAGCGGACTGCTGGTCGGTCTTCGTCAGGTGCCGGTCGAGGACCGTCATGACGAGCACGAGGGCAGCGATACCGACCAGAGCCCAGGCGATGTGCTGGAGGCCGGTGTCGTCGACGTGGGTGCGGAAGGCGGTGCCGGTGATGGCCGCCGAGGCGATGGAGCCGATGTAGCCGAAGGTGCGCAGCAGTCCTGAGGCGGTGCCGACGCTCTCCGGAGGCGCTTCCTTGTACAGAACCGTCTGATTCGACACGGTGCTGGCACCTGAGGTGAGGCCGAAGATTGCCGTCACCGCTATCACGGCGATCACGGGCGTACCGCTGTCCAGGAACAGGGTGGCGACGGCTCCCACGAGCAGGAGAAGCGCCGAGGCGATCAGCGGTGCCCGGACGCGGGTGCGCCGCGACGCGATGCGGGCGGAGACCGCCGACAGCAGACCCATCGGGATGAGGACCAGGCCTGCCTGGGAGGCGGACAGTCCACGGGAGGCTTCCAGCCACTGGGTGAGCCCGTAGAGGATCACATAAGTGCCCAGAAGAGTAAGGCCGTTGCGCAGGTAGGTGCGGGTGAGTGCGAGGTTCGATGCGAGCAGACGGACGTTCAGGAACGGGTTGGCGGCGCGTAGTTCCCATGCCACGAGGGCGGCGGCGATCGCGGCGGATATGCAAAGGGGTGTCCAGTCGGGTTCCGGTAGTGAGGACAGGAACACCAGCAATGCGGTGAGTGCCGCGCCGAATCCCACGATGCCGGTCAGGTCGATGCGGGAGATGAGGGTGAGCGGTGAGCGGCCGCGCACGCGATCGGAGTCCTTGGGGATCCAGGCCGACGCCATGGCGAAGGCCGCGACCGCGACGGGGATGTTGATCCAGAAGGCCGTCTGCCAGCCGAGCCAGCCGATGAGCAGTCCGCCGATGGCCGGACCGACGGCGACGGTGGCGGCTCCCGCGATCGCCAGGCCGCCCAGGACGCTGCCGGGCGGTTCCTGCAGTCCGGTCAGCTGGGCCCGGCGGCGGATCAGCAGCATTGCGGAGGGGTATCCGGCGGAGGTGCCCGCTCCGATCAGCACACGGGCCGCGACCAGGGTCGGTATGTCACGGGCGACCGCGCCGAGGATGCCTCCCGCGAGGACGAGGACGATGCCGACGAAGAAAACCCGCCGGGGCCCGAACTCCTCCGCGAGCCGGCCGGCCGCGGGCTGCGCTATCGCGCTGGTCAGGTACAGGCTCGAGATCAGGATCGCGGTGCCGCCGACGGATATGTGCATCGCGGCTGCGATCGCCACCAGGGCAGGTGCGATCACCGAGCTGTTGATCGGGTTGAGCATGGCGCCCATGTACAGCGGGGTCACGAACGTCGGCCCGAAGGGCTTTTCCGGCGGAGCTGCCTTGTTCTCCTGCACGGTGGCTTTTGCGATGCCTCTCAAGGCGCTGTTCCTCGCTTCCGGCTTCCGCTGTCCTGAGGGCCGCCGCGGCAGGCGCGGCGGCAATATATGCAGGCTGCCTGACAAACTATAGCAGGCAGCCTGCCTATCTCTCGCGTTGCCTCGATGGGAGCGGTCTCAGCGGGGGACGCGGCGGAGGACTCGGGTGGTGGTCGGCGTGGCCGGGAGAGTGCTGGTCGATGTCGCGCGTGGGTCACCATGGGAACGAGCGATGCGCGAAACCCTCGCTGCCGCGGCCCTGGTGCGGCGCGCAGCCTGGACGCCATCCTTGCCAAGGGCATGGAGGGCTGCGCGGATCTTTGCGACGAGAATGTTCTCGTCGAGTTCCCCTTCGCTCCCGTGGGCGGCCCCGCCCGGATCGAGGGTCGGAGTCCGTCCACGAGTACCTGCGTGGCTACCCCGACCTCATCGACCGGCCCCGGATCACGTTCTGAACGGCCTCCGGGAGGTCAGGACTCCGTCGCCGGGCGTGCGGCGCGTGTCTGCGGTCGTGTCCTGATCAGTCCCGCTTCGACGGCGGTGAGCAGGGTGAGGGCCGCGTCGAGGTTTCGGCTGTCGTGCCCGACGGCTGCCGCGACGGCCGTAGCCCATTCCCGGCGGACCAGGGAGTAGTTGGCGCGTCCGCGTTCGGTGGTGTGGACGGTCACCCCGCGGCCGTCGCCCGGGTCGGCGCGTCGCTCGATGAGCCCCTTGTGCTCCAGTCCCCGCAACACCGTGGAGAGGTTGGTGCGTTGCAACCCTGTCGCGGTGGCGATGCGGCTGGGCGGGGCGGCCTGGTCGTGCTGCAGATGGCGCATCACCATGCCCTCGGACGGTGACAGGGGGATGGCCCGCTCGTCGGTGTAGCCGCGGAACTGGATCTCCCGGCTGACGATCAGTACGAGGTCGGCCAACTCGGCCCACCGCTGCTCGTCGTCCGGTCCGGCCGTCGGGCCTGCCTGCTGCGTCTGGTGCTCCGTCACGACCTCAGGGTACGGGCTTGTCCTCAAGTAGTTATAGGGGCATACTCATTATGAGATTATAGTTATTAGGCAATAACTTCTGTTCGCTGGGAGCTGCGATGACGACAACCACCTCTTCCGGGAAGTCCGGCGCGACCGTGCTCTCGCCCCATGCCACGGCCCGTGCCGGCGGGTTGCATCCCGCGGGCGTGTTCATTCTGCTGGCCGGCGCCTTCCTGCCGATCATGGACTTCTTCATCACCAACGTGGCCCTGCCCAGCATCGACGCCTCCCTGCACGCCTCGGCGTCGTCACTGGAGCTGGTGATCGCCGGGTACGGCGTCGCGTACGCGACCCTGCTCGTCCTCGGCGGCCGACTGGGCGACCGCTACGGCCGCCGCCGCATCTTCCTCGGCGCGCTCGTGGGCTTCGTCCTGGCCTCGCTGGCCTGCGGCCTCGCCCCGAGTGTGGGCGCGCTGATCGCGGCGCGCACGGTCCAGGGGGCGACCGCCGCCCTGCTCGTCCCGCAGGTGCTGGCGACCTTCCACCACGTCCTCGAAGGGGAGCGCAAGTCCCGCGCCGTGGCCCTGTACGGAGCGACCTCCGGCATCGCCGCCGTGGTCGGGCAGCTGGTGGGCGGCCTGCTCGTCAGCGCGGACATCGCCGGCACCTCCTGGCGGCCGATCTTCCTGGTCAACGTGCCCATCGGCGTGCTCGTGCTGATCGTGGCGGCGCGGATCGTGCCCGACACCCGCTCGCACCACCCGGTCGGCATCGACCTGCCCGGCACCCTGCTGTTCGCCGCCACCCTGACGGCCCTGCTCGTGCCGCTGACCGAGGGGCACTCCCTGAACTGGCCCTGGTGGACTTGGCTGCTGCTCGCGACGGCGGTCGTCCTGGGAGCGGTCACCTACGTCGTGGAGAAGCGCACCGAGCGGCGTGGCGAGATTCCGCTGCTGCCGCCGTCGCTGCTGCGCCTGCCGTCGATGGCCCGGGGCCTGGCCATGGTGTTCGCCTTCAGCATCGGCTTCGGCGCGTTCATGTTCGTCTTCGCCCTCACCGTCCAGAACGGCCTGCACGCGGACGCCCTGCACAGCGGTCTGGCGATCCTGCCGATGGCCCTGCTCTTCTTCGCCGGCTCCCTCCTGGCGCCCCGCGTGATCACACGGTTCGGCCGGGCGGCGCTGTCCGTCGGCGCCGTCGTCCAACTCGCCGGACTGATCTCACTGGTGGCGGTCCTGCTCGCGAACTGGCCGCACGTCGGACTGTGGACGACGGCGATGCCGCTCGCCCTGGTCGGTGCGGGGCAGTCGATGCTGTTCGCCGGCCTGTTCCGCAGCGTGCTCGCCGACGTCCCCACCCATCTCGGAGGCGTCGGCAGCGGAGTGCTGATCACCTTGCAGCAGAGCGGTCTCGCCCTCGGCGTGGCCACCCTCGGCACGCTCTACCTGTCCCTGGCACCGCACGGCGTCGCCCACGCCTTCGCCGGTGTCGAGTACGTACAGATGGGCATCGTCGCCCTGCTCGCGGTCGGCGCCACCGCCCTGCCGCGCTTCACCAACGCCGCATCGGCGACGACTCCGGTCGTCGACGCCTGAACTCCCGGGTGCGGCCGGGGAGGGAAGGCGGCGGCCCCCTCCCCGGCCGGCCGCGGCGTCAGGGCGCGGACAGCTCGCCGCGGACCGTGCGGGCCGCGGCGACCAGGTTTTCCAGCGAGGCGCGGGTCTCCGGCCAGCCGCGGGTCTTCAGACCGCAGTCCGGATTGACCCACAGCCGTTCGGCCGGGATCGCCTCAAGTCCCGTACGCAGCAGCTCGGCGGCCTCCTCGGCGTCGGGTACCCGCGGGGAGTGGATGTCGTAGACGCCGGGTCCGGCCTCGCGCGGGTAGCCGTGCGAGGCGAGCTCGCGGGCGACCTGCATATGGGAGCGGGCGGCCTCCAAGCTGATGACGTCGGCGTCGAGGTCGTCGATGGCCTGGACGATGTCGCCGAACTCGGCGTAGCACATATGGGTGTGGATCTGGGTGTCCGGGCGGACGCCGCTGGTGGTGAGGCGGAAGGCTTCCGTGGCCCAGGCCAGATAGGCCGGGCGGCCGGCGGCCCGCAGGGGCAGTGTCTCCCGCAGGGCGGGCTCGTCCACCTGGATCACCGAAGTCCCGGACGCCTCCAGGTCGTTCACCTCGTCGCGGAGCGCGAGGGCGACCTGGCGGGCGGTGTCGCCGAGAGGCTGGTCGTCGCGGACGAAGGACCAGGCGAGCATGGTGACCGGGCCGGTGAGCATGCCCTTGACCGGACGGGCGGTGAGGGACTGGGCATACGTCGTCCAGCGGACCGTCATCGGCTCGGGGCGGGAGATGTCGCCGGCCAGGATCGGCGGGCGGACGTAGCGGGTGCCGTAGGACTGGACCCACCCGTGCTGCGTGGCGAGATATCCCGTGAGCTGTTCGGCGAAGTACTGGACCATGTCGTTGCGTTCGGCCTCGCCGTGCACCAGGACATCCAGGCCGGTCTTCTCCTGGAAAGCGATCACTTCCTGGATCTCGGCCTTGATGCGTTCCTCGTAGCCCGCCGTGCCGATGCGTCCTGCCCTCAAGTCGGCGCGGGCGGTGCGCAGTTGGCCGGTCTGCGGGAAGGAGCCGATGGTGGTGGTCGGCAGCAGCGGCAGGCCGAGCTGGGCGCGCTGGGCTGCGGTGCGTTCCGCGTACGGCTGGGAGCGGCGGGTACCGGCTTCCGTGACGGCGGCGGTGCGGGCCCGTACGGCGGGGTCACGGGTGATGGGGGAGCCGGCGCGGGAGGCCAGGTCGGCGCGGTTCGCGGCGAGTTCGGCGGCGATGGTGTCGGTGCCCTGGGCCAGGCCGCGCGCCAGGGTGACGATCTCGGCGGTCTTCTGGCGGGCGAAGGCCAGCCAGCGCAGGATCTGCGGCGCGATGTCCCGCTCCGGCGCGGAGTCGAGAGGCACGTGGAGCAGAGAGCAGGAGGCCGACACGTCGACCCGGTCGGCCAGCCCGAGCAGGGTGCCGAGGGTGGACAGGGACTTGGTCAGGTCGTTGACCCAGATGTTGCGGCCGTTGACCACGCCGGCGACCAGGCGCTTGCCGGGCAGTCCGCCGACGGCGGCGAGGTCGTCCAGGTTGGCGGCGGCGGCCTCGGTGAAGTCCAGGGCGAGGCCGTCGACCGGCGCCTTGGCCAGCACCGGCAGGGCGTCGCCGAGCCGGTCGAAGTACGAGGCGACCAGCAGCCTGGGCCGGTCGGTGCGGGCGCCGAGGTCGCGGTAGGCGCGGGCGGCGGCGTTCAGCTCGGCCGGGGTGCGGTCCTGGACGAGGGCGGGCTCGTCCAGCTGCACCCACTGCGCGCCGGCGGCGCGCAGGTCGGCGAGGACCTCCGCGTACACCGGCAGCAGCCGGTCGAGGAGGGTGAGCGGGTCGAAGTCCGGCGACACGCCGGGGGCGGGCTTGGCGAGCAGGAGGTAGGTGATGGGGCCGACCAGCACCGGGCGGGCGGTGAGGCCCAGAGCGAGGGCCTCCTTCAGCTCCGTGACCTGCTTGGTGGAATCGGCCGTGAAGACGACGTCGGGGCCCAACTCCGGCACCAGGTAGTGGTAGTTGGTGTCGAACCACTTCGTCATCTTCAGCGGCGCCACCTCCTGGGTGCCGCGCGCCATGGCGAAGTAGCCGTCGAGGGCGTCCGCCTCGACGGCGGCGCGGTGGCGGGTGGGGATCGCACCGACCATGACGGTGGTGTCGAGGACGTGGTCGTAGTACGAGAAGTCGCCCGTCGGGACTTCGTGGAGGCCGGCCCCGGCCAGCTCCTGCCAGCCGGTGCGGCGAAGTCCGGCTGCGGTGGCGCGGAGGGCGTCGGCGCCGACGCGGCCCTTCCAGTAGCCCTCGATCGCCTTCTTCAGTTCCCGGTGCTGTCCCTGGCGGGGGTAGCCGTACACGGTGGCCCGTACTGCCGCGGCTGCGGTCCTGCTGGTCACGGAGATCTCCTTCGCGAGATGAATCCCTGAGATCCCGGCGACGGGACGAGAACGCGAAGGGCGGCGAACCGGACGGTACGAGCGTGCGCGGCGGGGCACGGCTCTGTCCGCCTGGTATGTGCGCCGACCCGCCCTCGAGGTCACCGGGATGTCCGCGCACGAGTCGGTCGTACGCGGGCAACGGGCAGGTCTTCGGACTCGCGGGCACACCCTCCGTACGGAGGACTCCTACTGGCCGTCGCTTCCCGGGCCCTGTTCCTCGGGCCCAGTGCGTATGACGGCGGTCGTTCCCGCTCACCGCTGCGGGGCAGTCCCGGATTCCCACCGGGTTCCCTCTTGCGACGCATCCCGTCTGGCGGACGGGGCGAACCAGCTGCACCGGCCAGCCTACGGCGCCGTCCCGCGGCGCGGTGGATCGCGTCCGGCATCCGGATGGTGAGGTGGGACACGCGGCCGGGGTGCCGGGAGCGCACAGCCGGCTCAGTCCTGGCCGTACACGTGGAATCCCCGGCCGGTCTTACGGCCCAGCAGCCCCGCCTGGACCATCCGCTGAAGCAGTGGGGGAGGAGCGTAGAGAGGTTCCTTGAACTCGTCGTAGAGGGACTCCGCGATCGAGGCGACGGTGTCCAGGCCGATCAGGTCGGCCAGCTTCAGCGGGCCCATGGGGTGGGCGCAGCCCAGTTCCATGCCGGTGTCGACGTCGGCGGCGGAGGCGAAGCCGGACTCCGTCATACGGATCGCCGACAACAGGTAGGGGATGAGCAGGGCGTTGACGACGAAGCCTGCTCGGTCCTGCGAGCGGATCACGGTCCTGCCGAGCACACGGGTGGCGAACTCGGTGACGGCGGTCACCGTCCGTGGCGCCGTGTGGAGGGAGGACACGACCTCCACCAGGGGCAGCACGGGTACGGGGTTGAAGAAGTGCAGGCCGAGAACGTGGTCGGCGCGGCTGGTCGCCCTGCCCAGACGCATCACGGGCAGGGAGGAGGTGTTGCTGGCCAGGATCGCGTCCGGGGCCTCGACGATCTTGTCGAGGGCCGCGAAGATCTCCGTCTTGGCGTCCGCGTTCTCCACCACGGCCTCGATGACGAGCTGCCGGTCCGCCAGGTCTTCGAGGCTGCCGGTGAAGACCATCCGGGCGAGCGCGTCCCGCGCCGCGGCCCGTTCCAGCTTGCCGCGCGCCACGGCGTGGTCCAGCGAAGCCGTGATCCGGTCGTGTGCGGCGCGGGCCGCGATCGCGTCCACCTCGCACACGACCGTGTCCAGTCCGGCCCGCGCACACACCTCGGCGATCCCGGCGCCCATCTGTCCGCCGCCGACCACGCCGACGCGCTCGATGCCCTCGCTCATGACGTGGCCTTCGCGTGCCGGACCAGGTGACGGGTGTAGGCGTCCGGAGTGAAGAACAGCGGCAACTCCTGCACCAGGGCGGTGCGTTCGAAGAGACCCCGCACCTCGTCGAGAGCCGACGACGGGGACTCGGCACCCAGCGCGGCGAGTTCGTCGTCGAGCATTCCCAGCACTCTCTCCCGGTCCACGACGCGGTGCCGCAGCCACTGCCAGATCTGCACCCGGGCGATCTCGGCGGTCGCCGCGTCCTCCATCAGGCCGTAGAGGGCGACGGCGCCCCGTCCGCGCAGCCAGGCGTCGAAGTAGCGCAGCGCGACCGCGATGTTGGTGCGCAGACCCTCGGGTGTGGGCGGACCGCTGATGCGGCGTACCGACAGCAGGTCTGCCGGCGTCACCTCCACGTCATTGCGGGTGCGGTCGATCTGGTGGGGCCGGTCGCCCAGCACTTCGTCGAACACCTTGCGGCACAGGGGCACGAGCCCGGGATGGGCGACCCAGGAGCCGTCGAAGCCGTCCTCGGCCTCGCGTTCCTTGTCGAGGCGGAACCCGGCCAGGGCCGCCTCGTCGGCGGCCCGGTCCCTGCCGGGCACGTGGGCGGCCATTCCGCCGATGGCGTGGGCACCGCGCCGGTGACAGGTGCGCACCAGCAGTTCGGTGTACGCGCGCATGAAGGGGGCGGTCATCGTCACCTTCGCGCGGTCCGGGAGCAGGAAGTCGGTGCGGTGGCCGAACGTCTTGATCAGGCTGAACAGGTAGTCCCAGCGGCCCGCGTTGAGGCCTGAGGCGTGCTCGCGCAGTTCGTAGAGGATCTCCTCCATCTCGAACGCGGATGCCCGCGGCACCGGCGGCGATCATCGCCTTGGTCAGCTCGAATGCGTTCAGCGGACCGCCGAACCCGGCCTCCGCGTCGGCGACGATCGGTGCGAGCCAGTCGGTCGTGTCGCCCCCGTCCTCGGCGGTGGCGATCTGGTCGGCGCGCAGCAGCGCGTTGTTGATCCGACGGACCACCTGGGGAACGGAGTTGACCGGGTAGAGGCTCTGGTCGGGGTAGGTGTGCCCGGCCTGGTTGGCGTCCGCGGCGACCTGCCAGCCGGACAGGTAGATGGCCTGCAGCCCCGCCTTGACCTGCTGGACCGCCTGACCGCCGGTCAGTGCGCCGAGCGCGTGGATGTAGTCCCGCTCGTGCAGCTGCCGCCACAGCCGCTCGGCGCCGCGCCGGGCGAGGGTGTGCTCCTCACGGACGCTGCCGGAGAGCCGGATCACATCTTCGGCGGTGTAGGTGCGCTCGATCCCCCGCCAGCGGGGATCGGCGGCCCAGCGCTCCGCGAGTTCCCCGGCCGCCTGCGTCCTCGACTCTGCCATGGCCTTCACCGTCTCCTCGGTTGTCCGATCTGCCAATCTCCCGGTCGTCACGAAGGGGAGTGGCACTGCGTGTCCCGACCTGTCTCGACCTGTCTCGATCCGTCGGGATCTGGGATGCGGCCCGCCGTCCTGTTGCCGGGCGGAGCTGAGCAATGCTGCCGTGCAGGCGAGCGCAGTCGCCGGGATCTCCGACGTCAGGGCATGAATCGCGCCCGGTTCTGTGCGCCTGCTGCCGAAGGTCCGGCGGGCCGCACTGGAACTCTGGCACTGGCACTCAGTGCCATCAACCGTGGATGGCTGCCAATTCCTGCGAATCTTCACCATGTCTTCTGCCAAGTTTGCGAAGGGTGCGGAAGCTCCTTCTTCGCCTACGCTGACGGTCGTCCGTCCCTGGAGACGCGAGGAGTGCGGTGAGCAAGACCTACGCGGGTGCACGGCTGCGGCGGCTGCGCGAGGAACGCCGGATGAGCCAGGCGGAACTGGCCCGTTCGCTGGGGATCTCGCCCAGCTACCTGAACCAGATGGAGCACGACTCGCGGCCGCTGACCGTGCCGGTCCTGCTGAGGCTCACCGAGACCTTCGGCGTCGACCCGACCTTCTTCTCGGAGCGCGACACCACCCGGCTGGTGGCCGATCTGCGGGAGTCGCTGGCGGGCGAGATCGCCGGGGCCCGGGTGTCACCCTCCGACCTCGCGGACCTCGCCGCCCGCATGCCCGCGGTCGCCCAGGTCCTGCTCGACCTGGGCCGCCGCAACCAGCTCCTGGCCGAACGGCTCGCCGGCGCGGCCGACGGCAGGGACACCGACCAGGGGGCGCCCCACTCCCCGCACGAGGAGATCCGCGACTTCTTCTACCGCCGCCAGAACTACCTCCACGACACCGACCTCGGCGCCGAGCACCTCGCCGAGCAGATCGGAATCCGCCCGGGCGAGGTCGTGCGAGCCCTCGGTGCGCGCCTCACCGACCGGCACGGCGTCCGGCTCGCTGCCGAGACCGGCGACCGCCTGCACCACTACGACGAGGCAACCCGCACCCTGCACCTGTCAGGCCGACTCCGCCCCGGACAGCGCGCGTTCCGCCTGGCCACCCAGATCGCCCTGCTCGAACAGGGCGAGGACCTCGACCGCCAGGCCGCCGAGGACTTCCCGGCCGGCTCACCCACCCACGCCCTGGCCCGCATCGGCATCGCCCACTACTTCGCCGCGGCACTGATCCTGCCGTACACCGCCTTCCACACGGCGGCCGAGGAGGTCCGCTACGACATCGAACGCCTCACCGACCGCTACGGCCTCGGCCACGAGACCGTCTGTCACCGCCTGAGCACCCTTCAGCGCCCCCGACTGCGCGGCGTCCCGTTCTCCTTCGTCCGCGTAGACCGCGCGGGCAACCTGTCCAAACGGCAGTCCGCGACCGGCTTCCACTTCTCCCGCGCGGGCGGCACCTGCCCGCTCTGGAACGTCTACGAGGCGTTCGCCGCGCCCGGCCGCATCCACGTCCAGATCGCCGAAATGCCCGACGGGCAGCGCTACTTGTGGACCGCCCGGGCTGTCACCCGGCACCGCGGCGGCTGGGGCGAACCCGGCAAGACCTTCGCCATCGGCCTGGGCTGCGAGATCCGCCACGCCCACCGCCTCGTCTACTCCGACGGCCTCGACCTCACCAACGCCTCCGGCGCCACCCCCATCGGCATGGGCTGCCGCGTCTGCGAACGCCTCGACTGCCCGCAGCGCGCGGTGCCGCCACTGGGCCGCCCACTGCGGATCGACCCCAACAGCAGCGCGTTCGTGCCGTATCCGGTGGCCGACAGGGAGCGGCCGTGAGGGAGCAACCCGCGTCTGCGTCGACCAGGACAGGTGACCGGCCGGTGCCCGAACAAGCTCAAGCAGTGCTGCGGCCCGGCACGCGAAGCGACACTCGCCTTCGCCCACCGGGCCGCACTTCACCTCGGCACGATCCTCGCCGGATCCTCATCCGGACCTGTAGCCGACCAAACGGACAGACGTCAGGCGACGATGCCGCTGTCCGTGACGACGATCTTCTTGGCCGGCGTGCCCGAGCGGCTGCCGAGCGCCTCGACCGCCTTGACCACGTCCTCGCCCTCGACGACCTCGCCGAAGACGACGTGCTTGCCGTCCAGCCAAGGCGTCACCACGGTGGTGATGAAGAACTGGGAACCGTTGGTGCCCGGGCCCGCGTTGGCCATGCTCAGCAGGAACGGCTTGTCGTGCTTGAGCTGGAAGTTCTCGTCCGCGAACTTCTCACCGTAGATGCTCTTGCCGCCGGTGCCGTTGCCGTTGGTGAAGTCACCGCCCTGCAGCATGAACTCCGGGATGACCCGGTGGAAGGGCGCACCCTTGTAGCCGAAGCCGTGCTGACCGGTCGCCAGCTCGCGGAAGTTGCGTGCGGTCTTGGGCACTACGTCGTCGTACAGCCGGAAGACGATGCGGCCGAGGTCATCGCCGTTGGCCGAAATCTGGAAAAACACGTTCTCACTCATGACCACGATTCTCCACATCAGGCGGGGCCACGTCGAACAGGCCGGGCGCGGAGGTTTCCGACCACCCGGTGTCAGCCATCGATGCGCAGCGCTTGCAGCTGTTCGTCGAGCGGTCCCAGGCCGACATCGCGGCGCCGTTCGTCGACGCTCTGCGGATGACGGATGGGATACGGGCGCAGAGTCGTGGGGTTGATCCGCGTTCCGTAGTACTGCGGCTGGCCCAGGTCGACGGCGCACTGGTCGGCGATGTAGGCGAGGTGGATGGCGGGAGTGCAGCCGTCCGCGGTGGCCTGGGCGATCAGGTCGCGGCACCTGAGCCGGAAACCGAGATCGGGGGCGTGCAGCAGGATCATCACCGCTGCTGTCGACGCGGGCGATCCGACCAGGTCGGCGTTGGGCCAGCCGTAGCGGCGGACGATCGACGTGAGGGCCTCGGCGTTGTCCCGGTGGCACTGGAGGATGCGGCGTTCGCGCTCCGGCGTGGGATGTGCTCCTGTCTGCCGCATCAACTCCTTGTCCTGGTCCGCCCTGCGCAACAGCTCGGTGGCCAGTGCCGAAACCGGCGGCGGGGGTGGGGATGTCACCGTGGCTGCCGGATGCCGCACGGCGGCACTGTGCGCCAGGCCGTTTCCGCCGCTGTCCACGTGCCCTGCCGTGCCCTTCACGGTGCCGCTCCCGGCCGTCCGATCGTGAACCACACCTTTTTCCCCGGGGTCCCGGGCTCGGGTGGCGCCGTTCCCCAGCTGTCGGCGAGGGCGGCCACGATGGCCAGTCCGCGTCCCGACTCGGCCGCCTCGTCCACCGTCCGCGGCCGCGGCAGCACGGGCGAACGGTCGGCCACGATCACGCGAAGTACCCGCTCGGTGCACTCAATGGCGACGGTGACGGTGTCGCCGGGGCCACGGCTCGCGTGTCTGACGGCGTTGGCGAAGAGTTCACCGGTCGCCGTGGCCGCGTCGTCCAGTTGCTCGGGATGCGGCAGCAGATCGACCAGGCGCCGGGTGACAGCGCGCCGTACCGCAGCGGAGAAGGAGGGATCGGCGGGGAAGGTGGAGTGCAGGAGTTCGTCCACAGTGGCCCTGGCGAGGCGGGCTCGACCGGCCGGTACATGGGCGATCGCTCCGTCCCCGTCGTGCGCCGGTGAAAGAGACGGCGCCTGGCGCTGCGCTCTGGATGCCGTCATCGAACCTCCTTGGTATGCAGCCCGGTTGTGGGGTGGCTGCACCAGCAGGAAACGCCGTGGGTCCGGCTTCGCGGCAGCGCCGAGTGAGGCGTGTGTCCGACCCGTCGGAACATCAGTTCCGTTGATGCCGACGGCAGTTGGGCACCGCATGAGCGCACTGTGCGACATGTCACAGGATCACTATGGCTGCAGGCAAACTCAGCTCGCAACCTTCGTTCCGATAATTTCAGAACTATCGGCATCGTTCTGTCGGAGTCGTCGCAGGCGTGGCACACTGCACGCTGTAACGGCCGTTCAGGAGGTTGGACGTGAGCGATAACCGCTCGGGCGGCAGCGCGCCGACCGTCCTGCGGATCGTTCTCGGCAAACGCCTGCGGACCCTGCGCGAGCAGGCCGGGGTGTCGTTCGAGGACGCGGCGCGGGCCATCGAGGTGACCCCGCTGACGGTCCGCCGGATCGAGAAGGCCGAGGTCGGGCTGCGGATCCCGTACGTGAAGGAACTGCTGCACACCTACGGGGTCCCGGCGACGGAGATCGACGACTTCCTGGCCCTGGCCAGGGAGGCCAACCAGCCCGGGTGGTGGTACAAGTACCGCGACGTGCTGCCCGAGTGGTTCAGCGCCTACGTGAGTCTGGAGAGCGAAGCCAGCGTCATCCGTCTCTACGAACCCCACTACGTCCCCGGCCTGTTGCAGACCCACGGCTACGCCACCGCACTCATGCACGTCGGCTTCCCGAACGAGTCGAAGGAGGACATCGGCCGCCGGGTGTCCCTGCGCCTCAGGCGCCAGGACCTCCTCGCCAAGCCGGACGCCCCGGCCGTCTGGGCCATCCTGGACGAGACGGTGCTGCGCCGGCCCGTCGGCGGGGCCGAGGTGATGCGGGCGCAGATCGACCAGCTGATCGAGGTCCTGGCGATGCCGAAGGTCCGGATCCAGATCATGCCCGTCGCCGTGGGAGCCCACCCCGGTGCCTTCGGCCCCTTCCACCACTTCCGCTTCGGATTCTCCGAACTGCCCGACGTCGTCTACACCGAGAACCTCACCGGCGCCGTCTACGTCGACCGGCCGGAGGACGTCGTCACCTATCTCGAAGTACTGGACCGGATGTCCGTTCAGGCGGAGCCGGTTGCACGAACCAGGGACATCCTGGGTGAACTGCGTAAGGAGTTGTGATCCATGGGATCCAAGGGACCTGTCCACAGCGGTATGCCGGCCGTCGACCTGGGAGCCGAGGGCTGGCACAAGCCCTGGAGCGGCACCAACGGCGGCAGCTGCGTCGAAGCGAAGCGACTGCCCGACGGCAGCGTCGCCTTCCGCCAGTCCACGGACCCCGACGGGCCCGCACTCGTCTACTCCCGCGACGAGATGGTCTCGTTCCTGGAGGGCGCCAAGGCCGGCCA
>Ga0307512_10004417_pt1 | contig 15428 bp, 18 predicted proteins | sample 14_EM_MG_FD_200267 | JGI IMG/M metagenome (GOLD analysis project Ga0307512, IMG submission 200267) | Populus trichocarpa ectomycorrhiza microbial communities from riparian zone in the Pacific Northwest, United States - 14_EM | ecosystem: Host-associated > Plants > Roots > Unclassified | place... | reverse complement strand
CCCCCGTGACTATCTAACCCCCCATCACAGGCCGCACACCGAATGTCAAGGTTTCCTCCAAAACCAGCTGTCCTTACAACCGTGAGAATGACAAGAGTGGCCTATGCACAGTTAGTCGGGCAGAGGTTTCACCCTCCCAAGATATGGGGCTATTGGAACGAAGCAGAGAACACCAAGGAGTGGCGTTGGAGGGATATCGGGATGAAATTGGTAGGGGACCCCTTTGTCCCGTGTGGCGCATCTCAAGGCCGTCCCATTAGGCATGCGGATTTGAAATGTTGTATCAAGAAAGCAAAAACCGTTCAGACGCCACGAGTATCTCCTCCGAAGCCACTGTATGACAAAATTTTCCATGGCAGTTGGTGGTTACTAACAATTACTTCAGGACGAGGCGCGAAAAGATGCTCTGAGACGCGATCCAGAATATGTCAGCTATATCGAACGGCTGAAGTCTGGAGGGTACTTCGGCTCCGAAGTTCCCGAGTCCAATATGTGGAAGACTTTGGAAAATAAGGCTGCCTCCGCCTACATCGACTCTAAGAGGGAAGAGTACGCGAATCGGTCATCCCAAAATTTCAGGGGCTTCATCTGACTAACCGCTCAGTGATGTGACACGACCCTCCTTCGCCTCAAAGATGAATGCTGCGCTGAAAGCTGCCGGCGATATCAACTTCTCAAGATGCCCAGAGGAGGAACCAGATAACTGGTTGGACATAGACGCGGAAATTTTCGACAGTATGCTGCAAAATATGGCACCTGGACGGTCCGGCGACGCAATGGACGTTGAACAGAAGGAGGAGAAACTCGCGCAGGATCAAGCTTCGAAACTCAAATCACTTGCCCAAAAGGTTGAGAAATTTGTGGAGGGAGAAGGTGATCTAGAGGGTGCACGGTTCGAAGAGTGTGTAACCTGGAACAACTGCGCCTCTTTATTTGCTCATTGAATCGCTAGTGATGACGCATCCGACGAGTTCTCAGAAGGCATGCCCGATTCAGACGACGAATCCGATCCCGAGGCTGAGACCGACGACGACACCGCAAAAAGGCAACTTGTACCTGGTTTGGAACCTGGAGAATATGGAAAGATGCCGCCTCTCTTCTACGCCAACTCCCAAAAGGTTGCTCCAAACCCAGAACCAGAAGACGAACAGCCCACCAGACTGGCCACGAACAGAGACAAGGAACCGCCGCCCGTCGGGAGACAGATCCGTCCGCCTATTCTTCCAAGGGACAAGTTTGATGGCGTCGATTCCGATGACGAGACTGACGAGGATGAACTCGTTGCTGGGAACGAAGACTCTGACGAAGATCATCCTGAACTTATTGGCGAAGTCGAGCCGGATATGGATGAAGAGGAAGAAGAGTTCTTGGAGTTCTCGAGAAGGGCCCTTGGAATCTCGAATGAGCAATGGAATGATATTATCAACGAAAGAAAAAATCGCGGTGGTACGAGTACGAAAACGTCGTGCTTAATTTCGGTGCTTACCATCGATTTCAGCCTTTGTGCCTTCCACGACTACCCCAATAGAGTCGAAAGTACAGGAGAAACCCGCCCCCGACCCTCCTCAGACTAATGGGGGGACTAACATCTGGTCGAATACGAGCAACGGTTCGGATGGCGGTAAAAATTATGCGCTCGACTCTTTCGAGTCTGTAATGCAGGCCATGGACGCCGAGCTTGCTCGTTCGCGACCATCGAACGGAAAGGGGAAACCCCCGGCGACGAGCAAAGACAAGGGAAAAGGGAAAGCGACCGAGACTATTTCCGTCGACGACGACATCGATGTTGCCATGGATGCAGAGCTGAAAGCGCTCCTGGAACGCGAAGGTCTTGGCGAAGATTCAGATGACGAAGGAGACGGAGCGGATATAGATCCTGGGATAGACTATAACCTGATCAAGAACTTTTTGGAGAGCTTCAAGAGCCAAGCAGGGTTGTCTGGGCCGGTCAGTAACTTGGCGGGAAGATTACAACCAGATTTCAAGCTCCCAAGAGACTTCAGTTAGGACCTGGTAGAAGATAAATAATGCATGTATTTGGAGATCGAGCAAGCCCGTGCTATCTTCTGAGGGAAAGAGTGGGGAGGATGATGGACAACCATTAGTCGCTACGTTCCTTGATCTTGTCAGCTTCAAAGGATGATTCTTCTTCTAACCGTCTAAACTCTCTAACCCGCTCCCGTATCTCCTCCCTGCGCTGCATCCCGAAGTCTCTAGCTTCTTGTCTCGCGCGAGCTAGGTTTTCCGATGCCTGTTCATGACGTCGCTCGTACTCTACGGGGGACCAGACGAATGCAGGGAGGAAACTCATTATACCGGACTACGGATGAACAATAAATTCCCCATGTACGGAGATTCACGAAACAAATTCGTGCGTACCAGAAACGCGACGCAGATGAGGATGTTGTCTCGCCGTCTATCTTCTGGTGTCACGGGACCGTTGTTAGGTGGTGCATGTTGATGTGCGTAGTGAGACTGAGAGTAAGCGTGGGCTTGTGGTCCCCAAGAAGCCCTACGATGTCGACGACGCTCAAGCTCATTCCTCAGTTCCCAATCCCTACCGGAATCGGAACTGTTCCACTGAGAAGCGTGACCCGCTCTCTTTCCTGTGAGGATGTCGTATGCGTCCTTTATCGCGCTGAACCGCTCGTCTTGTATCCGCTTCGGAAGGTCCGAGGCTCTACTGTGAGGGGAATCTGGGTGGTGAACCCGAACAAGTTCGTAGTCTTCCAAAGAACAACGCTTGAGAACGTTAACGTCTGAAAAGCGAGCGAGCGTAGCCTCGCTTCCGAGAACTCACATCTATCCTTCACCTGCTTCTGACTCGCTCCTCTAGGAAGGTGAAAGATCTGGTAAGGAGTCGGTCGTGAATGCGACGGGTACGGAAATTGATTCCGCAGAGGGGCGGCAGTGGCCAAGCGCCGTAGCGGACTGCCCACAGCGTGAACAGGGAAGGAGACAATGATTGGAACGCCCAACCGATTCGAATGCAAACAAGTCACGAGCATTGGCGAGAAACCATAGGCCCAGTGACAAATGCGATTTCGGGTCAACTTGGGAAAACAGGCGGAGCGAATTCGTGGTTTTTTTTTTCACGCTGCCTGCGAGATGGGTTTCAGCGCCGGTGTGAGGTCAATCAGCAGCGGCAGCGTCCGGAACGTTTCATTTACATCCGCGCACAGACCGCTTTCACGGTTTCGGTATCAGCTGCGACGGTCGACAATTCCGCTCATCGTGCATGATGCCTCTCATTGAGGATCTAATTGAACGCACCCCTGCCCAGAGGAGGACAACCAGGCAGCTTTTCGGCGAGGTTGACCGGTGACCGGTGACCCCATACCCACTTCTGTGGCTTTCAGCCCAGTCTCCCCGCTTGGAGTATATCCAGGGGATCTGTTCATGAAGAGTTAATCTACAGGTGGTGACCCTTTCGAGGATTCAGCTTGCGGGAGTTCACGAAACTCACACTGAGTCTGCAGTTGCCTGTTTTATCGGAACCAACTGACCCCCGACAAAGCACCGTGATTCTGGCACTTATACGACGAGTTTGGCACATCCCCAGAGACTCGGCTAGACGTGCGTCTGACCTGGTCACCTACAAAGATCTTGTCAAGATAAAAATCTTGACACTAATACCGGCACATGGGCCACTACAGGGAAGGGATACGATTGGCAGAGGGGGCATTGAAAATTCATGAACTGCTTGGCGACACGGCGGAACAAACACGGTGTTTGATGACCCTTGCTGCGTTGTTACATGGAGACGAACAGCTCGACGCCGCAGAAGAAGCCGCATCTCGCGCAATCAATATCAGGGCTGCCAATCTCATTGCACTCTTGCCCGCATATATCATCTCAAGGGCGAGACGAAGAAGGAAATCCACCATTTCGAAGTAGCCCGCTGAATTGCATCCTCTTCCAACTGGCCCGAACGGTCATTTGAAGTTCATTGCGGTCTGGCGTGGGTGTTTCTCCTCGAAGATAGGGTTACACATATAACCTAAGTCACGCGATGAGGTTGCAGGATCTATTATGATGCAAGCAGGACAGGTTTGAAAAGGCAAGGTCTGAGATCTGAGGCCTTGAGGCTTTGCGCGCTGCCGGCGTTTTTGAGAAGCTCGAGGCTGCACGGGTTCTGGCAATATGCAGCGGAATTCCAGTTGATTGAAGGGGAAACGGACAAGCCGATTATGGATCGGCTGACGATGGTAAGGTCCTCATTTGAAACTGTGCCACTTGTCGCGCCCATTGGTGCTGTACGTTCAGGTCGGGCCACTGAATCCAAATGATGACGTCTTCCTCGTTGCAAACTCAGGACATTCTCTCCTACCTTAGTTGAAACGTTCACTTCCTGGTGCCCATTCATTTTCTAGATCCCCGTTATTTGTTCGTTTATTTTCATGGTGTCTTCCTCGCGACAGGATCCAGTACAGTATGAGACAGTACGTACGCTTGTAGCGTTACGAGTCGTGGTTTACTCCTTCTACATCCCTCTGTCTCGCTCTCGCAGTTGCTTGCTCCTGCTCCGACAATTTTAGCTTCACCTCAGAGTCTTGAGCAACCATTTAACTGGGGTTCTCTTGAACCTTGAAAGACGGAAACATACATCAACAACCCTACTGTGGCTCTCATAGTTGGCGATCGGAAACACCAGCCCAGAACTCACGGTCAGGCCGATTTCTTGTGGAAGCTACCTCGCGGTAGCAACACTCAGAAAACAGACAGGGCGATGTAGTGGATTGCGGAAGAGATAGAACTCTGGTATCGCTATCGAATCCTCGAAATATATAGTACGAAAATCAACATGATGTAGTAATCTCGTGATCGAGATTACATCCTGGCGCTGTTCTGATTCGGATATCTGCCAGCCCGTGGTCTCTCGAAGGGGCCGTGACGATAATAAGAGCAGATAATGACGTGGAGACTAGATCCCCTTAGGCCGGAATCCCCCCAAGCTCAGAAAGGAATTCACCGGTCACCGGTCACCAGCGAAGTGCGGAAAATTACCCTTTGGTTCTTCTATCAGTGCCATGCTGGGGATCGTCCATCAGGGGGGTTTGTTTACCTCGACACGGCGTCTTTCATTCGACAGATCAAAGCGCATAGCACGGCTCTTAAAGTGCATGGCATCCTCCCATCATTATAATCCCCACGAATTATTTCACAGATTCATTTGCATCCTTGCATTTTCCTTTGTCCTGAGTGTCCCAGATATGATTTAGTCTTTGGTAATTCCATCTCGAATTACTCACCATGGTTCGTGCATGGCCGTCAAACCTGTGGCACTGCGTAACCATCGCGACTGCCCAATCGTTCAAACCTATGTTTCACGGTCGAAGAATCTCGTCCGATAAAGGGCTTTAGACGTGCAAGCGCCACAATCCGGGATTTTGGTGGGCAACGGGTGGCTCCGTTCATGGCCAAAAAGGGTGTATTTGACAAAGCCACTGTCCACCCCCTTGCACGACCGAGATGTATTTAAGCCACGGAGAATTGGAGGGAGGGCTTATTTCCTTACCTACCCAACGCCGTTCACCCAAAACCCACGACAGCTCCACTCTTCGCTCTCCCCAACACTCCCCAGTACCCAATCCAAATGGATTACTTCAACCTCAACAACTTCTACTCCACCTCTTCCGCTCCTGAAGAGCTCGATGCCTATCCAGTCCTTGACCAGACGTCAGCCGGTGAAGTGGCCGACAATCACAATCAAGCTTTTGGTACCTTCGCTCATGGCTGGGATATGGTCGAGCGGCCAGGACCCATGGTTGGCTCGCTAACTAGTCCCCGGGCTACGATCGGTCACGGCAAGTATCATTGTAATCAGTTCGTTGTTGGGTATCTTACACGCATGTCTGCAGAACCAGTGGCTTCGGCCGACTCATACACGACCCCATACACGGCCGAGGATAATGGCTACGGCCAGCCGACATACTCCGGCCATTATTGGCCAACGGCTGGCCACCAAGCCCAGTCCCATAACTCAGGCCTCTCAGACCAGGATGGTTCCTCTCTGAGTTGGTATGGCTCCTTTGATAGCACGATGGGGTCAGGGGCGTACACTATGGCCCCAAACCTCAGTAGTGGTAAGAACCTTTACTTTGGAACTTTTGGGAGAACGAGTACTGACCGACTCATCGCGAATAGGCGCACCCGACTACTGGGAGGAAAGCCAGAGTGGGCCCTCGACGAGCACATTCTACGCGGTGCGTGCTCGAGCCTGATCATCCTTATGCAACCATGCTAATACCTTCCCACGATAGAATGTGCGACCCCAATATCAGCCTGGTACTGGTCCAACTAGGACTAGGCCGATTCAAACGGGACGGTTCCAACCGTACGGGACATCCCGTGCTTGTGCAAACGAGCACAGGAATGTGGAGGCAGGACCATCAACTCTGGTGCCGCCGCCCGTCCCATACGTTGGTCCGCCGACACAACTCTCCGGAGGGTCATCCGAGACAGCGGCTGACGCCAGAACAAATCAAACCACAGAAAAAGACAAGGCCACAGTAAGTAACTTTTACTGTTCTTGTATCCTTCATGTGACTGAATGGTCTCCGGCGTCAGACCACGCAGACCAAGCTCCCTCGTGGCAAAGGACTACCTCGCCCGCAGCGCAAGCAAGCGCAGAGTGATACTGGCAAGCTGTGCGCCTGGGTAAAATTGCAGGAGGGTCGTAAAGTACTTCCAACCATCAACGAAGCTCTAGCCGGTAAGCACATGTTGTATTTCACGAAGTACGCACCTGACCCGATTGACTGTAATGCAGTTGCGGCTAAGATCATTCCGGAGAGCCGGCCGTTGGACGACCAAAAACGATGCCTCCTCACCGGAAAAGGCAAGCGAAAGGCAGTGAGTTCGAATCATGCCGAGAGGGAGTTCAGAAGGAGGAACATGGAGCGTCAGTTGCTCCAAGATCTTAGCCAGTACTATCCACTTAGGGAGGGCCAGAGTGGATGGAGCCGCCAAGCCCTGCTGTCGCTCAGTAAGCATGTTATCGCTTAACATACGATGACCTTCCACTTACCTGAATTCTTCTCAGTCGTAAAAGAGCTAGAGGATCGCTCCACCCTTCCGGGGCCATCTAATCAGCCAGATCCCTGAGTCCCGACGTCGACAGCGGCGATTTTAAAAGAACTAGAAGATACCCCCATATTTAGTTACCTCGGTATACATTAGAGTCCAAATCATACTTTTCTTCCCGGACTGTGGATTCCCGTGATGAGCGTGCAACGGAGTCTGAATGCCACAACCTCGGGTTACATTAAACCCGCCAAGAATACCATCGAATCACTGTTGGCCAAATGGTTGGCGATGAGCCTCTATCGATGATTGCGAGCCGTATCAGAGAATTTTGGGTGGGACCATAGTACACCTGCGTCTCTCGAATCGAGGTGAATGGGCAGCAGGTCCGATCGTCACTGAGTACTGATCGATGACCACGAAGGCGACAGCGGGTGAAATACAGCAGCGGCTGGGGATGGGTCGACTATCCCAAGCACAACGGAATGGGTAGGGATCAGTCAGAAACGGTGGTGAGGTGAAAGAGATGGTTATCGGCGTGGGAAACGACCAATTTACGTAGATTTATGGGATGGGGATTGTCGGAGTTCCCCGAGTCCTCGGAGGCATCCAGGCATGTATATTCCGGACGTCCACCTTGGCGTGCAAGTTCGCCACGCTGAGATGAACTTTAAGATGTCTTGGGGAGATGTTTCATAGATTCAACTCGCGTTTTCTCGTGTGCTTTGTTGAGGTATTTAATTTCCAGCATTCTACCACCCGGTCCGTACAATGGACTGCCTGTGCATTAAATAAATAGTGTCTAAAATTCTGTTTATTATAATCTGTACCGTATGGATAACAACTGGTTTAACGGAGGTATGCGACGCGATTGTATGGTATAAGTACAAGTTGTTTGCGCGAGGGGCGACAGAACTAGGTCGTGAGGTGTTCGCTCATATTCAAACCCGCGAACTAGTCTCTTCAGTCCATCCCTCTCCAACGTCGATCCAGGAGTTCTCAGGCCCAGCTTCCAGCCATCCCATCTGAACTCCCAGATCGATCAGTTTCCAAAACCTATTCCCCCTGCTCCCAACGCGCCTATAAACCGCCCGATCCTTTGCCAAGATTAAAGAGGGAAGCTTGGCGGTGCTCGTGCGAGCTTCACCTTTACTCTTCACCTCCTGCAGAACCCTGATCACCGTTTCGACGGCCCGTTGCTCGGCCTTGGTGAATCCCTGCCTCGATGGTGGCCCCGATTTCATCGCGGTGGCGACCGGCGATGCAGGTTTCACTGTAGCGGTGGAAGAGACGGAAGCGGTCGGAGAGGTAGAATCGCTCCCTTCAAGACGAAAGGACGGCGGGGGAGTTTTTTCTACGGGCTCCACAGTGGGACTAGGATCCCGTGTGGGAGGAGTGATCGTCATTGTAATATCTTCTGATGGCTTAGTTGGAGGTGTCTTCAAGCCAGGTGTTGGGATGAATGGTGGTGCCTCCACGTTCAAAGGCCTTCCTGACACAAGTTCCTCAAACGAGGGTAATGTTATACCGGAAATGGGCAAAGATCTCCTGGGCACAGGACCCTTTAAGGTTAGGTTCCCAGATGGTGACCTGGGGCGCCGGTTATCCTGTAGACTGTTTGCTCGGGGTCGCATCACGCCAGCATTCCCCCCAAGGGCCATCTCAGAAACCGAACGATTGAAGGGTCTGATCAAAAGATCAATACGCTTGCCCCTAGAATCGAAACAAGGGGGACCGGAAATTTCCTCTGCATCTTCAACGACAGGGCGAGTCAGGATCGCTTCCTCGATTTGTCGTGAGGGGGGACGACAGTCTACGAGTGGGGGCCCTTGGAGTTCCAGCTGCGCGGCGGTGGGATGGGAGGGTGGCGAAGCCGACCGCCCCCCGCTGCTTCCTACGAGGTTAAGATCGCTGATCGTGAAGGAACGCTGGAAATACATTCAACACATGACGTTTCAACATGAGAGTATTCCTCGCACCTCTAGCGTTTCAGCTACGTTGTGTGAGAATGCAGTGGGGCCGGCGTGAGCATTGTATTCCATCCCTGCTGGGTACTCTGGAGTTGAGGTCGCTGACGAGTTCTGCGTAGCTGGAAGGGAAGGAGGTCGTGGGGGGTTTGTGTTGCCTCGCGAGAGCAAGCAACGCCAATCAATTACTTCAGATGCCTGCGCCAGCAGAACATTGTTGTGTGGATCCAGTGTTGAGACAAGCGCGACGCGATACCTTCGAGCCCCCAGAACAGAAATCGTGTACGCAAGGGTAAAACTTGACGAAATGAGGACAAGCGTAGTCCCCAGTGAAGGATTGTCCAAGGCAAAATGAAACATGTCGGCTGACAAACCCTTGGGGTCAATCAAGCGAAATGGGTATCAAAGAGAGGGGCATACCAGTGATCATCGTCTCGGACGCGTTCCAAAGGCACTCTACGACAGTCACGCCATGAGACTGTAGTTCCCACTTGGTTTGGAGAGGCATCGAGCCGACGTATGCTCTGAAGGAAGTGATTATTCCGAACTTGTAAAGGGCTTGTCGAATGTTGAAGGTGACATCGTGTGTTGCATGAGAAATTGCCCTCGGTGAACTACCGATGTTGGGAGGTGGGAGGTTATCTGTGAATTGTTTAGCGGACCAGACGAGGAGAGAAGGGCGTGCCACGAACCGTAGTGCCAGAACACAGCAACGCGTCCAAGTGGTTCAATCATCGCGTCGATATAGAGGTTAGGGAGGAAAAATAAAAGGTGGCAGTAACTGAGACATGCGAGGGGGCACGTCGTTTATATGCTGCCGGCACAAAGACCACGCTGGGTGGCCCGATCTTTTTCATTGGTGTCAAGAACTCAACCGTGGAAGTAAACTGAGGCTGGAAAACTTCAACGCGATTCACGGACACGAAGTTTCTTTTGTCTTTCCGTGAAAGACAAAGCACGGTTCGAAGAGTGGCGGAGGCGGGGGTGGTCGTGCCTGTGAGATGGTCTCGATCACCTCAGCGCCGAGTCCGCGTCTTCCGAGACCGCTACTTGGGCCATGATACACGCAGTACTGATATGCAAGTTTCGACCCCAAGCTAGCCCCGTGATACTTCGCTAATTTCCAGCCTTGAAGCCAGTCAACACCTCCGGAGTCTCGCGTCTCACCAAGTTCTACACGACCCCCCAGAAATCACGACAAATATTAGTCGAGAAGATCTTCTCCTTGATATCCCCACGGTCTCAAGCGTTATGCAACTTCCTTGATGCCCCAGAGCTCGACTCTTTTCTAAACCATCCCTCGAAGACGGGCGAAAAGCTGCGGATCATCTATCGGAATTATGCAACGCTTTTCTTTGTCTTTGTGGTCGATTCTTCAGAGAGTGAGTTGGGCATCTTGGATCTGATACAGGTACTCGACTCCTTGTACTCCGAAGCGGATATTACGCGTTTTAACTATTGGCAATTCCATTTACAGGTATTCGTAGAAGCCTTAGACAGGGCTTTCGAGAACGTTTGCGAGCTGGACCTCGTCTTCAACTTCGATGAGGCAAGCCTCTACCCCCTTCGTTCACTTCGAATCCAAGTTTTGACCTGATGCAGGCACATCACATCCTCTCAGAAGTGGTACAGGGTGGTATTGTGCTCGAAACGAATGTAGATGAGATACAGGCAGCAGGTAAGATTGCCTCATATCCACCACGGGAGCAACGCTGATGCTCGTCACCCGCAGCTGACCAGGCATCACAAGCCCGAAAAAAGTCTTTCTCATCTGCAAATCCCCTCGCACTAGGAAGCGGGAGCAAAGGCTCGCGTAACACCGGGATCCAAACACCAATCGGGTGGTTAGCAGGGAGGTTCGGCGCAAGTGGGGTTCGATGACTTTTGTAGTCCTTTACTTCGAACTGTCTTTGTCAAGAAGTTGGACCTCGAGGACATCCCGGAGAACTCCTTACTGTTTTATTACATTGCAACAGCTGTACGATCGGGGGTCGAGGATCTGTGTCTAACTCGGCGCAGGCGTATTACCAGCAGTATTAGTGCCTGTAGGTGCAAGTATAAGTTAAACATACTGAACACCCAAAACCATCTTATTACGAGCACTCACGTTTCTTCTTCTTCTTCTGCTGCGGGAAGCCAGGGGCACCAGGTTGACCTTTGCCTAGTTCCGGAGACTGTGCCGCCCCAGCAACCCTTGGTGTTGAGCTTCTCCGTGTTGGAGGGGCAGGGGTAGCGGTCACCGATACACTCCTCGCCCTCTCAACGGTCGTCTCCGGTGGAACGGTTTCCGTCGTTGGTTGCTGGTCGACCACTGGACGGGTATTATTTGTGAATGTTGTGCTAGCGTGCGCGGCCGTCGTCATCATGGCGTTAAATAACAGCAAGTGATTCTGTTGTTTCCTGTTATTTAACGCAGATGTCGTGCTCGCCTCCTCATCCGTGCTTTTGCGTTTCTCGGTCTGTTGGTCCGGCCCAGATCCGGTTGCCTCCGGCTCCATTATTGGCCAGACGAATCCAGTACGAGGCATGAAAGGTGGCTTGTGCGCTCTCAGAATATCCAGTGATGATTGCAGCGACGAAAGCGATGTCAACTAACTCGAGTTGACCCCCTGTCAGAAAGTGGAACAAATTATAAGAAGGCTCACTAAACGGTTCGAAAGCACGGTGTACAGGTCTGGAGATTGGTAGATGCGGTTGTTCATGATGAAATATGCGGCCATAGGGCGAACTGTAGATGACGCGTTCAAAAGTTGTTTCAAGCGAGCCTGGAAGGTCTCGCGACTGACCCTCGTCAGGGGAGAACCTCTCCCGCTTTTGAATAATGAAGAACGTGGGAGGTTCTGAATACGTTACGGCGAACTCTACGCCGGTAAACCGCCTACGGTGGAAATTCCACGATACCCAGTAAACGGAGGTTTCAAACCCTCGTTAGAAACCACGCACTTGAGTTCTTCCGCTTCGTTTGCAAGCGGTTGACCCGTATGGATAGTTTGCATCCTCAAAACCTGATTGTTGCTCTGCTTGTCGTAGAACATTGAATGCGAGAAGTAGTCAAAAACATTCTCCGCTGTTAGCGGGCCATTCGCCTGAAAGTCAGACGAGTGAGCGTTTGGAGGCCGTGATTTGCGGGGAAAACTGACCTGGATCCATTCGTGCCAGATGAAGAACCGGTGGCTGTAGTCATCGGGTGCGTGGAGGTCGACGTTGTCCATCACTCTCCTCGATCATTGCCAATTGCAGTCTCACACATCGGGCGCATCAACAAATCGTGGAAAACCTGGCAACAAATTATAACGGCGTGGTTCCTCATCTGAGGGGTATAATGCATTGTAACGCATTGTATCGGAATACATCAGTCTACCATTTTTGGAATTTCGGTAGCAGACGACGAGTTGTAATCCATTATAATTCATTACAAGCCCCTGTCGGGGAAGTGCTTCGATCACCAGGCGTTGCAGGGTTATGTAGCACTTTCCACGACTTGCTGATGCGCCATTCGAAGTTAAGTTGCACAAATCAACTGAGGACTCTGGAATGACTGGACTTTTAAAAACAAGAATGGGGCGCCCCGTCGGTTCCCTTTTCTTCAGGAACCTTGACCGCCATGTCTCACTCCGACGAGAAAAAGTCGGAGACCTCTGCCCGGGTTCATGACGCCACTAACGACATTTACTCCATCGACGACACCCCTGGCCTTGACCGTGTGTACTATGCCAAGGCGATGCTCTTGAACAACGCCATCCAGGAGATTGGCATGGGCAAGTACCAGGTGGGTCTCAGGCTCTATTCTACTCGTCGAGGAATTTCCACCAATCTGTTGTCACGTATAGTGGTGGCTCTTCTTCGTCGCCGGTTTCGGATGGTACGCAGACAATCTGTGGCCCGTAAGTACGTGATATCCTAACCACGAACGAGGGCTGACCGGTGACCCATCGTAGATTGTCACCGGCCTGATTTTGAGCCCCGTCGTCAACGAATTTTCCTTCGAAGGACCCTTTCTCAAACTTGGTCAGGCGAGTACCCCACTATCTAGTCGCTCCACATTCATGACTTATTGTTCGGATCGGGTACCATGCGGATTCTTCAAATCCTCCTAATCACCCGACCAACAGAATATCGGTCTCCTGATCGGTGCGGTCTTCTGGGGCATTGGCTCTGATATCTGGGGCCGCAGGTGGGTCCCGCCTGGCGTCTGCAAGCAAGCGCGTATACTCATATCCTTTAGATGGTCCTTCAATATCACCTTGCTTATCGTCGGTATCTTCGCTACCGCCGGTGGTGCCTCACCAAACTACACCGCTCTCTGTTCCTTTGCCGCAGTGTGGAGTATCGGCGTGGGTGGTAATCTGCCAGTTGATTCCGCCGTTTTCTTGGGTAAGCGTTATCCTCTTTTTGTATACGCTTTCATATACCGACGTAACCCCAATAGAATTCGCCCCGGCCTCACATCAATACCTTTTAACTGTCCTTTCCATCTGGTGGGCCTTCGGTCAACTCATCGGAAGTCTGGTTCGTCCCGATATCCGGTCCCCCTATGGGAGATAGCATTGACACTCGTGTCCATAGATCGCATGGCCGTTGATCCCCAACTTCTCTTGCCCTAATCCCGAGGTTGAGTGTCCCCGTTCCGAGAACCAAGGATGGAGATACTTCCTCTATACCATGGGCGGCCTCATGATTCTCCTCTGGATTATCCGTTTCTTCGTCTTCAACCTCTATGAGTCTCCTAAATACCTCATGGGACGTAGACGTGACGCTGAGGCCATCGAAGTCCTCAACAAGGTTGCCGTATACAACGGTTCGGTGAACCGCCTCACCCTCGGGCAGCTTCAGAAAACCGGGGTGATCGCTGGAACCGAGGGTGAGGCTGAGAAGGGTGGCGATGTGGACGCATCTGCCGCTGCCGTCATCAGGAGGAATTTGGAACACTTGAAGGGAGAGCACATCAGGCCGTTGTTTGCTACCAGGAAGCTGGCCTTGTCGACGTCTTTATTGATCGTTCTGTGGGCGTTCATCGGATTGGCCTTCCCCCTTTACAACTCTTTTGTCACCTACTTCTTGCAGACTCGCGGTGCCGACTTCGGTGATGGTTCAGTGTACATTACATACCGGAACGTAAGCGCCCCCGTGTGATATTATGAGGATCCCCCGTTGACAAGTTACTCCGTTCACAGCAAGTCATTATATCTATCATTGGTGTCCCTGGTGCCTTACTTGCAGGATGGATGGTAGAGCTTCCCATCCTTGGACGCAAAGGAACCCTCGCCATCTCGACCAGTGAGCTAGGATCTGCTCTCGCATCTATCAATCGCTAATCAACCTTTCTCCCAGTCGTTACCGGTGTCTTCCTCTTCGCCAGCACCACCGCCCGTTCGTCCAATGCCTTATTGGGCTGGAACTGCGGCTACAGTTTCACATCCAACGTCATGTATGGCGTACTCTATGCCATTTCCCCCGAAGTCTTTCCCACAAAAGATCGCGGTACTGGTAACGCCCTCGTCGCCGCTGCAAATCGAATTTTCGGAATCATGGCCCCCATCATTGCGTTGTACGCCGATCTCACGACCTCAGTCCCGATTTATATACCTGGAGCGCTGTTTATCGTTTCTGGACTCATCGCTCTTCTGTTACCGTTCGAGCCTAGAGGAAAGGCATCATTGTAAAAAGGTGAAATTCGCCAGTGGGGGTAAATTTCACCCTATTCAATACATTTAGTAAGATATCCGCAGGTGTTGACGCGTATGTAAGTGACTTCACTGTGCAGGAAAAACTGGTAAAGTAATCGAGAGTTGTTGGAAAGTTTTGTTTCCTAGCGGTGTCGAGAATTTATCCAATTGTTGGAAAAGCTGACTCCAGACCCCGAATACTTAACCAAATTTTGTACAGGCATCTAAGTGGGCGTCTACTGGGCTTGTTAATATTTATCCAACGAGTCCCAATAAATCTGACTTTTACCAACAACCCCCCAACTTTTTACCTATTTCACCTGCACAGAGCTTGTTGAGCAGATGCGAAATCACTGTAAAAACAACAGCGACTGAAATTCAGTCGTCGTTTCAGTCTGAAAGTGGCTTAATATAAGTTAGTTTTTGACTGAAACAGAACAAGTGGGTGTGAAATCCAGTCTCCCCACACCGACTGAAATCAAGTTGATTTATGTCGCCTTTCATGTGGGCACTAAGACTGAATCTCAGCCATTCCCCGACTGAAATCACACACCTTTGAAATTCCCAGAATGCGGCTGACCAACGTCATTCAAGCGGGGCACCTGACCAACTTAGTTAGCCTGCTTGTCTGCTAGCTCGTTGATCTCGGGGTTCCAACCGCGGTTGCATTATATGTACTGTTCTATTTTAATCTGCATTATTCAAATATATTTATTTTGATTCTAATTAATTGCTACAGGGGCTGCACTCGGAGGGTACCAGGTAAAGC
>Ga0307512_10004416_pt1 | contig 15439 bp, 19 predicted proteins | sample 14_EM_MG_FD_200267 | JGI IMG/M metagenome (GOLD analysis project Ga0307512, IMG submission 200267) | Populus trichocarpa ectomycorrhiza microbial communities from riparian zone in the Pacific Northwest, United States - 14_EM | ecosystem: Host-associated > Plants > Roots > Unclassified | place... | reverse complement strand
CCGATCGCTATAAATACTCACCCTCACTCACGTGTTAACACTTATATTAGGAATGAAATGGCTTCGTGGCGGAACGCCTCTCCGAAACCATCGACTTCCGATCTCGCAGCCCGACACGGGGGTTGTGACATCCCTGGCAATGGACGAGGACTGGATCGTTGCAGGTCTATCGGACGCCAAGATCCACGTCTTCAGCCGCCGAACGGGTGTGTTGAGTCGGACGTTGGTTGGTTGTCAGGGAGGGGTTTGGGCCGTTTGGTTGGTCGAGAAGGGGTCGTGGTTGTCGTCTTCACCGAGGAAGAAGAATCCGAATTCGGGATCTGCTGGGTGGGGTCAGGCAACTTCATTGATTGTCAGCGGTGGATGTGATAAGGTCGTCCGAGTTTGGGACGTCGAAACAGGGTACGCGGGTGGCCCGTCATCCGTGGGTCTCTTCTGACCTTCCTTCTGCAGGAGATGTCTACATACCCTCGAAGGTCACAGAGCAACGATTCGTTGCGTTAGCGTCCTGGACCATCGCCCGGTCGCCGTGTCAGGCTCTCGAGATTCCACACTTAGGGTCTGGGACATCGAATCCGGACAACTGCTACGCATGTTGGAAGGACACCAATCAAGTGTTCGTTGTATGGACACGCATGGCTCGATCGTTGTCAGTGGGAGTTATGACAACACCTGCAGAGTAGGGGATCGGACTTTCCTTCCAACGAATCGGGCGCGACTCATGGCTGTCTTTTTTACAGGTCTGGGATGTTGACACTGGCCTGTGTCTTCATGTATTGCGTGGTCACTTGAACCAAATCTACTGCGTGTCGTATGACGGCATCCGGATAGCATCGGGCGGGCTCGATACACATGTCCGAATCTGGGATCCGGAGACTGGGTCAGTTGCATCTCCGTTCCCCGCTCCTGCTGGTATGAGTTTACAAGGTCTCTTCATAGGACATGTCTTGCACTACTACAAGGGCACACCGCCCTCGTGTGCCAAATTCAACTCTCACCCACAATCTTGGCGACAGGAGGCTCAGACGGTCGCGTCATCACGTTCTCACTCGAGACCTACACTATCCTCCAACGAATAGCCGCTCACGATTCGTCCGTGACCACCCTCCAATTTGACGAGAACTTCCTCGTGACTGGTGGGAACGACGGGAGGGTGAGGCTGTTTGAGACAAAGACGGGGAACTACGTTAGGGATCTGACTGAACCGTCCGAAAGCGTTTGGAAGGTTGGGTATGTTGGGAATATTTGTGCGATTATGTGTAAGAGGGCAAGGAAGACAGTTATGGAGGTTTGGAGTCACGAACCACCAGAGGTCGAATTGGAGAGTGCCTGGTGATGAGGAGGCACGTTTTTGTAGATGATCTAGGGATTTAATAGATGTATCAGGACGCAAAACTTTCGTTCTTTTTTGGCAACCCCATCAGGCTCCTATTCAGGTTTTCTTAGAACTCGTTCCCCAACATAGGGAGCGTGTGCCATCCCTGGGCCTGAGGGGAGGGTCACATCGTGACGCCCGCGCCGGACTGCGGCGCATGGGTTCCGAGCCAAGCCAAACCAAACCATGGCTGGCAAGGGACCGTGGGTAGAAATGATTTCAAGGATCCAACAAAAAACAAGACCCCCTCTCTTACGGTCGTGGGGATCACTCAGCTCGTTTTTGATATTTCGAATCTTACACCGGTCTGTTCTTTAGTTTTTTTATAATTATCCTATACTAACCATCTCGTTTTCCCTCTCTTCGTTCAGTGCCAGCGCTTTCTGCCGAAGTTATCGAGGAGTACATTCACTTTTCTCAGCGCTATCAGGAGGCTCAGATCTCCGCCAACAACGACGCCACTATCTCCCCGGCCACCACCGCGTCAACCGTCTCCTCTCTGGGCTCTGGTGGTGACGCCGCATCTAGCGCTACTTCCTACTCACCTGATCCGCACGCTGTCTCCAAGGCGGAGGCTCAGTCGTACTATGCGGGCCTCCCTTCCGAGCCCACGCTTGTTTACCGCATGGGCAAGGAGTAGTGGTCCCCGCCCAGAGGACCTGAGGCCCAGTGCCGTTTGAAGGAGCTGTGTGAAGTTTTCGGCCATCCGATTACAAAGGTCTGGAACCACGACTTGGCCTAGAAGGTTGTTTCTGTTCTGGACGATCACAAGGTTAGTTAATATCCATCATATCGTAGAATTTGCTAACTGGGATTTCTAGATTCGCTTTACGACGATAGACGTCGTTCTTTTCAAGAACGTCGAGGTCAACGAAGCGTTCGAGGACCAAGAAGAGGGCGAGGATGAAGAAACGGTCAAGGCTAAGAAACCGGTTCTCAGTCCTGTCACGATCTGGATTGGCGTCTTCCCCGAGTCTACCACCGCTACAGCTGCCCACCACGCGGCTCAGAAAGTCCTAGCCCTTCTCCAGCAGCACCAGATCACCGACGTCGACGTGGACTTCCGCGAGTTCATCTACACGCGTGAGGTCGGTCCTCGGCTTCTCAAACCCGTCGATGACCTGGACCCACTCGTCGACGTCGTTAGTCCCCTCACTCCTGCCCTCGGCCTCTGCATCTCCACTGCCAGAGCCAGGCCCGACGCTCAGGGAACCATGGCCATCTACCTCGCTGAAGGTGGCAGCAGCGATAGGCTCTTGGGCCTTTCGTGCCGTCACGTCCTCATCGGATCCCGGGAAGGCAACCTCGACTACTCTTACCACCCCAGTGCGCCTGCTAAAGTTGGGCATTGCCTCTTCAAAGTACTTCAAAGAGCGTATGGGTTTGCTGATGATCGTGAGGTTCATACGCAGAACCTCCCCCCTGAGCGTAGAAGGGACCCAGTCCTTTATGAGATCACATATTGTAGGATGTTACAAATGCAGGGATGGCAGGCGAAAATGTCGTCGAGGGGAAAACAAACAAAAGGACAAATAAAGCGTCACGCTCGTGCCAGTGTTGAACCTTGTAAGCAGAACCAAGTACGTAGGCTGTCATATCTGGGGGCGGTAATCACGGGCTATGCTGATCTATGGACGTAACCGGTCGCTGGAAGACTAGTAACGACTGGGTGTGCTGTGCAATCGTAGGTATCGAAGACGTTTACACCTCCGTGTACGCAGGGGGAGGCTGGGTATAGGGTTCCTGCGGCTTCTGGCTGAGCGAGGGTAACGGGCTGGCGCTCGCCTTATCTCCTTCGGGGCTTGATGTGGGGGTAGGGTTCTGGTCGGGCTATCATAACCACGACATGTTAACACTGAAATTTTTTCAAGAGAAAGCGACTGGAGGTGTCTTACCGATGGAAATTCGACGTTCCCACCACCAGGCTTATTCCCCAATACGGGGGTCACGTAATCGAACGGATCGATATGAACCCCTGGGACAGACGTCGGAGTGGTTTCGGGGATCGAATTCGCGTACGCTTGTTGTGCTTTGATAAAGCGGCGCCTCCACCAGATGCAGAGCGCGACAGGAAGGGCGAAGGTTACGAAAATTCCCGAGGCAGCGATGGCGTATATTGTCGCGGGGCTCACCATCGGGTTGGGAGCAGCTCACAGCAGGTGAAAACCGTTGGTGTGCGGCCTAGGAAGTGGTGGGGAGGAACGTTGGATGATGTGTCAACGCTCAATATTTCAATGCGAGACCTTCCTAGGGCGTCAAGGTCGCGCAAAATACGGATGAAAAACGCTATACTAAGTCCGGAGTCGTCCACGGACAATTGGATTTGAAGGTGGGTGAAACATCAAAATCCTCCGACCGGTGCGGTCGGTGTCGGGCATGGGGAAGCTGAGCTTGCGCTTTGGCGCGGCTCTCTGGGCCTCGCGTTGTAGGTGCGACAAGCCTCCCCTGTCAGATATCCGCCAGCCATAGGGAGGGGGGCTACCGGGATTTGTCTACCGTCCCTCAGTCACTCGCCGCCACACACGAAAAGCTCTGCGAAGCGTCAGGGAAGCATGAATGCCTACCCCTGTGCAAAGGTCGCCAAAAAAAACTGATTTGATCTCACTTGCGTGACGCTGCACCGACACACCTATTCGGGTAAGCTGTGGAGACTTGATGGTGAACCCGTAGCCGGCATTTCCGGAGAGTGTGGGGAGTAGCTCACGGAATCAGTGGGAGTCTGACATTGCAATTCGTGGCATGGTCGTCAGGTATTGACGATCACTGATCACGATGACCGACGAACGCGCAGGTGTGGGGTTCTGGAGGCCTATTTTGCCAGAGAGTGCCAACGCGTTCGCTTGGAATGATACCCGGCAGACACCTGGCCGCCCAACGGGGCAAATCACAACCACGAGGACCGAGGCAGTGTTCAAAAGCCCCAGGCGCTGCCATGCACAACGGTCACTTCCCTTAGCCAGAACGCGTACACCACGATTGCACTGTTGAAGAGAAGCACCATATTGAGGGGAGTCGGAGATGAGCGAGAGAGCGCTGATATCACTCACAGCCATACCTCTAGCCTGTGACTAGCTACTAGAGACAGTTCACTTGACTGCGGTGAGGCTTAACATGCCGCAACCGGACCTTTCTATAGTAGTTGACAGGGAAGCAGGAACTCCGCCGCGCAGCTCGAAGGATCCCCATTGCGCAGCCACCAACTAAGCAGAGCACCATGTCGGACACTTGAGTAGGACCATGTCTGATCAGATCCGGGAATTGAAGGTCTCGTCTCGATACATTTAAGAAAGATAACTGCATCGGGTTGCATGGACACGCTTTAACAGAAAGGCTCTGAAACATCCATCGGAAATGCCCGAGCTCGATGGCAATGAAGCAAAAAAGCTGGTCAATACGAGTCTCGAACTCGCGACCTTGGCGTAACCGAGTTGCCTGTGTAGGCGAATCTCGTATTAGCACCACGCTCTAACCAACTGAGCTAATCGACCATAGTTATGTAGTCCGGATCTAACCTAGTATAGAACCCAAGGAGGATTTGGACCCTTCAACAATCCCCTCCCGAGGAATTACAGCATCGAATCTGCAGATACACGACATACAGTACTCTATTTGAAACCACCCCAAATGTCATCGAAAGCATCCTTTTGCTGGTTATTTGTGGTTGTTGTCGTGGTGTTTGCCCAGACGTCGGTCGTCGAAAGTGCTGTCGATTGTTGGAATCCTCCGAATCCACCGTTGGAAGCTGGATGTGTCCCAAAGCCAACGTTTCCCTGCTGCTGCTGCGGTAGTTGCGGGGTTGCGGAGGTGAAGTTTCCCCAGACATTGGCCTGAGGCTGGGGTTGGGGAGCATTCCAACCGGACGAAACGCCCCACAGGCCAGTTCCAGTCTGACCCATCATTCCCTGGACCGGCTGCTGCGGCTGCTGCTGTATCTGTTGTTGTGGTTGTCCCCATGAGTTCTGTTGAACAGGGGCTGCAACAACAGGATTTGACGCTGGTGAGGAGAACAAAGATAAGATGTCCTGCTTGGCGTTCTTGGGCTGACTGGGCTGAGCCTGTTGTTGCGCGGGTTGAGAAGGAGCGTGAAAGTCTAGGCTGAAGAGGTCATTCTGTGGGAGGGCGGGAGCAGGGGCAGGAGCCGGAGCTGGAGCCGGAGCTGGAGGCTGAAACCTTGGCTGGGCGGGTTGTTGTTGAAGATGGGACGTGGACAAAAGTTGGTGACGAGGAGTCTCAGCCCGTTGAGGCTGAGTGACAGGGGTTGGCTGGGTCGTGGCGTTCTGTTGTACTTGGGTGGCGGGCTGTGTGGCCGGTGGTCCGCTGGTGTCCAAAACGGAGGGATCCTCTGGGGGATTGCCCTCTATTGCCCATCTCTTTGTCTCGTACTTGGAACGGATGAACGATTCCATCTTACTGTTACCAAAATCATCAGAAAAGGTCAAGCGTCGTGCGCAGCGTCAACTTACTGATCGGGGGGAATATGGCCGGCCTTCAAATGGGCTTCCCAGTATTTGTTGGCGAGGCGATTCCCCCATTTTTGAATGGACTACGTTCCCGGAGTTCAGTAAAATCTCGTAATGAGAGGCAATATGAACCCGACCTCAAGTTGAATGGGCGTCCACGAGTCGAGATCGACAGATTTGACTTTGCTGATGTGTGTCCCCATAGACCGGTGAATGCCAGAGCATCGAATGCACAAAAATACGCCGCTGGAAAGACGGTATTAGCCGTGAGTCACTTCCGTTAACAGTAGGGCTCACAGATTCCACGAGGCCCAACGTGGATCTGGCAAGTGGTGTGAGCGAGGGATAGTTCGGAGCGGTATGACACGCACCGTTTCGTTTGCAATCAGCACAGACTTTGTTATCTGGTTGTCTGAGCAGCTCGCGGAGAGCCCGTGCGTTGGCCTCTGTCGTCTTCTTGTCCTGAGCGGGCATCGCTGGCAGATGGAAGTCGGGAGGAAGGTGCGTGTGCCTTTGACCAATACGGGCGATCACCGGCGCCACGTCCGAATACTGTTTGCACTTGTACATAACGCCAATCGCCATCCACTCGTCCAGGTCTGTTTTTTCAAGCTTCAGCTGTAAATCTCTGTCTTTTGGTGGTTGACACGATCCATAAAGCGCAAATGTCCCGTTTCGTGCGAGCCTCTAAATATCGGCAAGAGAAACTGCGTATCCATCTGGAGGCGGTCAACTGATCTACGTCTGCAGCCATGTTTTCGGTCACCCCGCGAAGAAGGAGCACACTTTGGACAACGTTAAAGTTTCGGGCAGCGCTTGGGACACCAATTTGGTTGCCACGTCGGGCGTGCGTTTGATCATCGTCGCATGCAGCGCATCCCTCACTTATCTCCTGCAGAGTTATATCAGTTTGAACTGGAGTGCCTCGGGAGGAGGGGCGTTCGCAATCTTACCCCTCCCAAGTCCGTTCCGCCCTATTCCAGGAAATTTTCCATCGAGGTTGCCGGACATTGTTCCGTTGGCCCGGAGCCACTCTGCCACCGTCCTAGACACTGCGTGGTCACCATTCAATGACTCCATTGTCGCATCCTGTGGTGATGATGGCAAAATAATGATTTGGAAAGTCGATGCCTCTCTCTTCGACGGTTGGGGTCAAGAGCACTGGGTACCCCAGGACTTTGACCCCGTTGCTCGTATCGACGGCTCCGCCCGTAGGGTCGGTCAAGTACTTTTCCACCCAACCGCCGAACATGTCCTGGCCACCGCTACTGGAGACCAAGTCGTAAAGCTTTGGGACCTGGGTAGCCCTGAGTCGCCAAAATCCATCCTCGGTGGTCATGGCGACGCAATCCAGAGTCTCGCGTTTAACGCCACCGGTAACCTTATGGTAACAACCTGCAGAGACAGGAAAATTCGTTTGTTCGATCCTCGCGCTGGAGGAGATCCCGTGCGCGTTGCTGAAGGTCACGGCGGTATCAAGGGTGCTCGTGTCGTCTGGATGGGCGAGAAGGATGTTTTTGCTACCACGGGTTTCAGCAAGATGAGCGACCGGCAGGTTGGAATTTGGGATGCGGGCAGCCTCAACAATACCAAGATGATTACCCTCGATCAAACCGCTGGAGTTGTAATGCCCTTCTGGAGTGACAACGGCATTCTGTTCCTTGCTGGTAAAGGGTACATCTATCTTTCATTTCACTGCAGTTCCGTTTCATCACTGAGATCTTAAACAGAGATGGAAACATTCGGTACTACGAGTACGAATCCGACTCCCTTTTTGCCCTTGCCGAACACAAGTCCTCAGACCCTCAGCGTGGAATGTGCTTCCTTCCTCGTCGTGCATTGGAGGTGGCCGAGTGTGAGATTGCCCGAGCCTACAAGGTGACGGCAACTGCGGTCGAGCCAATCGCGTTTATTGTCCCACGGAAGGTAAGTCTCACTTCATTGAGAAATACAACCATTTCATCTGAGGCGTGTAGTCCGACTCCTTCCAATCCGACATCTACCCTCCAGCCCCGTCTTCCGAGCCTTCCTTGACCGCTGGCGAGTTTTTCTCCGGCAAGCAACCAACTTTGAAGCTGGTCAGTCTCGAGAGCGGTGCCGTGTCGACCTCTACTGTCGCCCCGTCGAAAACTCCTGTTTCCGTGGAGTCCCCTATCGTCTCCAGATCTACGAGCCTCGCCACTCCCGTCTCTGCCGTACCTGACTCAGCTCCTGAAATTCGTGAACCCGTTTCTGCTAAGCCAGAACCGACGAGCTTTCCCCCACCGATCATTCCTCTGCCATCTCCGAATACCGCAGAGGTTCGTATTGGTCACTTCATCCCACACGAGGCGCGTTTACTGATTCCCATCACAGGAGGTTGCCACCCTCCGCAACGAAAACAACAAGCTGAACGCAGAACTCAGAGAGGCTCGCGCTCAGATTAGGAACTTAGAGCTTCAACTGGAAGCCGTTCGTGCAAATGCGCGCAAAGCTGCGCGGCTGCTCTCCGACGATTAATCTCCTCAGTGATGAGCTTTTTATAGTTTGCCTTGGAACTCTCTTTTGTATCACGTGAATCCAAACGTCATGGTTATCGGATGGTGGCGGAATGTAAACCTTTTTGTGCAGAACCCATCTTTGAGGATGGCGAATCCGTCGTCGGGATGTAAGTGGACTGGGTTGAGGGAGGTTGAGGGATGCCAGGATTAGTGGTTGTAGCGACTTCAGGTTGTGGTCGCTGGGCGCTCGGGTTTGACCCGCCTCTGGTTCCCAGGCGGAGGGGCTACGACCGCCGCCATCACTTGATCATATCTATATGGGCGGAGCGAGGGTGCGACATTTAACGCCTTCGCTGGCAGAGAGCGGGCGCACGGTCTCCTTGAACTTGCCCGCTGGTGCTGGGCCACGGTTGTAATTCGCTTCGCGTTCGCCTCTGACTCCGAGTTGGCCGAGACATTCACGTCGCTGTGGGGTAGGTGTCGGTTCTGCGTTGCGCGGTGGCCGCCCAAATCTAAACTCCAATCCCACTCACTCCGCAGGATATGACCGGGGTTTCTAGGTCGCAAGTGACCCTCCGATCCGTGGAAGATGCGAGCCGATGGTTAGAAATACTTTCGGAGAACCCAGAAAGTCCCAACACCGTATTCGGCCTCCACGTTTCCGGAGTGGAATCGTTCTCCTCGCTCTTGACTTGGCCAAAGCTCGAAAACCTACGTCATCTCGAGTTGTGGGGTGTCGATTTTCGTGGATCGCACGGGTCCATCACCCCCTTCTTCGACAATTACGGTCCATCCATTGACGAACTCGTGTTGGAGGGGTTAAGGTTCCAGGAGATGGACGAGCTGTTGGTGTTGGTCTCCCCTTTCAGGAACCTCACTTCGCTGGTTATACACAATGTAGAGTGGGGCAACGAAGAGTTCCTCGACGACGATGGAGCGGAATCCAGCTCGGGATCCGAAGACGAAGACGAGACCTATAAGGACACCATGCAGCCTGGCGACTGTTGTTCTGTCGTCAACGCGGGGTCGCATCCAGTGGGCGACACCGATATCGATCTGCCCACACTGAAGCATCTTTCGTTACGTGGATGCTGTTCGGCGGTTGCAAGGCATCTGATGAAAATGCCGTCGAAGTTGGGTCTTTCGCGCCTTGAAGTTTCCTGGGAAGACGAACACCTGCTTCCGCTCGGTGAAATAATAGAAGCTTGTGCTCCGTCTCTCTCAGAGCTGAGCATCTCTGGCGTATTCCACACGGGTAGGCCTTACAGGCTCAAATGACTATTTGTTCCCCATTCTCACTTCGTCCTGGTTATAGAATGCGACTACCCGCTCTCTTTATCATCCTGCACCAGTCTTTCATCCCTGTATCTAAACGGAATCCACCTCTTCCTTGACGAACCACTCGGACCAGCTCTACACCACCTGGCCTTGACATTGCCGACGGCAGCAGCAGAGAGCGGAACTTCGCGTTCGGTAAACGTCTGCTTCACCTTGGACGTGGGTCAAACATGGGAGAGCCGTATAGATGACGTCGACTGGGAGGCTACAGGGATTGCCCTCATCTCTTTAGAGTCACGGCTTGATAACGATAAGGACAACTGGAGCATCATGGTTAGGGTCAATTCATCGCATCTCGGAATTTCCGAGGAGGAAGAACGGCGGATTCTCTACGTTGTCGGGCAGAAGTTGGAGAGATTCTCCTCCGTCCTTCGGTTAGACATTTGCTGACACACTCGAGTCCGACAATTATTTATCTCCTCTCACACGAATAATGTAAAGCTTATTCCGTATGGGAAAGCAATAGCACCATCGATGCAATCCGTAGCGCATTTTTACAGAGTATTGGTACACCATATTCCCCACACAAACAACGTGCAAGACCGGCTAGCGGCAGGGCCCAGGGTGGGTCATTACTTGACAACTCTACCATTCGCTTACTATGTCATTGGGTCTCAAATTCGTTCATCTGAAATTTTATGAGTCTTCATTTCGCGAAGCTACCCGGCAGCTACGCGGGCCGGGTACCATCGCGTAGCTCTCGTACTTAGTCACTGGCGGGTGATTTTTAGTACTGATGTGATCAGAAACCGGCCCAGTTCGAACCGGTGCGCATCTGTTGTCCAGATTTCCAAGACTTGGGTGGGGGGGGTAAGATTTTATATGTTGCAACACAAGGTTCTCCCGGGTGAGGAGCCCGTGGGAGACAATGGAGATGGGTATGCCACGACGGTGACAAAGCCTTGCCGATCTGCGTGTGCCGACGTGCATTTGTGATTGAGGTCACATGACTCCTCAGGTGCCTTGGGCTTCATCGCTAGACCCGCACTCTTCATTTGGGATTTCGTCAGGATGTAGATATAAGCTGGTTTCTGCCCTTTAGGTTTTGTGACGCGCTGCGCAGCTCGTAGATTGACGTCAAGAGGATTGGCGACCTACGTTTTTTTCATTCACTTATTAACCCTTTGACAGACAGTGATTGGGTTGCGCCGTCTTTTCCCGAGTGATATGACAGTAGTAGGGATGGATGGTGGCCAGGGATCTGGTTTCCACATTGACCCCGCCAGCCTGAAGACCATCCCACCCACCCGCCACTTGTTTCAAAAGATAGAAAACGAGTCGGGGCCGTATTCTGTAGGAAAAAGTCTATCGAAACACAAATAGTTGTCAAAAAAAGAGGCCTGCAGGGATCTGGCGTAGACCGCGGCAGCACTTAGTATTCGAAGGTAGGTTTGGTGTGAGTCCGGAGGTGGGATGGCTTTAGTTTCATGAGCGATCCGAATGTCGGGCGTCCGAATTCCGTTCGGAACCGATCTCAAAAGGATGTCGATTTCACCTCGAGACTCTACCTCCAAATAGCGTAAAAACCGCCGCAACAGACTCCTTACTCCTGGCTGTCCATGCCGAGGCAAGAAACTTCTCCCTGGGAAAGTCTGTGTCTGTGCGACGCCATTTTTTGTGCACTTTGAACGGCATAGGTTCGCGGTGGGGGACCCCCGTTCCAAATCCCTAGGGTTCTCCTATCCTTTCATCTTGCTCAGAGTATGTTTTCGTAAGATGTTTTGCCAAAAAAGTTCGTGATAAATAATTAGTAATAGTCCATTGGTATATCATCAATTTTTGAGGAGGCCGGAATGCAAGACAATCTTTAGAGACCGCTGTTGAGCAAAGCGTTGGTAGTTCCAGCCGCTGTGGAGGAATGATGAGTTTCGCGTGACACTGATAAATGTTGAACCATCGGTAAACTTACGGATCCCGCTGAGGATGTTCTTGAGTGACTGTGCTTTGATGACGGAATCAACGATGGCGGGGGTCAATGAAGAGTCGAGGGTAAGGAGGTATGCAACATAACCGGCGACATATGAGGTAGCCATGGAGGTTCCGAAAACGGTTTTGGTTTTGCCGTCGTTCCAGGTGGAAATAACATTGGATCCTGAGCGAAAGGATGAGATGATTTCGGTGATCTCGATATCAATTCTTGCGTACCAGGAGCCCAGATATCGATAACAGCACCCCAGTTAGAGTACTCAGCCTTGGCGTCGGCGATGGTAGAGGCACCGACGGTGATAGCAGAGGTGACGTTTGCGGGGGAAATCATGCTGGCGTCCGTATTACTGTTACCAGCAGCGACGACGGTGGTAACGCCGGAGGAGACGAGTTTGTTGACGGCGTCGCCGACGGAGGTGGAACTACCGCCAAAGCTCAAGGAAGCAACAGAAGGGCGACCACTGCGTTTAGCAGCATCAACAACCCAGTCAATTCCGGAAAGGCTATTTGGAATGTGGACGTCAGTTCAAATAACTAGCGCCCTGCGAAATAAAGGTGCACATGTCAATCATCGCGCCCGCTCTGTGGAACACAAGACTCAGACAGGTGAACTTCGGGGAGACAGATAATATACACACCCATCATCACCAAAGACCTTGACGGCAATGACCTTGGCAGACTTGGCGACACCACTACAAGTCGCGTTAGACATCGGTTAGACACTTACTCCAGAAGCACTCCCTATGACATCGGACGCTCACTATGGACCGGAGACAGCAATGCCAGCACAGTGGGTGCCGTGACTATACCACGCAGTGATGAGGTCAGCAAAGCCAAGGAGGACAGAGGCGCGCATACCCGAAGCCGTCTTTCTTCTGCAAGTGGAAATCGGTTAATGAATCATCGGATTACAGTATACGACTCGAACCTACATCGGAACCCACTAACGAGAGCGATAAGATTAATGGATTAGCTCGGCCGATGCGCGGCCATCAGTGCGTACCGCTGGATATATACGAAGAGATTAGCGAGGTGGCGGAGATGTCGACAAGGACCACTTACAAAACTGCTCCCCAGGAGGCGCGGCCTTGACGGATTCGGCGGTTAGAAAGGAACCACCGTACTGAAGTCATGTTCCTCACCTCCGAAGTCGGGCTGTAAAGTGGTGTGGTAAAGACATGTGCTGAGGGAAAAACAAACAAACAGGATGACTTACGTGAGAATCAAGGATACCTTGAGCGAGGTGTGCTGGTGAGATTTGAACTCGAGGTTCATTAAAGGCACTCACCACTATCTAGATATTCAATTGCTTGTGGGTTGGTCTTCCGCCGGCACGTCGATCACGAAGTGTACGCACCAATGACATATACGTCGGAGTTGGCTCCAGCAGATAAATCGTACTGGTAGCTGAAGGTGAGGGCGTCTGCGTTCTGGTCGGCGAGCTTGGTCTGGGAGCTGATACGTCCGAGACCCCAAGGAGCGTCGGCCCTACGGAACGGCGGGAGTAAAACAATGCGAAGTTTTCAGATTAGATTGAGGGAACTTACTGGGTAGTGATGTTCTGGGTGTGAAAGTATCCATCCTCCTCGATGGACGCGACATTGCGGAGGGACCTCAAGGATTCTAAGTCATCATCGGTGAAGTTTCCGGCGACACCATTGATGATGTCCCATTCGTGTGTGATCGTGGAGTGGGGACTGATCCTGTTGGTGAGGGAGGAGACACCGGCAATACGATCAACGCCCTCCTTGAAGGTCACAACATAACGTCCGAAGATAGGGTTCGCGTTCCTCTTGACCAGGACGAGGGGAGAGGGGGCAGCGAGAGCTGGGAGGACGCAGATAATGACGGCGATCAGTTGCTTCGAGAACATTGCGGTTTGGAGTCGGGACGGTTTCCTTCGTCGAAATCCACCTCATACTTAACAGATTCCATCCGCCTCACGCTTTCAACGGGTATAGTATACTAGCGCAGGCTAAGGGGTCGCCCGACCCCGAGTCCCGCCAAATCATACATTACCTATTTCAAATCTTGGAATGATTTTGAGGAGGTTTCAACTCAGTCCGCCGCCTGATCGGACACCGACCCGGTTTTGATGCGCATCTGTTGCCCAGATTTCCAAGACTTGGGCAGGGGGACCGAGGTTTCGTACGTTGCGACACAAGGTTCTCCCGGGCGTGAAGTGGGGAGGAGCCCATTGGAGATGGAGATAGGCATGCCACTACGGTACTGACAAAGCCCTGATCGGCATGTGCTTAGATTTAGATATCGAATAACGGTTGGCCACGTGTCGGGGGTCCGGGCACATCGCGTCGCATGTGCCCGCTTAGTGCATCACTTACAGTTACTATCGCACGGGGCGGGCTTTTCCTGGGAGAAGTTTCTTGCCTCCGTCCGGACAGCCGGGAGGGAGTTTTTACGCTATTTGGAGGTAGTTTCGAGGTGCACGTATTTCGCCATCTTTTGGCGGTTGGAAGGACCGTGGGATTATCCGTCGGACTCGGAGGCCGGTGTGTAACCTAGATGCTTGGATATAGGGTCAGTCGAGAACCCATCCGCGTTTACACAGCTACGTGTACGATACGTTGACCGAAAGATTAGAGCCAGATGAGAGGAGGCGCCGCGCCCTCAATTCATCGCATCTCGGAATTTCCGAGGAGGAAGAACGGCGGATTCTCGACGTTGTCGGGCAGAAGTTGGAGAGATTCTCCTCCGTCCTTCGGTTAGACATTTGCTGACATACTCGAGTTCGGCAGTTATTTATCTCCTCCTACACGAATAATGTAAAGCTTATTCCGTATGGGAAAGCAGTAGCACAATCGATCCGATCCGCAGTTTTCACTCAGTATTGGCGCGCCATATTCCCCGCGCAAACAAAGTGCAAGACCGACTAGCAGCAGGGTCTGGGGCGGGTCGACTCTGTGACATCAATTGAATCTTCGCACTTGATGAGAGGTTTTCAACATTTTAGTCACTGCTGTGACGTTCTCTTTAACTCACTTTGAGGATTGATGGTGGTGACATCCAAACCAACGGATGCACATGGTATGGGGATGTTTTTTTCAGACCAATTAGCTTATCTCCTGGCACCAAGGAGAAGTCACGGACTCCGGCACACACTGCCTCAAGCTTGCATTACCTAGTTGTTTGCTACAAGGCCCTTCCACCCGTGAATGAAGCTTCCAGGTTCTGTGAACATCGTACTAAGCATCCCCACATTTGTCCATCGTGCAAGCGAGGTTCAACTTTGTGCCGACCGCAATCAGCTCTTCTCTAGTTTCGATCGACAGGAGTTTTGGCATGGCATCTCAAACACACCCCGCGCATAAATACATGGTTTTATAACAAACGTCCTGGGAAATGAAAGTGAAAAAGCGAAAAAAAAAGAAATCAGGTCTTTGGCGGAGGCGCTTATAATCCTGTACGATAAGACACGGCAATAAAAGTCTCGGAATAAAGCAGATAAGTAGGGCATTCCCCGGCTGGCCCAGCTGTAGTCCATCATCCGAACTCCACCAAGAGCAAACGATCTTTAGTAGAGGCCGTTGTTGAGCAAGTCATGGGTGGTTCCGGTTACTATTGAGAGGAATGATGAGTTTCGTGTGACACTGATAAATTTTGAACTATTGGCGGACTCACGGATCCCATTGATGGCGCCCTTGAGCGACTGAGATTTTATAGTGAAATTAACGGTGGCGGGGGTCAATGAAGAGTCAATGGTAAGGAGATAGGCAGCATAACCAGCGACATGGGGGGCAGCCATGGAAGTTCCGTCAAGGGTGTTGGTTTTGCCATCGTTCCAGGTAGAGACAATATTGGATCCTGAGCGAAAGGATGAGATGGTTTTAGTGATCTCGACA
>Ga0307512_10004414_pt1 | contig 15453 bp, 13 predicted proteins | sample 14_EM_MG_FD_200267 | JGI IMG/M metagenome (GOLD analysis project Ga0307512, IMG submission 200267) | Populus trichocarpa ectomycorrhiza microbial communities from riparian zone in the Pacific Northwest, United States - 14_EM | ecosystem: Host-associated > Plants > Roots > Unclassified | place... | reverse complement strand
AGCGCAAAACTCACTGGCTATTGAACGAAGCCCCAGCTTCTTGTTAGTAATACAATACTGAGGCATCGAAATCTCGAGAAGACGCTCACGAACTATGGGGGGCAATAGCAGTCAGATTGCCACTTATTGTCATGTGCAATGATCGGCTACTCACTCACTGTTAAACCCAGTAGGCGGTCTCTGATTAGTCAAGTCTTCTTGGGACATGGATTAACGGGTTCAAACTCACGTTCTATTGAATCAGGTCATTGATCTCAGGTCAACTTTTCATTGTCCGGACCAGATCTGATTGAAAGAAAACTCACGGGCTGACGTATGAAATGCATTGAGTTCATGTCAGCCATGTATATTTACCATAGGGTGCTCAGGATCAAACTCACAACTTCTTAACAGCGATTTGCAGTGCTGTCTCCTTAGAATCGTCCCTTATTCTTTTATCAGCTCCCTGCTCCACTAGCAGCTGAACAATGGCCTCGTCCCCATTTTCTGCCGCATAGTGTAGCGCTGTCCGACCGGAGTCGTCCTTGGTATCCTTGTTGTCATGTAAGTCAAGCAGTAGTTGCGTTGCACTAGCCAGCCCTTTTTGTACTGAAATAATCAAAGGCGTCTTCCGTTGGGCATGAGGGGCATCCTGTGTACATGTAAGCAGCAACACCTTCACTACATAAGGTAGCTTAGGATCTGCAGCGGCATTGAGGGTAATGTATTTCATGTTCTCAGAGGTTTTCTGATACTCGTTAAGAGGGAATGCATTTCCGTAATTGTTACCTAAGCGGAAGTTGAGGAAGCTTCCGAAAAAGTATGAGGTATGATTATCGGCCAACTGTCCGATCAGTTCGGTAACGAGCTGGGAAACCTCCTCATTCGGACCAACGAGGTCAAGGTGGTCTTTGATGTAGCGAAATGTATATTCAATCAGTGGCCACCCGTTCAGATATTCAGCATAGGCTCGAACGTTTTCCGGACTCCAACTCGTGATTTTTGAAAAATTATCTTCCATACTTGGGCTTATGCAATAAAGCGACAGATATCGAATCAGCGTTGTAGTTATCACTCTGTGGGCCTCTGAATCGCTAATATGGAACTTTATTTGAGAGGCATCTGGGACCGTCAGGATCAAGAACTCGCGTGCAGTTTGGTGCATAAGTTGGACGGTTTCATCAGCTGCGGGAGAAATCAGTTTACGATATAGCTATCTCTCATGGGGGACACACCTTTAATTTCCAAAAAGTTACCACCACTGTGTGTCATTCGCTTCTTGAATGCATATATTTGTTGCCGTGATTCATGGGAAGGGTTGTCGTCGTCCGGTATAAGGGCATCCCGCAGTTCTACTACTGTGAGAGGACGGAGCGCAAAAAGAAGTAATCGGAAAAGCCTTATCCCGTCCTGGATGACCTCAGGTTTGTTATCCTCCAATCTGTGGAACATAAATGTGTACATATCTTTCAGATCCCGAGGAAGGGCATTTAGACATTGTAAAATTTCGGCATCTGGACGGCCCCTATCGATGCAGCTCAGTAGTTCGGCTTTAACCAAGCTCACCCACAAAAATACCCCCTGAGCATTTTCGGTTATATAATCTGTCGCTTCATGAATTTTTTCCGACATTTGGAGATCTGTGTGCAAGAAATCCTTCGCATATCTGGAAATGTCGCCTTTATTCTCATCTTGCATTTTTATATGATGGACGTTGCGTTGTGTGAGCTCAGCCACAGGGCGACTTGCGAGAAATGCTTTGATGTTGCAACGGTTCCTCGTTGAGCAAAGCTGGCATATTATTTCTATGATTCTGCGCCTATCTTCTTCCTCAGATTCGTCCACAGCGTCCAGAATGAGGTAAAGTGGTTTCGTTGAAGGATACTCTGCAAAAGAGGAGAGAATGCGTTTGAGAGATGAGTAGGACCATTCCGAACAATTGGCACGCCGAAACTTTCGAAATTCCAGTTGAAAAAGAAAAAAAGTGGACTCGCCCTGATCAAGGATACTGTGCAAAATTGATCGTAGCATATTCTCATGAGTACTTTCCAATTTCGTCCCTCGGAAAGTGTAAAAGTAATGGGCCACGATACTAGAGCTAGCATTTGGTTCTCTTTCTATATTTTCCTTGAAATATTTCGCAAGCGTGCTTTTCCCACTACCCGGCTTCCCTTCGACGTATAGAAGGCCGGAGGTTGCTGATGCGGACCACTGACGGTATTCTGAGTTATTCCAGAGCCACTCCAGCGAACCGTGATGTTCATCTGAAACTTTGTTATAGCGTGTATCATCATATTGAAGAGAACGGAGACACTCTAGTTGGCAAGTTAGTGAGCATATTGGTTGGGAATGGCCGATATGCAAACCTTTTCGCTCCTTATCATATTCAATACACATCATTCTGTCAAGTTTCTCTGCGTATTTGGGGGATTCATCGATTGTGAATAAAGCTTTCAACTGTCGTATTGCTCGCATACTATGCTTGACGACCAAGCGGACAATATCCTCTGACAAGCCATCGACGATGATCGACAACTCTGGAATCTCGGCTATCTTGATGGCTTCCACTAAGGCTTCGATAAGCACGTTATCCGGAGCACGCAAAATCTTCTCTATTGATGTATCCTGTTTATCGTTTTTGTTGAATGCCTGCGTGGATCGCTGGAAATGTTCGTCAAGCAAAGTGCCGAGGAAAGTAGCTGCGATACAGTCGGCTTTTTCGACATTTGAACAGCAGACAATCTGGTGGAGCAGAGTGTGAGTGAAGACGGTTAAGTGCCTAGCTTCTGCCTCAGTTGACGAGAAAAAGTACAACACAGAGTTGTTTGTCGGAGTGGCTTTAGCAAGGTCGATGACGTGCGAGCAAACCTCGGTCGTCCCGTGGCCAGCCGGCGCAGATAGTAACATTACTCGTGAGTCGTGGGCCAATTCCCATTGATTAAAGTCGATGTTTCTGGAGATCCAAAAATTCTCCGGTTCGTCCCGGTTAAAAGGTGAGATCTTGCAACGACGCTTGTCCTGGTCGACAACAGACAACCGGCGTGAGAGAGTATGCCAACCGGTCGTTTGAACTGGACCGGTGTGGTCAGCTAACCGAATTATAATACTTATATCTTCTTTCAACAAGATTATGTACCTAACTTTTTCAAGTCTCCGTATATTTGAAAGTCCATCGGAGGACCAGATTGTGGGGTGCCGTAATGGTGGGGATCTCCATAACGGAAGTGTTAGCCGAATTCGTTGCCTATTGCAGCAAAGAACAGATTGGCGCACTAAAGCTTACGACCCGACCAAATTGCACGTCCTGGGTATCGTCGTAGGTACGTAAGTTGTTTGTGGTATTGTTGCTATCATTCACTGTCGTGTTCCCGCTGTTGTAATCTTCGGTGGATGGTGTCGGTACGGGAGGGGAAACGCCATCCCGCTCTCGTGGCGGCTAGGTAGATCATCGTTAGCCCCCACCCAGAGCTTAACAACAGTGATAAGGTAATGCGCACCTTCACACTCGATCCACCACCTCCCTGCCAGTGCCCCTGATTGTTATCCTGCGCATCCTGCTGTTGCTCGTGCTGTTGCTCGTGCCGTGGCGGCCCTGACCGCTCATTCCGTTGCGCATCCGGCTGTGTGCGTGGCTTTCGTCCGGAATACATCTTGAGATAGGTTAAACGTCGATAAATTAAGCGAAAATCAAGGTTGTGTTAAGTGTGGTTGTAGGCGAGGTGTACTTAAAAGTTCTTAGCGGATGTAGGGGCTGTTGAACAATTATATTCTGGCTGCGGGGGTGAGATAGTCGACGGAATGGTGGTGCGTTCTTCTCAAACATGTGGATTCTGATTATCGGACATTTTGTTACCATATGACATGGAGCGCCAAGATGCTCTCCCTGGCTAAGACAAGTTCGGCGGTGATCGTACATTCATGCATGCGCCCGTGCTCCTATGATAACGTTATCGTTGGGGCTTGGCAGCAAGACACCATTCCATTTGGCCTCTGGAATGACCGTGTGATCGAGAACAGCACCTACGGGGAAGTCCCTATGCCTTTTAGACAATATTCTAATTTAAACTGAGTGTTCATACTCTGTGCATCCTGCAGTGCATCCTGCAGTGCAACGTCATGCAGCCCATATACGCGATAAAATTCAAAGTCTTGAAGAGCACTAGTGCGGATGTCCCTAGACATAATCCGATTTAAACTGCAGAAACATATGCACTCCGCAACGCAAAGTCATGCACCCTATTCAAGGATAAAGGATTCAAATACTTTTTTTGGATTCAGACGTGGCAGGATGAATCGTTATCTGTACTGTTTGGGTCTATAGTATAAATGTAGCGCCATAAGAGGTAAGTGAAATATCAATGGCTGCCTTTGATTCGTGGCGAAGAATCTAGCGCCGTGCGGCGTTAAAAATAAATAAACCAGATACACCCAGCTATTACGATAATCTGAGCCGAACAAAGCGTTGTCCGCATTGCACCGCGAAGCGTTCCTCACCATCGGGTGACTCAATAAAACCAAGAAGCATTGGAGTGTTCCTGCCACCCGATATTTCAACTTTTTCATGGTGCATCGATCTTAGCCAACAGTTGGGCTGCATCGTGCAGCTGGACTTAACCTTTATGAGCTTCTTGCAGTCTACGACAGGTTTGACAGCACCGATCCTCACCCATTCACGGATTCAATATGCAGCGCTACTGTACCGTACTGCCCGTCAAGAACCAGGACGCGCGGCGCGTGTAGTTCTGCCGTTGGGGTAGTACTTTACGATCCTGGACATCTTCTCCCTGATTAGTTGCCATTTTTTTAGGCTTAGACATGCACGTCGAAGCTTAGATACGGCTACCCCGGAGGTGTTTCCGCACCTTTCACTTTCCAAGCAACGTTTGTTGCGGCCATTTTTCAATTCTCCGTGCTCCACTTGGACAGCGAGTGCTAGGTGCATCGTCCTACATTGCCAAGCTTTTTAAAAAGTATCTACAGCCCATCGTTGCTTTTCAGTGTACAGTCCACACTAGTTGAGCCGAGTGAAAAAACTGCAACGTGTTTTTCATGCAAGGCTAATAAGAGTATAAAAGGGTGTCAAAAAATAAGTAAAAAAATCCGATACTACGAGAGCGGCCGTGGACGAGACGATCATAGCGAAATCTCGATCGAGACCCGCACGACGAAATTCTAGCTGAAGCCCGACGGAGTTCATCGCCGGCCATACGAAGGCTGAGATCTATTTATGCAATATGCAGGCCAGTAAAATAGGACGGTTTTCGAACGGGATTCCAGTCCCGTTTTCATCCCGCGGTTCAGCCTATTCCTTTCCATTTCCAAATGCACCCGCACAGTCTCCAAGTGTATTCAGATTCATCAAATACAACTGAGTACCATCTACAAATGCACCTGGAAGCTATGACCAAGCCCACCTCATAGTTCTTTCCAAGTTCACCTGGAAAGCACATCTGCTTGTGAATATTAACTCTGGAGTATTTGCAGTGCACATTGTGTTTAGCGCTGATGTTGAGCGCCCTGGTGTGTTCTTGCGAGCACCGCTCGCTTACAGGTACTGACTGGCATCACCACCACATCACGTGTAAACGATCAGAAACCACTTTTATTCTACTGTAGAGGTCGTTGTTACCTTATAACCATGGTGCAATAAATACTTAATTTGTTTAGACGAAATGGCTGTCACTTTGATGAATGGGAAGTGAAAATATTGAAGATTGACACCCCAAACCGGACTGAGATATACAAGTGCTGTTGCGTATACAAATTTGTATGGGAACGGCAGGGATGTTTACCGTAGCTCAGACTGAGAACTACACAGCAAAAATTTGATGGGGTGTTTGCCACGCTTTTGTACAAATCTTGCACCCTGTCGCACGCAGAAATAGTGACCCTGGCGGGGTTTATACTTGCACCTCTCCTTAATCCTCGTCTACACTGCCGTCATCTACTCCATCCTCGTCTACCTGCAACTTATGTAGTCGCCTATCCTCCTCTCTCCACTGCTCTTGTCTACACGTATCCGGAGTGCCATCCTCTACTGCGTGCCGTTCTCCACGCTCTCCTCCGGCATTATGTCTCCTCTGACGTCTTCCACCCCACCGATGTTGTCTCTCCTCTGCACCGTCGCCTACGTCTACCTGCATGATGGATGTGATAACAGTCTACAACAATATTAGTGGGAATAGTATACCCAGCGAGAATTTAGCATACCCGGTGAGAGACGAAACCTAGCAGACGGCTGAAGTTCACACTCCCCGACGCGTTACTCAACAACCTGGAGATGTCGCAACCCCGGGCAATGTGTCAACTTTCAAAGAGGAATTCCGGTGAATCCGTCGACCGCTTTACCAATGCACCAATGACAGTCATACAACTCTTGGACACATATGAGGAGAAGTTCTAACAGCATTCTTGGCCGAGACAGGTACAACACCTACACGCTGGTTGCTCCCTCTCGTTCCACGCGGGAGCTACCACCGCCACTTCCGCGATGGCCTCCTCGAGACCTTTCCTTCTCCCAATTTACACCATATCACTTCAAAACCCATCAACCGGCTCAGCTCTGCATTCGCTTACCGCCTCCACTCAGCCCACCCAGGCGCAGATTCGGACCATTTCTCTCATGTCACCCCTACAATATTAGCCAATGTATATGGGGCACCGTCGACGAGTCTCGACCACAGGAGCGGTCACCATCCATTCGAGTCGCCTAACATGGTGAAGCTGAAGCTATTTCGGCGCATTCGGGAGTGGCGTGCCAGCGGTTGGCTCAGTTCCAAGTTGGATGAGTGAGGAGATTACATGAGGACAGCTTATCCATATCACGCGGTTCGGAGGAAGAGAGACAGTACGGGAATGTACGGCGGCACTCAATGACAAGAATCTCCACAACTTCTCCCGAAGGGACCCGCGCGTTAGCACCATCCACGACAAGCCTGACCGGGGGCGGCCAGATCCACCGATGAGGAGGAGCGGGAGGTTGACAGTGTAGTACGAGGACTTTGGAGCCCGGGCAGGCATATTGAGTTACGTGTGCAGCTCAATATTGCGTATATTGAACTCGATATATAGAGAATAGACTTCATGTTTCGTGTGTCCATTTCCACCAAGATATAATGTAGAGGTAGGTGCGCTTCACTGGTTAATTAGAAGTGCATGTATCTTCGGTCGACTTTTAGGTGCACTTATAGGCGAGCTTAGGTTCCGACGGCTTCAAGTGACTTGTAGTTGCCTGCTCACTTTCACGGGGTCAGTGCACTTGCCATCTGACTTCGGCTACCACAGGGTCCATTATAGTGCACTTGTCACTCTTACCGTACTTACCCCTCAACTCCGCACGATCGGCTCATCTTCCATCCGGCTTCTTGCGAGGTAGTCAGTGTTACACTTCGATCGTCGGTGATGTTAATCGCTATATGAAAACCTATTCATCGTGTTCATCTTTCACTCTTTTTCTGTGTCGGTTTTAGCATAGATGTTTTCGCCCAGTAACACATTCTCGCTCCAGTTATCTGTTCCCTGGATGTTTCCTGGCTGCACTCGAGTTCTCATGATTCCAGCGAAGCCTGGTAGTCGGTATTCATCAATCATCACTCGGCCGTCGTTACCTCGACATTGTTGAAATACTGATTGCTTGAAGCTTAATATTGCTATCTAAGAGGGCCACAAGGCCATATATATACGGTACGAGCACGTACGTACTCATCTAAATGTAGAGACGGCTGAGCTCCGTCAGCCCGTATCAGAGCATCTCCGTCAGCCCGTATCAGAACCAGCCCCGTCAGCCCATATGAGAGCCAGCCCAGTCAGCCCGTATGAGATCTATTTATGCAATAGACATAGGTGCACTTTGGGGAGAACCGTATGCGTGTATAGACTTAGACACAGAGAGAAAAGAGAAGGAGAAAGATGCAAGTTATATATGAGAGAAGTGTGCCATCAGCCCCGCTAGCAGTCAACTCGTGTCAGCACTTTATATACATGCAACAAACATGTTGCAAATATGAATGTGGAAACCGTGTGCATAGAATTAGATATACAGAGTAGAGAGAAGGAAAAAGGCTCGAGATATATACAAGAGAGTTGTGTGCCTTATGTCCTTCTGGAGGCGTTACTTATGGTCAGCTCGGTCCTATATATGCAACATGACAGTTTGTATATATGCATCAGGCATGTATAATGCTACTATGAACACATGCCTTGTATGAGGATATGAGACGTGTAAGAAGATATACATATAGTAATGATGCATAAACACGTGAGTTCCAGATTGTATGTCGGCCTGTATAAACCATAGATCTCGACAGACAAAGACACAAGAATCACTATACATAATACAAACAAAGTAACACGTCATGTGGGAGTGAGGATTGATTGTCTATCTATCGAGGCAATCTAGATCAATTTAGTTGCAGTAGTCTTGTGCACGTATATATATGCCCTCATCTATCTACGGGTAAGGCTGAATGTCACATGCCCGGATGGCTCCCGTTGGCACTAGAGCCCAAGAGGCTAACAGTTTAGATATGAAACACTCCATCTCTTGCTATACTCAGTAGATGCGTACAAAAAACAATTACTCAAATAAGAAGTAAGTGTACGTGCACTTCTGGTGATTACCATAGTAGACTCCTTAAAGCCTCGAGAAGTGACGGTTGACCAGGGAAAGAGTACTACCGTAGCCTAAACACGGCCATCCATAAAGAATCATAGAATCCATATCCATCCAAAAATAATGTGAAACAACCATAAATCTGAAATTAAATGAACCTTTGTTATTGCATGATAGGTCTCAGCCTTCTGCGGCCGGAGGTGAGTCTCGTATGACCGGAGATTGCTGTCGGCCTGAATGGTCTATACATAGATGCGTACGCACACATGCACACATATGCTTATATATATATGGCCTTGTGGCCTTCTTAGATAGTACACAATCAAACTTCTCTATCATCTCTACTTTCAACAATTGTAGTATTCTCCGAATCGAGTGATATTTGATGCAGGGCTTGGCGCAGTTTAGTTTTTTGTTTTATTCATACTGTAGGCACTCGAGGTAGAGTATGACAGAGCCCATTCCCCCTCCACGACTGGGCGAGCCGGCTAGATGCCGGAGATTTCCCGCCGCTACCCTTAGTCTCTTCTAACAAAGAAAACAGTAAAAATCTGACCGCACCGACAACAACCCATAAGGCAAACGAAAAGAACAAGAGAGAGACCGTTAACCTCCGCACCTCCACTCACTTAGGCGGGAACTTGTCAATGTCCGTGGCTACTAGGAAGTCCATCACCGCCTAATTACATATCTCTACGGAAAACAGCTCTGATATCTACACATGCCGAGATCTACCCACTTTCCAGCCCGTCACCATCACTATCTCCCTCCAGAGCTCCTACTACCTATCTTTCCACCAGCTGTAGTCGTGAAAGAGGTGTTCGCACATCTGGACCATCCCCACACCACCAGCACTTGTCGTTATCTCGGTGTCCACACTGCTTCATATATGTTCCGTCGGCACGTGTCCACACTGAGATGAATATAACCTATCAGGCAATGACTTTACACTAGTCATTGGGCGGGTCACTTGCTTCCGGGCTTTACGCTTAAGTTTTTTTCATTATTCATACTGTATCAGTCTAACCAGAGTATGACAATGCTGTTGAATGTGGAAGGGGAGGACCGTGTGAATAGACTTAGGTACAGAGACTAGAGAGCAGGAAAAAGGCTCGAGATATATTCAAGGTAGTTGGGTGCCTTGCCATCAGCTCAGCTGAAGCTCAACTCGGTCAGGTCCATATGCAACAAACGCCTATGTCTCCTCCACCTTTCGGGCGAGCCGGCTTGATGGCGGAGATCCCCACCAGCTACCCTTCGTCCTCTCTTACAAAAGAAAATAGTACAAGATTAGCCGCCTCTGAAATCCATCAAACCAAAGAAAAGACAAGAAAGCAAGAGTAGCACTCAAGATTTATAGTACAAGGCAACGGTCCGTCCGGACTGTAGTCATTAGGAGGACTTGCGTACAGTCTAGCCCGGGCTACTTCTGTCGTTGCCCTAGGGCATCCAGTTCTCGAATCTCCATGACCAGGGCAATGCGGGCGGGACTGTAGGTACCTGCCGAGTGACATCTCGTGCTCGGTGGTTTCAATAGGAGCCTTTACTAGCTCTAATGGTAAGGTAGGGCGTATTATACTACTGTATTGTGTCTTAGGGAGCTAGTGCGCAATCATTTGGTTGTTGCAGCCATATTATGGTCATCACTCGGTCATCACTTCATCACTTCATCCCTTCATCACTCGGAATCACCATCCCATCACTCGACGAGTTACAAGATAGCCTTCAGAGCCCTATGGATTGACGGTCTTACTTTCAGAAGACTGTAATCCCTAGTCCAAGGTGAAGGCGCTCGGAAATTCGTAATCCAGGCCAGAGCGAGCCATCGGAGGGATAGAACGGACTTTATGCATCTCTGTAATAGTAGTGAAACTTGGGTGGCCTTTTGCCATCTTTGCTCCTAGATATGCAACACCGCTGCCATGATATTGGAAGAACCGTATTTATGAACTATGATACAGAGGAGAAATTGACTCGAGCTAGATACAAGGGAGTGCCTCGCAGGGACAATAAATATCAGTCTCAGTCAGTCAGTTCATTTTAGTTCCTGGACTTCCGATACATGACACAACCTTATACCGACGATTGATATATGTGTACGTACGTAGCTATACCTGCCGATACTAGCCATTAGATACAGTCACTGCCATGACACGGGAAATGTTGCTATTCGCTAGAAGGTGTCATTTCCGATGGTTCGATCCACCGAAATAATGGCGCCTTATATCAACCATAGATGAGATCTGCTTCACACAGTTTGAGATGTAAATCCTTGATATACATTCGGTAAAGACATCTGATTATGATGTTGATTTGTGACCAACTGGAGGTGTTGTGTTGCGTCGCTAGATGCAACACAGTAATTTGCAGCCGCGATAATTTACCTTTTTCTTTCCTAAAAATGCAGATGCTTTTTGCCTCTCGCCTAGACGGAAATGAAGTCTCGTGTTTGGTATCAAGTAAATCTACAAAAGTATGCTCAATTTCCGTCTAGTAGAAAAGGTCCCAGAATCACTATCAAAAATCAAAATATCTCTCATAGCACTAGCGCATAGTGCATTGTGATAGAGCCCACTAAGCAGAGAATGAGCTAGGTACTGCAACAGAATATATTGCAAAATTGAGCTAGAGCGACTTGGATCAGCAAGAGAAGGATAATTTGAAGAACTTCAAGACATGCAACTTGCCGCATTGGATTACAACAGCAGCTACAACTCAGCGACAGAGGAGGGAGCTAGTGAATATCTTGCATTTCTTCCCTCAAGAAGCGCTAATAGGATGGTGCAAGAACAATTTGTGGAGGTGGAAGAAAGTTCATTTTTCAGTACCTAACTTGTAATATCAATTAAGCAGTTCCGAACTGCTGATGCTCGATCTGTATATTCCTACGGACTGGAGCTTTTAGCGAATTAACATATAGATGGATCTGCTTTGTCGCTAGAAGGTCGCACTAGTGCGAAGGCAGAGCATTTTTTGTGTCTGAAAAGCCACTCCCCTGGGGTTTTGCACTGGGTAAGATGGTGATCTAGCTGGAGAAGTTGGAGCAACACCATGATGCATTCAATAACCATAATAGCTGTTAAAGTCGCTCAAATGCGAATCTTAAATTTTACCATGATCTATTATCTGTAGATTGTGCAAGAAAATTGGTGATGTTGATTTACACACTCTCAAGTCGGGGCCCTTTACTACCAGGCGGCTAGCGTAGTGAAAATGCGGCCGGCTCGGTATGAGACAACGATGCTATAACATCTGCGGAAATTTTGCAGTGATTGGAATACTTCGCCAGTTACCTACCTAATCCCAAAATGCACCGTCATGGATAGTTCCCGTTGCTCCACGGGTTTGCTGTTCACCTTCTTCCGCCCACGCTCCTTCGGTGTTTCTGTACTTCCGTGCATCGACACTTTCAGATGAGTGTTGTCGGTTTCCATTGGATCCGGTTGCTGCTCAGGTCGGATTGTGTTCCTTCCTTCTCGTTTCCCCTTCGTTTGTGCATCTTCGCTCTTCTCTTTGGGCTGTCTTCCGCAGCCTGCCGCTTTTGAAAGCAAGGGGCCGTGACAATCACCTGTGCTGTTCTCTCCTCTAGAATTGAGGTGATGCCATCAGCACACAGCATATCATCACGGTAAATGGCATCCCATTTCTACTCTCTCATGCATTCAGGATCTAATGGACTCCTACTGTATGTTTTTTTGGACATTTACAACGTTGCGATATCATCACCGAATGTAACTTCATTATAATTTCAGGGATAATCCCTCTCGCAATTTCATGTGTGCCTGGATTACTGAAGTGCATTGCAAAACAAGGATATCTCGCCTCGTGCGATCCTACTGAAGCCAAAGCCTGCAGTGCCCAATTCCAAACCGCCCACATTATTCTAATGCGGATACGATCTTCCCGTATCGCCTTCACAGCACAGCTCGCGCATCGCCTCCGCTGTTCTTCAGATGGTGTTGGTAATGTGCCCTCATCTGCCGCACGAGCCACTTGGCCTTCAGCACAAATCTACGGTTGCCACCCTGCAGTGCTGCTCCTTCGGCCGCGTCGCCAAACACGTCGCTGCGTACGAGTGTTACACTGGCACTCTTATCAAAGAGGACCTTCTCACGTTAGTATAGGCCCAAGCAGCAAGAGAGGGAGAGGGGACACACAACGCGGGGACCATCCCGCTCGAAGCTACCATGGCGCAGCCCCCACATCTCGACAAACCTATATACCGCTCCCTGAATCGCTCCTTCTCCGCGAGTTCGTCGATGTTCACAACAACAGCACGAACGCAGCCTATGGTTCCTTACAGTAAAACATCGACGCGATCGAGGAGACCAGTTTGCCGGGCGTTTTGGAAGTAGCACTGCGAGTTTCTGAATTCGAATGCCGTGTTGGTGTAATCCCGGTCTTTGTCTTTAAGCACAAAGTCATGTTAAATCTGCAACTCTCCTCAGCCGTATTCAAAGTTGCTAAGCTTTGGCGCAATGATTAGATCAGGCCTGTTGTGTGGGTATGCACTGACGTGCCATATTCGGGGGTCATGATCAAGAACCGATAGCGTTCCGCAAGCTGATTAGGCTCATGCTCACTAGTCTCATGTTCCTGTTCGTCAGAAATATCGTCGTGATCCTCCGACTTAGAGTCCTCGCTAGCACTTGAGTCAGATCCGGTGCTAGACATGAGGTGGCGCATGAAGACAAACCTCCGCAACCATCTTAGGAATCGCAATCTGCACCCACCCATTGAAACGTTGTGCACGACTAACGGCATTTCCGAAAAGACGGCGACAGCCGAGCGAGAATTGTAGAATTCGCGAACGTGAAAGGCTTCTTGCTCGGCGTGAGTCGAGAGCTAGTAGAAATGAGCAACAAGCAAGCTGTCCAACTGCAGTGGTGCGCGCTCTCTTCCGTAGGGGTCAAACGAGCAATGGTGAGAAACTGATTCAGCGCAGCGACTGTTGCGGGAGGCAGGATGGAGGTGCTGGTGGGATTCGCGCGAGATGACACGTTGGCGTAAGCGACCGGTCGTGTTCGCTTCGGTGGCGACGAATATGGGGGAGAAGGGAGTCTAGCAAGTCCGGCGCGGAAATTGGTACTTCCTTTTCGAAGCGGTGTAGTGGGCTAAGGCTTCATAGCATCAATAGCGTGGTGGTAGTGGTGGTAGTAGATGTGTATGAGGGGAGGCTGTGATGAGCCAACAGTTGAGATGGTTTTGTCACCTAGAACTGCGCTAAAGGTTAGGGCTGCCATACTCTCGGTTAGTCTGACGCATGACAGTAATAATTCTATTTCAGCATCCGCTAGAGCTTTTCATAGCCTACTATTTATACCAATAGTTACATCTAAGTGTTAGTGACCGTGGTTGAAGGACTTTACTCGATGATATTAGGAGGTAAACTTCAGCGTGGACAAGGAATCAGCCATGACTGGGAGGCATGTTAGTAATGACTGGATAATCCCTGTCAGAGCTGCAATCTGTACTCAGACAGAAACATGAAAAATACGCTGCAGCACTCTCAGCGTGGGGTTTTATCCACACTCCTTAAGAATTAGGTTAATGTCTACATCCTCCGGTCGATGGCATCCTTCTACTTTACTCATGACATGAAGAATCGAAACCTACTTCAGCATGGGGGTCATTGCCTGAGCGAAGTGTAATTACGGGAATATCCTATGATCAATGTACATCTATAGGTATCGTACTCGAATGAAGCCCATCCAGGGGTGAAGCACGCATACGGAGATGAAGAACTCTACAATCAAAGCGCTCCAACGGAAGGAGAAATTTCTCCAGTGTAGCGCACTGACAGACAACGCTATTGCACAGCGCGTGCACTTATGGCCAAGACTATGACGAGCCGGGAGACCGACTACAATGACTACGAATGCTACCGACAATGTATCCTCACATTATGGGAAATCTAAGTCCAGCTAACATGCTGATGGGAACCGATTGCAACGACTACGAATGCTACACAAAGCACGAGATCCCTTACCATTGGCCGATGCCTCTAACAGCAATTCCAGTGGAGCGAATACCATTCCGACGAAATTGAATTTAAATCCAACTTCTATCCTACAACCCTACCATGCTACGAATTCCGACAGTCTTTCAGTAGACCCGCGAATGCAACGACAATGTCGAAATGAATGACAATGCCGGAAGCACTACAAAGCAGCCGCTATTGAAATGTACGAGAATACAGTTAAAATTACGGACATTTGGCCCGGTGGTAGAGATGACGTATGTAATTCGAGGCGACCACTTTCGGAGACACCAATTCGGAGGACCCAATCAGTTTACTTCGGATACTACGAGTTCCTAATCATCAAACACCTGTGCAGGCTGGGAACCACTCTGCTACATCCGGTCAATCGAGATCTATACCAGCGGAAGCGACAAATGCCGAATATTTTACTATCACGAAGAGGCATACATCACCACTCTCGGGATGGATGGATAGGTGATTCACTGATGGAACATGCGAATTAAAGCCAAAGATGACAACCACAATTCAGTACATGCAGTATGTCGGACCAGTTACAGAACCGGAGGTGCTGGTCGTACTGATTCCAGCGTACGATCTGAAACTCGGACCACCGTAGTTCAGGGCCCGGAACATGGAAACCGATTGGACTATCGGCCGGTTGATTGCCTTACGGTCAACTAATGGTCCTCATGCTGGGGAGATCTCGGGAGCGCGGGAGCGAGTCAAAATTTTAAGTGCTGGAACTAACACTAATGTTGCATGAACCTGACCGAGCTGAGCTTCAGCTGAGCTGATGTCAAGGCACACAGCCGGTAGGGCATAAGGCACCCAACTACCTTGTATATATCTCGCGTCTTTCTCCTGCTCTCCAGTCTCTGTA
>Ga0307512_10004413_pt1 | contig 15454 bp, 18 predicted proteins | sample 14_EM_MG_FD_200267 | JGI IMG/M metagenome (GOLD analysis project Ga0307512, IMG submission 200267) | Populus trichocarpa ectomycorrhiza microbial communities from riparian zone in the Pacific Northwest, United States - 14_EM | ecosystem: Host-associated > Plants > Roots > Unclassified | place... | reverse complement strand
CATGTTTCTTCGGAGATGATTCTGCAATAAACCTCCTGTCGGCCTCGCCCTTGATAGATCCCCCAAGAGATTTCATTCCAGTATCTCTTCCCCTTTCTGGGTGTCCTATTCCTGATGGCCGAGTATCAAATGGGTTGAGGATCAGATTTGGAGTGGCCGCATCTGCACGAATGGTGAGATCGAGCCTATTCCTGCTGGGCCAGGCATTAGTTTGTGGGTACGTTGGGGACGGAGTGTGTAGGGTAAGGAGCTCCCGCGCCTCCTCATCAAAGGACCGAAAGGGGGTTGGTAGCTGGGATATGAAGCAGAGGGCATTGGAAGGAAGAGGACCGAGGGTATTATGGTCGTCACTTGTGGGAGCGGACCGAAGACATAACACCCGAAGCTCAACATTTACGGCGGGTCGCTCTGGTCGTTGGCGCCATCGAAGCCTTACAGCTCTGCAGCTGCGATGTACTACTGCCCCCAGTAAAGCTACATAGCTGAGTCAGTGATGGCACAACGACAACCCACAGGAGATCAGGTGCTCACTGAGTAAAAAGGTAAGGAGTGCGAAAGCGAGACAGATTGTTAGGTAGCGCACTCCATGCCTGAACCTTTCTGACTCCTGTAAGGCGGCAATGGGGAACCAAGCGACAGCATAGATCCCGAGGGAGTGAATACAAGCGAGAGGAAAGCAAATCCCCCATTCGAATGACCAAGGAAGACCCCGCGATTTGGCGATGAAACTAAGAAATCCTTCCTCAGACATGAGACATGACACACGGGGAAGTCATACCAAAGGGTGAAAGGTATTCCCGACAGAATGCAAGTTATGAAATACAGCAACTCAGGTATTCCTGGGTGGACACCGCGTGAGCACCTTATTCGGCCGCAACTAGACAGGCCTCTCGTACCTCCGATTCGCTTGTAATATATACTTGTGGACACGACCATTGCTTGGGACGCGAATATCGATCCTATCAAAGCGCATCAGCGTTGGTAGCGGTTCACCGGTCACCTCCAGAGAAGGAACAAACCAGTCCACACGAAAAAGGCAACCTTAGGGGGGTCCGTCATCATGGCGTCCGACACGGATATTAAAAAGAGAAACGGGTGTAAAGGAAGGTGTAGGGTTGATTAGAAGGTTGGAATAAGGGATGAACTAAGCAGCAAAGCGGGGCTCGAAATGAATGAGAGGGCAGGGCAACGTTGTAGGTAACATGAACCCCCGCTTTTAACTACACGCTCGACGTGCCTCGAAAGAATGGGGGGGGCCACCTGCATGGTTAGTGTCACGTTCACAAAGAGCGGCCATGTTAACCTGGTCCAAGTATATTTTTGCGACATTCTGTCATGGCATGTGTTTTGGTGGCCAAGTTCCCATGTCTTGTGACAGGGTAGTTGCAACGGAACTTACATTCGTTACATCATATATGAAATGCACTATTTCATCGAATAGTACCGGGCACCGTGCAGAATAGCTAGGAGGGTGTATGCTGAGACCAGAAAGTGTTTGAATTAGCGGGAGGAACCAGGAAAAGAGAAACAGTATGATTGTCGATAGAATACAGGGTACAGGGACGATTGCTTGTTCGTCGCTGATTTAGTCAACCCTAGGATCCAAGGCCACTAAGTTATGGATTTCTTGGCCAGCGTAGTGCCGGTGCTATAGGAGAGTCCTAGATGTAACAAGGATTACCACAGAACTCGGTTGATGGCAGTGGTGTGGTTACAACTCAGGTCGATGTCGATCGTTCATTAGTAGTACCCCGCCGGGCCTTCGGTGAAGTCGAACCGTTCCAAACAAACTCCTCCTACGAAAAAGCACCATTGTTGCGGTAGCAATATTAAGACATCGATACAAAATGAAAAAGCGAAGATATTTAAATACTCTATTCCGATTCCAGCGGTATCTTAGCCCGTTCGTCAGTCAATCGAAGTCCTCCATTCGCATTCGGGCTTCACAGAAGCCCCAAATAATTTCTTCTCCTAAAAATCTCGCCCCCCACGTCTCTACCGCCTCCTTGGGTTAATTCCAAGTGGACGAAATTCGAATGGTGGGTACATCGGGATGTCGGTGATCACGGTCAAACCGAGCTTATTCATTTCCCTCTTCCGCAGAGGAACAGAGGGCAGGACGTAGGAAGAGAGTGGGGTAGCAGAGGATTCGTATGGGGGAGGTGGGCCACAAGGTGGAGTCTCTTTCTGGTACTCGGTAGTATCGTTTCTGTTGGAGGATCTCTCCACCTTTACTAACTCCAGAGAATCCCGCCTGATAACCCGGGGCCCACCACCATCCTTTCGGGGCCATGCGTATGCCACATCATCGTAGAGATGTAGGACAAAAGACGCAACGACGCCGGTGAGAGCTGAAAGCGCGTTAGCATACCAACATAACATTTTGGAGAGGTTCCCGCTCACCAGCAACGGTTGAGAGCCAGGTCAGTGCTAGGTCCACATCTGGTCGACGGTAGCACTTCTTGGGATTTTGGAGGCCATCGCATTGACAATATTCGTTTTCCCCACCATAGGTAGTAAGGCAGCACGCCCCCAGCACGCTTAGTGCTGCAAGTGTCACGGAGGCGACAACATTTGACACTTTGAAGCGACAGCACGGGATTATTCTAGTTCCACAAAGGAACCTGCATGGTTCGGTATTAGACGAAGTACGGCGTCCGACAGGTTCCGGTAACGCAAACTCACAAACAAAACACCACAATCATGGAGGACGTTATGATTTGAACGACTTCTCCTTGGCCAAAAATCGGTTGATCAGGGTCAAGAACTCTTTTGCTTCGTTGTTCGCTGTATGGAATTCCGAGTAGCAGAGCGAGGATGGAATTGAAGAGAAATATTAGAACTATCAGATTACCATCAGCATCGGTCATCTCTGAGGGATTGGGTCAACTCACCACGGGATGCCATAACATAATGCTCGCAGAATTCCGCAGGATGCATAGTGGTTGGTGAGAAGTACGTCAAAGAGAAAAGAAACAAAAAGGTAGAAAGAGTGTGATCAGTTATGAACAAAAATGCGGAAAGAGTGAAAGCCAATTGGGATGTTGTGCAGCTGAGAGATGGGGGTTTTGGGCGGCATCCGTGCATCGATCCCTCTGCATTTAAATGGATCCTGCCAAGGTAAAGTGGCCGGGCACACGGTTACACGGTACCTTCATGGCGTAGAAAGGTGTACCCCGTTGTAGGGATATTGGCCGCATGGCTACCCCCATTTACATGGCCGGGGCTCCCAACCATGGTCGCAAGACTCCCGTATCGCGAAAGACGAACCACAAAAAGAGATAGGCGAGATCCATTTCATTAGGGATGAGCTGGGAGGTAGGACAGATGTAAGATAGGAAAAATTGATCATTCCGTCAATCCATCTTCCTCTGCCTTGGAGGCGGCCTTTCTCGCTTTTTTTCGCCTTCTTCGGTCCCTTTCATGCTCGCGGGCCCGCTTAAGATCTTCTTTCGATAAACCGGGATTATAAAGACGATCAAGCTGCCATGGTCGATGAGTCGGACCATGTTTCGAGACGGGATCCTGTGGAGATCACAAACCTTTTCTAAAAGAACCTTGCGGGCGACCTTCCTATTTTGTTGTAATGATCGTGTTTCCTGACATTTCACCTGAATACCTGTGGGCTTGTGCAAAAGTTGAACGTTATTGTTGGTCTTGTTGATCGATTGCCCGCCGGGGCCGCTCCCTGTCCCGGCGGTTAGATGGTGAAATAACACTATCCAGTTGGAACCTGCCTCGAACGAAGGACTCTTCGAGGTCTGACTCCTTCAGCTCAGGTATCACACGATTTGCATGAGCGCGTTTAAGTTGAGAATAGTTAAGCTTTCGATTATGACTGGGGGGAGATACTGTAGGTTCTATGCTGGACTTGGACTCGGGTTCGCAACTGCGAATTCATTCAGAACAGCACCTGTTCATGTAAGTGTCAAGAAGAAATGAAACAAGGAAATGGGATTGTACGCACTTGAACCGTTTGCCTTTGCCACGAGTCGGCATAGAAGGGGGATTCTTGATGGTGTCATTATTCCCAAGCTCGGTGTGGTCCGTAACCCGGATTTCTCAAGAGAAAGTCAGGTATGGCAGAACAGAGGGTGGAACGCACTCACTCCACCTCTCCTCATTGCCGGAAGCAACGCGTTGTGCTTGAACAAAGTTTCTACGGAGGATTGTCGCGACTTCGTTCGCCAACTTCACGGATCCCTCATAAACCGTGAAGTCCGTCTGGCCCTTGTGCTGAAGGGCATCCCCACGCATCTTTTGGCGGAACGCTGACAAGTGCGCTCAGACAACAACCCGAAAGCGACGGAATCTGAAACCAACCTAAGAGGATCTCATTGTCACCTGTTTGTCGGCATTTGAGTTAATTGGCGGGGTTTCGATGTCGTTCCTAAGCCACTCACCAGCAAAAGTAGAGGCGGATGCCCTATAGAGATTCCTGTATGCAGAACGAGCTGCGGCCTGAAGTTGAGGAGTGATTCCAGACATGGACACTCGGACTCGTTGACGGAACTTCGGAAGCAGAACGGGACAACGCGATCAGGCGAAACAGGCGTCACGGGTGTGACACCACCAAAGTTCAATGTCACTCGTCTGCCAATCTCACATTCGCCGTATAGTGTGGTCCTAATGTCCGCCCACAACAATCCGCAACGACCTGCAACGCATTTGATGGCCGAGGGGCGATTGGAGTTTACAGGGTTAGCGTTTTTCAGACATGGGACTATTCTAAACAGACCCGGACCCCCAACGAAACAGCTGCAAACGTCCAGACCGTCCTGGACAACCTATCTCCCTGGTGAGCGCTCACGCTGACGAATACATGAGGACATAACGCAAATTTTTGCCTTCAATTGCACCCCGGGGTAGTTGTAAATATTTTCAGGGTTCGTTGCCCCCCTCAGGCCTCAAGTCTTTTGTAGCCTGTGCGGATAACGGGTAGCCATGTGGTCTTGTTTATTGCTCATACGGCCCCCTCGGGATTTCACACAGTCCCATCTTCTCTTCAACCCTCCCATCATCCGCCGCGCTCCATTACTCGTGACTTCGTTTGCCTGTCTTGAGCTCCCTCGACCTCTCCTGCTCACCTTCAACATATCGTATCTTCCTTGTTGCTCCTTAACTATACACTTGCAATGAATCACGATCTGTGATCGACTCAAGGTTCACTTGGGATGTGTATGTTTGGCAAAGCCTTTGGAAATAAACAAAATATTGATCCGATTGCACGTGACCTACACGCCCGCGTCGCGTGGGCAAAACTTCGGAGGACTGACAGGCCCCAATGAGGTCTCGAGCTGGCCGACCTGCTTCTAAACGTTCACGATGGCTGACTCGTCTCCATACTCTTTCGCTTCCGCAAGGGCAAGCTATCCGGTTTTCATTCCATTGACCGAAACTCTCCTGCTTCACCTGAATTGGGCAAAGGCCGGGCTTATTGATGCATTCCGGTGGGACTACGTGATGAAGCTGATAACGAGGTAAGGCGTTCGTTCCTCCCAGCTCCTTCTGCAAATGTATTGGGATTCGAGAGCTGAACGGAACGTGCAAAAGGAAGTGATGCGGAAATTCAAGGAAATGTCCTGAAATCCGGACTGCTGAATGGAGTCTCGCTCATCTCCATCTGGGTGTTCGAGTTCTTGTTAGGCCTCGCCTCGCAGAGGCATGGGAATCAAAGCGAATCCGCATCGGAAAAGGGGTTCATCCATCGGAACCTTGGGTGGTTTTATCAAGCCCTGTGGCTCTCTCCGCTTGTCGGAGCTTCACTCTACCTCAATGTCAGTGAAGACCTTTTCTCTCTCATGACCATTGCGTTGATATCTATGACGCCCTTCCACAGTCCGCGTGGTGTAATGTTGTTGCTCGACGCGCGTTTATCCTCCAACACGGGAACCGTGCGGTCGCTCAACAACAACCAGTTGGGTATGCAGGAATGCTCAATTCACTCGCAACCAGCGCGTACAGGGCGGTGATGATAGTGTCCTGTGCGCTGCTCTCCGTAGTCTTGAGCTCAATTCCGTTGACGCGGTTCATGCTTGGACCTGTACTGGCTTTTGCGTTTTTCTGTTGGGTTGATTCGTACGTCCGCTGAAAGAACCCTTCCCGCCTGAAGTGATGCTGATGCCAACGCTTCAGATATTACTGTTTCGAAGGAGCCTGGATCGCAAGAGGTTTCTCGCTCCCTCGTCGGGTGAGACATATCGAAGAGCGTTGGGCGTATTATCTTGCGTTTGGTACGTTTTCCCGCCTTTTTCCACACCTGCCACTCAAACTCTCCGTCACAGGTATGCCAGCCGCGTTCTTGTGCAACTGGGGGAACAGCCTCACGAATGCTGCCATCTTTGCGCTCATATATCCTTACGTGAGTACCTTTATGCTCATCTAACCATGATGTCGTCTAAGTGTAGAGCTGCATTTGGCAGTACATCATCATGGCAACGAGATCTCGCCCGCTTCCCGCAGATCCATACAACCCAGTCCCATCTGACGGTTCGGAAGCCGTTCGACACCCATCTCCTTTCGTCCCACTCCGTCTGCCTATCTTCCGGCCAGTCATCCTGATGAACGACCTGATAGTACGTGCCTTGAGCGTCGGAGCGGGTGGAAAACAAGCCCCTAGCCCATCACCCTCCTCGAACGACGTCAGCTCGAAATTTGGGAGAAAGACTGGGGGGTACGGATTTGCTGACGGATTTGAAAGCATCGAAGAAGGCGGTGACACAGAGATCATCGAGCTTCACACTAAGATGGAAAGCCAGTCTACCCCGACCCCGTCAGCAGCTGGGCGCCGAAGAGTGAACGTAAGGAGGAAGAAGTTGGATTGATTAGATTGCCATTGCAACTATCTCGTGATACAGTTTATGCCATACCTTCATGTTAAACTCTGCGAAGTAAAGTTATCGATACACCCTGTCCCACTCGAGGCCACCTGCAATCAGAACCACGGAGAGCTGAACATGGCGTAACATTGTTGTTGACGAAAGCTTGTTGATATTGATGACCGCTTTTATGAGTAGTACCGCAGCCATGCCCACAGTTCGGAAACAGTTCATCATATTTATTTTGATCCACGTCGCTCTGTTCTACTCGGGGAATCCAAATGCTACTGCCTCAGTGCGTTTAGGGCGTATCGTCCTTGTCACCCCCACCTCGATATGGAGAAACACGAGATTATTACACTGGATCGATAAAGCGAATGAGGTCGAGATGCGCACTGCGGTTGACATCACGAAATGATTCATTCGGTAAGTGGTCTGTACGATCTTGTCGAGACTACCAAACTCCGCGTTCAAGGGAGGTCTCCAGGGACTGAGAGCTCGGATTTGTATGCGTTCCTCGGCTTTATCCCGAAGTGTGTTGGAGTTTGGTCGGGAACGGATGTTGGAACCGGACAATGCGAGTGTAGCGAGATTTGAAAAGCGGGCGAATGGGGAGCACCGCATACCGACGTGGTCACCGGTTATCACTGCTCCACCTTCACCCCTGTAAAGCTGGGCAGCAAGTTTAGGCCCGAGATTGAGCACCCTCCGTCGGATCATACCCACCGTCATATATTCCGACTCGGTGATGCGCTGGATGTGAGTTTTCAATAGCGTAAGTTGTATGTTGTGAGAGACCACGCAGGGTGTGATAAAAAGTGGCATCGCCCTAATATCTTCACGATGTCGTCTAGACTCGGGACGCCAATCTCAAGGTAGAGGGGTAGTCCCAGGGGGGCCGAGGGCATTGCGGTCTTCATAGCCAACATATCCTCGGCAGGTGCATGACGAGCCCGGGACGGATCTTGTCGGCGGGGTGACGACCAACTCATCAATCTCCCCAAGGATCTAAATTGGCAGCACATTCACAGAGTTTTGGCGACCTTAGGCCGTCCTGATACACAACAGGTTCCGTGAGGCGTGATCGTCAACTAGCTACAAACCAAGGACGAGGATTCAGTGATTAAAGGTACTAGGAAGTTCGGATCATCCGCACCGCTTCTCTGACCGTGGCCTTACCCCTATCAGAATATTGATAACGGGCAATATCAGCACTCGCTTGATGCCACGATGCGATGTTAGGAAGCCTTGAGGGCGCCGTAGCCCCCACCATAAGGAGAGGAGCACACCGATGGGAATGAGATACGTACCAGCTCCCATGTCAGTCGTCAAGGATGCAGTCGAGAGCAAGAGGCACTGCCCTCGCTCAAACAACCCGACAGTGGCGGCGCGTTTCGGGTTTTTGTGTGCAAAGGGTCGCTGCAGCTTTCACAATTAATGGATATGTGAGGTAGAATCGGAACGTCCGTCTTAATGCCCGCTGTCAAGTCCAAGGTTGCGGATTACACAGCGATCGCACTGCTAAGTCGATAACCGTGTGCACAAACGCGTAGGCATATACCAGCGTACAAGAAACGGAAGACACCTAACCGAAACCCGCCCACTGGATAGATACATAGCTCACTTTACCCTCCGTCTCATCCCACGTGCAAAATAAATGGGTCTTCTTTGTGGCAGTTCCAAGTCTCCCGTGAGCCACGATCTCCATGGGCATAACCGTTTTTTCAGGCGATTCGATCACCGTTGCAGTAAAATGAGAGTGGTACCGCAGTGGGTCACCTGGAAGACGTGAGCTTCCTTCAGGAAACGTCTTGCTTATCGGCGTACCTGGATAGACGAGAAAGTCGCCACCGAACTTCAGGCCACCACCCATGTAATAGCCTTTGTCCCAGAGATCTCTGAACACTGCGCACTTTGCACGGTCAATGAGATCAGATGGGTACGACCATATCCCCGCATCCTTTGCAGCTTGGATCGTGGAGTAGGCGTGTGGCGCCGGCGTATACCACGAAAAGGAGGTTGACGTCCCAGGCACAACGATGGTGTACGCGGGAACGGTTTGCGGCGGTCGAGGTGCTTGAGTCGGGTCTTCGGCAATGACTGGGCCGGGGTCCACGTCGGTCTTATTCGCAGCGGCTGCCGCTCGCCGCGCTTCCCGTTGTTCTCGTTTCTGTTGAGCTTTCTCAGACGTGGACCTATCTTTAGAATAATCCCTAGTGTCCTTTGCTTCGAGAGCGGCCATCTTGTTTTGAACGAGTTCCTTTCGTTCCGAGTTCCACCTTTCTAAGGCAACAAGCTCAGGCGAGGAGTGCGCGGCTGGATCATCGATCAGGACGGCGAACCCTATCCAACCTCGTAAGAGTTCTGGGCCCTGAACGTAAGTAATGAACCTCTACCTTTGTCAACCAAGAGCACCGCCTCTTCTGGTTGAAGAACGAGTGGTACTCCCAGAAAGGCGTTCTGTTGTGACAGATGTGGTAGAGTTCCGAGTAGAGTACCACAGACCCTATACTCAGTCCGAATCACCGCGATATCTGTTCTTCGACAGGGTTTAGTGTAGTCGGCCACACCTTTGCGCCACTTGCATACCATCAACGTCCCATACATAGGCTTTCTGGTTTGATACCAGAAGTGGTACCTTGCGACAACCCTCCATAGTGAAAGGTCGAAATAAAGCACATTGGCGCCCGTCTGCTGATTTGATCTCGATCATCCGATTCCCTCGGTTCCATTTCGCCTTTCAGCACATCTCTGGTTGGATAAACTGGTCTTATACTGCGATTTATGAGATGGCTGCGAACGTCATAGACGCGATTATGCTCTTTGGCGATTCGATCACTCAAGGCAGCTGGGAACTCAATGGTATTGGGGCTCGTCTGTCCTGTCAGTTGCGGCTTTCCCATGACCTCTCATCGCGGGGAGATGGAGCTCACAGATCCGAGAAATTTAGTCGTCTATGCCCGTAAATTGGACGTGATAAACCGCGGGTTATCTGGGTTCAATACTGAATGGGCAATTCCAGTATTTGAACAGGTCAGTTGAGTGGATTTTTTTTGATCAGGGTGTCAAGAACGGCGAACTGAATAATTAGCGATTACAGATTTTTGCCAAAAAGGAGGAACAGGCTTACGTCCCTACTGTGCGCCTGCTGACCATTTGGTTTGGAGCCAATGATTCTGTCCTTCCCGCGGAACGCCAACACGTTCCCCTTGCCCAATTCGCTGCCAACTTGAAACAATTAATAACGATGGTCAGGTCGCCTTCATCAGAGTACTATTCGCCAAAAACTCGTATTCTGCTAATCTCCCCTCCACCGGTTAACACGTATCAACGGATTGCGGACCTAGCGTCTAGGAACCCTCCAAGGGAGTGCGACCGAGAGTTTGAGTTTACAAAGCTGTACGCCAGGGCTGTGGTAAAAATTGCGCAGGAAGAGGGGGTTGCTGTTGCTGATATCTGGACTGTGATTTGGGAAGCAGCTGGGAAAGAAGAACGGGCTCTGAGCGCGTACCTTTTAGATGGCCTTCATCTCAATGAGAAAGGATACGAGGTTCGGGGCATCTCAATATGTGTGAAAGTTTCCATTGATCATCTATTTCTCCTTAGCTCGCCTACAACACCATCACCGAATCCATTCAGCGGTCATACCCCGAAATCCACCACGACAACCTCCGCTATGTTATCCCACGGTATGTCATCTTTCTCCCTTCTGCCCTCAATGCTCCTGCAGCTGATTGTTGTTAGGCACGACGAAGTAGATCTATCCAATGTTTGCGAGAGCATGAGAGCAAGGCGATTGGAATAACTCTACGTAGTTGATGCACCAATTGATTCATGACAATAAGTGGGATGGTTACGTAGTCCAACGAAGTACAAAACAATATATTACTAGGCATTGATGTTAGGATATGAATAGCATTTATCCTCGGGATGGGAAGAATTATGAGGTGTAATGTCTAGATGTATCGAACCAAATAAACATATTAGCGCGAAACGATGGTCGCCAGCGGGGATCCTGTCAGATTACTGGGAGAACTATCGCGGTAGACTAGAGTCCGTCGGTCTGGCGACCAATGAGAGCGAGAGATCTGATCCAGGAGGCCAGATATCATTGCGACGGAGCGATACCTGCTGTCAGATCGTGAGGAGAAATACAACTGCGAGATCATTCGGATTATACGTACAAGCTCCCTGAGAATCAGATAAGTCCAGTTGCAGGGGTGAGGCAGCTACCTTATCCACGTTCGGAGACGCCCTAATAAGTCTCGAAGCCTGACTGGAACAGGAGGGTGGATGAGAAATCGCCATGATTGACAGACTTTCGCCCTGAGAACGGCGTTCGAACACGCAGGAGGCCGGCAACAGCGTACACAGAGAAACTACCGATTGAGCTAGTGCGCAGATGATAGCCCCACTCGAGCGTCGCATCTGATACATATCCTGGGGAGCTCGTACCGAACTAATCTTTGGACCGCATGCCGGAGAAGACAAGACTGAATAAGAGCAGACACGAGCCGCCGTCAGGATGTTTCGGCTCATAAGAAGGACGTGTTGCAAGCTTATAACTATTCCGACGAGCAAGGATCTCAATTTTAATATCAGCGAGAGTGAATAGTCTTGAGGGATTTGAGTTGAATTTTATGACTGGACAATCAAAGCACGGGTCAGAGAAAAACTAAGGGATCACGCACATGGATCTCGGACGGGCTACTGGACAATCAAGCTTGCAAGCTCCGTGCGAAGCTGATCCAACCCGGCCCTCGATGCGGAGGCCGGAGTGGAGTGGAGGGGTGATAAGAGACGGACGAACATGTCAGGTACTCTTCCCTGTCATCAAAGTGACCGAGATTTGATCGAGAGGAGGATTTTCCAAGGTAGCTGTCAAGCGTATGAATGTATTTGTCGAGAGGGAATGATGCCGCACGCTGCGCCGGCAGACTCGGAAGGCCTGCCTGTCCTTGCACTGGGCCCTTGATCACTAGAGCTGTTTCAGGACAACAAAATACACGTCTTGGCGGTGACTACATCCTTTACTCATCTGTTGATGTGTTATAAAATGTCCCGGACCTCCTCGCTTAACATCTGCTTGCCGTCACCGTACCACTGGCTCCCACGCTCAATCATGCACCAATGCCTACACGTAGACGATATCGTCCGTCTTGTCATAGAGGAAACCGTCAACTTGGAACGTCCTTCAGCCATCTCACTGGCCTGTACTCGCAGAACTTTCGAAGCCGCCGTGATGGAGACCTTGTGGGGCTCACGTCAAACCCATCTTGTCGACTTACTCCAATGGGGGTCTGGGAGATTCGGGATTCGGATAGGGGCGGATTGCATAGACGAGGTTGTCCCTTCAGTGCCGCCAAATACCCGCTGACAGTGACTTGTGGCTGTTTGTTCGTTTCATAGGATTTCAGACGATACCCGTTGCCCTCGGAATGGGAACGGGTCAACCGATATGCCAAATGAATGTGCATCCTCAACATTCACGAGTACCATATGGGACTGAACCTGCTACCAAAAGCGTGGCAGGGGTTGAGCGCCATCAGGCCAACTCACCTGCCAAGTTGAACCTCTAATCTCTCGAATGGTACTCGGCTACAAACGTCTTCGTATATATCGACCTCTTCCGGTCCCCTCAACTGACCTCGCTCAACGCACGAGTGATCCCCGACATCCCAAACGTGATACCTATCCTCGCCTTCCTCCCCGTCGAGACGCTCGAGGAATTGCGGTTCCTGGACCTCTCCGGAGATCACGCCTTTCAAGACGCTGTCTCTAATTTTGTGTTGAGGACCACGGCCACCCTGCGTTCCATCGGGGTACTATCAGATCTATCAGGCGCTGCAATTCATCATGTCACACGACTTCTGAATCTGAGCGATCCCAGCGTGAGATTTGGGAACCTGGATTGGCAAACGGCCTTTCCAGACGTCATCTCCCCTTCTCTACGCACCCTGGAAACGAGGGTGGACGGTAAGGGGGGAGGTACCATACGGAAGACACGATGAACCTCGAATCAATCTTCTTGGATTCATTGACCGCCCTCCACCTTTGTAGCCTTCGAGACGTTCCATACATTTCGTCTGCGCGAGGTATCACATTGGCGGGTCCACGACATCCCAGAAGAGGCACTGTCTAAGCCAACAGACCAGCCCCCACTCAGTCCTAACGACTGTCATCTCTTCCGACTCGTTGGGGGGCTGCCGGTCTCCACCTTTGCAAAGTCACCTTGATCGCCACATACTCCCTTTAACAGATGTTCCTGAGGTTACCAAAGATATTGTAGATCGTCACCAGCTCTCGCCGAAAGGAGGTCCAGGACTATTTCTGCCCCGTTACCAAGTGTCATGTACACAATGTCCATCGTTTCTTAAAAATACCACATTGTCAATGCCGATTCCGAGTGTAAATTTAGTGCAATACAATCCTGCTATTTACTCACTAAGTTACGGCACAACGAGAAGATTTCAAGACGGTATTCTCGTAAGGGTATGAGACAAAAACCGCGAGCAATTCCGCCATCATAACGTTCTCAGTTGATCAGCGGACCTGATCTATTTCTTCTCGTAAGTGTAACGAGGTGGGAGTGGCGGTGCTGAAGTGCTGGTTGTGGGAACGTTGGAGGATGACCCGCGTTGACTGGCGTGATCGGCGATAATCCGATCTAACTTGGGCCTGGTAGAATTTCCACTGCTCAGCTTGCCTTTCATGTATTCCTTACCCACCCTCTTGATGATCGCCTTCCTACCGATGCCCGCCATATCGATGTACACGAGGGCAACATTATGGGCGGTGCCAATAGCAAGGGCTGCGTTCTGACCACTCTCCTCGCCGTGCCTGGGAGATTTCTTTCAGTCAGTGAGGCACCAAGATCAGGGTTTGTGAACGTACTTATGAGTGACAACCCTGGTGATCTCCTCACTACCGGTGTCAATCATACGCTTAATGCTCTCCTCGATAGTTAAGAGTACCACGTTAGCAGAGAGGATGAGTTTGTCTTTCTTCCTGAGCGTAGGTCGGGAAGGAAGTGGCGGGGGACCATAATTAGGGAAAGTCGAGGAAGGTGTGAGACCTCCTTTTTCTCCATTCCTCGGTGGCAGGTTCGGAGGGACACCACGAGTGGCAGGGATAGGGTTCTGGGGTTTCGTTTTCTCTTTTCTGCCAGCAGCTTTCTTGACCAGACCATCGACGACCTCGACGGTCTTGGCGCTGACTTTGACCGCTTTTCCACTTACCGTGTGGGCCTGGGTCAAAACGGTGCGCGTCCTTGGATTGCTGATGACGATACCCCTAGGAGGAAGAGGGGGACTGGGAGAGGAAGGACGAGAAGTGGATCTGGATGCAGAATGCGAGTCGCTTGGGGTGTGGGGTTTGGAATAGGCAACGTAATATTTGGATGCGTAGCTCGCTCCAGAAACCAACAAGGTAGTTGTAGCGGAAATCGCATGGCTAAATCCATCGGATCAGTCCAAGATTAAATTTTGGATAGGATTGTTACCTGATAAGGGTCGCGGTAGTCGTCAAAGCATCCCGTTCTTCTGGAGGTACTGCGTGTACGAAAGCCTCGCGGGCAGTGATGGACACGAACTCTTCACCAGGGGCCTTTGCTCGGACCGCAGTCGCCGCGTCATAATCCGGAGGAAGCTCGATGACCACGGGCGCGTTCTCCGGGAGATCTCGAGTCAAGGCTGGATCCTCATTAATCTTGAAATCGTGGTCGAGGTCCCCGAGAACGGACCCGTCCGACTCGTTTATGAGGACGAGATGACCGCGCAAATCCTCATATTCGTATTCGTTGGTCGAACTGACTGGGGGTGGAGCAGGGTCGGTCTTTTGGTCGAGGTGGTGTGGAATGTGCTGTCCGTCCCTCTCCTCGGAAAACTGGCCAACGTACTGGGTGAGGATGTGGTTGAAGGTTTCGAGATCTTGGGAAGCGACGGGACTGCGCGGAAATTGGATAGAGATTGAAAACTCTGAATCCGAATCGGTGGCCTGGAAGGTGTAGACGTGGGAGCCGTGTCCTACGGAAGCCGTCACCCTGCGATATGGGTCTACGGGTATTTCGAGGTGTCCCAATTTGATTACGAGGTATACGTCACGGTCTGGGAATGGCGACTGTGCAGCCGATATCGTAACACATTCGAGATAAAACGGGCCGGTCACTGGTATCTCTCTCTGTCTTTCTAACGTCGCTATCGGCAACGATAAGAGCAGAAAAGCGTCGCCGGTTGGCATCTTGCGTTGTCCGATGCTCGTGGTCGGGGGTTGGCCGTGGCCAAGACAATGCTTGCCAAGGAATGCTAGTCCCGGCGATCCGGTCAACTCCGAAAAAAAAAAAACACGATTATCACTCCGACCGCTTCTAGGCAGCGGGCGAACGGACATTTATTTTCACCTTCGCTGTTTCCACTCTACCGAGCGTCCCGCTGAACAACGAGGCTATGGAGAATGGTACGGTTCCGCGTAACCATTCGGCGCCCCACAAGGAATGGGCTGCGAGGGGCTGTGGCATCGCATCATAGGTGCAGAAACAAGAAAACTTCTGAAACTAGTACTGGCAGGTTCTTAGAAAGCGAAGCCCGCGAAACTGTCCCGCGCAGAACATTCCTGTCATATTTACCAGGATAACGGGC
>Ga0307512_10004411_pt1 | contig 15456 bp, 11 predicted proteins | sample 14_EM_MG_FD_200267 | JGI IMG/M metagenome (GOLD analysis project Ga0307512, IMG submission 200267) | Populus trichocarpa ectomycorrhiza microbial communities from riparian zone in the Pacific Northwest, United States - 14_EM | ecosystem: Host-associated > Plants > Roots > Unclassified | place... | reverse complement strand
AATTTTTACATTTTCTTTGCATAATATGATTACTTAATTGCCCTTGAAAGAAAAAAAATAACTTGGTCTACATGCTTTTTAGTCTTTGACTTAATTTTTAAATAAATAAGTTATTTCATTGCCCTTAAAATTAAAAAATTATCTTTGAATTAGGATTTTTTTGTCATTTAGATGTGATGATTTGACAATTATTGAATGTCATTAGAGGCAGTAGAGTAATTTAAAAAATAAAAAATTATAAAAAAATCAGAAACATGTTAACAATGTCCACTGTTTTTGGATAGCACATGTTACGCCGTCCAGCGGCCAAAGCTAATATTTTTTTATAATTGTATTTTTATTACCTTGAAAGATTTTTTAGATTGATTTTTTATTATTATATCCTCCAACATTTAATTAACTGAGTGTTTAGATTTTTAGTTGAGTTCGGGCCTAGAATTTAATAATTTACAGGTTTAAGAGATTAACTCTGATTTACGAAATTGACACGGGTTTCCTTGTTTTTTTTTCTTTTTTTAAGCTCTTTTTTTTCCATCCTCCAGCATTTTGTTATTTTTAATTCACTTTCTATGGTATTTTTTAGTTATTTTGAAATAACATGGGTTACCTTGGTTTTTGTTTTTTGTCTTTGTTAAAATTAGCTTTTCTAAATGAATTTTTTTAAAACAATTGAATTAAATTAATTAATTTCATTCTCTAATATTTAATTTTTTAGATGTTGAGCCCGGATTTACAAGGTTCACTCGGGCTTGCTTGGTTTTTTTTCTTTTTTTAAGATCTATTTTTTTTCTTCAGATTTCATCCTTTAACATTTTTTTTATTCTCTTTCTATGAGATTTATCTTTATTTTTTAAATAACAAGGGTTGCCTCAGTTTTTTTTTCCTAGCCTTTGTTAAATTTAGCTTCTTTAAAAGAAATTTTGTTTTTTAATTAAAGTAAATTTATTGATTTCATCCTCTAGCATTTAATTTGACATGTGTAAAGTTATTTAGTTTAGCCAAGATCTATAATTTAATGGGTTACGAGTTTTAGAGATTAACTTGGGTTTACAAAGTTCACCTAGACTTGCTTGGTTTTTTCTTTTTTTTTTTAAGTTTTTTTTTAATTTCATCCACCAACATTTTATTATTTCTTTATTCGTTTTCTATGGGATTTTTCGGTGGTTTTGAAAGCGACATGGGTTAACTCAGATTTTTGTTTCTACCATTGTTGAATCTAGCTTTTTTAAAATGAATTTTATTTTTTGATTAAATTAATTAATTGCATGAAAGTAAGCATGAGATGCTCGATTCATGATGTTTTTTTTTTGTTTGCTTTTTAGATCACTATTCTGACAACACATGTGATTTCTTTTAATTACTAATTTCTTAGATTTTTTTTATTTTTTTTAAAACGTTGATATTATATAAATATTTTTTTATATTCATAAAAAAATAATTAACTCGCAGTGTAGTGCATGTCATTTACCAGTAAAAGTTTTATTTGTGGTCACACTCATCCATATCCATTTTGGTGAAAGATAGTCGCTTGTATTGTGTTCAGGCCGAGACAAGGAATAGAGTCTTGATAGTGAGCTTTAAGTTTTTTTTTCTGCGTGTTTGGTTTCATGTTATGTTAGAAACATGACCATCATATTCGTTAATATATATCATTAAATTCAAGTTGAATAAACATAATTTAGTACATTACTAGTTTATTGACTTGCATTATTATGTTGTGTCGGATTTTTTTTAAATCTTAAAAAATTATAAAAATGTTAGGAAGTAAAAAATCTAATACATACCGATCATAACATATTTAAAATGCTTAAATGATGATATATTTTATTTTAAAAAAAATATTAAGATGATGGTGACTCATTGAATCAATTTGGTCCAACTATAGTTAACCTGTGAAATTCATAATATAAGGTGTGAGATCGTGATAAAACTATAAAATTCATACCGAAATAAAATAGGAAATTCAATTATAACGAACGAAATATTGAAGGCCAAAACAAAAAGAAATTAAAAAAAAGGACCTAAAAACAATTGCCAACAACGTTTTTATTTAATCATTATTGAAATTAATTAAAAAACCAAGTCATCCCTAAGACTAAATGATTATAGCAATAAAAACCAATATGAGATTGTGAATAACCACTAAAGTCAAGATTTACATTTTTTTTATTTTAAAGGCAATAAATAATTATATCATGCTTTTAAAAGTAATTTTTTTTTTATAAAAAAACCTAGAATCAAGTTAAGTGTTGTTTTGCTTATAAAGGCATTCTAGTAATTTAACCGTGTGAAAAAAAAAATGTAAAAGGATAGTAGTAACTTTAATCAATTCAAAAACGTTTAATTCATAGTAATTGAAGGTGAGTAAGTGTGAAGTTTTTTGAAGGACAAAACGGAAAATTTACAGTTTCAATCTATAGTAATTGACCCAAGTGAATATTTTAAACATGGATTAATCTTTCAAATTCACAACCTGTGAAATCGTAGACATGTGTTCAACTGATAAGCTTAATTCTTAATCAATTTAATATTGAATGATGAAATCAGAAATAAATTCTCGTTTTAAAAAATTTATCAAAGTAAAAAAAATAGCAATAAAAAAAATGAACATCAAATCTGATAGAAAAATAAATGAAGGAGAGTGAGACTGAAAAAATATCAAATTAAAAAACTATATCAAGTAAAAAAAACAACAATAAAAAGAATGGAGATCAAATCTGACAATCTAGAAAATTGAAGGAGGATCAATTGAAAACAAGTCCAATTTTAGAAATTAATTGAAATAGAACAAATAGGAATAACAAAAGGAGGGACTAAATTAAAAGAAAAAAACTTAAAAGGCTGATATGCAAATCTAGATGGTTAGGCATGAATTTCTATAAGGAGAGATAAAATAAATAATGAACAGGTTGTTGGCACTGAACGGAAGGTCTGTTAAGCCTCCTTAAAAGAAAGATGACATCGGGACGAATTGAATGATGCAGCAAAATAGAGGTTTCGACCATTAAAGTCAGTCGTACGCACCGTCATAAAGTAGTAGAGCAACTGAGACGTACAACGCACACACCAATAACTTTTTTGTTTTTATTATTTATCAAAATACCACATTACCCCCAGGACCAAATAATTATTATAAGAAAACCATTATGAAATTATGAATAAGTCTACGTATTCAAGCTTTGAGAATTTTGATTTTAAGGGCATTAGACTCATTACATTGTGTTTGAAAAGGTGAAATATTAAAAAAAAACCTTCAGAACATTGTTAAGTGTTTTTTTAGGGCAATCAAGTAATTTTGATGTGTAAAAAAAGTATGAAAAGACCAAGATACTCCTAAATAATTATAGAATGACAAATGAACACAGTACAAAGACTATTTCACCATTAAAAGCTAGTCCTTTGTGATTTTTTTGAACAAAAAAACTGTGAATTCACTTTTACAATCCACGGTAATTCACGACTTATGCACATAGTTGTCTCATAGGGTTTAGATTATGATATAAATGCTAACAACTTAACTCATTATTTTACTTCTTCTCTCACTAGATCTAGATAAATACTAGTATATTGGTTAGCGCTCCGCGGCGGGTTAATATCATTTTTTTTAAATGTAAAAAACATATTGAGTATAAAGAATGTTTTAACCTTAAGTCTGACGCCATGTCAGACCCGTGCCTGGGTCTAACACCAAACATGGCTGCTAAATTCAAAGCTCTTGGGCTTGACATTATTGCAAGACCTAAGGACTTTGGGTTTAGTGTGGTACCCAGACCTAAGCAAACAACAAATAAATAGAGGAAAATTATGCACTTTAGTTGTCAAGAGAGAGAAAAGAAAGAAAAAACGCAAACAATCGATCATTGGTGTCAATCAAACCATGATATGTCTACACGCACCTCCTTAATGGCACGAACGCCACCCACTCGTTGAGGCGTGTGGAACACGCGCCAGCAGCTTTTCGAATAAAAAATAGAAAAGACAACATGAAAAATACTAAAATACCCTCCATGATCCTCTTAATTACACACTACATCCATTTTACTATCGCAATCAACAATAATCTATGTCTAGAGTTACGGTGAAAACCCCACACCATGTAACTTCTTTATAATATTCAAAATTAGTGGTTGGATTTAAAATATGATCCATGATATTCAAATCTTGTTTAGATTGAGATTCATTCCTATGGATTAATTGTTTTTTTAATAAAATGAACAATTAATTATTTTTTTTATTTTTTTTCTTGATAAAGGTCATTCACTTCTGGATTGATCATTATACAAGTAGAATTTGAGTCAAATAATCAACATGGTGTGTTGAACTAAGAAGAAAATGCCTCATCATTACCAATTTCTTTTGGAAACCTCCATAAATACAACTTCCTTTTCTTTTTCTGAAATTGACATCACATTACGTAAATGTATTAATTAGCTTGTAACTCAGTATACATACAAGAAAAAGGAAAATTCCATCATCAATTCTAACATAATTTTGGATAAACTATTAGTTTTGCTTTTATAGATTTATCAGTGTTCCATTTCTATCTCACAATTTAAATTTTTTCAATGTTATCCCTCTAATTTTTCTAAAACTTTCAATTTTTCTCTCTTTACTAAACAACAAGTGAAAAAATTACTTTTGTTCATCTTTTTATATTGTTTTTCTTATTTTTCTCTCAAATATTCATAAATGTTATAATATCTCATAAAATCACTTAAAAACCTTAGATAAACCTAAACAATAAGAAAAAAAAAATGTAAGCTATTTAATGTTTAGGGTATCATTGAAACGTTTTGAAATCTAGAGGTGTAAAACTTGGAAATCTTAAACTATAAGGGTATAGATGGAACATTAATGAATCTCTAGGGGCAAAAATGAAGTTTTCACCCCATAATTTTGACTTTGTGTGGGGAGGGGGTGGCCATTTCGTAGTTTACTCTAAAAAACAGTCCCATTTGGCACTACTTACACTATAAACACCCTCACTCGAAATATTTCATTTTGCGAGCCAAACAATCAACAGCATTTCTCAATTTAAACCCCAAACAAATGGCGGGAAAAGAAGAGCCAGTTCCATTTTCTTCTCCTCTTCTGAAACCGAAAATGGAAGATCCTCCAGACTCTCAGATTTGTTGGAGAAAACAAGTCGACGAGAACCTGAAGAGGCTCCACTCGCTCCAATTCGGCGCCGATTTAGCTCTCGAGAAGCGCGATTTCTCGGCGGCTCATTTGCTCTCTCTTCGCCTTCTCGGCTTCCTCGACTCACATTCTCTTTCTGATGCCGATGAGGCTCTCACTCGGACTATACGCCGTGACGCCGTATCCAAGCTCGACTCGGCTCGCCGATCCCTCGCTCTTGAATCTGATCGGTAGTGTATTTAGTTAAATTTAGTCTCCATGTTTTTGCTCTTGATTGATTGCTTGTATGTGATTGTTAGGGTTTCCTGGTTTTAAATTAGCTGTATTTAGATGTGGCATGGTTTATCTTTAAGCTTATTTTGGATATATTGAATACGGATTTAATCATGGTGATTAGTATAGGTAAACATGATTATTTTTTTCAGGAAAATAGAAATGAAGATGGTTATAAACCGAATTTTCTAGGTTTCTAATTTTTTCTTCTTTTTTATTGATTTGTTTGAATTGTTCAATTTTCAATTAAGATGAATTGAATGCTGATTTGTACTTGAAAATTGGTAACTGGGAACCTAAAGTGAAGGTATGGATTTAATTGTTGAAGTTTTGATTTAAATTAATTGAAAGCTAATTTAATTATAAAACTAAAATTAGAAACCAAGAAGTGATAGGACTGACGGAGTGCGATTGGATTCTGAAAAAAGATACTTTTGAAGAGGAATGTTCACTGTTTATCTCCGGACTCAAGTTTCGGCACCAAACGAGGCAATTGGATTTTAACTATATACATGAACTTCAGTATCTTTGCTAGGAGCTAAAATTCATGTCTTGGATGTTTTTTTTTTAACATCATAAATATTTTGTGGTTCTATGATTGTAATGACTTGTGATCCTTGCATGGTCAGTCGAGCATTTGAGCAAGCAGGTAGAGGTCTTGGCCAGGTTTTTAGCAGAAAAGGAGATATTGACATTGAGAAGATCAAGCAGTCAAAGTACTTTCGTGCTCTTCTTCAGAAGTATAATATAAAGCTTTCAAATAAATTGGTATGTAATATAAATCCATAAATTGGCTTTCATGACTTCAATTCCTATCTTTCCAACTGCCAAGAGGCAGTTATAACTTCAAAGAGCTGGACTTGTTATTTTTTTTTTAAAATTTTCCTTCTAGTTTTCTCATTTTTCTTCATATGGTTAACTGTTTTTTTTTAAATCATAATGTCCAAGACTGTGATCCGCAGTCCTCTTCTAATTAAGCTCTTTATATTCTGTTCTAAAATTCAAATAAGGTGTGAAACTGTCAAATTATTGGGTCCTTGACCAAAATTACTATGTTCTTTTCAGGATGACAGAAAGGATAGGCAGGAAAAATTGAGCTGCAGTACATCAAAGGTTATGCCACAAGCAAATTTGGCATCCCTGTATGGAAACAACACCTCCAAAGCGAATAATGGCTTCCATAAGAGTATGTTGAACCCCAAAAGTAATATCTCTGAGGATCACATGATTATAGAAAAGCCCCACTCACATAACAACCATCCTAAAGGATACAGTCTTTCTAGTTTTATAAAACTTCAAGAGGAAGAAAGAGGTTATGGAAATGCTGTGGGGTCAAAACGTTCACATGTGGAAATCAGCAGCCCTAGAAATGACAGCGCAAATTCACCAACAAACAATGAAGAAAATAACACTGATGGTTCTGGCAATGGATTTGTTACTGCAAGAGCTAAACTGGTATCCATTCACTTCTAACTACCCGTCCTCACCTTTTCTGTCATTTCCATACTAATACTTGAACTAGAATTCTTGGATGCATTCATTTTATGCCTGCAACATGCACATGATCTAACATCTATATACTGAAACCTATCCAGAAAATACCAAGTCAGAATCACTGGCACAATTAGGTGGCTCATCCATTTACCATTACAAGTATTATGCTTTGAATCATAACCCTTATTGCAGTCTTATTATTTTCTGTCTTCTTTCCTGTGTAGCAGTATTTTCTGGTCCAGCATCGTGTATAAATCATTGGCTTCAACGTACCACATCTTTAAGCAATCAACATGAGCATAATGGAATTTATATATTTTGTATGAAGAAAAAACGCAATTCTTATCATTTTGCCTTTAATATCTCTTTGTCTCAAACTCCTACATTAAACATGTAGAAAAATTTGTTTGACACCAAACGATGGGTTATGAAATCTGAAAAAGAAAAATCAACCTAAAATATAGGTAAGCATCTTTTCTGCCATAGATTCTGTAAGTTAGAATTCTTAATATAGAGAACTACTTGCTAAAGTAGAAACATCTCAATATGCCAACTAAATTTCATACCTGTCACAAGGTTTGTTTAAAGAGAACTCAAATGTCAGTTAGAGTTGGGAGTACTTGAAAAAAATGATCTTGTGCTGGAAATAAATTCGGTCCAGTGCTTTAAAAGTTTAGCATCGTTTTCCTTTCTTATCATGACGTGTGGGCCAATTGTAATCACCGTCTCTGCTCTTGTATAGGAAATGGATGCAAAGCAAAAACATGGCCTGGCAGGATCACCAAGTACATCTGTCTCCCCACAAAGTGATAGCACAAACAGAGGATATGGTGCGAGATCATATGGGTTTTCACGCCGTGGTGTTCGAGGTAATTTTATTCCACCCATAAAATCTAATGGGGGCAATACTGGAAATGTGACTACAAGAGTTGCTGGAAAGAGCGATGATGCATCGGATGACTCGGCAAAGAGATGGTGAGTTATGTGGTTATAATTTCATGGCATCAGAAGTGAGTTAAAATTACTCATCAGTTCTTAACGCTGTAAATTGACAATTGCTAATTTATTAAAGTCTTTATAAGATGGTTTAACCATCTGAATGTGTCCTCTGGAGCAGTTAAAACTTGGAGGTTTCTATTGCAAAAAATACTCTTACTGAACCTCATTTGGAAGTCACAGGACAATCTAATAATGCCTTTTCAGACTAATTGTATGTGATATCCTTTCACCTGTCATAAACTTATAATGCACTCCCATTTTGATTTAACAGAACAATTTCACTTTTCTCTGCTCAGTGGGCAGAAGTAATGTTTGATATTGTATGGTCTGGTTTATAATGCCAGCCTGTGTCTCTAGTCTGTCCCCCTTTTTTCAGTATAGATGTTGACTGGTAATCAGAGTGAGGCATACATGCACTAAGTTTAAAGTTGCTGTTTTGTTTTAGTTTGGAAATGCTATGCGGTCCTGATGGTGAACTTCCTGAAAAGTTGAGGAATTTGGAACCTCGTCTCATTGAGCATATTAGTAATGAGATTATGGATCGAGATCCTAATGTTCGGTGGGATGATATAGGTACAATATACTACCTCACACTTCTTACCTCAGTCAACAACCTGTTTTAGTTCCCATCTATTCCAATTTGATTTCAACTGCATTCCTGGCAACGTTGCAGCTGGCCTGGATCATGCGAAAAAATGTGTGACTGAGATGGTTATATGGCCTTTGTTACGTCCTGATATATTTAAAGGGTGTCGTTCTCCTGGAAGAGGTCTGCTTCTCTTTGGTCCACCGGTAGGTACTGAATCCAAGTAATATCAAGGGAGATACTCTCTACTTTATAAATTTAATGTTTTTCATGTTTCAGGGAACAGGAAAAACAATGATAGGGAAAGCAATAGCTGGGGAGGCTAAAGCAACCTTTTTCTACATTTCTGCCAGTTCATTAACTAGCAAGTGGGTATGTGTTCATCTTACTTCTTCAGTGTTTCCCTAACTGAATCTTCTGTTCATACAAGAAAATTTCTGATGATTGGTCACATTTAAAACAATTGGGATAGGTTACAAGGGCTATATATTAGATTATACTCTTGAACATCTTGCTATTTTTTCCGAACTATTCATTAATGTGCTCAAGAAAACAAAAGAGAGGAACTTTTTACTTTCTTACTATTGAATTGATGCCTAGACATTGTTGGACATACTGTTTAACTTTTGAAAATTGACTCGTGACTGTAGATTGGGGAGGGTGAAAAGTTAGTGAGGGCGTTATTTGGTGTTGCCAGTTGTCGTCAGCCTGCTGTAATTTTTGTTGATGAAATAGACTCCCTTCTGTCTCAGGTATAGTATTTTCTGACCCTCGCTGCTACACTAGGTTCCTGACTATTTATTACCTATCAAGCAGGTAAATGACACTGATTGTTTGCATTTTTTTTACTATGAAATACCTTTTTCTTGATCCTTCACAGAGTGCTTCCCATCTACATGCAGGGTTACTTCGTGCAAACATGCAATAACCCCCTTTAATATCTCTTTATATCAATTAGATGGTATTCATTTCAAATAAGATGTTGCACTTAAAACTTTCACATCGATTGCAGCGAAAGTCAGAAGGTGAACATGAATCAAGTAGACGACTGAAAACACAGTTCCTCATTGAAATGGAAGGCTTTGACAGTGGTAGTGAGCAAATTCTACTTATAGGTAAATTTTTAGAGCTGAATATCAGATTCTATTGCAATATATGCCCAAAGTTTTGAGACTTTCAGGTCTGCCTGCATTCTCTTTCCCCTCCTCATGCCTTTTTCTCCCCTAAAGTTTTGAGCTCCTTAGGAAAGAAACTGATTGAGGAAACAAGATTCTCATGCTTTGACACTAGTTCTGCGTTAGGATTTTCCTAGTAGTGAATAGAGAATCTGTGCAGTGCAAATCCTTGTCATGTTCCATATAATGGAAAAGCAAGCCCCTTTTGCACCCACAACTTCCTATTCCACCACATCTTATTTTCAACCAAGCAATCCTTATGCCTGTCCATACCATGTGCCGGGTAAGTGTACTTCCTGGTCAGCATGCCACAGCAATAACATAACAATAGTCTTACTCTTACTCATTGAAACAAACATTTTCCCCTTTTACGAAGGAATTTGCTCCTCAAAATCCGACATTAGCCTTACTTCTCTTCACCAACACGATTAGTATTTGGTAAATATATGTGTTTTTCAGGAGCGACAAATCGACCCCAAGAACTGGATGAAGCAGCACGTAGACGCCTTACTAAAAGGCTTTACATCCCCTTACCATCGTTAGGTGCAATCCAAATTCTTGTATGTCTTTCAAGTTTGTGAATGAATAAATAAATGAAGTGACTAACCTATTGCTTATTGGGAATCAAGAAGCAAGAGCCTGGATTGTACGTAATCTCTTAGAGAAGGATGGACTATTCAAGCTTTCCAAGGATGAAATTAATACCATATGTAGTTTGACTGAAGGTACTTAGTTCAAGCATTTTGGATTCAAAACTCCTATACTTCCTCTGTTATGTTTTGATTGGTAATCTGAAGGGGGTTAGTGTCTGAAATTTTTCCTGCCTTGCGTGTTTTTTTCTCTCTCAGGATATTCAGGATCAGACATGAAAAACTTAGTGAAGGATGCATCCATGGGTCCGCTAAGAGAAGCTCTCAAACAGGGCATAGAAATTACCAAGCTGAAAAAGGAGGATATGCGATCAGTTACTCTTCAGGTAAAAAAGCGTACATTCATAAAATTACATGCTCTCCTAGTAAATTTGGTGGTTTTTATCAGTTGTTTACGTTGAATTGAATATTATCTTTTTTGGCAAAAAGGATTTTGAAGATGCATTGCAAGAAGTGAGGCCCTCCGTTTCTTCGAATGAACTCGGTACGTATGATGAATGGAACAAACAATTTGGAAGTTTATCTCTCTAGGGATCAATTTGATCAACGTAGGAAGAAAAAAACGGAAAGTAAATCACTAGTAGCTGAAGACGTGCGTTATTTGCCGTGTGCAATCCTTCACATCCTAAATGTGAATGGAATTTTGATGTGATGGCGCTATGGATGATAGCACACAACTTTAACGACCAATATAATCAACACCTCCATCCGCTAACGTGTTCTTGAGTCATGTCACATAAAATTTCCAGCAAATAATTTCCCATTACAATAAGTAACTATCTGTTTTATCTATCTTTTTGCACGACGACGGGTAAGCGGTGGTTGGTAGGTTGCTTGATGTTTCCCCTTTTCTTTTCTTTTTGTAAATTTATAGTATGGTAGTTACTGGGAAAAGCCAAGTGCTCAAAGTACAATTAACTAACGAAAAGGATAGGGAGAGACACCGTAGAGGTGGCAGTTTCTTATTTGCTGAGAATTGTGTATTGGGGCCCGTTTGATGACGTGGAACCTGGTAAGTTGATCGACACCTCCGCGGTCTCCGCAATAATGACACCTATTCATTAACTAATCGTGCACCTATTTCTAATTAGAATATCTATTCCATGTGAAATAATCGTTCTAATCACGCATGTACTTTCTGACCAAAACTTAAAGATGAGGCGTGCTTGTGTCTTATTTGTCGGGCACATAGCTAAATTTATAACTTGATCTAACATCCATGATTGATGACGTTGATTCTTATAATTAGGGGTACAGATCAGTGTATGTGCACATGTTATCTGTACATATAATCATGTAGTATTTATATATACAGATTAACAATTGAGAGGGAAAAAAAAAGAAGCTCGAAATTATGACTAATTTAATTGCTTGTTTATGCTCGTCGTCTGAGTCCTCTTTTGGACCAAAACTTCTAGTCCGCCGGCCATGTGAGCGGTCAAGAGGGGGACAAAGACTGGGCTAGCTGAACTTAGGGGTTTAATCTTGAACCGGTCAAGAATTGAAGCCATCACGTACTTCATCTGAATGAAGGCCATTTCTTTCCCAAGACACACCCTGGGACCAGCTTGAAAGATTGGGAATTTGCAAGGACATACCTCCTGGAGTTCTCTCCTGTCATTTGCCTCAACAAACCACCGGTCTGGTTTGAACTTGAAACAGTCCTCGCCCCATAGCGCTTCCATTCTTCCCATCCCGTAGGGGAAGTAGGTCACCCTGTCTCCTGCCCGGACGGGAGTGTTGTCTGGCAACAAGTCACTGACTACGGCATGCTTCGAGTCCCAGGCTATGGGTGGGTAGAGCCTCATTGACTCGCATAGGCATGCCTTCAACAGATTTAACTCCTTCAATGAGTCATAATCTAACATTCTTTCCATTAGAAGTCTTGTCTCTTTCACCACTTCCTTCTCTATATCTGGATGACAAGAGAGCAACCAGAATAGCCATGTCATTGCAGCTGAGGTTGTATCCCTGCCTGCCATGATGAAGCTTATCACCATGTCTCTTATGACCTCCTCCTCATGGCCGGCCAGTATAAGCCGAGAGAGGAGGTCTTCACTGCGACTCTCTCCCTCTTCAATCATCCTTTTCTTGTTGATGATTATCTCAGAAACATATCGATGAACCTCTTCAACCGCGCTCTTAAGCTGTCGCTCAGATCCAATCCCGAGCCATTTCTTCATCTTCCAAACTATGAAGAGGGGAGCAGCTCCTCGTTTTGCGCATATCTCCGATGCCTCGTCGAAAGCTCTTGTAAGAGGTGGAACTGGTTGAGAAGGATCTAAACAGCATCGATCAATCCCTAGTGAAACCTTAAGGACCATGTTGAACGCAAACCGTCTTAGCAACTCCTGCAAATCCACCACCTCTGCTGTCACCGCCAATGATTCCAAAATTGGTAGCAGCCCCTTCTCTACTTCTTCCTCCAATGTGATCATGAAGAACTCTCGTAAGGATTTCGCGGAAAACTCATGGCTGGCGAACTTGCGTTGTGCGCGCCAAAGCTCCCCGTCCACGTTGAATATACCATAACCAAGAAAGTCCCCAAGAATTTCAGTGAAGGGCTGCCCTTTGGGGAAGTTGTTAAAGTTGGTTTTGAGCATATACTCGACATTTTTGGGGTTAGCTGTCACGATGGTTCTTCGTGCACCAAGGCGGTGCACTACAATTGTGTTGGTAGCTGATTCTGCAAGCAGTTCAGTATACCAATCCAACAAACGACCCCGGTTCTTGTAGAATGAGATCAAACATCCTATTATAGGATACGTCGGAGGCTTGTGGCCGGAGAACTCTTGAACACGCCGAAATCTGCTCAGAATTACGTTGAAAAGGTAGAGAAGCAATATATACAACAACAAGAATGATAGGACCTGCAGGACGAAGAGAGACATGGGGTTTGCCATCTGAGCATGCAGGGAAAATGAAAATGGTGGATGATGACTTTATAACCTTGTTTGGAGATAATTTTTTGCAAACGTGTTATATAAGCCCACATGGCCATATATTTGCATCGATACGCTTCCCTACCATTATAATTAATATATTAATATTATTACTATTATTTTCTTGGTGAGGTTATGTAGCAGTAGATAGTAGTCGGTGTTATTCCTCAATCATGTAGGAACATGTTGCGGTCATATCTGTGCCTTGGTTCTTATTGAATTAATTAATTCTTTAATTAGTGAACTTGCAGTTGATTAAAAAAACGCACACGTTTCAAGAATCACGACCGTTGTTTAAAGCACTATACGACGGACAACTAGAAGGGCACTTGATTCCTTGTTTGTCCCAAGGGGTTCCCTTCCAAAGTCTACGTTGACCCCATTAAGATACTTCTTTTGCCGAGAAAAAGTTGTACAAGCCTCTTCTTTTTTTTTAAAATTACTTTTGAAAATTTTTGAACGTTTGTTTAACATTAAAAAAATTAATTAATCTGAACCCATGAAATGGAAGCATGAAAAAAAATTTAAAAGTTAATTTCTAATAAATCAAATGAGAGTATGATAACTTTATAAAAAATAAAATGAATAAAAGAAAAACTAAAACTCAATTTTTAACAAATAAAATGTTGAATGATGAGAATTAAAAAAAATTTAAAAAAAGGTTAAAAAAATTCAATATGAGACTACCTCAATAAAGATGTAAAATATCTTATCCAATCGTGATATCATGGTAACTTCATTTGAAAGCAAACTGAATAAAATCATAAAACTTAATTATTGAACAACCTAATATTAAACGATGCAAATGAAAAAAAAATTACAAAAAGCTAAGAAAAAAAATCAATCCGGGTTAAACCACTAACCTCATGGTTATGAGCACAATATTGAGATAATCAAATAGAAAGAAAAGGAAAAAACAAGCATGAAGATCATTCTCCAATACATTAAATTTTGAATGATAAAATTGAAATAAATAAATTAATAAAAGAATCTAAAATAACAAAAAGACCACTTGTGTTAATCTTTGAAACTCTAAAAAATAGATGAAAAAAAGAAATTACCTTTAAGAAAGGAAAAAAAACAAGCAAATCTGGGCACACCTCCTAAACATAATTTAATCTCTAAAACTTGCAACTTGCGAAATCTTGGATCCGGGTTCAATAAAAAAGCTTAATTCCCAACTAATTTAATTTTAAATGATGAAATTGTGAAAAAATACCAATTTAAAAAACTTGCCAGCTGAAAAAAAATATGGCAATAAAAAAAATGATGATCAAATTTGATAAAACAAAACTCATGAAGGATGAAATTGTGAAAAAAAAACAATCTAAAAAATGATCCCAAACAAAATAAATGACAATAAAAAAAATATGGACTATATTTGAAAGATTAAAAAATGAAAGGGGGTGAAATTGAAAAACATTTATAATTTAATAGATTATTTAAAATAAAAAATAGTAATAAAAATGACATGGACCAAATATGAAAGAAAAAGAAATTGAAGGGGTTGGTTTGAAATTTGAAAGGGGTTGGTACTGAATTTGAGGAGAAGAGAGAGAGAAGAAGAAGAAAAAATTGGTCACTGGTGCCAAACCAATGATACGCTTGGAGCACGCGTTACCCCATTGCATAGGAGGTGTTGAGATCTTCTAAACACCAATCTAGAAAGCCGGGTTTGGTGATCGGATGACCTCTCAAGTGCTGTCTAAAAGACATGAAAGTCGTTCACTCGCTGGCGTGTGGTACATACATGCCAATATGTTTTTCTAATGATATTTCATACATGATCAATTACAATAATGGCCCTAGATAACCTTCAGATTAACAATAAAACTAATGTAAAAGGACAAAAAAACCCCCTGAGAGAGTTATGTTGATTTTGTCTTGAAGGTTATCAAAGTAATTTAACTATCTCAAAAACAAAATGAAAAGACCATTACACCCCTAACTGAAAGACATCGTATTTTTTTTAATTATTATAATGGTATATCAATAGTTTTGATTTGTCTAGAAAATAAAATTACCAACTTAACCCTGCACAAATTGTTAAAGACAACTGTATCATGATGAAAATATTACCTTGCCCCCAATACCTAGATCAAAAGTTTTATGGTTCAAGGGAAATATTGTCATTATACTAGTACAATGAATGATGCTCTAGAATGAATGATGCTCTGAGTCTTAGTGAATAATAATTT
>Ga0307512_10004410_pt1 | contig 15458 bp, 14 predicted proteins | sample 14_EM_MG_FD_200267 | JGI IMG/M metagenome (GOLD analysis project Ga0307512, IMG submission 200267) | Populus trichocarpa ectomycorrhiza microbial communities from riparian zone in the Pacific Northwest, United States - 14_EM | ecosystem: Host-associated > Plants > Roots > Unclassified | place... | reverse complement strand
TCTTCATCACCCTCGAGTTCCTCCCACTTCTTGCGAGTTTTCGTCCCTCGTAGCGTAGGAGCAACCAGTACAGCGTCTCATACCCAGTAATGTATGTCGAGCTGATGAGAGCGCCAAGTTCGCAAAGTTCGTCCTTATGCGTATGCTCAAGCTTGTCGCTGGGGTCATTCACTGCGATCTTTTGATCTGCGTGTTCAATCCAGTAAACAGAATTTTCCCGCCGTCATCGTCCTCCCTCTCCCGCAAGAGACAAATCGATTCCAACATGAGGAAGCCTCCGCCAGTTTCACATACTCTCTTTGCCTAGCGAAATTGCTAGTTTCACTTTTCGTACGCCTCGGCTCGCACTTAGACAGAAACCACATAATAACGTACAAGTTCTGGATATCCCCCCTCCTTACCTCGAGTGAAGAATTCCGTTCTCTTGAATCCTATTTTTTTGTCACGATCAGCGGGAGCGGCCTCAATCAGCGCCTCGGCCCACTTAGGACAATGGAGACGCTATCGTCCGTGAGATCTCGTTCCCTCTGTTCCAATGGAGGTAATACCGCGTCCTAGTCGGTGCAAGACTGTCAGACCTCGCGGTTCCATTGGCCCCAATCAGAGAGAAAACCACTTGACCTCAAGGAGCATACGCTGCACTTCCTCGTCCACTTCCCTCAACCTCTTCAGGACTTGCGCCCACGATAAATGGATAAGTGAGTGACTGCCGTCGGCCCAGTGTGACGGGGTAATGGCTCTTGTGATCGATGCTCGGTGTACTCTGTCGTTTAGACGATGGGGGCATAGAAACTGACAACAAGCAGAGTAAAAATCAAATTATACATGCACGTACATCCCAGTAGTTGTAGAGCTCTGACTTGGGCTAAGATTCTTCCCTTTCTCGCCCCCATTATTCCCATTATCATCAGTGTCAGAACCCCCTCGCAACGGGACACGTAGGTCGAGCACCGGTTGGATGAGCCGAGATTGAGTGGGAACCGTAGGAGGAGGCCCATCCATCATACTCGCATCCGTAATATTTCCCATCTCGGGGATTAAAGTCATCAATACTAAATCCAGAATGAACATGACCAGGTGGCTATTGCATTCAGCAGAGGACAAAGGATCCAGGATATCGTGAATGGTCTGTTGCCGGGCTGGAGGGTGTGCACCTAAAACCAGCGGGGCAATCCACCCTGATAACCAGTGGTCAGCGACCGCGATTTACCAGTTCGAAAGAAGCCGTAGATAAGACGATGTGGACTCGACCTACCAGGTATAACTTCTTGGATTCTTGCTGCAAGACGCTCCCGGATGATAACTTGTTCCTCGGGTGTAGGGTCTATCGGTGGAGGGGTCAAGTAGCCATTAGGGAAAAGCGTCTTCTTCGCTATTCGGATAATGTCCACCAAGCGGCCTGGAGATAGAATGTTCTTGTATAGAAGGTATGGCAAGAACCTGTTTGCATAGTATACTTGTCAGGACAAGATCACACGACGAAGTGCGGGACGTAACTTGTCTAAGAATGGCATGAAAAGTGAAGTCAGTGTATCCAGAGTGTTGGCAATCGCCGAAGCTGCGTAACGTTTGTTGAGGTTAAAAACGGTCGTGATCATCACCAGAGGTGGCTCGGCATAGCGTAAGAAGTGTGGTATGTAGGTATCTGTTGATGGGCTCGGTTCCGTCGGCCCCTGTTGTTGAGAGGACACAGAGAAGAGAGATGACGCGCCGGACAGCCGTTTGGAAACTACGGTGGCGGAAGGAGGGGTAGCCGGTGCAGTGAAGGTGGGTGGATGGTCGGTTTCTTCCGGGGTGTGGTTTGATGATTCATTAACGTTCTTGATCGTTTGAATTGTTGACTTGTACCCGTGAATCACCATCAGACCAAAACCGGAGATAGCTTGGATGGCGGAAAGAATGAAAATGACAGTCGCGTGGAACGAAATGTATTGCTTGGAGGAATCAGGTGGCGGCTGCATCGTGAGCGGCGTTAGGATTGACATCTGCAGAAATGGGGAAAACGTCCACCTTTTCAGCGGGTAGTGTCGCCTCTGAAGGTCCAAGAAGGTCCAAGGCGAGTTTCTGAATGAACCAAGGTTGTGATATTCGAGGGATTACACCTATCACTACCTTGAGGATGACCTCCCGGATAATGTACCGTTCGGCATCAGGGTCGTAATCCTCTGGCGGTAGGCAAGCCTTTAGAATAAAGTCAACCAATTGTCGCAAGTAGTCCTCGTTTATTGACCCATCGGCGGATACGGCCATATGTGGCTGGAATTGATGGAAGAGTTGCGGGAGAGACGCTGCTCCTCCAATAGAATACGAGGTATTCAACTTGGAGCTTGCTAGCCGGTAGTCCTCATAGTGCTGGGTGATTATGGTGGGCAAATCCCGGAAAATGAGGGGGCTCAAGTCCGTTTTCGAAAGTCGCGTCTCGAGCGACCGGACCACTTGGGTTACCACCTGGTTGATCTGGACGAGAAATTCCTTATCGTAACGCGAGATCTTGGTCCACCATGGGTTGACGAAAGCCCTTAGGGCGAGGGCGACAAAATCGTAGATTTCGTCATTCAGTTCCGGAGGAAGGTTGGGCGAACTGAGCAAGGGCGGGACCTCGGCATCGGGGCCGAGCTGAGGAAAGAGGAGACGTTTGGCTAGAGTAGCCCCGGGAGTGATTTGAGACCGGATGCTGGATATCCCTTTGTCTTTGGAGGCGATGGAAGACTGGAAAGAGCGGACGGAATGAGCAGTTGGTAGCAGTTTGGAGGCCGCCATCTCGGGAGAACAGTCTGGCGGGCGTGACCAGTGACGTGACTCCTCTTCCGCCATTGGCGCATTGCGCACTCGGGAGATTACTGATGCAATGGCTTGCGGCATGCTCATTCTAAGTTCGCTCTACTTGACCAGATGTTGGCTATCGAAGGGTCTACCTTAGAGCCAACATAGTCCGAGATTTCTAAACTATATAAGCTCAGCCTGCGTGATGTATGACCACTCGTTTTCTTGTCACTGTACTGGTTCAGGATACAAACCAGATTCCTCGTAAAGTCTTTGAATTCTCCGATTTCCGTGCTCGACCGGGAAATGTCTCGCACACGGCTTGTCTCGTCTCGTCGCCCCCGTGGTCGTCGGATTCTTCTTCCTTTTCCTCTCAGTGAGACATGATGACCCGTTCGCGCCAGTTACGCTCCACCATAACGATGCCCTCGTAAACGCGGGGGAAGGAGAGGTCTATAGGTGAGCCTTGAAGCTTGTTCTTCTGGTTCATCAGCAAGGTTGGTTTCGCCAAGGAGTTGTCCGAGCAGAACCAGTCCGCAGTGACATAGTCTCCCCGTCTTTGCATTCCCCACCAAGCGTTGTACTCCTTGAGGACTGGAAGGGTATCAGAGCAAAAATCGGAATGAGTTCTTGATAACCGTGGCTTCTTGTTCGATGCGCATTTGCGACCCGAACTCGTCTCGGTTGGTAAGGATTACGGCGAGGGTGAGCGCATCACCAAGACATTTGAAGAATGCCCCCATAAACACTAGCCGACCGACTTGGCTTCCACTGGCAGTTGTAACAAGACCTTTCCGAGTCAGCCCAAGCAGAACCAAGTGATGAGGTATATCGCTCGGGGTGGAACCGTTGTTCTTCGCTCTTGGCCGTGTTGCTGATACACATAACGTCTAGGATCGTTGCGGAGGTTTCAGTGACGTCGGTGGCGAGGATTATCCTTCTCACGCCTTCGGGAGGAAGTTCAAAGACAACTGATGAATTGACGGGCACAATCGTAGTCTACCTTAGTCCCTTCGTCGGAGAGTGTCCCTTCGATATCCTGTGTAGTAGGTTGGGAAGGAGGAGTTTGCTGATCTCTCTCTGGTCATCCAGCCGGGGTCTGGTGCGGAAAATCGATAATCCCAGCCACGATGCATTGGTTAATGTGCTCGCCGGTCCACGTTGGATGAGTTGATAGACCGCTGAGAGAGCTACTAATCTCTCGGAATCCGTCTCCGCGGGAGCATCTCCCTCTCCCACTATTGGTGGGCCCAACTCAAGGGTAATGGTAGATCTATTGCGGAAGCATCAGCCATCGGATCACCGTTGACATCACGAGAAGGAGGAACCATAAATACAAAGCGCACAGGAAACCTAAAAGCTTCCGCTTGATCAGCATGCCCCCTTCCACAGAGCTGGGAGGCGAGTTTCCGGGGGAAGAGCTCAAGGGGAACCCGCTTCGAACTGGTGACCTAACTCGAGCTAAACGTAACCCATGTTGAGGAAGCGGACGGTGTCTCCTTGATGGTGTAGCGGTCTGCGCACCAGACCGAGAGTTGTGGTACTTGGGGAGTTCCAGTCCAGGGAGAAATCGAGGACACGTAGCAGTGCAGCGTGCTGTCTCTCGCCCCGCGAGTATCCCTGGGACCATAGAGACTTTGCGCTGGGCCTCTTACACGATACGATAAGCGGAGGTCTCCTGATCGGTGCATGGAAGCAGGCATGATTCTAAATTTAGGACGAACCAATGAGAAGTGCTTCCTAACAGAGTGCTGTTGCCACCTCAGCGGATGACACTGCTGGAGCAGCACGGTAGGATCTTTGAGTCAAAATGCAAAAATCTCATCTCTCGCGTCGGGCTCACCATCCAGGGAACGACACAGAGCGAGCGCCGCGCGCACCGTAAGCCTCAGGGATGCGCGATGGGCACGCACGCCGGGAGACCGCTGAATCAGACGGTCACGGCAAGTGACCCACTTCTCTTGCTTCGATCCACATTTATAAGCACTGAGCTACCAAGATCCCCACCGCCGTCCACACGACGAAAACTATACCCTTCATCCCAGTTACGCCTGGTTCTTCTTTTCTAGGAAGCCTTCAAATCGGATCCCCCCGGGTTTACCGTTTACCCGTCGCACAAACATGTCCGCTGGCACCGAGTCAAAAGTGGTCCTGGTCACCGGTTGTTCGAAGGGTGGGATCGGATTCGCGCTGTATGCTTCCTGACCGATGTAAAAGACGATAAGCTAAACTGACACAACCCTGAAGATGCGAGGAGTTTGCTGCAGCGGGGTGCAAGGTCTACGCGACAGCACGCAGAGGTAAAACCATGGACGGTTTTTCTCACGAAAAGATCGAAACGGTGATTCCGCTCGAGTCTGGAGTTAGGACGGGGCTAGGAATGGTACTCATTGCGTTGCTGATAGGTCGTCTTGGATGTCACAGACGAAGAAAGCCGGAAGAGCGTCATCAACAAAGTGCTCAGGCAATCTGGTCGGATAGACGTACTGGTCAATAACGCTGGCGTGATTTGTCCTGGTAAACCTGCTTGCGATCATTGAGAATGAAGGGAGGCGAACTAACCCTTAATAGGCCCAGTTTTGGACGTGGACCTGGATACTGCCCGAAACGCATTTGAGACGAACTTCTTCGCCCCATTGAGGCTTACGCAACTTGTCGTCCCACATATGGCTGCACAGGGGAGTGGAATTGTCGTAAACGTCGGATCTATCGCCGGCAATGTGTGAGTCCCCCCCAATCACCAATTACATGAGCTGTCCGATAACGCCGCCTACAGCGTGATCCCATGGAACGGGGCGTACTCTTCTACGAAGGGTGCGCTTCACCTGATGACCGACGCCCTTGCCATGGAATGTAGCTATCTCAACAAGAACATCAAAGTGATGCTCGTCGCCCCTGGGGCTGTCAGATCAAACATCGCGAGTAATGCGGCAGGCTACGAAGTGCCCCCCGACTCTCTGTTCAAACAATTCACCCAAGCCATTCATAAGCGGATTATGGCCAGCCAAGGGGATAGCGCAATAACGGCAGAGGAGTTCTCTCGGCAAGTTGTTTCCCAGGTGCTTACCACCAATCCGCCAGAGTACATGACGCTCGGCGGATTTTCCACAATGTCCGCGGTCGCTCAATGGTTACCCCGGTCTTTGGTACGGTGGGCTATGGGGAAGCTTTGGAACAAGCCCAACCAATTGTAGAGGGACGGATCCCCATATTCCCCCGGTCCGCTCTTGATAGCTACGATTCAGTGTTGTAACTAAAGTTACTGTTGTAAAACCACGTCCCGGGAGTGTTTCATAACTTAGAAAGTGCCCGTGAAACTGGATCTGAGGATATTTGCTCCAACGCGTCAAGCTGGGAAGCAGACGATAGCATCGATAGTTATAGTTGTATTAAGTTCTTCAGACGCATCCTCTCGCAGGTCTGCCCTCCCTTTCACTCTTTAAAATCTCTATTCTTTTCCTCTTAGAAGGTATCTTCTTTGTGCACCTCTTCCACTCATCACCCACGCACATTATTTCACACGTGTTTTTTTTCCCGATTATCTGCCTACTGTTCCGTGTGTCTTTATCGTTATCGCTAAAGCATAAATGGGCTGAGACTGCGGTCTGGGTTGTGGGGTCTGAAGTAGGGGCTCACCGCGATACCGGATCACTAGCCACAGCTGTCAGAGGACGGGGTCATTGCAGGCCCCAGTCACAAGTGGTCAGCAGGCGGTAGAGGCAGCCTCGCCCCTACAGCAGCAGCAGCAGCACGAGCTTGTGGCCGCAGCGTCTGAACCATGGCAGATAAGCGCCAGAGGTAGGATAGAGACGCAGACATGGTTCTGATGGAATTTGTGGGAACGCAGTATGTCCGTGGTGAAGGGTTACACGTTAATCGGTAACCGGTAACCAGCGGGCGCTCGCAAAGCGCTGAGCGCTGAGGGCATGCGCTTGATCATGCAGCATCTGCAATACGCGATGATGATTGGAGATCCATCGTGCCATAATTTTCTTGACTTAGAGTATAAAAAAATCGAGGGGCTATCAACCGTCTATGGAACATGGTCCTGGTTCTGCGGGGAACGGCCGCCTCAAACCAGTTCCCAGATGTTCAACGTGGCGGGAGAAACTATTCGGTTCTTACTACGGTGTCAGCCTACACCTATTTCCAATGGTAGAGACGACTCACCAGAGAATAGAAGATACCGTCGCCTAATAGGCCGAATCCTAGTCTACCCAAGTTCCCACTCCTCTCGAGGGAAAATTCTCGCCCGTCTTTATACCGCGCCGTCTGCACGGTTTCACCACCTTCGTCACAGAGCGCACCAGACCCCCACTTGCTGAAGTCGAAAGCGCGGAGATACAGGTGGTTCGTGTCGAAGTTACCATCAGGGAGTTTTCGTACCTCCACCTCAATCACATGGACTCCTTGAACGTAGGTAGCCTGGTTGAGCGCCTGCATCTCCATAACAATTGCATTTCTTCCCCATTCCTCCCAGGGTATGCAGGTCTCCGTGCCCATCGAACACGCATGTTTGATCAAAGCCTGTGTACGCAAGACGATGCATACGCGGGTTGGCTCTTCGCCACCGACAAACTGCAGGACGATAAACGCTTGTGTCGGATCGACGATTAAGGGTCCATCCTGGTCCAGCGTCCCAAAAGACATGCCGCAATCGAGACTCGCGGAAGCAGCCCAGTTGTGGTATCTCGTTGGGGTACTGAATAGTCGAAAATTCTTCAGATGAACCTGCGAAACGAGTGTGTCGATCAACGTAAATCCAGGAAAATTCGTAGCAGGGCCGTGAGGGAAAACCATCATCCAGAATTCGTCGAGGAAGGTGACCCTGGCAACGCGCTCGAAGAGTCTTCTCTCGTCCTTAGATGAAAAGTCGAGTACCTAGGGTGAAGTGAGGAGAACGTAGTTACTCGAGCCACAGCACTATTACAAGGTTACCAGTTTTCCAGTCCCACACACATATCCACCATTCTGAACCGCCAGCGGAGGGAGGGATCGTCATCGGGAGAGAAATGTACAGCATGAGCCTGGAACCAGTGATGGCCAAATTTCTGATGGCTATCCTATCAACGCCTGGGGGAAGGGACCACCCTATGATATTAGAAGGAGGCGCGTAGTAAGGCGTTCCGTTTAAGATGTTGAGGAGATGTATCTCAACCCGTCTACACACGATCGGTCCCTGAGGTTTGAGTGCTTGCCTCGTAAAAAGAATAAAAAGAACTCACCGCTCCCTTTGTCCAGCGACAGCCAGTACAATATCGGGCAGGTGAGCGGCGACGCCATGGATCGCGAAAGGGGATGGAGGGATACTCCACCCCTCGATCGGCTTTCGGCTGGCCGTCGATGGGACGCGAATAATAGCAAGGCCATCCGGTTTCCAGGAGATGAGGAAGTTTCTGCCGAGAGGCCTGATAAACCCCAGTTGCGGGAATAATTCTGGAGGCAACTCGTGAACACTCTTCACCACGCTCCCTGCATTTGACCACTTGTGCACGTATTCCTCGCATGCTTTCTGACGCTGAGCGAGATCGCAAGAGACGGAAGGGTTATCGACCAAGCCAGCAGCGAAGAGCTTGCGTCTGTACTGAAGGATGGGCGAATCGCGAAGAATATCCCGGAAGTGTCGACTGACCTAGCGTAAGATAAGTAGAGTCAAAAATCGCATCGCACAGAGTTGGAAACAACTCCGCGTACCACTTCTACCTTGATGACATCCTGGCCAGGCAGGCATAGAAATATTTGTTCCAGGATCTCCACGGGAAGTTTAGTTAAGTGGGATACTGGCGCGGACATGACGAAAAAAGGCAGACGAAACAGGCGCCCATCAGGAAAATACAGAGCCCGATGACGGACTCCTCTGGATACATCCAAACATGGGTACTACGTACAGTGAGATCATAGACGACGGGTTGCAGCGGGTAAGCCCTCTGATGAGCCCCTTCGCAAGGGCGAAACCCAAATTCCGACCGTATACGCTTCAGTAGAACTACAGTCCGCTCCACGCACTGCACTTCCAAGCGATTTGCCGTTGAAATGCTCGGTCCATAGAAGTGCACCAATGCACTCCCCCCAAGCTTTGTGTAGTCTACCATTGAATAAAGTAGTGCTTATTCCAAGCACAAGTGTCGTCCACTACGCCCAAATCCGCTGCCGGCAGAACAAGTCGGTGAGAAAAAAGGTACTGGGCCGTGATTCTACGAGCTTCAACGCATTTGGAACTGATTGACAATTACCGGGAGTGCTTCGAAGCGCTTGTGTGGTATTCCCATCGTTCCAAGCTCTTTCAATTTCGTGGGAGCTGATTCGGCATTTTCGTGATGAGAGCGTAGCGTCACCAAAAACTTACTGCGTGAGATCCAGAGGTCCAACCGTTGCTCTCTTGTTAGGACAACGAGTTTTTTCGAGTAGTTTTTGTGATTACAATATGCAATGCGCCCATCATTTCTTTGTACTTCTTTTATTCGGACATCGAGAAGTTATGCGCGACAAGTGATCGTACACCCCCCCCCCCTGCATCTCGCGCAGCGCTTGGCCCACCTCGCCAACACCGGTGGTAGGTCACGAAAGGAAAATTACATGAACCTGCAGACTCAGGAGCCATCTGAACTATCCAACTCAGTGCACTTCCTCCGAATGATCCCTTTAGGCGTCGTATAAACTCATCGTCCTTGGTGCGAATGAATTCGGGGAGATCACTTACAATGAATCCATTCCATGATGTTCCAATGGGTACATTTCTTGAATTGGGAAGAGTGCATCGTTGAGTTCCTCTTGAGGCTCGTCTTTAGAGACGACCTTCGGGTAACCAGTGCTGGGTCTCTTGCCCTGGGTCCAGTGGAGAACCGAGTAGACACACCCACAGGCCTGAGCCTAGTCAAATAATAAGTGGTGGACGGAAGTGGCTGTGGTACCTCAAAGGTAGAGTCGGAATCGATGTCCAGTCCAACCTGGGCGAGTATGCGTCGAATATGGTTCCAGTGTTAGCCTTGAAACGCTCCCTAATCATCCACCGAAGAGGAATGCGAGCGAGACTATATCTCCAGTATCTGAAAGAACATCTATAAATACAGCGGAAATGCGTGGTGGCATTATTCGAACTGCAGAATGGCAAGTCATTATGAAACCGTCTGAAATACTGCACGGTGTCCCTACATGGAGACATGAGATGGGTAGTTAACCGATAGGCTTGGTGGCACACCATACGCCAAGGAACCTGATCCTTACGTCGATAGAAAGGGTCCGCTTGAACTGTAAGCTCAGTTTGAGGCCCTCTTCATCCTGCCTCATACAGTGCACACACGAACGGCAGCTGTTTGAGGTTGCGTGAAGGGAGGAGTCCAACTTTCTAAAGCACACCGGCGAGGACACAAGCACGAGAGAAGCCAAAAATATAGATTTGATTCCCGAAGCGATAACATTGGATACAGCAAGCGAGCGAATGAGTTGAGTGTAGTCAACTGACAGTTTTGCATCAAGAATTCATATCTATCTGGAATGCTGGTCAGGCATTGTGAGACGGTGGGACGAGACGGGAAGAAGGACCTTTAACATGTTGAGAGCGAACACATTGTCCCGCAATTTGGATGCTCTCGATGATCGGTGTCTTTAGTACATTACCTGTGTAAGTGCCGATTCCAGCCTGGCACGAGGAGGGGGCTTCCATGGGTGGACCGAGGAAAATCACCCAATAATAGACGAGCTGTGTCTTCATCAATATCGCCAAGAATCCCACGATGTTGTAATTCTGTGAACTGCGTGTTCAGTCCCACAGCATCCCTAGATTTTGTAGCAGCTATTCCCTTACCTCTCGTTACAATTTGTGGCGTCCTGGACTGACATTGACAGGCATGTAAGACAGAAACACGGAGAAGATATAAAATTCCTCGGCGGATGGTATGATGAAGTAGATTCGGGGAGGTCCACAAGATCCAGGAGCCGTGTCGCTGGTGGTCAGGAGTGAGAACCCCCGCACAAACTCAGATTTACACCTCGCGAAATGTTGATTCATGGTATGCTCTGCCCTCGACCCAGGATACACCTTCCCAGTGGTGTCAAAACACGCGTGGAGGGTGGAAACAGTTAGATCAGAAGGGGTTCCATCCCGACTCTGCTAACAAGTCAGATAGCCACGTTGAGCGATTCCGAATTGGTGACGTTTTTTAGGATCCACCGGACGTCGTTGGCGTTCGTCTTCTGAAGTATCATACGGATGTTGCATTCAATATTATCCTGCATGCCGTGCACAGAGACGTAGCAGCGACAACAATAGGTTGCAAAGGGCAGCCGGATGGGCACCGTTTCCCCAAACACGTCGTAAGTGCTAGACATTTATTTTCAGATGCCGGAGTTGCGTTCAGAGCTCAGCGCTCAGCCCCAGTGGCTACCTATAATTCAGATTCCACGAGTGAAGATTATTGCAGTCGGAAAAGTTACCAGTGAGAACAGAGGACTTGAGTCAAAGTCAGGGATTTTCTGAAAGGGCCTCCCGGCTCGTAATACGGGTGGGAAGCGATATCGGACATTAGGGGTCGATGACCGCCTGGGAACCGCGTGGCTGCAGTGGTGCATGACGCATGATGCAGGATAAGAGTTTCTGCCGAGTGTCCGGTCTCAAATGGCCTTTGGTTCCTCCGCTCTTTCAACAGTTCTATCCTCACGCCTCTCGTAGGTTAAATCGCGTTCTTTCAATTATTCCAGTCACTCCTTTGAACAACCCCGGGCCGACGGCGACCGGTTTCTTTCCTGGACGACTACCAGACCTTTCTAGACAGTGGAATGGCTGCTGTAAAACTCAGCAAAATCCTCATCATCGTCATTGCGGTTTCCGGTCTCATTGGTTGCATTGTCATTCTTTTCCTGGTCTTCAGATGTTGCCGACGCCCCAAGTCCACCCCGCTGCCTCCCATCCAGCCTTTGGCACACCACAGGGAAAAGGAGTTGAATCACCTTCCTCACCCTCGCATCCCCCACATTAGTATGGGACTCACCCAACCCGGGCGTTATGGGAGCGATACATCTTTGTTGAAGCCGTCCCGCGAGCCAAGTTTTCAGACTGACGAATCACTGGGGGTCCCGTCCTCTAGTCACCACTCACTTTTGGTTCCCCCTTCTCCCTCAACCAACGCTACCCACCAGTCGAGTCCACTATCGGCCGAATCCCAATCAGATGGACCACCCTCCATCACTCACCAGTACCTGCCAACGACCCGCCCCGCGCGTTCCACTTCGCGAACTAGGTCAAGACAGCCGCGGTCCAGGATGAATTCAACCGTCTCAACACACAGCAACACCGCTCAAACCTCAACGCGGTCCCCGAACGCCATCCGCGGAGCACCTCACTCTACCCTCAACAATGTTCAAATCGTATTACCCACACCCCTCGCTCCCCAGTTACAGAATCACATGGTTACAACTCCGTCAGTAGTTGGAAGCCACGAAGATCCGGTAGAGCGAGGCGGCATTGCCGATGGGTGGACGCCAACGCCCAGCAGGACGACTTCTCGGCGCTCAAACGCCAATCTGACGCAAGATGCTTCTCGTGGGCGAAAAACGAGTTCAAGTTCCGGGCACCGATATCATCGCTCCTTGGATACCATGGACCAACCGAGGGGACCAGAATCGCAGACGCAGTTCAGGGGTCGAAGCTCTTCCAGCCGCTCCATTCAACCCCAACCCCATGGAGACATTGCGCTTTCCCCCGGGTCCCTAGATAATCGAACCCGACCACCCAGAGCCATCTTACGGAAACCTCGCGACGGACAAGGTAATCCTTGACCGGATCATTGCGCTAGTTTCCATTGAATCGATTAAATCCACAGCCGGACAACCGCCCTCTGAAGGAGAGAATCGGTCTTCCAACTCGCACTCCAGATCTCGGTCGCGACCACGTTCCCATCAATCACTGGGCAATACCTCAAACGTTCCATTTCCCCAATCTGCATCACTCTCATTGCATCCTTATACCCCCTCGTCGAGTGCGAATACCCTCACTCACCACTCGGCTTACAATGGTCTATCACCTCCACCCGTACCGCCATTGCCTCGGTTGTCCCAGAATTCTCTCACGCAGGCTGAAACTACGTCGTCTCGCCGGCTCAATTCCATCACCGGACCCAATGATTTCAATGGAGCCTCTACGCGAGCGATTGACGGTTAACTCCGAACAACACATTAACATATACACTGGTGCACAGTGCAAGGACCATAGTTTACTCTGGCATCGGTCGGTGATCTTGACCGCCTTAGGCCCGTGCATCTCCCGGACTGAAGAGTGGTTGATCTTGTAGGCTGTGTCACTTTCCGTTTCCCACTGTTACATCATCTCTTGTATGTTATGCGATGGATCCACATCTTCGCCGTCTTCCACCTTTGATGCTGTAATGGAAAACCTCATTGTAAATTCCATTAAATTATAGTCAGGTCCCGTTCCCTAGATAACTTACCAGTATCTCTGACGTGTCGCAGGCCTGTTGTCAATCGACTGACCCCCGTATCGGGACATGGCTTTAGTAAGTACTCGGCAAAGCCAGCAATACAGTGTTCCTATCGTTACTGTAGCACTGGGAAGTAGAGACCGTGTTTACAGGAGGAAGCGAATCGAAAGACGCCTCCATAATCAGTGGCACCAATCACCGATCATCGATTGCCACTGATCTGTGTCTCGTCCCACAACCAGCCCGCACCACACCCCCCCCGCGCCCGTGTTTACCTCGAACCACTTGACACATCCACCCTGTCATACCGGGCTGGTTTCTGGGACACGTTTGCCATCTGAAATCATACCCGAACCCCCACGATGAAGGACTTGACCCAAAGACTCCCCGTCGAGCTACTAGCGGAGATACTCGGACACGCGTCCGCCCAGGACATCCTCAGGTTTATGCAGGTTTGGAAGCCACCACTCATTTTCAAACGTATCCACTGAACACGGGCGGTCTCCACAGGTCAATCGCGTCTTCCGTGACGTTATCCTTTCGTCCCCTTTGATTCAACACAAGTTGAACCTACATGCCGTTGGATTGGAACATAATCCAGCAGCAGGAATTGATCTTGCCGAGAGCCGAAAAGCTCTTTTCCAATACCTCACGAATTTTAAGACGTTGTCCCCGATTGAAGAGAGGACGGTGGACAACCTACGAATCCCGAACGACATCAGGGATACAGAGGCCGCGGGTGGCGTATACGCGATTGTGATGGATCAGGTTCGGCTGTTTACTCTGGGATCTGCCTCAAGGGGAATACCATACAAGGAGTGGACAATACCGCTTCCGGTCACCGAACCGGAAAGTTATGGATTTTACCCTGGTGCAGACATAATTGCCTTTATCAAGGTGTCGAGATGGACGTGTGTATATTCGTCATCAAAATCGTCGCTGCGAACTCACCCGACGTGACAGCAATGTGGAGATTAACATTCATCTGAGGACTTTGTCTAGTGGTGGATTACATCCTGTGGCCCGGTGCCCGGAAATCTCGTACTCTCGAACAGGTGTTGATGTGTACGACATCCCTTGCGTATCGATATCCGGCTCCAGGCTTGTGCTTCTGATAAGTGTGCGAGATGGGATGCACATAATCATTTGGGACTGGAAAAGTGGTCAACTTTTATTCGTATGTCAGCCCTTCGATGCATAATTCGACAAAAGAAGCTCAAACACACATGTAGTCGCTTGAAGACAATCGTTATGAATCTGTGGAGTTCATCGACGATTATCGGTTCTTTGTCAGCCTTGGGTCGTTGGGGGATAATCTTCCATGTGTCGTGCTGGTGGACACAGAGAAAGATGTGGGGGGGGTCCCTGCGCAGACGACCTTCCAGCTCTCCCCCTGTTTCCGTGATTCTGAGTGCCTGGATCTTGTCTTAGAACGGGGTATGCACGAACCATCTCCAGCTGAACGCCTGGCCCCATTTCATCAAGATCCTACTCAGCGGATCGCCACATTGTTGATGTCAGGTCCTTCCTGCTGCCTCGTCTTTCCGGTGGAAGCATTAGTAAGGCTGTCCGAGGGCCACGAGGGGTGCATGATTGAGTGGGATGAGTGGAAGAAGCACGTGGTCATCCCTATCATTAGTCGACCTGATCTCTACGGTGTCTGGGTGACTGGATGCCGATTATTGCATATCACCTCAGAGGGGATTGATACGGACGCCGAGGTGGAGGTGTACGATTTCAGTAAAAAGGGACGTGTGGAATACCTGAGCGAGCGATCCAATCCGGGCCTGGATGGTGTGGGATATTTGTTGTCCACCGGAGGGAATGCGAGGCTCCCATGGGACCTCGTCGAGTCGATTGATATAAATGGCGGCCATGATAGTATTGCATTCTTCTATGTAAGTGTTCTTTTATTTCTCCCTTGCCATGAGACTGAATGACGTGTTGCATGTCGCTGGTCAGATTCCCGACGACCTTGTGGAGGATGACCCAGGGGCACTACAATGCACCCTACTCATATGGACATTTTGACGGTCCCCATAAATTTTACCTTTTCGGAGCTCCAAGGATATTGTAAACGGAATGAGAACTATGACATCTGTGTTATGAACTTCATTGATGTATCTATATGCCAACTGTCTCTAATCCCCACGACCATAAGGGAGGGGGGTCTTGTTTTTTGTTCGATCAACTTTTGGCTGAATGACTCTAATTTCATGTCCTTTTGAAATTGTTTTTACCCACGGCTCTTTTTTTAGTTTG
>Ga0307512_10004409_pt1 | contig 15458 bp, 25 predicted proteins | sample 14_EM_MG_FD_200267 | JGI IMG/M metagenome (GOLD analysis project Ga0307512, IMG submission 200267) | Populus trichocarpa ectomycorrhiza microbial communities from riparian zone in the Pacific Northwest, United States - 14_EM | ecosystem: Host-associated > Plants > Roots > Unclassified | place... | reverse complement strand
CAGTACAGCTGCTACCAAAAAAAAAGGCACCCGCAGAGTTCCAGAAGGTGTCTGCCATGTGTCTTGTCTTCTCGAGACGAGAATGTCATGCCGTGGATGATGAAGACGAGTACGTTTTACTCACAATCCATGATTAATCCCTACACAAAAAAACCGCATAACAGTCTCGACCCGCTCTATCAAGTACTTTCATTGCGTCACGTCGAGTCGAATTTTGTATCGGCGAAGAGGTGGCCGGACCCACTCTCTGTCAAATACGCTTGATCTATTGCTTGACAGAGCAAGTGTAAGGGTAGCCCAGAAATACGACAATGGCTGCGGGAAAAGCAACGGAGAGGCGGTAGTTCGTATGGCTGTGACGCATCAGACCGCTAGCATACGACAAGCAGTCTGGATCGTAGCTATCTCGTGGGGGAAAGACCATGTTTGGGCTTGAAAAAAAAAAGTTGAAAAGTGAAAGACGATGCATCCCCTCACTATTCTTCTCACGCTGCTTGGCGACTGGACATAACTTACGATCTGTCTGCTTTTCCTCTGTTGGCATACTGTACCAGAAAATGAGGACCCAGATAGATCATTCATACGATGAGTGGAGGGAAAAGGTGATAACTAGAATGTGGTATGGTGGGCTGAGGGGTACTTATATCGATTATCGATTTACTATAAGGAAATTTATCCCCCGCATGACTACAGATCTATGCTCAAAATCGCTTGCTATCGGACCACATCAGCCCATCTCCACCGCTCCCAAAAGACCCTGAATGTCTCCCAAGGAAGTACCTACGACCGTACGATTTCCAGCCGTACCAAAGTCCGGCAATCGCTGCACCGAAAAATAGGAGGCTCTTGAAGGACGGGAACCAGCCTGTGCTGGCTGGTGGAGGCCGAAGCTTGTCGCGTGGGGTCTCAGCAGCGGAGAGAATAGCGGAAGATGTCGAGATTGAGATGACGCTGTCAAGGAGGATGTAGTCAGGTCAGATAACCCAGAGGAAGAGGAATCTAGCAGAAGGGGGCGTACTCATGTGCATCAGTGACATCGCCGGTCATGGCCGAGAGGCCAATAAACGGATTTGTTGGAAGGGAGATATCCGTCAATGTGAAACAGTCACTCCAATCGTCCCCTGTTAACATCAAAATCAGGCCCCATATGAAGTAATCCATGAAACACGCACAGCCTCTCCACTGGATCTTCACCTATATGGACGAACGGAACATGAGGTTGGCATCAAGAAGGTATGGGTTGACGTACATCCAATATCGAGTCCTTGACATAGGTGACCTTGAGTTTTGTCGCGACGTTGCTGCCACGATAGTTCGCCTGCACTATTTGTCGGAAATCTAAACGACGGTCCATACACGCCTTCTCGTACCGTGCACTGTCCGATCGTATTCGGCACGCCATCCTTGGCAAGATCGTAACTCGTCTTTCCATCACCCTGCATGGCGATGATGCGGGGAAAGGGTTGCTCGGAGTCGATGTCATTTTTGTATCTGGGTCAAGGGATTCTGTAAGCACCGCCTCGTCGTACATGGAGGTACAAGATGCGCACGTATCAAGGAAGATCCCCACTCCGGTGAAATGATCTGAAGGTTGTCGTCATAGGCCCGGGTTGAAGGAAAGGGTATCATGCGTTGCTCACCCTTGCTACCGAATACAGGTCCTGGTTGCGCACGCTCAGTCGCAATCCACAACGCCATGCCGTCTCCATAGAGGTGTGAGGTGCTGCCGGCTATCTACCGCACGATTCAAGGGTGATGAATATCGGGTGAAGAAAGGTTACACACTTTGAATTCGACCTCGATAATATAATTAGTAGCGGTGAGAGGTAAACGACTCCAGAGCCATCCCTGTGAAATACGGCCAGCAATTAGTGAAGAAACTTGAAAGAGAAGGTATGTACCATCTGCGACTGGACATTACGCGTCAGCCGAACGTGTTTGTTGGAATTCTGCCGAGGCCGGAGGTTAGAGAGATTCCCGGGAGGACGAGAAGACAGTGACGCACCACATACGCATCGGCACCAAAGTCCCACCACCTGTGAGCAACGGTGAGGTGGCGTTTTTGATGGACACCATTCTGAAACGCACCGATTTTGCAGTTCCTCGTCAATGTACGGCGCAAATAAGGAATGCGTTCGCAATTGAACCGTCTGCAAACGGAAAGCAAAAAAAGGGGGTTCAGCATATCTTGGGTTGTCCAGGAATATCTTTGCGCACCCGCTCAATGGTCCGGTCCGCTATACGGGTCCCGTCGTACTCTGCTGCCAAGGCGGATGACGAGTATAGCACCAAGATAACGGATAGTAGGTGCCCCAGGATCATGTCAGTCAGTTTCTGGTTGTCGGGAGTAAGTGGGTGTAGATGGAAACCCGGGTAGGGACGCGATGCGAGTTAGGGAAAGAAACGCTGCCTGCGGTGAGCGTTAGGCAAAGCAGACGTGATGTGGTCACCAATGACAAGTCGTGGCATAACTTAAACTCAACAAAAATTAAATTAATTAAATAATCCAGACTCGGCTACGTGGCCTTTGTATTATTATTACATGCACGGTCCGCACAAGTTTGCGCATTCCCGACCGTCATCATGAATTTCGAAATCACTCGTAAGCCCGAAATCAACACCAATGCGTATATATTTTAGTTGTACTACCCTCAGCAGCTCTTTGAGCGTGCTCGCATACATGTCGCAAAAGTCGTCCCAGCTTCTGACCGCAAGCTCTCCTGCTCCATCCTAATCACTCGCCGTTGTTTGTGTCGCGACCCTTCATCTGGGAGCGCATCCACATCAATCACTTCGACCTCGCCGCTGATTCCATGCGGCTTCAATGTCGGAGAAACTGGTGAGGGTAGCTGACCTGAGCCTATGCTACGCTGGGACAACGTACGTCTGCGCAGGTGTGGCTTCTCTTGTGCCTGCGCCTTCACGCGCTTGATAACATTGCTTCGTGCGCGCCCCAGGTCGGACATGGCTGGCACGGCGGCAAGGCGGTTCTCGATGACGAGGTGCTCCATCTCGCGTGTGAGCAGTTCTAGCGTGTGTTCGTCTGGGTCTTCGGAGCGTTTCGAGCCAAGGGATTTCACGGAGAGCATTTGCATCTCAACCATATTTTGTACTGGCGGTAACGCATTATTGGGGTAAGAAATAGGGTTAATAAGCTAAAAACCTACGCTCTCGATCAACGTTCTTAACCTTTTCTAGGATCATGGCTGCGCTTTGGGCAAGGAACTGGCTAGAAGCATCGTCCGACGCATCGGGGAAGAGAACAGGAGCTACTCGAGAGACTGCAATGCTGAAGAACATGAAAAGCTAAGAGGGCACCGTCAGATGTGTGGATTGAACGAGATAACCGCAATGAAGTAACATACTTGATGGAGGAGACGGATATGTTGGAAAGCAAGGCGTGTAGGGAAAAAGACGGAGAGAATGGAATATCCCTGGTATTCGGGCGACGATGGAGAAGGGCTGAAGAGCAGTGAGAGCTCCGATGCGAAATGGCCAAAGAATAGGATGTAGCGCCACTTAAGAGAGACGTCGGTCCTTAGTTGATAATTGCCGAATGTCAATAGGGAAGGCCTACGAATGCAACACTACTGCTCTTTCCAATCGCGGAAAAGAAGAGAAGAGCAAGGCCGGATACGATATGGAAACCAAGGGACTGGACGAGCCCGCGCGCAAGGAAGTCGCGCTGGGTAACGCATTCCTTGCAGCTTAACACCTCCGCACCGAACCTGTACAGATGTCTTGAGAGGTCATCACCCATCATCGCTCAACTCACCGATCATAGGCCCAACGTTTGTTGGATTCCATCAGGGCTTCGTATCCCTCACGCACTGCTACAAACAAGTTACTTCCTTCGGGGCCAACACGATCTGGATGATATCTTCGTGCAAATGCGCGGAATGCCGCCTTGATTTTACCCCCATCGGAGGCAGGAGAAATGCCGAGTAGCTCGTAAAAATTGGGTGGTGTGGAGTGCGACGCTTCGAGGAAGTTGTAGACGAGGTACGACAGCACAACAAATGCAAAGGTAAGGCGATAATGCAAAGGCGTGATCGGCGTGCGGAGGTAGGGCCGCGCCCAGAGCAGTAGGGTACTGGTAATGAAATCGGGGATATAGGACCAGCCAAGAAGGCTAAATATTGCTTTTGTTGTAGAAGAAGGCATCGTTCATCGAATCTTCATTGTAGAATAGTTAGCGTGGGGAACGTGAAAGTGGCCGAAGAGGACAAGATGGGCTCAGATCGGGTAAAGTATCCCGAGGTGCATGTGATCTCCTTTCCTCAGCCCTGATCCCCGGAACCCGTCCACTTGTCACGACAACCTCGTGCCTCTACTTGTCCGCACGAAACCACGCATCGCTTGCATGGAGCTCGAGCAAGGACGCTTTAATACGTGCACCCGTCTTGTCGTACGAAGACGAGGTGATGGATGCTTCATTCTATAGAAGAATAACCACGTCTGCGACCACCCAGTGCGACGTCAAGGAGAGATGCGTCGCACGGGCTCGGCTGGAAGCGCTGGGAGCATTCTGCGCAAGCGCAGCCCGACTCCTCGCTGTGGGCTCGGCCTTTGCTTACGGCCCGGTGATATCAAGGAGCGCAAGCCTATGCACGAGCCCGGCGTGTAGTGCCAAATCAATGTCTGTCCGGCCTTACGATGTGTCACGGAGAGCTCGTGAGATGACACATTGAGTATCGAACATATAGGAGGGCTCGAGGTTTCCAAGTGGAGCGGTCACCAAGGAGGCATGAGGATCGACCCTTTTACTAGAGCATCATGGCAAGGAAATCAAGTGGAAACGAAACCTACCAATTTCTGATCTAGTCGGAGGTCAGGAATTCTACGTCTCGTGTGGTTTCGACGTTGGCGTGGGTGACAGCAAGATGGAAAGAATTGAACGGTCCAAGAGAGGTTTGCAGCTGCAGTTGAACAAAACAAAGGACATTTGAGTTATAATGCAAGGAACAAGTGGGAGAGATGGGACCGACATAAAAGGTATGGAGAATGCTTGCTGCCAATGTTCAAGAGTGAGAGAAAGGAATGCGCATGGGAGAGCACATGAGAGCCGCGGTTAAGAATGTCCCCGCAATGTATCACTGGCAGGTTGGGTTCACTCAATCCCGTCCCACCACGCTGTCTTCTTCCAGCACATTGCTTAGTCATCTAGTCAATCCACCACGGTCAGCTGACCTGTGTATTTAATCCGCGACCGTCTCAGTTGTACAGTACAATTAATGACGCGACCATCATATAACTGCCCGGCTTCAATTCGAATGTCCCATCACTGAGCGCGCTTTATACGGCTCCTCTAAATACTGGATTTCGGCTTCCGTCAACTCGATATCAGTGGCATCTGCAAACAGAACTCAGGCCTTAGATCCCCCACCACCGAGTCACACCAAGACCAACGTCACGCACCAATCAGCTCCTTAATCTTCGCAATACTTGTTGAGCCAACGACCGGCGAAGTGACCCGTGTCAACGACCATGCCAATGAGACCTGGGCCATGCTTATGCCGCGTTTCTTGGAAATCTCCTCGACCCTGCTCAAAGTCTTGTAAAAACTCGTTCATGCGCCTACCAGTAGGCTAGGGCTACAAACCTGTTAATGATGTCCACTGTACCTGGACCTTCCAGGTAGCCAGAGAGGAAGCTGGAGGAAAGACGGGTCAAGTGGTTAGAAAGGCCCAGGGGGACAACGCGAGAGCAGACACACCGATCGTTGTCACCACGCGTGGTATGAGTATCGCTTTGAAAAGGACGTGCGAGGAGGCCCCGCGCCAACGGCGACCACGGGATGATGCCCACACCGAAGTGTTTCAGTGTGGGGAACATCTCACGCTCCTCTTCTCGATACACAAGTGAGTGGTGGTCCTGCATAGAGACGAAGGGTGTGAAGCCATGCGTAATAGCATAATCTGTAATTTCTCCCATCAACAATGCTAATCATGACCAGATTCTGTTCATCAGCTGCTCACTCTGCATGACGTGGACTACAACAAAGATCAGCAAGAGGGTCGCCCGAGATCAACATCGAACAAGTACGCACATTGCCAAGCATAGCAGCTGCTCATGCCTACATACCGGACATATCCCGCTTTGACGACGTCATGAAGAGCCTGCATCGTCTCTTCAATCGGTGTCTCAGGATCGAAGCGGTGGCACTGCAGCACATCGATGTAGTCAAGTTGGAGGCGTTCGAGCGACTTCTTCACCGAGTCAAAAATATGCTGCAAGGTGAACGTTAGTACAGCATACCACGTGGGGGATGGGGACGAAGGCACCTACCTTGCGGCTGAGGCCATGCTGATTCACATATCCCATATTGTCGAGCTCGGCGTTCGACTTTCCCACCAAAGCCTCTTCCATCGTTTTTCCAACAGGGCCGTACAACTGCACGACAGCATGCCAGTGAGCCGAGGGTCTCTACACGCAAAGCAGAGAGCCTAAGTACCTACTTTCGTCATAACCACTATCTCCTCGCGTGGAAGATTGAGAACCTTGATGGCCCTGCCGAGATATATTTCGGAGGCGCCATTTGAGTAAATGTTCGCTGTGTCGAAGGTGTTCACACCATGTTCGTAGCTTCGCAACGGATGTGCTCGTGAGATCATCAAGGACAGGGGAGAAGGAGGCCGTGAATGGGCTCACGCAAACTTCACATGCTCGATGGCCTCTTGCTCACCGAGAACCCATGGTGACCAACGCTAATCGCCATACGACATCATCCCAAGAATAATCCTAGACACTTTCAATCCCGACTTGCCCAAACGAACTGTAGTTGCTCATATCAGAGACGATGCATCTTCGGCAAAGGACTTCCCGCGGGAGGGAGATTTCGTACCATATGGAACCCTTTTCGTCACGGTGGGAGTAGACATGGTTATAGTTGTATCTGAGCTTGCTCTTGGGACACTGACGAAATCAGTGCGTTATTCGGTACAAGATCTTGGAGTCCATGCGGCTTTTATAGACCACAGTGATTCCTAATTATACACGATCAAAGAAAAGGATGTTCTTACGAAGCAATGATGTGCTGGCATGGCGGCAGCGGCAAGGATCAACTGAATGTGGGTCGACTGTGAGTACAGTACGGACCAGAGTGGATCAGGATCACATCGATCACATGTCATGCCAGCAGGTGGGTGAAATCATGGCCCTTGCATTGTATGCATGTCACTCACTCTGGGTTTAACTGTGTTTCAGTTCTGATAAATCAATATGTCATCGACCCCTCGGAACACGGCCATCAGTGCTTATGGAAGACGTCAATGTCAGCAGAAATCCGGTGGCTGGTTGTTGCTTCAACACTGTCACAACGACCTGGCTGTGATATCGCAACATGATAACAAAACCCAAAGACAAAGCGAAACAGGCGAGTGCTTGAACATGTACTATACAAGACATTATTCTCGCAACCGTTAGGAAACCCAGCTCCTATGCCTCATGCGCTCATGGTGACTCCTACCTCTAGATCTCCATAACCATGCATTGGAGCCTCGGACCACAAACGCACACTTCTTGAGAAGCACATATCCCTCAAGCTGCTTAAAATATTCATTGCGGTCCGGCCGTACCTTTTCTCGTACTTGGTCACGGTCGGCTTCACGCATCAAGCTACGACTGGCCCTAGCAGGATTGGATATGGTCTGGCCCTTCCTTGTCCCTGTGGTTCGCCGACAGTCTTCGCCCGCGGCGCATTTTCAAGAACACGCCTTGCAACTTCTGTCGGATCCTCCGTCATCGATCCCATTCTCTGAGCGTTCTCCTTCCCCTTGTCTTTCCCCCCGAGCTTTAGCCTCTTCTCGTGACACTCTTGATTATCGTGGTCAAGTTGAGATTTCGGGTGGACGAGACCTACGAGCTTCGATAGGGGACGGGCTACTCGGAGCACCGTCGCCTTCGATTTCGGACTCGTGCTCGCTTACAGCGTGAAGCTCTTATTGTGTAGCTTGTGCCACATCGGCAGCTGCAAGTTCCCCGAGTGGCCGAAGAGGCCTACGGTGACTATCGCTTGGGCCTGCTTCAGAACTGCCGAGTGTCTCAGCTCGATATGCCTTGAGGGGTTCTCTGGGACAAATAACCTGCCTGTGAATCGCTGCTACCGGCAGAGGAGATTGATCCTCCACGAGGCTGAAGAACACTGCGCTCTCCCAAATGGGGCATAGACGCGGCCGGATTATTGTTTGAAATCTCGGATCCAGGACATTCAGCAGGACACTGCCTCCTCTTGACTGGCCCGGTATTCTCCCAGTCGACACTGTCCTCGCGCGAGTCAAGGTCGTCAATAGCACCATGGGCGAAAAAATCGTCGTTGTTTATGTCTCCCAGTGGACACGTGTATTCAATCCACGGCTGGATCATGTTCTATACAATATTTGACATGACCATATTACTATGACATCACCCTCCAGCTTCCAATTTTGAACTTGGATATCTCCTCAATGGCCCATCACAGAGCGCGCTTTATACGGCTCTTCCAAATACTGAATTTCAGCGTCGGTCAATTCGATATCAGTGGCATCTACAAGCAGAGCTCAGGCCTTTGATTCCTGTTGCGACTCCACAGAGAAACCAAGGTCACGCACCAATCAGCTCCCCGATTTTCTTAATACTCGTAGAGCCGATGACTGGAGATGTGACCCGTGTCAATGACCATGCCAGGGAGACCTGGGCCATGCTTATGCCGCGCTTCTTGGAAATCTCTTCGACCCTGCTCAAAGTCTCGTAAATCCTCATTCACACACTGTATAGCAGGTTGGGGCTACGTACCTGTTAACAACTTCTGGTGTACCTGGCCCTTCCAGATAAGCAGAGAGCCAGCTAGAGGAACGACGGGGTCAGGTAGTCAAAAGGGCCAACAGGGACAAAGCAGACGCACAGATCGGTATCGCCGCGAGTGGTCTGTGTGTTGCCTTTGAAGGGACGGGTGAGGAGACCCCGCGCCAACGGTGACCACGGGATGATGCCCACACCGAAGTGCTTGAGCGTGGGGAACATCTCACGCTCCTCCTCTCGATACACAAGTGAGTGATGGTTTTGCATCGAGATGAAAGGTGTGAGGTTGTGTGTGATAGCATAATCTGTGATTTCACCCATTAACAATGCTTCACATGACCAGAGCCCTGACATCTACTGCTTACTCTGCATGACATGAACTGCGACAAAGATCAGCAGAAAGGTAATTAATTCCGAACAAGTACACACATTGCCAAGCATAGCAGCTGCTCATGCCTATATACCGGACATATCCCGCTTTGACGACGTCATGAAGAGCCTGCATTGTCTCCTCAATCGGTGTCTCGGGGTCGAAGCGGTGACACTGCAACACGTCGATGTAGTCGAGTTGCAGGCGTTCGAGCGACTTTTTCACTGCCTCAAAAATATACTGCAACGTGGGGCGTCAGTACAAAATTCCGCACGTGAGAAGGAGACAAAGACATCACCTTGCGGCTGAGACCATGCTGGTTCACGTATCCTATCTTGTCGAGCTCAGCGTGCGGTTGTGTCTCCAAATGCTCTCCCGTCGTCTCTGCCACGGTGGCGTACAACTGTACGACAGCACGAGCTGAAGATCTCGACACTGGTACCATCGGGGCTGATAACATACCTTCGTCATGACCACGACCCCTTCGCGCGGCAGATTGAGAGACTTGATGGCCTTACCGAGATATATTTCGGAGAGGCCGTTGGAGTATACGTCCGCAGTGTCGAAGGTGCTGATCCCATGTTCATAGCTGTCGCAAAATGTTTGCTAGTGAGGCCCACGGGTAGGTAATAATACGGGGCGTGAATGGGCTCACGCAAACTTCACATGCTCGATGGCATCTTTCTCGCCGAGAACCCAAGGTTCCCATTTCGGGTCGCCATACGACATCATCCCAAGAATAACCCTGGATACCTTCAATCCCGAGTTTCCCAGGCGAACTGTGATCGTTCACGTCAGCGACAACCGATCGACGACAAAAGACATCCTGCAATACGGGAATATCGTACCGTATGGAACCTTTTTCGTTCCAGCTGGAGTAGACATGGCTATGGTCATAACTGAGCTGGATATCGAGGCTGAGGGGGTGATGTGAGGAAATTACTGTGCTGTTCGGCACAAGAACTTCCAGGCTACGCGGCTTTTATACACCGCAGCGATTCCTAATTATAAGAGGTCAACATAAAGCACATTCTTGTGGAGCAGTGGTGTGCTGGCATAGCGAATATGGCCCGGGTTCAAGTTGACTCTGAGTGAGCCAACGGACGAGTGTGAATCACATCACACCTTTGTCCGTGAAAGGGGTCCACCGCTTGCCTCATCTTTCTTTGCGCTTAGTACGCTGTCCGTTAGCAAATGTCCTCACCTCACTCCGGGAGTCAATGCATGGACTTTGCTGTGTTGCACCAAGGAGCCACCAATATATCTCGGCTCTTCGCTTAGAAGTTTGATCCAGGAACCGTGCACCTAGATGGAGCTGAACATTCAGCAATCACCACGTCGAAAGGAAGAGGTTCTGTCGGCAGACCCTGTGAGCCGGATTAGGGCCAGATTGCCATTTCAGCACCAGTATTGTACCGTCACAAAGACCCAGCTGCGATATCGTAACATGATCACACATCATAACAAAAATCGATATAGCGAACACGTTACTCGCCACCCTACGTGTCCTCCAACTGTTAGTAATACCCAGTTCCATGACTTCTACCCCTTAGATCTCTACATTCATACATCAGATCACGTACACGTCCTCCTTGGGAAGTTCATATCCATCAAGCTGCTTGAAATACTCGATGCGCTTCAGCCGCTCCTGTTCTCGTGCCTGGCATTTGAAACCCAATTAGTCGACCTCATGCATCAAGGAATAATGACGAGAAAGACGCACCTCGCGCACGTCCTCAGGCGTGCTCTCGTCTTCTTTCTTCTTCCGCGTGCGGCTCCCGACTGAGCCCTTCTTACTGCGTGAAGCCTGTCCGCCGGCATTGCGCGTTGCGCGACGGCCGCGAGACGGTCGTGTTTGCCCCTCATGCAGGCCACTACTACCCCCAGCGGAATTGGAAGTAGTCTTGATCTTCTTTGTCGCTGTAGTTCGCCGCTCAGTCTTCCGTCGCGGTGCGCTTTCAAGAACGCGTCTTGCGGCTCCCATCGGATCCGACGTCGTCGACCCCTTGCCCCGAGCGTTCTCTTTCCCCTTGCCTTTGCCTCTGAGCTTTGGCCTCTTCTGTGGCCTACTATACTCCTCGTCGCTCTCCCGATTATCGTAGTCGAGCTGAGATTCCGGGTCAGGTGGACGGTGATGTACCCGCTTCACCGGGGATGGGCTACTCGGGGCGCTACTGCCTTCAATTTCGGACCCGTGCTCGCTGACAGCGTGTAGTTCTTTCTGTCTCCGCCGACGCATCGTGAATGCACGTGCGCTATCGCCATTGCGCGGCGTAAGCGGAGCCGTCTCATCCACTGGTGTGCTGTCATGATGCGGAGACGTATGTGTGTGGGGGAGGCGTTGACGTGGTGTGTGTGGTGGTGATGCTGACGCATAAAGATCCTCGATCTCGCTATCGGAGTACCGAGGGTTCGGGAGCGCCGGTGCGGGTTGAGGATGCGACGGGGATGAGGATGGGGTAGCTTGTACAGACCGCGTAGCTGACGCCGCTTCGACAGTTGCGAGTTCCCCAAGCGGTCGACGAGGCCCACGGTGTCTGTCGCTTGGACCAGCTTCAGAATTGCCAAGAGTCTCGGCTCGACGCGCTTTGAGGAGTCTCTCGGTGGCAAAGAACCCGAATGGGTCAGAAATGCTGCTATGAGCAGGGGAGAGCGAACCTCCACGAGGCTGCAGAATGCCGCGCTCGCTCATAAGGGGCATAGAGGGGGCCGGCTTATTGTCTGAAATTTCGGATCCAGGCAATTCAGCAGGGCCGCCATGGTTCTCCTTGTCCGAACCATAATTCTCCCCATCGACGCTGTCCTCGCGCGAGTCAAGGTCATCGACAACGCCGTAAGCAAATAGATCGTTGTTATTCAGTTCTCCTTCAGATTGTAAATGGGGCTTGGAGAGTGGTGTGCGCTTGCGTTTCTTGTCCTTTTGCGTGGGAGTACGAAACTGCGAGGGTGATCCAGGCCGGTGGGCGGAGAGAAAAATGGTGTTGCGTTCACTTAAGTCACTAAGAATTTGAAGGGGCGGACTGGGAGGCAAATGGATCGGTGATGATGGGGGGAGGAGGGAAGAACCACGAGCGGAGGCGCGATGTGAACGGCGTCTCCTTGGCTCAGGAGAAGGTGTCCCGTCGTAGTTAAACTGAGGTGGTACTGTCGTTTTGGGATCATACGAACGAGGATCGGGAAGCCTGGGTGGGGGAGGGGGTGGAAGGCTGCGAGGTGGGGTGGCGAAAACAGCTGGGGGTCTAGCAGTGGAGAGGACGTGTTGAAGCGCATCATCTGGTTCGCCAATATCTGGGTGTTGCGCCGTATCCTTGCCCTCAACCTCTACCTTTCTTGACGATTGTTTTGGTTTGGTAGAGCGTTTGGTTTTTGCCTTGGACTTGGCTTCTGCAGGCGGCAGATGGGTGACCTCGAGGGCCTTCTTCTTGGGATTGGGCTCGACTTTCGCAGTAGTGCTGGCAGGCTTGTTGATAACGTTTCGTGGTGTCTTGTCAATAAGGATATAAAAATCTGCGCTCTTCTTGTGTTGTTTCGTAGATCTGGTGACTGCGGGCATGTTTGCGTTGGGGTTTTGAGAAAGGAGTCCAGAGCGGCAATTGTTCTCTTCACATGCGTGAGAAATGGGCACACGCGCATGGATCACGTGGACGGGAATCGCCGTGATCGGGTTGGTCGGCATTTCATTGGCCGGAATCTGAGTCAGTATTCATTCGCATTGCGCCATGAGATGAGAGGTGCCCATCCCCGATTTCCGTTTCACCATTTTTCATGCGCTTGATTTGTCGGACACTCAGTTATCGGACCATCTTTTCTTCTATGCCGCCAGCCACCATCATATAAAGGATCTGTAACCGTATGGCCTCTTGTGCGTTTTCCTCTTCCCAATCTACCCGCATCTGCTTATCGTGTGCCTGGTGGCCACAGTAGGACATATCCTTCATCTCATCTATCTATTGACCTCTCAGAGCGACTAACTATTTTTCTTATAATTGAGATTTACCCATCATGAAAGTATCTTCATCAAACCGACCAATGCTCAAGCCGGGAGCATTAAGGCATACCCCTGCTAGCCGGAGATGGATGAGCGTGCGTCCAATGATTCTTCATAACGGCGTCCTGCCCACCCGTAAGTCCATGCAACCCGTGACCGAATTATCTTATAATTCCGACATACGCATACAGAACCCCCGCGGAAAAAAATGACAATCCAACATCTGTACCAGATGCGCCGATCCGGCGTGCCGATTACCATGCTCACGGCATACGACTTCCCCACCGCACGGGCACTCGACACCCACGGCGTTGACATCGCCCTCGTTGGTGACTCCCTCGCACAAGTCTGTCTAGGCTTGCCCTCTACCACCCGACTCACCCTAGATGAGATGCTGCACCACACCCGCGCCGTCGCGCGCGGCGCCGTGCATCCCTTCCTTGTAGCCGACATGCCCTTCGGTTCATACCACGCATCACCCGAGGATGCCATTCGCTCCGCCGTCCGCATGGTCCAAGACGGCCACGTGGAGGCAGTGAAGCTCGAAGGTGGGCCAGAGATCGCCTCGACTGTCCGGCGCATCACACAAGTCGGCGTACCGGTCATGGCCCACGTTGGGTTGATGCCGCAGCGCCACACCGCACTATCCGGCTACCGCGTGCAGGGCCGCGACGTCGCAGGAGCCCGTGCAGTGCTAGAAGGTGCGCTCGCGCTGCAGGATGCCGGGGCCTTCTCCATCGTACTCGAGGCGATTCCGCATCGACTCGCGGAGTACGTCACAGCGCGCCTCAGCATCCCCACGATCGGCATCGGTGCAGGGCCCGGTACGAGTGGACAGGTGCTCGTCTGGGACGACGCGATGACGCGCTGGCATGGCAAGAAAGCCAAGTTTGTGCGACGCTTCGCGGACGTCGGACACGAGGAGGGACGAGGCGTGCAAAATTACGTTGGCGCGGTGCGCGACGGTAGTTTCCCAAACGCTGAAGTGGAAGGCTATGAGATGGACGGTGGTGAGTGGGAGAACTTTTTGGAGCAGGTGGGGGACAGTGGGTGGCGTAGCAACGCTGATGGGGTGCAGGAGCGGCAGGAGGATAGCTCGAGTGTTGTCAGCTCCGAAGAAAAGGCGTCATCCCGCCTGGCCCAGGCAATGTGAATGTAATGCGCATATACGATCACTGCGGAATATCGAACGAGAGCTTTGAAAGAAACGAGGACATGGTCACTTGGCATTGTATGTGCCAGCATCGGCCGTTCCATGCAGCCGTCCTCCCGATCCACACAGCCACCATCACGACGATGAACGGACAGTGGCGTTTGATGGCATCTACTACTCCAAGCTCCTCATGGCTGTTACTCCGGATATGAAATGCGTATTGAGAACACAAGGCCTCGGAGATGTATAATCCGTCTGCTGCAGGCTACGAAGGGTTCTATGCCCAGGGCGCGGGTTAAATGATCCGGAAAAAAAAGGTTTGTGCAAGTAGTTCTCGTTTGTCTCCATTCAATTCAATGTCACAGTTGGTATCCATGAGGCTCGATTGAGATGATGTTCCAAATCACGGTCTCGAGCGCATGACGGAGATGAGCAACGCGCATGAGACGTGCTTCGTTATCTGCCCTTGGCAAGTAGTCTTGAATAATTGTCGCAAAATTACAGGATAATCAAATCATTTTTATCATATTCTTTTAAGCTTTGTAGTAGCACTGTTTCAGTTCAAAGGGCCTTCACTGCAACTTCAAATGGCACGTGATGACATGTTCAACCTTGCACGTGATTTTGTTTGGTGATATTTCCGCCACCTCCAACGCCGCCAACTGCACGCATGAGACTGAGACAGCACGACTGCACATGACTCCGGCGACGAGGGCTCACTGGCAAGGGACAGAACTCGGCCAAAGAAAACTCGAAATAGAGCTCCGTCAAGGTTTTTTGGAACATTGATTCCCCCGGACTGGCATTTATGAACCTATTCTGGTCATATTCCATGCTCTTACTGTAAGCACCTTATCTTGCAACGATTTTTTTGGCCAGCTTCGACTTCTGAAGTCACTGTCACAGCTGAATACGAACCATATTTCCCGGGATGGCGTGAACGCCACCCGACACAAATATAAAAGCGCGGTAAAAATGTCACGCATTGACTCAACCATTCAATCATTATACACATACACACATAATAGGACGCCACAACAGCAGTAACAGGCGAGACAACCTGGTACAGCACGAACAAGACAAGTACAGAAAGAGGCACGGAGCCGGTAAGCTCAACGTAGACTATCCACGGTCAACATAGAAGAAGCAATCAAGAGGAACCCGTTGAG
>Ga0307512_10004408_pt1 | contig 15459 bp, 8 predicted proteins | sample 14_EM_MG_FD_200267 | JGI IMG/M metagenome (GOLD analysis project Ga0307512, IMG submission 200267) | Populus trichocarpa ectomycorrhiza microbial communities from riparian zone in the Pacific Northwest, United States - 14_EM | ecosystem: Host-associated > Plants > Roots > Unclassified | place... | reverse complement strand
CACGATGACCACCGCCGCACTGGCCCTGTCGGTCCGGCGCCCCAGGACGAGCAGCACGGTGAGCCCGATGATCACCGCCGCGTACTGTCCGATCTGCGGCGGGGTGAGCGGCCACAACGCGCCGACGAGGCGTCCGCCGTAGAGCCCGGGCAGGGCCGCGCCGGGTGAGACGACCAGGCCGGCGGCCACCGACCCGAGCACCGCGAAGTACATCCGGATGTGGTGCCGGACGAACGTCAGGCCGCCGTCCCACCAGCGGGTGAGCAGCCACAGGGTGCCGATGAAGAGCGCCAGCCGGGCGCAGCGGAACACCGCGCCGAACCCGGACTCCAGTTGCAGGCTGGAGATGAGGCTCGGCACCAGCAGCAGGGTGAGCAGAAGCACGAAGGAGCTGGCTCGGATGCGCAGCCGGAGATTGACTGCGAGCGCCAGTGTGAACGCGGCGACCAGCGCACCCATGGTGACCAGCTGGATGAGGGAGCGGGGCAGCGGGATGATGGTCTTCGCCCCGGCGGAGCCGAGCGTGTTGAGGATCAGCAGACCCCAGACGATCCCGACGATCCTCGGTGTGCCGGCAGGGCGCGGTTCGGCGCCGGGCTGCGTGCCCGCCGTGTCCGGTCCGCCCGGCAGCTCCCCGCGCCGCAGGTCCCCGCCCATCTCAACCACCGGCCCGTGCGTGGAAGGTGCTGCCCGCGTCTTGCTGGTACGGCGTGCCCTGCCACTCCCCGGAGGTGAGTACCCGGCTCGGGTCGTAGGCGACGAATTTCCACGGTCCGAGATAGACGTTGTCGTGCCAGCGGTTGTCCTGCTTGCGGGTGATCGCCTCGGCCACCTTCTCGCCCTTGTACGGCGACCAGTCCGGATAGGTGCCGTAGTTGGCAAGGATCGCCATACGGTCGCACTTCACCGTGCACTTGAAGACGGACTTGTCCAGCTCGAAGCGGTTGTCGTGGATGTCCACCCGCTGGGTCTTCCACCTGCAGTCGGCGTAGAGCGGCGGCTTGGAGATCGCCGGCTTCGCGCAGCGGTCGGTGTGCGGCACCAGCAAGGTGCAGTCACCGGACGAGGTGTTGGCCGGGCTGTTGCAGAACCGGTCGGCGTTCTCCCACAAGGTGATCCCGGACCAGTTGTTCTCCAGCACGTTCCGGTAGATCTCGATCTTGTCGGTGCGGGCCTTGATCCGTGGTTCGCCGCCGGACTCGGACAGATAGACGGTCGCGAAGGGGAAGTTGTCGCCGCGGCCGGCTTCCCTTCGGCCCTCGACCCAGTTGTTCCGCCGGATCGTGTTGTTCCGGATGACCGCGTTGTAGCTGGTCTCGTAGATCAGCGCGGCACCGTCGTTGGCCTCGATCACGTTGTTCTCGATGCGGAAGTCGTTGTTGTTGGTGTCCGCCCACAACCCTGTTCCGCGGTTGTCGTGCACCCAGTTGCCGCGTATGTCGGCGCCGTTGACGGCCCAGAACTTGATGCCTCCGGTGCAGCCGCAGCCCTCCCGCCGCCGTTCCCAGTCGCCGGTGTTGTTGCCCACGATCTCGTTGCCCTCGACCACCAGGTCGCGGAGAGGGCCGCCGGCCTTGTACGCGTTCATGCCGTACTGACCGTTGCCGCGCAGGCAGCTGGCGCGGACCTGCTGGCGGGCACCGGCCATCAGCCCGGCGCCGGAGTTGTGCTGGATCGTCGCGTGCTCGATCACCCACCCGTCGGCCGAGTCATGGTTGACCACGCCCTCGTCGGGCGGCGCGACGAAACGCTGCACGGTCAGGTAGCGGATGGTGACGTTGCGGGCGGTGCCGCCGAACGCGTACTGGTTCTTCTTCCGGCCGTCGAGCACCGCGCCCGGCGCGCCCAGGTAGCGGTCCCCCTTCTTGGGGATGACCTGGGCGTAGCGGTCCGGATCGAGACTGTGCTTGCCCGGGCGAAGCCAGAACGTGGTGTTCGGGGGGCTGCTCTTGGTCTTGGCCGCCAGGTCACCGACCACCGCGGGGTCGACGGTCACCGCACCCGCCGGTGCCTTCGCCGGACCGGCCGAGGGCTTGGCGCACACCCGGGCCACGGGCGTGGACGACGGCGCAGCGGTCGGCTTGGCCCCCGGCTTCGCCCCGGCGTCCGACGTGCTGTCACAGCCGGTCGCCGCAAGCAGGGCCAGCGCCAGCGGTGCCGCCGCCCACGCCCAATGCCGCCTCTTGATCCCCACGCGCCCCCCTAGCCGCGGAACCTGAGCACGGTGGTGAAGCCCTCCGCGCCGTCTGCGAAACCCGTACCGACCAGCGTGGTGGAGGGTTCCTTGCGCCCGAATCCCGAGGAGTACCAGCCCAGCGGCGGGTCGGTCTCGCCACGATGCGCCCGCCAGCTCAGCTGCCCGGGCAGGTCGAGCACCGCGGAGCGGTCCTCGCCGTCCCGGGACCAGGTGAGCGCTGCCCGGCTCCCCACCAGGTTCGCGGCGATCGTCGGGCCGAGGTGGAACGCCAGGCGCACGGCCCGGCCCGGGCTGTGTTGGCCGCGGACCTCGTCGACCACCCTCAGCTCGTGGCTCGCGGCCGTCAGCTCCACCCGGCGGCGGTGCACTGCGCCGTCGGTGCGCCGGTAACCGTCGTGCTCGGCACACCAGCGGGCCGTCCCCCCGTCCAAGGTGCCGGATGTCTCCGCGGCCAGGACGCGGCTGCGGGCATGCCGGGTCCACAGGAACGGGCCGCCGGACACGGACTGGTCACCGCCGTCCAGCTGCAGGGTGTTGTGGCCGAGGGTCGAGCGGAAGTACTGCCGCCACTCGGGCTGCCCGTGGTAGCAGTACGTCCCCGGGTCGGCGAGCACGTCGACGCCGTCGTGCCGGACCTCCACGGACAGCGCGTCCGCGTGGGCATGCGCGGCGATGGACAAGAAGCCGTGCGGACCACCGTCGCAGCGGCACCAGATCTTCTCCGGACCGCGCAGGATGGTGAGCCCCGCGTCGGCGAAATGGGCCGGCCGGGTTGCCGGGCGGGTCACGGCCGGTGCGGTTCCGCTTTTCGGGTACGGCCGGATGAGCGCGGCAAGGAGCGGGGTGCGCACATCGGTGCCGGTCACCACCGGCCACCAGGCGAGCCGGCCGAACACGGCGTCCCCGGTGGCCAGCAGCGAGGCCCAGCGGTCGGTGCCCGCGCCGTCCACGACCAGACCGTGCCCGTCGTCCGCGTCCCCCTGGCGCGGCGGCCGCAACCGGCTGTCCACGACGGCCGCGAGCGCGTCGGTCATACGCAGCAGGATCAGCCGGATCGACGCGGGGACCGGTACGTCGGCGGCATCCGCCTCGGCCACCGCGGCCAGGCCGAGTTCCAGTACCAGTCCGTGATACTCGGTGGCCAGCTCGCGGTTGAGGCCGGAGTCGAAGGTGTTGCTGTGCAGGTGCCGCTCCAGCGACCGCAGCGCGCCGGCCCGCCAGCGCGCTGAGGAGGGGAACCACCCGAACGCGCACGCTGCGGCAAACTGCCCGGCGGCCTCGGCGACGACGTGGTTGTTGGCCGAAGACCCCCGGCTGGGGAAGGCGGCCAGCCAGCGCTGGTGGTGCCAGATCTGGTTCAGCGCCACCGGGTTGCCCTCGAAAAGGCCGGCCGCCCCCGGCCAGCCGTCGAGCAGCCGGCGGATCCACACCCAGGACAGCAGCCGGATGCCCAGCTCGATGCCGCTGATCCAGTGCACGCCGCGCAGCGGCGGGTTGGCCGTCCACCACGAGCGCAGGTGCTCGGCCACGCGCTCGGCGTACCGCTCGTTCCCGGTGATCGCGTAGGCGGCGGCGAGCACGGTGAGGTACTGATGCCGGGACAGCTCCCAGATCTGCTTGATGTCCCCGACCGCGTCCTCGTTCCGGTACGGCACGTCGAAGGCGTAGCCCCACGGAGCCCGGCGCCCGGTCTTCGGGTCGCACCACCAGTCCGGGTCGGTCAGGTCGTCGCGGACCACCCCGAAATACTCGGCGTGCCCGTACATCAGCCGGTCCGCCTCGGCGATGAGACGTTTCGCGGCGTCCGGAGGTATGGCGGCGATCGTCCCGGCGGGCAGTACCGCGGTGAACCGGGCGCCGGTCACGCTCGGGCACTTCGGCCGCGCCGACCGCCAGCGCCGTCTGCGTACCGCGTCACCCGCCCGGCCGCCGACCTCCCGCGGTCCCATCCGGGACAGCCGCCGCAGGTACCAGCCCGGACTCCCCGAGTTCACAGTCATCATGCCCTCGCCAACGTCACCGGCGCGCCGCCGGCCAGGCCGGTCTGCACGGCGAGGGTGGCGGCCGTGGTGGCGACCAGCGACTCCAGCGGCACCGGCATCGGCCCGCCGGTCCGCACGGCCTTGATGAACGCGGCCAGTTCGGCGTTCTGGCCCTTGTCCCGGGCCTTGGGCAGCCGCGAACTGACCCACCTTTTACGGTCGTACACCGAGGCACGGACGAAGTCGTCGAGCTTCAGCACCTTGCCGTCCGCGAGCAGGTCCAGCGTCTCCTTGGGGAAGCCGGCCGCGCCGGTGGTGACGTAGCTGATGGTGGCGGTGGACCCGTCCGGGTAGCGCAGTACGACCTGCAGGTCCTCGTTGCCGGACGTGGCGACCGCGTACACCGATACCGGGTCGGCCTCCAGCAGCCAGCTCGCCGTGTCGATGAAGTGTCCGCCCTCGCCGGCGAACCGCGAGCCCTCGGTGCCCTGTTGGAGGTACCAGCTGCCGTGCTGCAGCCCGCCCGCGTTGACCAGGTAACGGAGGCTCGCCGGACCGGTCCGGGCGCCGAAGCGCTTCCTGGCCTCCTGCAGCAGCGGCGCGAACCGGCGGTTGAAGCCCACCTGCAGCCGGTCGTTGCCGGACTCCTCCACCGCCGCGAGTACGCCGGCCAGCTCGTCCTCGGTGAGGGCCAGGGGCTTCTCCACGAACACGGTCTTGCCGGCCAGCAGTGCTCTCCGGGTCAGTTCGGCGTGCGAGCTGTGCCGGGTGACCACGAACACCGCGTCGATGGACTTGTCGCCGAGTACGGCGTCGAGGTCGGTGGTCGCCTCGGCGAAGCCGAACTTCCGCTGCGCGTTGGCCGCGGACAGCGCCGTCGTGGTGACGACGGTCGACAACTCGACGCCGTCGCGCTGCGTCAGGTGCGGCAGCAGCATCGACGTCGCGTAGTTGCCCGCGCCGACGAACGCGAGGCGCACCGGCGTCTTGGCGGCCCGAGCCGGAGTGGGCGCTCCGCCGCTGGGCCGCTTCACCGCGGGCACGGCCACCGCCGGGGCCTCGGCTTCCTCCGCGTCCCCCGCGTGGTCGGGGTACCGGAACAGCACAGCCACGGCCTTGAGGTCGCCGTCCTTCAGGCTCCGGTACGTCTCGACCGCGTCATCGAAGTCGGCGATGTGGGAGACCAGGGGCTCCACGTCGACGCGGCCGCGGGCGAGGAGATCGAGGAAGCACGCCAGGTTGCGGCGCTCGGTCCAGCGCACGTAGCCGATCGGGTAGTCCCGGCCCTCGAGCTCGTACCCCGGGTCGTAGCGCCCGGGGCCGTACGAGCGGGAGAACCGGACGTCGAGCTCTTTCTCGTAGTACGCGTTCCACGGCAGGTCCAGGCGGCACTTGCCGATGTCGACGACCCGGCCGCGGTCCCGGCTCAACTGGGCGGCCAGCTCGACGGGTTGGTTGCTGCCGCCGCCGGCCGCCAGATACACCTGGTCCACGCCGTGACCGCCGGTGAGCTCGGCGACGGAGCTCACCACGACCGCGGACGCGGGATCGCCGCAGGCCGCGGCGCCCAGGCGCTCGGCCAGCTCGCAGCGTGCCGGGTCGGGGTCGGCCCCGACGACGCGGACCCCCGAGGCGGTGAGGAGCTGCACCACCAACTGCCCGATCAGCCCGAGGCCGATGACCAGAGCCACCTCGCCGAGCTGCGGCTCGCCCTGACGGACGCCCTGCATCGCGATCGACCCGACGGTGCCGAAGGCCGCGTGCCGCGGCGCGAGACCGTCGGGGACCGGGGCGTAGAGGTTCTTCGGCACCCAGTTCAGCTCGGCGTGCAGCGCGTGCTCGTTGCCGGCGCAGGCCACGAGGTCGCCGACCTTCACATCGTCGATCCCGGCGCCGACCTGCTCGACCACCCCGCACAGCGAGTAGCCCAGCGGCGTGTAGGAGTCCAGCTTGCCCATCACCTTGCGGTAGGTGGCGGGCACCCCGTTGGTGGCCACGCTCTGCATGACCTTGGCCACCTGGTCCGGCCGGGAGCGGGCCTTGCCCACCATCGACATGCCGGCCTCGGACACCTTCATGAGCTCGGTCCCGGTGGATATCAGCGAGTAGGCGCTGCGGACCAGAACGCCGTCCGGCTTGCACCCCGGCACCGGCACGTCGAGCAGCGCCAGTTCGCCGCTCTTGTAGTTCTGCACAACCTGTTTCACCCGAGCTCCTCTTGTTTCCACGCCGTCAAGCCGCTTTGCTCTGGCCGGAGCCAGAGGTCGCGCCGCGATACCAGTACTCGAGCGTCAGCACATGCCACAGATGCTTGGAGAAGTCCCGCTGCCCGGCGGCGTCCTCGGCGACCATCCGCGCCAGTGCGTCGCGGCGCAGGATCCCGGAGTTGACGAGCACGCCGTCGTTGACCACCTCGCGCACCAGCGGTGCCAGGTCCCGGCTCATCCAGGCGCGCAGCGGGGCGCTGAACAGGCCCTTGGGCCGGTACACGATCTCCCGGGGCAGGATGGACGTGGCCGCCTCCTTGAGGACGGCCTTGCCCTGTCGTCCGACGATCTTGCGATCGCCGGGCACGGCGAACGCCGCCTTGACCACCTCGACATCCACGTACGGCACCCGCACCTCGGTCGAGGCGGCCATGCTCGACCGGTCCGTGTAGGCGAGGTTCAGGCCCGGCAGGAACATCCGGGCGTCGGTCAGGCACATGCGGTTGACGAAGTCGTCGAGGTCGTTGTCCTGGTAGATGTCCGCGTGCTCGGTCAGCACGTCATCGACCGTCCCGGCCAGGTCCGGATCGATCAGGGCGAGCAGCTCGTCCTGGTCGTACATGGTGTAGCTGCGCCGGAACGCGGTCTCCTCCGGCAGGTCGGCGAAGGAGAGGAACCGCTTCGCGAAGCGCACCGACCGGTAGCCCCGGCGGGCCGTTGCGACCGGCAGCCGGTCCACGGCCCTGGACAGGCCGCGCCGCAGGGACCGCGGGACGCGCTGGTAGCGCAGCGCGAGCAGGTTGGCCAGGTGCTTGCGGTACCCGGCGAACAGCTCGTCGGCACCCATCCCCGAGAGCATCACCTTGACCCCGGCCTCCCGGGCGGCCTCGCAGATCAGGAACGTGTTGATGGCGGCGGGGTCGCCGATCGGCTCGTCCAGGTGGTGGGTCATCTGCGGCAGCAGGTCGAGCACGTTCGGGGCGATCTCGATCTCGTGCAGGTCGACGCCGAACTGCTCGGCCACCTGCCGGGCATAGCGCAGGTCGTCCGGCATCGCCTCGAACTTGGCGTCCTCGGCGCGGAACCCGATCGTGTAGGCGGAGATCCCGGGATGGTCGCGGGCCGCCAGCGCGGTCAGGTAGCTGGAGTCGAGGCCGCCGGAGAGGAAGGTCGCCACGGGTACGTCGGAGAGCAGGTGGCGCCGAGTCGACTCCTCGACGATGGCGGCCAGGTCCGGCTGCTCGCCGGCCCGGGCCCGCTCCTGGCCCTCGGCGGCGACGTCCCTCAGGTTCCAGTACCGGCCGCGCTCCACCCGGCCGTCGGGCCGGAACTTCATCCAGCCGCCCGGCGGCAGCTTCTCCGCTTCGCGGAACGCGCACCGCGAGTCCGGCACCCAGTAGTACAGCAGCGAGGCCACCAGCGCCGCGTGGTCGACCTCCAGCGTCCCGCCGGTCGCGGCGGCGAGCGCCTTGAGCTCGGAGGCGAACACCAGACCTTCGCCGCGCCGGAGCAGGAACAGTGGCTTGATGCCCAACTGGTCGCGGGCGAGGACCAGTTCACCGGTACGCTCGTCGAAGATCCCGAACGCGAACATGCCGCGCAGCCGGGGCAGGCAGTCCGTGCCCCAGCGCCGCCAGGCCTGGAGCAGCACCTCGGTGTCGGAGGTACCGCGGAAGCGCACCCCGGCGGCTGCCAGTTCGGCACGCAGCTCGGGCGCGTTGTAGAGCTCGCCGTTGTACGTCAGGGCGAGGCCGTCCGAGACCATCGGCTGGGCGCCGGTCTCGGACAGGTCGATGATGGCCAACCGGCGGTGCCCGAGCTGCACTTCGCCGTCACCGGCGGGGTGGCCGTACCGGCCCGCGCCGTCCGGGCCGCGGTGGGCGAGGGTATCGGTGAGCCGGTCGGTCACGGCCTTCCCGTCCGGCCATCGGTACGTGCCTGCGATGCCACACATGTCCTACCGCGCTTCCTGGTCGTTGTCCGGGCCCCGCGCGGCCCACACCGGCTGCCGCTCCGTCTGCGGCCGGCCCTCCCCCACTGCCTGAACGGCGTGGGAGGTACCCCCACCGTTCTGCTGGGCCGGCCGTTCGCTCCGGCCGCGCAGCGCGGTGTGCAGCCCGTCCCACAGCGTGCCGTCGGTCCGGTCACGCGGATCGGGGTCGATCAGCACCACACCGACCACCGGAATGCGCTGGTCCGCGAGCTGCCGCGCCACGGTGTGCAGCCATGCGGCGCTGCCGTGCCCGGCACGTACGACGAGCACGGTCTGGGTGCCGAGGTACCGGAGGTCGGTCCACGCCGTGCCGGGCGCCACCGAGCCGACGCCGAGCCGGCGCTCCTGATGCGACACGCCCTCGGCACGCTCGCCGCTGACCACGGTGGGGTCTCCCGGCTTCTGGCGGCGCTTGGCGAGCTGCGGGCCGGGCAGACCATCGATGATCACCGCTGGTCTGTCCGCCGCCAGCGCTCCGGCGAGGTTCAGGGCGATCACGCTCGTGCTGCGCGCGCAGCCCAGTTCCAGCAGCGACAGCGGTTCCGCGGAGCCGCGCACGGTGCGGGCCAGGGTCGCGGTGAGCCGTTCGCGTGCCGTGCGGGTTCGTCGCAGCTGCCACAGCCTGCCCGACCGGCGGGGCAGCTCCGCGATGACCGAGGCGCCCAGGTTCGCCGCGATGTCCCGGCGCAGCACGGGGCGGTCGGCCACCACCACGCCGACCGCGGCCAGCGCGAGTCCGAGGACGAGCCCGAGGACGAGTCCGATCCCGGCGTCGGTGACGGCGGCCTTGGGCAGGGAGTGCCGCACCGCGCGCGGGGCGTCCACGATCTGCGTGCCGGCGATGACCTTGGGCGTGCCGGTGCGCGCCTCCGCGGCGCGCTCGTCGAAATCGGCGATCCGCGAGTTGAGTTCGGCCCGGCGGGAGAAGAGCGACTCGATGCTCGCCGACGCCTGCGGGTCGCTCTCCGGCGATCGGTCTCCGATCTCCTTGTTGACCTGGGCGAGCTCGTCCCGCATGCGGTCACGCTGAGCGAGCAGGGCGTCGGCTTCGGCCTTCGCGGTGTCCTGCATCCGCCGCACATGGTCCCCGACGAACGCGTCGGCCAGCGCCTTGGCCCGGGTAACGGCGTCCGCCTCGCTGTGCCCCGTCACATCGATCTGCAACACGTTGTTGGTCAGGCCGGTGCCCCGGTAGTCGTTCATGAAGTCCTCAGGTTTTTCCGGGGATTTGAGGGACTTCAGGGCCAGCTCGGCGATCCGCGTGGTCCCCAGCACCTGGACGTCGGTGCGCATCAGCGTCCCGGTGTCGTTCGGCTGGTCCTCCGCGTGCGCGACCAGCACCTTGGTCATCGCGCTCGGCGGCGGCGGCAACAGGATCGCCACCGCCGCGCCTACGAACAGTCCGAGCAACGCCATGGCGCACCAGAGGCGGCGGCGCCTGCGCACCGCCACCACCAGTGCCTGCAACTCGAAGAGCGGAGTGGCTGCCGACGACTCCGAGGTCGTGCTTGTCGTCACGCTGAACCTCCCGTCGCGTGGCTGCGGACCACCGGCGCCGGGGTGACGTGGTCCGGAGGATGGCCGGCAGACGGCGCCGGACGGGCCCGGACCGGATCGGCGACGACGATGCCGACGACCTGGTGCCCGCCGTCCGCACACGCCTGGGCGATGCCGGCGAGCTCCGCCGTGGTCCAGCTGCCCGCGCTGAGGACGACCACGGCACCGGACTCGGTCTCGCGGTCCGGCACCATCGGCCGGTCCACCGAAACCTCCACCGTCCGCAGCAGCGGATCGCCCTCGGCCTCGGCGACGAGCTGCCCGGCTGCCCGGCGGGCGATCTCGTCGCCTTCCGGTACGACGGCCAGCAGCCGCCGGGGTAGGGGCAGTTGGTCCCTCAGACGAGCGCATACCCGCCGGTAGCGGATCCGCCTGCCGGCCTCGTCGCCGGACCTCTGCGGGGCCGGTACGTCCCACCGGGTGTCGACGCCGAGGAGTCGCCGGACCCGGGACCGCGGGCCACCGCCTTCCGGCCGGTGCGCGCGCCGTTCATCAGGCACGTCGACGGTGCCGATCAGCGCCGAGCCCAGCGCCGTGGCGATCTCCCGTTCGGTGCGCGGGCGCCGGTTCATCCGTGCGGCGGCGAGATGGCCGATCACCGCGAGCAGGAAGAACAGCAGCGCCCCGGCGACGACGAACTGCATCCTCGTCGGCGGCGCCTCGCCGGTCGGCCGGGCCGCCGACCCCATGACGACCATGCCGGCCACGCTGCTCGCGGGGTCGGTCTGGTCCAGCTTCGTCATGGCCTCTTCCAGCGAGGTGCTCAGCTTCTCCAGCACGGTGCGGGCCTGCACGCTCTCCACGGTCTTCCCCGGGTCGGCGGCCTTGGCCAGGTCGCTGATGCGGCGGTTGGTCTCCGCCACCTTCTTCCGCAGCGCCTCGCGGTCCGTACCCGGTTCGGAGTCGGTACTGCCGCCTGCGATCCGGGTGGCGAACGTGACGAATTCCTGGGCCGTCCGGTCGGAGAGCCGCTGCGCGCGCTCCGGGGTGTCGGCCGTACCCGAGATTTTGATGATGTTCCCGTCGGCGGCCTTGGCGGTGACTCGGTCCCGCAGGTCGGCGCCGCTGACGCCTGTCCAGCCGAGCTTGGCGGCCGCGCCGTCGAGCACCGTCGAACTGGTCGCGATATCCACCTGGGTCAGCAGCGCGCGCTCCTCCCACTGCCCGGGCAGCAGGACCGATGCCGACGTCGTGTAGCGCGGCGGGAACACCACCGAGGCGCCGTAGCCGGCGAGCGCGCCCACCACGGCGAGGACGGCGAGAAGCCGCCACCGCCGACGGAGCATCCGTCCGATGGTGACCAGACGGATCGTGTCTTCGTTCAACGCCGCTGCCTCTTCCCTGTCCTGACCGTCTTGCCCGCCGGCACCGGAGTGCGGTCACCGCAGGCAGCGGCGTAGGCGGCGAGCAGCGACGCCTGCGAGTTCCGCCAGGAGAGCGGACCGCTGATCCGCTCCTGGCCGATCTTGCCCATCCCGGCCCGCTTCTCCGGATCGTCGAGGAGCAGCGCGATGAGCTTGGCGAATTCGGCCTCGTCGTTGGCGGGCGCGTAGAGAGCGGCGTCACCGGCGGAGACGCGCGCCTCCCGGAGGTCGAACGAGACGATCGGCCGGCCCATCGCCATGTACTCCAGGACCTTGTTCATGGTCGACACGTCGTTGAGCGGATTGCGCGGGTCGGGGGAAAGGCACACGTCCGCGGTGGACAGGTAGCGCACCAGGTCGGCGTCCGGAATGCGCCCGGTGAACTGCACCTGTTCGGAGAGCCCGAGCCGCCGGGACAGCTCCACCATCGCCTCGAAGGCGTCGCCGGAGCCGACGAACACCGCATGCCAGTCGGTCCGCCCGAACTCGTCGCGCAGCTTCGCGAGGGCGCGCAGGGCGTAGTCGACGCCGTCCTGCGGGCCCATGACGCCCAGATAGCACAGCAGATGAGACTTGCCGCGCTTCAACTCCGGCTCGGGCGGCACCGGTTGGAACCGTTCGATCTGGGGCGCGCTGCGCACCACGAAGACGTCCTCCGGCCGCCGGCCGCCACGGCGTATCGCGACGTCCCGGTAGCTCTCGTTCGTGGCGAGCACGACGTCCGCGGCCCGGTAGGTCCGCCGTTCCAGCGCGCACACGGCGCGGTAGAGCAGGTCTTCGCCGCGGTCGAACCGGGAGAGGTACAGCTCGGGTACCAGATCGTGCTGGTCGAAGACGAACCGCGCGCCGCGCCGCTTCAGCCACAGGGCCGGCAGGAACAGCAGGTCGGGCGGGTTGCAGGCGTGGACCACGTCGACCGGGCCGACCTTGCGGGCCAGCCGGGCCGTGTGCCACAACGCCGATCCGTACTCCCGCAGGTAGCCGGCCGGTCCTCCGGTGGCCGCGCGCAACGGGTAGCGGTGGATCCGCACCCCGTCGATCTCTGCCTCCGGTTCCGTGTCCCGCTTCTCCCCCCGGGGACAGATGACGTGCACCGTCCAGCCCGCGTCACGCAGCGTCGTGCACTCCTGCCACACCCGTCGGTCGAACGGCACCGACAGGTTCTCTACGAGGATCAGCGCGCGCCGGTCCGGCCGGTCGCCGCTGACTGCGTTACCAAGCAAGGCCCATGTACCCCGGTTCGGTCCGGCGCACGTCGGCGTCGGGAAGGTGGATGAGGTCGACGATCGCCGGCCCTTCGCCGTGCGGCAGCGCCGCCAGCACGGCTGGATCCCTGGTCCCGACCAGGCACACCTCGGCGTGCTCGAGCACCTCGTCGACGGACTCCGCGAGCAGCTGCCCGAGATGCGGCAGCCGGGTCTCGATGTACTCGCGGTTCGCGCCGAGCAGCCGGGAAAGGCTCACGTTGGCGTCGTAGATCTTCAGGTCGTAGCCCTTGCCGAAGAGTCTCTCCGCCAGCTCGACCAGCGGGCTCTCGCGGAGGTCGTCGGTGCCGGGTTTGAAGGACAGCCCGAACAGGCCCACCCGGCGCTTGCCGGTGCGCCCGACCAGGTCCACCGCGCGCTGCAGGTGGTCGGAGTTGGAGGGCAGCACGTGGGCGAGGATGGGCACCGAGATATCGGCCCGCTGCGCCGCGTGGACCAGGCTGCGCAGGTCCTTGGGCAGGCAGGAGCCTCCGAAGGCGAAGCCGGGCCGCAGGTAGGCGGGGCTGACGTTCAGCTTGCGGTCGGCCAGGAACACGTCCATCACCTGGTGCGAGTCCACCCCGAGCGCCTGGCACACCGCACCCAGCTCGTTGGCGAAGCCGATCTTGAGGCCGTGGAACGCGTTGTCCGCGTATTTGATCGCCTCGGCCGTCGGAACCGGCACCCGGAACACCTCGCCGGGCAGGCCTTCGTACAGCGCCATCACCGCGTCGCCGCTTGCCGGGTCGAGCTCGCCGATGACGGTCTTGGGCGGATCGAAGAAGTCCCGCACGCTCGTGCCCTCGCGCAGGAACTCCGGGTTGACCGCAACCCCGATGTCCACCCCGGCCGTGCCGCCGACGTACTTCTCCAGGATCGGTACCAGCAGGTTCAGGCAGGTGCCCGGGAGCATGGTGCTGCGGAACACGACGGTCTGCCGCCCACCCCGCTCGGCCAGCGCGGCGCCTATCTGCTCGGTGACCCGCTCCAAGTACGTGGTGCACAGGCTGCCGTTGGGCTCCGACGGCGTGCCCACGCAGACCAGCGACACCTCACTGCCCATGATCGCCTCGCGGACGTCGCCGGTGGCGCGTAGCGCTCCGGTCCGCACGACCTCGGCGATGAGCTCACCGATCCGCTCCTCGACCACCGGGGCCCTGCCGTCGTTGACCAGGTCGACCTTCACCTGGTTCACGTCCACCCCGATGACCTCGTGACCCATGCTGGCCAGGCACGCGGCCGACACACAGCCCACGTAGCCGAGCCCGAAAACGCTGACCCTCATGACGCGTCCCTCCCCCCAGGCAGGCCCTTGTGGCCTGCGGTCCGCGCGCCGGCCGGATGACGGCCCCCGCGCATCAGTACGCCCCCTGCCCGTGGAGCACCGCACGCAGCGTCTTCCACAAGATCACCGTGTCCAGGGCGAGCGACCAGTCCTCCACGTACCGCAGGTCAAGGCGGACCGCCTCCTCCCACGGCAGGTCACTGCGTCCGCTGATCTGCCACAGGCCGGTGAGCCCGGGCTTCACCAGCAGCCGACGCCGGATGTCCGGTCCGTACGCGGCGGTCTCCTCCGGCAACGGAGGCCGCGGACCGACGAGCGACATCGATCCGGTGAGTACGTTGAAAAGCTGCGGGAGCTCGTCGAGCGAGTACCGGCGCAGCACTGCTCCCACCCGGGTCACCCGCGGATCCCGGCGGAGCTTGAACAGCAGCCCCGCGCCCTCGTTGCGCTCGGCCAGCCCGGCCCGTGCCCCGTGAGCCCCGGCGGCCATGGTGCGGAACTTGAGAATGGTGAACTCGCGGCCGCCCTTGCCGACCCTGCGCTGGCGGTAGACCGCCCCGCCCCGGCTGTCCGCCAGTACGAGCAGCCCGACGAGCACCATCAGCGGCGCGAAGAGCATCAGCAGGATCGCCGCGCCCACCCGGTCGACAACCCCCTTGATCGCCCGGCGCCCCCCGGTGAAGGTCGGCATGCTGACCCGCAGCAGCGGGATCCCGAGCACCGCGTCCACGTGCAGCCGCGGGCCGGCCACCTCCATCAGCACGGGGGCCACGACCATCTCGGCGTCGCTGCCTTCGAGGTTCCAGGCCAGCCGCTGCAGCCGGTCCGGTGACCAGTGCGGGTCCGGTGTGACCGCGACGACCCGGTAGCCGTCGCGGCGGACGTGGCCCGCCACGTCCGCCAGTCGGCCGACGACCGGCACTCCGTCCAGTTGGTCACCGTCCAACCCGAGACCGTCCGTCGTGCACACCGCGTCCACCCGCCAGCCGAGGTGCGGGAATTTGCGGGTGCGGGTGATCAGGTCGCACACGGTGGCCGGGCTCCCGGCAGCGAGCACCGGTCTAAGGCACCGCCCTTCCTTCCGCTGTTTGTGCAGCCTGAGGCGGAGGACATACCGCGCGGTCATGGTGACGAGCGCGATCGCGGGGATCGCGACGAAGATCCATAGCTTGATGTTGCGCGAGGTCAGAGCGATCCCGCCGAGCGCCAGCACGACGGTCGCCGTGAACAGTGAGCGTCCGAGCCGGCGGAATTCCTCGGCACCCTGGCCGAGTACGGCGGGAGCCCAGGCTCGGCTCACCGCAAGCGTTCCCAGCACCAGCAGCTCGGTGCCGAATGCGAGAATCCCCCACTTCTCGTGCCAGTTGGCCGCGTCCCGGGCCCCGAAGAAGTTGCCGATCGTGGCCACCACCAAGGCGGTGGCCACGGTATCGCTGGTGATCACGGTACGGCGGTACCGCTGCTCCCAGTCGATCGCGGGCCGGCTGATTGCACCGTTCGCCAGACTCCCGCGTGCCGACGAAAAAGGGTCGACTATTCCCCCCTGCCGCACAGAACCCCCCGGTCCCCAGTAGTACGACGTGGCCGACTGACACTGTTCCTCCCCCGGGAGACCCCCGCCCCCCGCACG
>Ga0307512_10004407_pt1 | contig 15469 bp, 14 predicted proteins | sample 14_EM_MG_FD_200267 | JGI IMG/M metagenome (GOLD analysis project Ga0307512, IMG submission 200267) | Populus trichocarpa ectomycorrhiza microbial communities from riparian zone in the Pacific Northwest, United States - 14_EM | ecosystem: Host-associated > Plants > Roots > Unclassified | place... | reverse complement strand
GGTCAGCGCCGCCGTGACGAAGCCGGCCGGCCGCCAGCCGTTGCCGAGCACGACGAAGTACACCGCGCTCCACACCAGGTAGGGCACGCCGATCAGCAGGTAGCGGCGGCGCCAGAAGGCCGGCCAGGACTTGGGTGCCCGGTCGCGGTAGCTGTAGCCCAGCACGAACGCGGTGAGCAGGAAGAACACCTCGCGGCTGACGTGCATGACGGTCAGCAGCGCGCCGTTGCTCAGGCCCGTGCCGCCGGGCTGCTGGGAGACGGTGTGCACGCCGATCACCAGGGCGACGGTCAGCACGCGGACCAGGTCGAGACAGTCCAGATGCGCCGGACGATCGCTCATCGGGGCAGTTCCTCGCGTACCCTGCGGCGCAGCACCTTGCCCGTCGGCCCGGTCGGCAACGCGGTTGCGATCTCGATGCCCGTCGGCCGCTTGTACCGGGCCAGCCGCTCGCCGCACAGCGCGTGCAGCGCCGCGATCAGGTCGCCGCCGGCGTCCCCGGGCTCGACGGTCACCAGCGCTACCGGCACCTGGCCCAGCCGGTCGTGCGGTGCGGCGACCACCGCCGCCGAGCGCACCGCCGGATGGGCGAGCAGGACCTCCTCGACCTCCTGCGGGAAGACCTTCTCGCCGCCCCGGTTGATCACGTCGTCGGCCCGGCCGGAGAGGTAGACGAACCCGTCCTCGTCGCGCGCGCCCAGATCGCCGGTGGGTAGCCAGCCCGCCGCGTCGCGGGCCGGCCGGCTGCGTTCGGAGCCGTCGTCGCCGGTCACGAGATAGCGGTCGGCGATCTGCCGCCCGCGCAAGGCGACCATGCCCAGCTCACCCGGCCCGACCGGCCGGCCGTCCGACCCGAGCACAGCAAGTTCGACCCCCACGGGTACGCCGACCGACCCGTCGCGCCGCCCGGCCAGCTCGAGCGGGTTGGCGGTGATCTGGCCCGCCGCCTCGGTCATCCCGTAGGTCTCCAGGATCGGCACGCCGGTGGCGCCGGTGAACGCTTCCCGGGTCGGTGCGGGCAGCGGCGCCGAGGCGGACCGGGCGAAGCGGATCCGCGCGGCGACGGACTCCGCGGGCGGCGGCTGCGTGGCCAGCGCGGCGAGGACCGCGGGCACCGTGTTCAGCCAGGTCGGCGACCAGCGCTCGACCCGCTCCCAGTACGCGTCGCGCTCGAAGCGCTGGTCCAGCACCAGCGAGGCGCCGCTGACCAGCGCGGCGAGCAGCCCCATCACCTGCGCGTTGACGTGGAACAGCGGCAGCGGGTTGTAGCCGCGTTCGGCCGGGCCGAAGCCGTGGTGCCGGGCCACCCGGCGGGCCGCGTGCAGCAGCTGCCACTGCGAAAGCCCGATGCCCTTCGGCGCTCCGGTGGTGCCCGAACTGGTCAGCAGGACCGCCGGGCGCAGCGCCGCGCCGGAGCTGGGCCGGGCCGACCCGGCGGCCCCGCGTACCGCGAGGGGGCGGTGGGTTCCGGCGTTCCAGACTTCGACGTCCGGAAGGTGGGGCAGCTCCGTGGGGCGGTCGGAAGCCAGCACGTCCACCCGTAGCCGGTCGGCGGTCGCGCCCAGCTCGGCCGGCGTCAGCCGGGGATCGATCGGCACCGCGGTCAGCTCCGCGGCCAGCGCGCCGAGGTAGACCGCCGTGAAGGCCAGCGGGTCCGCGGCGACGATGCCGATCCGGGCGCGCGGCGGCAGCGCGCTCTCGCGGGCCTGCTCGCGCAGGCCCTCGGCATCCCGGGCGAGGGCCTGCCAGGTCAGGTTCCGGCCGTCCGCCGCCATGATGTACGCGGGTTCCGCGGGCCGTTCTTCGGCCCGCAGCGCCAGCACCCGCAACACTTCGGCCATGTGGCCGCACCTCCCCGCCAGTCGGTGTTTCGACCTTTTCCGGCGGGGTTGTCAGATTGTTTTGCGTTCCCGATGAATCAGCTGAGAGACCGACAAGCCGGTGCCGGCGGCGTCGCGCGCCACCGGCACCGGCTTGTTCACACCTGCGATCAGACCAGGCCCTGGGCGCTCAGCCAGCCCTTGGCCACCGTCTCGACGTCCTCCTTGTCGCTGATCACCTTCTTGTCGAGCTCGGCGAGGGTGGTGGTGTCGAGCTTCGCCGAGAGGGCGTTCAGCGCGCTGCGTACCGTGTCCGTGACCTTGGCCTTGTTCACCAGCGGGGTGATGTTCTGCGAGCTGAACAGGTTCTTCGGGTCGGACAGCACGACGAACCCGTTCTCCGGGACCGCCGGGTCGGTGGTGAACAGGTTCGCCGCCTGCACGTCGCCCTTCTTGAGCGCCGCGACCGTGATCGGCCCGGCGGTGTCCAGCGACTTGAACTCCTTGAACGTGATGCCGTAGGTCTTGGCCAACCCGACGACACCCTGCGTGCGGGTCTTGAACTCCGGCGGCCCGCCGAGCACCAGATTCTTGGCCACCGGTGCCAGGTCGTCGAGCGTCTTGAGGCTGTATTTGGCGGCGGTGTCGCTGGTGACGACGACCGAGTCCTTGTCCTCCGCGGGCGCCGAGGTCAGCAGCTCAAGCTCGGCGGGCAGCTTGGCGGTCAGCGCGGCGTCGACGTCGGCGGTGCCGGTCGCGGTCGCGTCCTTGTCGAGGTACGCCAGCAGCGCGCCGTTGTACTCCGGCAGGATCGCGAGATTCCCCGACTTGATCTGGTCGTAGATGATCTCCCGGGCGCCGATGTTGAACTGGCGGGTGACCTTCACCCCCTTGGCTTCGAGGGCCTGCGCGTAGATCTCGCCGAGCAGCACGTTCTCCTGGAAGTTGGCCGAGCCGATCACGACCTGGCCCGGGCCCACGCTCCCGCCGTCACCGGGGACGAGCGGGTTGGTGGCCTTGCCGCCACAGGCCGTGAGTGCCAGCAGCGCGGCCGCGCCGGCGACCGCCGCGGTCATCCTGATCTTGTGATTCACTCTAAAACGTCCTTTCGGGACTTTTCCTGTGATCATTGGGTGGTGGCCCGATGGCGTACGCCGGGCGCGACCGTCGCCCTGGCCAGCAGGGCGAACGCCGCCTCGGTCAGCAGGGCCAGCAGGACGGCGAGCACGGCGCCGCCGACCATGACGTCGTACTCGCGGCGGGCCAAGCCGTCGAAGATGTAGCGGCCGAGCCCGCCGAGCCCGACATAGGCGGCGATGGTGGCGGTCGAGACGATCTGAATCGCCGCGGTCCGCAAGCCGAGGATGATCAAGGGCAGCGCGACCGGCAGCTCGACCCGGAACAGAACCTCCGCGCCGGTCATGCCCACGCCCTTGGCCGCGTCCCTCAGCTCCGGGTCGACCTGGCGAATGCCTTCGTACGTGTTGACCAGGATCGGGGGAACGGCCAGCGCGACCAGCGGGACCAGGGTGGGCACGAGACCGATACCCCAGACCACCACGGCCAACCCGACCAGGCCCAGGGTGGGCAGGGCGCGCGCCGCGTTGCCCGTGTTCACCACGAGGAAGCCGGCCCGACCGGTGTGCCCGATCAGCAGGCCGAGCGGGAGCGCGATCGCGGCGGCGATCAGCAGCGCGAGGCCGGAATAGTAGAGGTGCTCCCCCACCCGGTTGGGGATGCCGTCCGGGCCGGACCATTGGGCCGCCTGGGTGAACCAGTCGGCGACGAGCTGGACGATGTTCATCAGGCCGCTCTTCTCATCCGGCTCCACGGCGTCAGGACGCGTTGAAGCAGCACCAACACCAGGTCCGCGAGCACCGCAAGGGCGACCGTGAGCACGATGCCGACCACGATCGGGGTGGGAAAGTTACGCTGGATGCCGTCGACGAAGAGCTGGCCCAGGCCGCTGATGCCGATCAGTGAGCCGATGCTGACCAGGCTGATGTTCGCCACCGTGGCCACCCGCAGGCCGGCGAAGACGACCGGCACGGCGATCGGCAGCTCCACCTGGACGAGGCGGCGCGCGGCCGAAAAGCCCATGGCGACCGCGGCCTGCCGCACGTGGTCCGGCACCGAGCGCAGCCCGTCCACGACGTTACGCACGAGCACCGCCAGCGTGTAGACGGTAAGCGGAAGGATCACGGTCCACGCGCTGAAACCGGTGTACTGGATCAGCACCACGAACAGGGCCAGCGACGGCAACGCGTACAGGGTGCTGGTCACGGCCAGCACCAGCGGGTAGATCCGCGGCCAGCGCACGCAGCAGAGCCCGAGCGGCAGCGAGATCGCCAGGCCGAGCAGCACCGGCACCAGCGCCAGGTAAACGTGCTGGGTGAGCAGCTCGCCGAGCAGGTCGAGGTGGCTGCCGATCCAGCTCCACCGCCAGTCCCAGCTCACTGCGCGGCCGCCGGCGTACGCAGCGCCTGGGTGATCTCGCTCTGGCCGACAACCCCGAGCACGCGGCCGTCGCCGTCGACGGCGATGGCCAGGCCGGAGGGGTTGAGCGCCGCGCTGTCCAGGGCGGAGCGCAGCGAGTCGACGCCGACGGTGAAGCTACGGGCGCACGGGCGCAGTTCGGCCTCGCCGGCGCTCGACCAGCCGACCGGGCGACGGTCGGCGTCGACGACAAGTGCCCACGGGTGCCCCGTCGCGGCCGAGCCCACCGTGACGACGCCGTCCGTGGTGAGCGCGAGCGCCGCCGAGCCGAGGAAGGACAGCCGCCGCAGGCCCCGATCCTCGCCCAGGAACTCGGCAACGAAGTCGTCGGCCGGGGCGGCGAGCAGGTTCGCCGGGGTGTCGTACTGGCCGATCCGGCCGCCCACCTTCAGCACGCACACCTTGTCGCCGAGCTTGATCGCCTCGTCGATGTCGTGCGTGACGAAGACGATGGTCTTGTGCAGCTCGGACTGCAGGCGGATCAGCTCCTCCTGCAGGCTCTTGCGCACCACCGGGTCGACGGCGCTGAACGGCTCGTCCATCAGCATGACCGGCGGGTCGGCGGCCAGCGCCCGGGCCACGCCGACCCGCTGCTGCTGACCACCGGAAAGCTGGTAGGGATACCGCTTCGCGAACGCGGCCGGCAGGCCGACCAGCTCGAGCAACTCCATCGCCCGGCCGCGGGCCCGCTTGCGGTCCCAGCCGAGCAGGTACGGAACGGTGGCGACGTTGTCCACCACGGTCCGGTGCGGGAAGAGGCCGCCGTGCTGGATGACGTAGCCGATCCGGCGGCGCAGCGCGGGCGGGTCGGCCGCGCCGATGTCGTCGCCGTCCAGCCGGATCGTGCCCGAGCTGGGCTCCACCATCCGATTGATCATGCGCAGCGTCGTGGTCTTCCCGCAGCCGGAAGGCCCGACCAGAACGGTGATCTGGCCCGCCGCGATCTCCAGGCTGAGCTCGTCGACGGCGATGGTGCCGTCCGGATAACGCTTTGTGACCTCGGAAAACGTGATCAAGGTATCCCCGCAACAGCAGCCCGTGAATGGATATATTCATGCTCTTGTCGTGTGAAGAGCTTGTCAAGATAATGACCGAGAGGATTTACCTGACCGTCACATGCGCCCGGCCAGGTGCAGCCGAGGGGGAGAGATGACCAACCAGACCGAGCGCCACACGGGTGCCTTTACCTTCGGCCTCGCAGGCGAGGGCCACGAGGGCACGGCAAAGGAGGCCCAGCCGTGACTGAGTCGGAGGTGCTGATCGACGGTGCCGGGCTCACCTGCGCCCAGGTTCGCCGCGTCGCTCAGCAGGGGGTCGCCGTGCGGGTGGACGCCGCCGGCATGCGCCGCGCGGCGGACGCGCACACCATGGTCAAGTCGTTGGCCGCCCAGGGACCGGTCTACGGCCGCACCACCGGGGTCGGCGCCAACCGGCTGGTCCCGGTGGCGGCGCAGGAGCCGACCGGAGACACCCACGGCCTGCGCCTGTTGCGCAGCCACGCCGCCGGGGCCGGGCCGCCACTCGACCCGGTGATCGCCCGCGCCATGCTCGTCGTCCGCCTGAATCAGCTTGCCGCCGGCGGCTCCGGGGTCGGCCCCGAGCTGCTCCCGGCCCTGGCCGAGGCGCTCAACCGGGGCCTCGCGCCCACCGCGCACACCCTCGGCGCGATCGGCACCGGCGACCTGAGCGCGCTGGCCTGCACCGCGTTGTGCCTGCTGGGCGAGCTGCCGTGGCGGGGCGGGCAGCTGCCGCCGCTACAGTTCGACCCGGCCGACGCCCTCGGCTTCCTCAGCTCCAACGCGGCCGTGATCGGCGAGGCGGCGCTCGCCTGCGCCGACCTGCGCGACCTGCTCGCCGCCGCGGTGGTGACGGGCGCGCTCGCCGTCCTCGGCACCGAGGGCAACCCCGAGGCTTACGACGAGTTCGTCCACCGGGCCCGGCCGCACCCCGGCCAGCAGGTGGTGGCCGCCCAGTTGCGGCGGCTGCTCGCCGGGCAGCCCGGCCGGGCCGCCCGGATCCAGGACCCGTACAGCTACCGTGCTCTGCCGCAAGTGCACGGCTCGGCCGTCGACACGGCGGAAGCCCTGGAACGCACCCTCGCGGTCGAGCTCAACGCCGCCGGCGAAAACCCGGTGGTGGACGTGGCCGGCGCCCGGGTCCTGCACAACGCCAACTTTCACATGGCCTACCTGGGTCTCGGGCTGGACTCGCTGCGCATTTCGCTCTACCAGACCGCGGCACTGTCAGTGGCCCGCACCACGACCCTGCTGGAACCCGCGATCACCGGGCTGACCCCGTTTCTGGCCGCCGGCCCGGCCGGATCGTCCGGGCTGATGATCCTGGAGTACGTCGCCCAGTCCGCCCTCGCCGACCTGCGGCAGTGCGCGATGCCGGCGACGCTGGCCACCGCCGTCGTGTCCCGCGGCGTCGAGGAGCACGCGCCGTTCTCCGCCCAGGCGGCCCGCAACACGACCCAGGCTGTGGCGGCGTACCGGGTGATCCTCGCGGTGGAACTGGTCGCGGCGATCCGCGTGCTGCGGATGCGCGGGGCCGTGCCCGCGCCGGGCTTGCTACGCGACGCCTTCGACCTGGCCGGCGCGGCGCTGCCGCAACCCACCGCGGACCGCAACCTGGACGTGGACTTGACGGTCGCCGCCGGCCTGCTGGCCACCTCCCCCGGCACCACAACAGGCCAATTCCTGGCAGATCTGCTCACCAGCCCCCACTGAAAGAGCGCGCACAGCCCACCCGTCGAATTCCAGACGTCGGATCCGGTCGACTCCACCGACCATGCCACTCGTCGACACGTATCCGCCTAATCCGTCCGGCGCGCCCGGCCACAACACCCCGTCGAGATGTATCCGCCGGATCCGATCGACACCACCAGCCGCGCCGCTCATCGACTTCAGCCGCCCAATCCTGCCGAATCCACCAGCCACGCAACTCGTCGACAAACTTCCCCGGCCGCGCCACTCGTTGGCAACCAGCCCCCCGGATCCGGTCGGCTCCGCTCGCCAGGCCACGGCGGAGAAAGGCGGGCTGGCGGTTAGCCCGTCGTGAAGAAGCCGTGTTGTTCGGTTAGCTGCTCGTAGGCGTCCAGTCGGCGCTGGGTGCGGTCGGGCTCGGCGTCCGCGATCGCCTGCAGCAGCACCGTGGCGAGGACCGTCGGCCCGGCGTAGGAGTCGAAGACCAGCCGCGAGCCGACCCCCGCGCACAGCGACACGTCGACCTCCTTGGCGAACGGCATCAGCACGTCGCTGATCACCGCGGTGCGCAGCCCCAGTTCGCGGGCGCAGCGCAGCGCGGTGAGCAGCTCGGCGGCGTACCGGGGCATGGCGAATGCTAGGACCCAGGTGCCGCCCGCCTCGTGCGACTGCAGCAGATCGTCGAGCACGGTGCTGCCGGAACCGGCCAGCCGCACGTCCGGGTGGATTCGCCGGGCGCCGTACGCGAAATAGGCGGCCAGCGGGCTGGAGATGCGCGAACCGAGCACGGTCAGCGGCGCCGAAGCGGACAACTCGCGGCCGAGGTCGAGCACGGCGCGCGGGTCGGCGAGGGAGTCGCGCAGGGCCGTCAGGTTGCGGATCTCCGCGTCCACGGCCGCCTGGAGTCCGTTGCGCCGGATGTCCTCGGGGCTGTCCGGGGCGCTTGTCGCACTTAGCGCGATCGGCCGTAGCGCCTCGCGCAGCGCGGGGTAGCCGGAGAAGCCCAGGGCCACCGCGAACCGGGTGACCGACGGTTGGCTGACCTCGACCCGCTCGGCCACGTCGACACTCGACAGGAACGCCGCCTCGGGCATGTGGTCGAGCAGGTACTGCGCGATCCGCCGCTGGATCGGCGAGAGCCGGTGGCCGTTGAAGAGGGCCAGCAGGCGCTCGGTCGGAGATAGCGCGCGCTGGCCGTCGGCGTCTGTCACGCCCGTTCCCTTCCGGTAGAGGACTGTCGACCGTAAGGCTATATTCACAGCGTAAGCTGAGGTATAGATCAATACACGGGAATGGCTCAGGACCGGACGGATCCGGCGTCGAGCGGGCGCAGTTCGTCGGCATAGCTGACCGACACCCGGCGCATCAGGCCGTCGTCGTCGATCGTGTACTGGCCCAGCCGCCACAGCGGCGGCGAGTAGGCGTGGATCGTGACCGTGTCGTCCGTGCCGCCGGTGAGCCGGTGGATGTGCTCGGGCCCGAAATGGAACGACCGGCCGGCCGGGATCGACGTGTTCACGTGGTCGCCGCCGATCCGCGGATTGTGCTCGTTGATCACGCCCTGGACGACGCGTACGGCGCCGGAGGAGATGTCGTGGTCGTGCCAGCCCGTGTCGTTGCTGCGCGTCCAGCACAGCAGCCACACGTCCACGTGGTCGTCGCGGTACAACGACACGTAGTGCCGCTGACTGTCGGAGAAGGCCACCTGCTCGCGCCAGATCTCGGGCCGCGCGCCCAGGTCGTCCACGAGGGTCTGCAGCTCCGGCTGGGCCAGGTCGCGGGCGTACGCGGTGGCGAAGATCATCGGTGGTCTCCTGTCAGGGCCAGTAGCCGGGCGGGGTTGGTGGCGACGATCGCGTGCTCGGCCGCGGCACCCAGCCGCAGCTCCGCGGGGCCGGCGTACGGCCGATCGGTGCCGAACACGATGCTGTCGACGCCGAGCGCCCGGATGGTGGCGTCGACCGCGCGCGGCCCGTACGACGAGGTCTCCAGGAAGATCGCCGGGTCGACGGCGCCCGGGGCACCACCGCGCGCGGTCAGCCGCTCGCCGTGCAGTGGCGCCAGGCCGGCCAGCATCGCGAAGCAGACCCGCAGGCCGGGATGGCGGGCCCGGCCGAAGGCGCGGAACGCGTACCAGGCCTGGTGCATCTGCTGCACGTAGGGCACCAGGGCCGGCCACCAGGAGGGGACGTGCGCGGCCGGCGGCGCCGCGCCGGGGTGGATGAACAGCGGGCGGCCGAGCTCGGCGAGCAGGTCGAGCAGCGGGGCGCAACGCTCGTAGCCGGCCGGGTCGGCGAGCGCGGTCGCCGGAAGTTGCAGCCCGACGCAGCCCCGCCGCAGCTGGGCGCGCAGGGCGCCGGTGTCGATCTCGCTCAGGCAGGCGGCGGCCCACACGCCGAACGGCGCCGGCAGGGCCGCGGCGCCCCGATGATAGGCGTCCAGCAGCGGGTACGCCTGCTCCGGCGGCAGCCACTCGATGCCCAGCGGGCCGGAGAGCGACACCAGGGCCAGGCTGCCGCCCTCGGCGTGGATCTCGGCCGTACGCGTGGCCGGGTCGTGGTGTTTGGGGTCGACCGCGAAATCCGGCTCGCCGTCGAGCTGCAGCGTCCAGCCGACCAGCCGCGGCGCTCGGCCACGCCGCCGGAGGCCCTCGACGAACTCGTCGGGCCACAGATGCTGGTGAATATCTACCCGCAGCGGAACTCACCTCTTAAACGCTTCAGTGAAGCGCTTAAGTGAAGCGCTTCACTGACGCACTTGTCAAGCTGTCGCGCCGGCACCGCTAGGCTGATCGCGTGCCCCGAAACAAACGCGCAACACTGCGTGAGGTTGCGGAGGCGACGGGGCTGTCCACCGCCGCCGTGTCTTACGCGCTGCGCGGATTGCAGGTTTCCGACGAGACGAAACAACGGGTCCGCCAAGCCGCCGCCGACCTGGGCTACGAGGCCAACCCGATCGCCCGTGCGCTGGCCGGCGGCCAGACCGGGCTGGTCGGCGTGCTCTGCGGTTCCCTCGAGGACCTGTGGCAGCAGCAGCTCGCGGCGGGCATCGGCCGAGAGCTGTTGGCCCGCGACCGGTATGCGCTGATCCTCGACGCCGGCGGCGACCCCAAGCGCGAGCTCGCCATCGCGAATCAACTGCGCGACCAGCGGGTGGACGGCCTGATCGTGTCGCCCGTCGACCCGTCCGCCGACGGCTGGGCGGGGCTGGCCGACACGGTGCCGATCGTCAGCATCGGCGACTCGCTGGCCGCCGCTCGCACGGCGGGCGAGGTGCTCTTCGACAACCGGGCCGGGGTGACGCTGGCCCTGGAGCATCTGGCCGGCCTCGGGCACCGCAGCATCGCGGTGCTGACGCCGAGCCGGGCCAGCACCCCGGACCGGCCGGCCGAGGTGCACGTCGCCGCCGAGGCCCAGCGGCTGGGCCTGACGGTCGCGATCGTCACCTCCGGGCACAACCTGAGCGCGGCGACCGCCGTCGCGCGCCGGGTGTTACGGGAGCAAGGCCGACCGACCGCCCTGTTCTGCTTCTCCGACTCGATCGCCTACGGCGCATACGCGGCCGCGGCGGAGCTGGGCCTGCGGATACCCGAGGACGTCTCGGTCGCGGGCTACGACGACCACCCGGTCTCCGGCCTGCTCACGCCCGGCCTCACCACTGTGGGGTGGGAGATCGGAAGCATCATGCGGGCCGCGGTACGCATGATCGTGGCGGCGATCGAGGGCAAGCCGCGACGCCAGCGGGTGACCCGCCCGCCCGTGCTGCGCAACCGCGCCTCGACCAGCGCACCGCCCACCTGACAAAGCCAGCACACCACTCACCTGACGAGCCCAGCGCACGACCCACCTGACAAGCCCAGCGCACCGCCCACCTGACGGGACTGCGCACCGCTCACCTGGCGAGCACTGCGCGTCGTCCACCTGACGGGGACTGCCCAGGGGTTCCGCTCCGGCGTAACGTGCAAGCTGCGGGTGTCGCGCGTCAAGGTCCACAAATCCGGCGTCTGTGAGGAGATCATGGCACCGCACGAGTTGCGTACAGATATCGCGCATTCCGCCCGGATCTATGACTACATCCTCGGCGGCAAGGACAACTTCGCCGCCGACCGCGCCGCCGCGGAGAAGATGTTGGAGCACACCCCCGGGCTGCCGATCTCGATGCGCGCCAACCGGCGGTTCATGGCCCGGGTCGGGCGCTACCTCGTCCGGTCGGGCATCCGGCAGTTCCTCGACATCGGCACCGGCCTGCCCACCCAGCCGAATCTGCACGAGGTGGTGCAGCAGGAGGCCCCCGACGCAGCGGTCCTCTATGTGGACAACGACCCGCTCGTGCTGGTCCACGCCCGCGCGCTGCTGACCGGTGCCGCCGACGGGCCCGTGGCCTATCTGGACGCGGATCTGCGCAAGCCCGAGCAGATCCTCGGCGACTCGGCGCTGACCGACTTGTTCGACCTGGACAAGCCGGTGGCGTTGACGCTGATCGCCGTCCTGCAGCACATCACCGAGCCGGGCCAGGCGACCGAGATCGTGGCCCTGCTGATGTCCCGGCTCGCGCCCGGCAGCGCGCTGGCGATCTCCGCCGTGACCGCCGACCACGATCCGAACGCCGGGCAGACGCTCATCACGTACAAAAAAAGCGGTGTGCCTGTGGTCTCAAGAACCCGCGCCGAGGTGGTCACCCTCTTCGGCGAGCTCGACCTGGTTGAGCCGGGCGTCGTCCCGGTGCACCGTTGGCACCCCACCGACGAGGACCGCACGATCAAGGACAAGGACGTTTACATGTACGGCGGGATCGGCGTCAAACGGTAGGGCCGGCGCGGCGCCAGCCGTCAGCATTTACCGACAAGTGCCAACAGGTCGCCGCCCGCAAGTGATCCGCATGGTGCGCGGCGGCAGGGCACCGCCGCGCACCGGCCACTACATGATCACGTACTCCCGGACGTAGATCCGGCAGTATTCCGCGCAGCTGATGACGACGACGTGGGTCAGGCCGCCGTCGTTTCGCTTGTAGGAGACCACCGCGGGCAGCGGTGTCCCCTCAAGGATGATGTCGACCGTGCTGGCCGCGCCCGGCTCCGTCACCGTCCGGTAGAGCGTGATGTCGTCGACGCTTTTGCCGGCCAGCAGGACGTCGATCTGCTTCGCGGTCGGGACCTTGCCCTGGTCGGAGATGGCCGCGACGACGTGCGGCGCGCCGGAGGTGGTCTTGGTCGCCGCGTCCACGAGCTTCTGCGCCTCGCCCAGGGAGACGTCCTTGCGTCCGGTGAGCTCGATGGTGGTGGTGCTGCCGTCCGCGGCCTGTGCCGGTCCAACCCCGGCCACCCCGGCCGAAGCGACCGCCGCCACCGCCACGAGGGCCATCAGAGTCCTGCGCATCGTCACTTCCCATCTTCATGTTTCGCGGTGGTCCGGGCTTCCGGATCCGCCTCGGGCCAATCGTGGGAAGCTCCGCGCCGGGCCGACAGGGCCACTCCCGGCCGGCTCGCGGACCACAGCGGACCTGGACATCTCGCCCGGGGCGGGGGGCCACAACCGCGCCACAACCGGGGTCTGGGTGGATGGAGTACACACCCCTGATCCGAAACCGACTGAATGATCCCGAACCGACCGAAACGGAACACCATGAGGATGAAGACACGCCTGCGCAGGGTCCTGGCCGCGGCGGCCACGGCCGTAGCGCTGAGCGGGGCGGTGATCGCACCGACCGCCGCCCACGCCGACGGCGGACCGGTGATCACCACCAACGGCACGATCTGCTGGGAAAAGGGCGGCCAGCCGGCCGTGACCGTCCAGCTGTCCGAGGTGGCCAAGGACGCCGTCACCGTCGTCGTCGACACCTTCGACGGTACGGCCATAGCGCCGGACGACTACACGGCGATCAAGAGTCTGCTGGTGACCATACCGGCGGGCGCCAGCAGCGTGCAGGTGCCGTTGACGATCGCCGCCGACGGCATCGTCGAGCCGGACGAGTGGTTCTTCGTCTCGCTCTCCAAGCCGTCCATCGGCAAGATCGGCAAGAACCCGGCAACAGTGATCATCAAGGACGGCACTCAGCCGCCCGCGGCAAAGTAACCCCCAGGCACCGGCGGCCGGATCCTCGTCTGCAGCTCGAGCGATCCGGCCGCCCGGTCCAGCGCCAATCAGCCGCGCCAGCCACACCCGCCCACCAGAAAACCAAACGGCGATCCGGCCACCCAATCCACACACCACTCAACCGCACCGGACCACACCCGCCTGGCAAACAAACCAAGCGGCGATCCGAACGCCCCAATCCAAACGCCGCCCAGCAGCGCCGGGCCACACGGGCCGGGCAGCCGCACCGGGGCACACCCGCCCGACAGACAAACCAAGCGGCGGTTCGGCCGCCCAGTCCCAAGTGCCGCTCAGCTGTGGCGGGCCGCGCCAGCCTGGTGGGCGAAGCCGCGCTGGCCGGCGAAGCCGCGGCGCTCGGCCAGTTCTGCCACGTCTCGACGCAGGCTCGCCTCTTCGAAGGCGTCCGGCACTCGCATCCGCAGACCGAGCGCCAGCTCGAACTGCTCGGCCGCGCCGGCGAGATCGCCCAGGCTCGACAGCGCCTGGCCGGTGCGGTGCACGATGACGGCCGCCAGGTGCTGGTCGGCGATCTCCCGGCTCAGTTCGACGGCCCTGGCGAGGACGGCCAACGCCGCGGCCGGCTCGCCGCGAGACACGTGGGTCTCCGCGATCCCGGCCAGCGTCTCCGCCTCGTAGCGCTGGTCGCCGATGCCCCGGTACAGCTCCAGCGCCGCGCCGAAGGAATCCAGCGCGCCGGCATAGCGACCGCGATGCAGCTCGGCCTCGCCGAGGCTGTGCAGGACCGCGGCCTCGAGGCGCGGATTGCCGATTTCCCGGCTGAGCGCGAGCGCCGCGGTCAGGTCGGGGATGCCCATTTCCGGCCGGCCCATCCGAACGGCGGTGTGGCCGGCGTTGTTCAGCGCGAGCGCGATGCCGAGCCGGTAGCCGTTCTCGGTGTGGATGGCCAGCGCCCGCCGGAAGGCGTCGATCGCCCGATCGAATTCGCGCAGGCCACTGTGCGCGGCGGCGATGTTGTTGTACGCATGCCCCTCGCCCCGCCGATCCCCGGTTGCCCGCATGAACGGCAGCGCCTCGTGCAGGCTGACCAGCGCCGCGTCGAAGCGGTGCGCGGCGATGTACGCGACGCCCAGCCCGCTGCGCATCAACCCCTGCGCGATCGGGTCGCCGTCCTGCCCGGCGGCGGCGACCCCGGCCTCGCACATCTCGATCCGTTGCGCCCGGTCGCCACGCGAGTCGGCGAAGCCGGTCAGCAGGTAGGTCAGCTGCCACGTCGCGGTGGGATGCCCGCGCTCGGCGGCGAACCGGGCGACTGGCAGCAGGTTGCCGGATTCGTCGTCGAGGAACGCCAGCGCCGCGTTGTGCTCGGCCGGGAACGGCAGCTCGGCCGGCGGGTGGCGCAGCGCCGGGGTGACCCGGTCGCGCCCGGGGTCGACGACGCGGTTCGCGGCATGGGCGACCGCCAGGTACCAGTCGATCGCGCGTTCCACCGCTTTGCCGCGCTGCTCGTCGGACTCTTCCGCCTCGGCGCACTGGGCCGCGAACAGCGCGATCAGGTCGTGGAATCGGTACCGTCGCGGGCCGACCTCGAGCACCAGGTGGGCCGCGGCCAGCTCGGCGACGGCGGCTTGCGCGTCGGCGACCGGACGGCCGAGCAGCGCGGCCGCGAGGCCCACCTCGAAGCTCGGGCCCGGGTGCAGGCCGAGGAGCCGGAACGCCCGCGCGGCCGGCGGGCTGAGCGTTCGGTAGGCGCTCGCGAACACCGTACGCATGCTGCGGGAATCGCCGTCGACCGCGAGCAGGTCCAGCCGGTTGCCGAGGCTGAGCTCCTCGACCAGCGCGGCGATGTCCGGCGCCGGGCGGCCGGCCAGCTTCGCCGCGGCGATCCGCAGGGCGAGCGGCAGGCGCCCGCAGAGCCGGATCAGCTCCCGCGCCGCGCCCGGCCCGGCGGCCACCGCGGCGTCGCCGAGCAGCCGGCGCAGCAGGGCCAGGGCCTCGTCCTCGGCGAGAGCGTCGAGCGCGATCGCGCACACCGCGTGGTGGGTGCCCAACGCTGTCAGGGCCTGACGGCTCGTGGCCACCAGGAGGGTGCCGGCGCTGCCCGGCACCAGAGGCAGGATCTCATCGGTTGAGCCGGCGTTGTCGACGATGATCAGCAGGCGGCGGCCGTGCACGAGGGAGCGGAACAGCGCGGCCTGCTCGGCGACCTGCGCCGGCAGGCGGTCGGCGCTGACCCCGAGGCTGCGCAGCAGGTGGGCGAGCACCTGGGTGGCCGGAACCGGCCGGCCGGGCTCGTGCGCGCGCAGGTCGACGAAGAGCTGACCGTCCGGGAACCGGGCGGCGACCCGGTGCGCCCACTGCACCGCGAGCGCGGTCTTGCCGATGCCCGCCGGTCCGG
>Ga0307512_10004406_pt1 | contig 15475 bp, 25 predicted proteins | sample 14_EM_MG_FD_200267 | JGI IMG/M metagenome (GOLD analysis project Ga0307512, IMG submission 200267) | Populus trichocarpa ectomycorrhiza microbial communities from riparian zone in the Pacific Northwest, United States - 14_EM | ecosystem: Host-associated > Plants > Roots > Unclassified | place... | reverse complement strand
GAGGAGGAACTTCTCTTCTTGGAAACGAGGTGCGTTTTTTCCATTCCGGATCTCGGTCGATCAGCCACCGAACATCTACTCCCAATTTACAGCCATGCAAATCCAATACAATATCACCCGTATTGAGGAGTGGTGCAAGTCCCATGACATGCCCGAGGGTACTTTGCAATTAGAGCACTTGATGCAAGCGACCAAGCTGTTGCAACTGAAGAAGGTAGACTGTCTATGATAAATTCATCCATTTCTGAACCATCCCTCGGTGCTTACAATCATCAACAGGCCAGTGCTGCGGATATCGACATCATTTACGACGTCTGCTGGATGTTGAGTCCCATGCAGATCCAGAGGCTATGCACCAACTACTATGTGGCTGACTACGAGGCAAGTCGAACACTCTCCGAAAATGCCATTGAGACCTGACCCTTTCGTAGAATCCGATTTCTCCTGACATCCTGCGAGTCGTAGCGGCTCGAGTGGCAGCTGGTGATCGTAACGACCACCTCTTGCTCACACCTGAGAATGAGGAAGTTGGACCATACGAGCTCCCGTTGCCAAGAGATGTTTCCGGTCTAGAGACTTACGTCCCTGCATATCTCAACGTACCCCATCTTAGAAGGCTGGCGGCTCTGGTAGCCTAGGGTGTTCGTGTTTCTTTGCATATATGGTAATCCTTGGGTATTTTTTGCTATATACATTTCGTTCTGTATCCCTCTATTATATAGTCTCTGTGCCTGAAAGGATCAATGAGGCTCCGTCAGATATTTGTTCACCCAGCGTCGAGTTCAGGAGTAGCGAGGTTTGGCCTTCTAAGACGAGCTGAAGGGGCTAAACCGAGGGATTTGAGACAGATGGTATCCAGTAGCAGCCAAGGCCACACATACAGGATGGACTTTGAAATGAGTCGCTAGCAGGTCCACAACTCTCCCGACGATCAGGTTCTGCTCTACCTCAGCAATGGCATGCATAAGCAACGTGAAGAGAATCATTCACTTTTCTGAACCACAGAACAGAGACGGTGTCCTTTCCCTCCAGTTTGACTTGGACGTGAAGTTTTTGATCCAAAGACACGGTCGTCGCCTTGTCCTTTGGATCCCCAGGGATAGCACGCTGACGCATCTTCATCGCTTGCACCTTCTGTACCAAGGCCAGCTTCTTGGTATCAGTGCTCGGGGTCTTCCCGGATCTCACCTGAAAAGACGAGGTGGGAGGGGGTGCCTTTGAGGTAGGCGTCGGGAAGTGCTTGGCCAGAAGCGAACGGGCAAGCTGGTTCTTGTTGTTTTTTGCGGTTTCCGCTTCAACCGCCAAGTCTCGAGTACAATTGTGGGAGGTTTTGTGTCTGTGTCTGAAGCCACAACGAGAGCATTGTGTCAACCGCTGGGTTCTGCTCCGGCACCGGCAGAAACTTACTCGATACAGAACGAATTGCCACAATCCGGACAGATGGCTGGTTGTCGTTGTTCCGTTGACGCAGCATCGGCAACAAATGACTCCAGACTAAGCTTGGGACACCCTTCTAGAGCGCAGCGGCTGCGCTTCTGGATGTCGTGCGCGGAACCATCGCTGGTAGTCTGAAAACGGTCGGGACAATCGTGGAGATCAAGCGAGATGTGGTTCTTGCAATAGACGTGACCGCATTTGTCGCATTTGACCTGAAGAAAGTCGAATTCTTTGCAATCCTGATGAGAGCAACGGTCGCCGATATCTTTGAGGACAGTTTCGTCTCGGGTCATCCTTGTAGTGGCCACGAGCCAAGATCTAGTTTGAAAGGAAGTGGTGACCTGATCCAATCCAAACTCACCTTCTCACCGCCATGAACATCATAGTCAGTCCGCTGTCTCACCCGGCTCACTCTTCTCGGTTTGAAACCTCGCAGCTCAACTTCTCGACTTAGGAAACCCTCTTCGGACGCACCGTCACCCCCGCGGAACGACTGAGGCAACACCAACGATCGCTCGCGAAGGCCCAACGGGAACTCGACCGAGAGCGAACGAAACTGGAACAGTCCGAGAAGAAACTCATCGCCGATATCAAGAAGAGCGCAAAGGATGGTCAACTGGTCAGCTCTCTGAAACAACAACACTCCGATTTCGTTTGTGCTGACCGCCGGGATTAGAATGCGTGCAAAGTCATGGCTAAGGACCTCGTCCGGACACGACGTTACGTCCAAAAGTTCTACCAGATGCGAACACAGCTTCAGGCAGTTGGTCTACGAATTCAAACACTGCGGTCGAACCAACAAATGGCAGAGGCCATGCGCGGAGCCACTCGGGTACGCCACTACTCATTTTCCGTCTCTCCAAGTGATAAAGTGATAACAATGATACCATTTAACCATCGGGGCAGGCAATGGCCGCCATGAACAAGGGCATGAACCTTCCAGCAATCTCCAAAATTCTTATGGAGTTTGAGAGAGAGAGTGATATGATGGACATGAAGGAGGGTATGATGTCCGACGCCGTGGACGACGTTATGGACGATATGGAGGACGAGGAAGAAGAGGGCGATAAGATCCTCAAACAGGTTCTGGATGAAATCGGCGTTGATCTCTCGCAGAAGGTACGTCGAAGGGTAGCTGGTACAGCGTGCATCTTCTAAGCTTCTCCCTAGTTGATGGACACACCGAGTGGATTGGCTTCTGTGTCAACACCCGTGGCATCTCGTCAAGCCGTTGCACTTGGCGAGACGTCGGGCCCTTCACATCCAAGTGAACCGAGTTCAGGTGGCGGGGACACCAGAGGAACTCCTGACGAAGACGCTCTTCAAGCTAGATTGGACGCACTCCGACGGGGCTAATACCAGAGCGTGAGGATTAAAAAGTGCCCTGTACATCGACGTTGTATCATAGGATATCATTTTATATTCTTAACCCGGCGACTGCTTGTGCCTCTTTTGACGTTAATTTCCATGCAATCCCCGAGCTGTCGTAGAATTGATCAACCTCTTCCTCCTGCGGAGAGGACGAGGACTCGTCAGTAATGCTCCTGGGGCTGTCCAGTTCCACGTACAGTGTCGAGGTTAAGAAGAGTAGAGATCTGCTGCAGCCGCGTAAACTTCTCGCGAGCATCCCCAAAGGCAGTTTGTGAAGAGAGGTACGTCGTAACTGAACGCAGATCTCGGTCAAACCGTATTGCACCCAGCTGCCATCGTCTTTCAGAAACCTTCCGGAAGCTGGAGGAATAGAAGTACCTCTGTGTACTTTAAGCTGAGTACAGCCTTTTCCCAGGGTTTCAGAATCACATCTAGTGCGAGGCCGAAGAACAGTCGATAGTTCGACTCGGTGAAGGTGTCCTACTGATGAATTAGTGCCTTGAATTCGATGCAATCCAGTGTAAACAAACACCTACTTTGTATCCGTCGATGAGCCCTTCCCACGCTTTCACGAAACGCTTCCGCACAAGATCCTGGTATTCCGAGGTTGTGTACCCGTCATCATCCAGAACGTATGACACGTCCCGGTAAACGTCAACGATCAGCGTCCTCAATTTTGGTCGCATGAGTTGATTGAATATTTGTTCTATCCCGGCCTAGTTTCGGGGCATCAGTAACTCTACGGAAATCCAAGTCAAAAAACGCACTCGCAGCGTGGATCTGAACTTCGGCACCAGGGCGGTGAAGGATGACAAACTCTCCCGGACGACTTCCACTTCAAAGTCCAAGAAATTCTGCGATATTGTCTGGGATCCGAGAAAATCTCGTATTAACCGTTCCATATGCGTACTTGACACGTCGAGGTCATTCAGCAAAATCTTGGGAACATTTCGTTAGACCAAGCATGAACCCTCCTGTGCGGACACTCACGACGAACGATTGTCTCAACTCCCTCTCAACCTTTTCTCCACGAACCCCGCCAGTACTGGAGACATTGCCTGTTCTATAGACGTCATCCAGCTTTTTCTTGATAATGGTTGCATAGTCTTTGTCCATGATGCCCTGTAGAAACTCGGACGCCTTCTCGACGGTAACCGTTGACCCGGTTGACAACATTCTCGTCAGAACAACCTTCAAAAAGTAGAAGACATCATCAGGAGTAGTCGTGATCACTTGCGGTTGCGAAAGGTCTGGGCTGGAGAGCCGATGAGCCTGCCGTAGGTTAGAACTGCCTAGCTGTAAAGTGAGTTGGGAGACTACCTTGTCGACAATACTCCTCGTGTACCAAATTTCGAGAGGGATATAGTAAGTATCAAGGAGTGTCTGGAAGAGCTCCCGTGACTGGGAAGATTCAATTATTTGGAACTCTTCCGGAATTTTGAGAGGGGTTGATTCTCCTTCATTTTCCGTCGGGCCAGCACCATTCACTGGGTACGTGACATCCTCCCCAGTTTCTGAATCAGATTCATCATCCTATAAGGGGGTTGCCGGGCTGAGAGACATGGGGAGGAGAAAGAGGATAAATTACCGAAAGCCTGTCGAACAAGAATTTGCGGAAGAGATTCCATCTCCCAGACATAGCTGCCAGCTCTGACAACACCTTGTCGATCTGCTTGACATCGACGATGTCTTCGTCGATGATCGTTTGTGGTCTCAACCCGGCAGAAGACGGGGCACCAAGTGCCCGCAAGGTCGGTGCACCTGTATCTGAGAGCTTAAATGCTAATGTTAGTGGGTACTCTCTATTTATGGGATCCAAAGGAGCTGACTTTACGCTGCATAGCACGCTCGTCTTCAAACGAGTCAAGCGTACTTTTCACGACGCTATCGCACTCTTGAATGAGCCTCGTAATCACGTTATACATCTTGCCGTTTCCATAATACTTGTCCACAATCGGCTGATGTTGGTCCACAATCAGCGCAATGCTCTCAAAGAGAGCCGTTAAGGCTGTGATATAGTAAAGCGGAGAAGACGCTATCAAAAATAAGGTAAGAAAATGTGGTGCTGAGCACGACTTACAAGGCGAGAACCATACTTTTAGCTGATGTTGGGGCCCGTACCCGCACGAGGTCGACAACAAAGGTAGCATATGCTTCGAGACCTTCCGTCTCCCATCCGATAGCAGGGAAAAGTTTGAAGAAACGACTTGTTGCGGCAGAGTCTCGCGCTGTTGACGCTTGTTCAAAGTTGTGCCTGAAGATGGCTAGCAGTTCTTCACGGGCGGCCTGTAAGGCTTCTGCAGGTGGAATATGATTCTCCGCAGTGGGCTGGTTGCCTATTGAGAGCCTATTGCAGTTTTATTAGAGAAACATGCACGCACGACGGTTGCTCGAGCAAACTCTCCATTGATTACGTCCGGCGGTAAAACCATAGCTCGTGAACAATGCCGTGTAGCAGATTCCCAATCCTGAGAGTCAATAGCAGATCGTAGAGCAACAAGAGACGACTTGATGATCTGTGAATATTTCCGCATTGCAATGATACCAGCATTAGGGAACACACCTTGAGATCCATGACCTGTGCGACGCGATCGCTAGCCTCCCTCACCCTCCTCATCTCTTCATCCAACGCGCGTACACTGCCTCCTATCCGGTCTGCGGTCTCTGCAGTAACCGAAACCTTTCGGGTGAGCAGATATGCGTCCGCCCGGAGATCATCCAGCTGAGGGAGAAGGTTGTGTAATCGAGAAAGCGAACTAACGACCGGATCGCTGTTTGCCAGTAGTTCCTGGAGAGTGGACGAGAGCTCTGCTTCTTCGGACTCCAGCAAAGACAGAGAAGATAGAATCTCGGGTAGGGTTGTGAGTGAATCGGGCGAAGGTCGCGTTGAGACTATTGAAGGTAGCATAGCGGGCTTGACGATGGCCGATTCAAGGCCATTATCGCTGGCCGCAGAAGACAGAAAATCTGGAGACTTTTCGCTTGCGATATCGAATGGCATAGCGTAGTCGAGGGGCCCAGGCTCAAGCTTTTAAGTGGAGGACATGAAAGGAGGACGCAAGTACAGAGTTATACATTCCAACTCGATCACTCTACTAACTGCGATCTCAAGTTCTAACGAATCCTCAAGCACAAAGCCGACCTCCGAAATCTGGGGGTCGAGAATCTTCAACCTGGGATACGAAAGTGTGTGCCCGAGGGCGAACAGCGACCTGGAAATGCTTGCATTCGACGAACAAGTTCTCCCTGCAGTGGATTCAGTTCTTCTCAGACCTTCAGAAAGTCTCGGACTTGATTTTAACCTCTAAGAGATACTGACGTCGTAAATCAAGTCTCCGTCAAACCCAACAGCCACCTAAGTCGCGCCCCGTCAGGGAACAAAAAACGAATGCTGTCGTAAATCACAGAACGTACTGAGCTAGGATAGGGACGAAATGTGAGGAGCTGCACACAACAACTTGATCTTCTCACAGACTCTTCGACGTTCGCGTCCGAAAACAGCCGAGACACCTGCGCAAATGCTTGTGGAGCCGCGTGGAGCTCTCCCTGAGCTCCCGAGAAACGTCAGGGAAACAAGAAATGAATGTTTCATCCTTTGGAGTATCTGCTTGGGGTCATAACCGTCCTGGAGTGGTCGCATATATACTAGTGATCGATCACAGGCGGGGCTCGGCCACCAAAACGTAGCCAAGCCTCGGCTCACCGTGGTCACAGGGACCACAACGGCCCGACCGAAAGACCAGTCCAGCTTCCCTTGTCATCCCATCGATTACTCCGAGGAAGAGGTGAGTGGGTGAAGAGATACCGACGCTCCACTGATAATCTGACGGATCGTTCAATCTTGAAGTGCAGAAATCATGCCAGTAGAAGGGGGAACCTCAGATACTCTGACCAACCTCTCCAAACCAAAGGCGTCTGCGACCTTGACGTTAAGGATAATCAAATCCTTCGAATACAGGACGGAGAAATCCCTCGTCTTGCATGATATTAACTTGGAGACCACCACGGTCGGGAGGCTCAAGGAGGCCGCGAAAGAAAGTAATTGCTACTTTCTCTCTTCATAGCCGAGGATATCTATGAACAAGGTCTATGAAACTCAGCGATCCAAACTCAACCTGCATGGAAGCCTTACCGAATGGTGAACCTCGGTACGCAGATTTATCGCATCCCACCCATCGTAAAGTTGACGCCTTTCAAACAGACACGATGAAGTTGTATACAAAGGCACACGGGGCAAAGGTAGGTCACCTTCAGGTGTGCTAGCGTAGTTGTGCTGAATGTCGCCCTAGACAACGAATCTTATCATCAACCTTGATCATGACGACTGGATACTCGACGATGATTCCAAACTCCTGGTGGACGTCGGCTTCGGTAGGTTTCTTTAGTCTCGCAAGACCGGTTGCTGATGTATCGCAGAGAACGAAATAGAGGTCAGCTTCTTCAACAGGGAGTTGTACGAAGCGTTCAAAGCCAACCCAGAGGTACGCTCTACCCCTACGTCCCCATCCGTGACTAAATGCGTTCAGACTCGATGGTAACATATCCTGGAATGTGGGAGGAATAACACCGCGCTGGATGATAAATATACCTCTATCATTACGGCCGAATCTCTGGCGAGAGACGAGGATGTGCTAACAGTAGAGCCAGAAAATGAAAAACACATCAAGACGGTAGTAATAAGATGCAAAAAATGAGAATGAAGGGATGAGGTCCGAAACGATGTGCTGGAGACAATCACTGGTTAGAGCACTGGACTCTAGGTTCGCCCTCATCCTCATCCATAGCGTCGTCAGTCGCCCGCTCTCGCTGCTTCGGATCGGGGGTGTCAAGTTCCACTTCTTCCAAGAGGACGGATTTTTGGAACTTCTCCACCGGGTTCCGTGGTGGCAAGACGGATTCCAGAAGGTGAAGCTTGCTCTGATCAAGGGAGTCGGGGAACTTGACGTGGAGTTTGACGTAAAGGTCACCCGGCTCGTGGTGTCGTTGGGAGGGCATACCCTGGCCATGGATGACTTTCAAGTCACCTGTGCGATAAAAGTACCGTCAGTCGAACGTCCCTAGCGACAGAACGGACAGGTTTACCGTCGTGAATAATTTCGCCAGGGAGAATATTGACAACAAGGGCACGATCGTCCAAATGGCGGATGGCGAAAGTACCACCAGCGAGGGCCGATAGCAGGTCGATCTCGACTTCAGTAATCAAATCGTTTTCCTTCCTTTGGAATCGCTCATGGGGCTTCTCCTCAATAACGATGACAACGTCCCCTGGTGTAACGCCTGGGGCCTGATCACTCTCGCCGCGGAAAGTGATCGTCTGGCCGCCCTTCATGCCTTTGTCGATATGCACCTCCAGCGTCTTCTTCTCGGATACCGTCTTGCGACCGTTACAGGTCTTGCATCTGTCCTTCTGGTTAATAACCTCTCCCGTTCCTGAACACTCGTCGCAAGGTTGTTGAATCTGCTGGATCATAGGACCCATCTGGCGGAGCGTGACCCGAATACCCCTTCCGTTACAGGTTGTGCAAGATCTGACGGCGCCTTCCTTTCCCCCCTTTCCCGCGCACTTGGCACAGATGACATTCCGCGTGAGGGCAAGCTTGGTGGTCTTGCCCCGATATAGTTCTTCCAATGTGACGTTGACCCTATGGACGAGATCCTTGCTCTTACGAGGGCCTTGCCGTGATTGGCCGCCCCCACCGAAGAACCCGCCACCACCGAATAGTTGACTGAAAAGGTCCTAGCAACACGGTGTACCTTCAATACGAATGTACTGAAGTGTGGCAGGTTGTCGTTACCTGAGGATCCATCCCACCCATTCCGCCAGACTCTGAAAGTCCAGCCTCGCCGCGGGCATCATAGATATTTCGTTTCTGGGGGTCCGACAGAACCTCGTAGCTGGAGGAGTTGGACGTGAGGCTGTTTGTCGAGACTAGGATACCAAATCTTAGCTTACGCATGAGTAACCTCTTTGAACAATTCGGGGTCGCCACCCTTGTCAGGATGCAATCGCAAGGCCCTGCGATAAAAGGTTTATTCGTGAAGGGGTGACTTTTAAAACAGAAGTAGTACACACTTCTTGCGGTAGGCTTTTTTGAGCTCGGCCTCGCCTGCGTCAGGTGAGACCTCGAGCAAATCGTAGTATTTCCTAAACAATGCGGCAAGCGTTGATACCATTAGAGCTACTGATAAAGATGAGTAAAGGGGCGTACGTCTCCTTAACCATTACGGATTACAGGACGGAGATGAGATGGCAGAGGGAAGAGAGGGAAATGGGAGGAGGTGTGAGGTGGAAGTGAGGTTCAAGACGGATCGCGCTCAGGATAAAAAAGGCGATGAGCCAGCGATGGCGGCGGCTGGGCTGAAGCGCTGATGCCCGAAGGCGCTCGAACTTGCTAGAAGGTTCCAAACTTTTACTGATCCATGAATTCCGCGAGATGTTCTACACTAAGCTGACACGTCTGGGTACACATCGAACCTTCGCTGCATCGTCACTGGGATCCCCGCTCTTGCCTCTTCAAACACCTGAGGATCTGGAAGGTGGTAAAATATCTCAGTTCTTGACATGTGCGTGCGATAAGAGAGCGATTACCGATGCGAACGTGGATGATCTCTTCCTCGTGGCCGGCCTCAGCGAGTACAGTGCCCCTGCAAAAAGGAGATCAGCGAATGGGAGAGATTATCTTGAAAACACGGATACGTACATTGGATCCACTACGAGCGAGTGACCCCACTGAATCCAATCGGCGATCGTTAGTAATCTTGTGGTGTGCGGACACTGTAAACAGATTTCGACGCACCGCATGGTAACCTGCACTCAAGTCGCGTGCTGGACTGCACATCCCAAAAAATACTTGATTGTCAACAGCCCTAGGAAGTGCGATCAATCAATTACCCGTTCGGCCTATTATCTTCGGCAGTCTTACTCACCTCGCCCGTTGGAGAAGTTGCCAATGTAGTGGGCCCGTAGTCGTGTTGAAGGCCCCTGGATAGATGAACACTTGACAACCTACCCTCGAACGGTTAGAGGTCGACAACGGGGAAGGTTCCGAACCACGGGCGGACCTTTTCGAGCACCAATCGCGGTCATTTCAGGGAACCTCACGTCATAGCATATCCCTAACCCGATGCGAGCGAACTCTGCCGAATCAGACGTGAGCGGCGTTACGATTTGAAGACGAGACGGAGAGGTTCCATACCGGTGTCAAAGTAATTGAGCGAATCGCCGCCCGTAAGCGTTTCACTTTCCTGGTCATCGGGCGGGGTGAGATCAGACGATGGAATAGCAACCGTGATGTCTCCGGACCTTAAATGTGATTTTTCCAGGGATGTCAATGTCAAACAGATGGGTCTTGCGGTGGAGAGCCACCAACTCTCCTACCGTTCGATTAACGGCATCGACTGAGCAAAAAATGGGTGTCCACAAACCTTGGGGAGAATACACTGTAGAAGTGTTGTAGAGATTGCCCGTAGATGCCTCTCTCTCGGGTATAGATCCTGTTTCCTGTATTTGGATCTTCTGCCATTGTGCCGTGAAAGTGGGATGCACGTACCCCCAACTAGCCAAGTACCAGTCTCCTTGGCTACGGACGAGAGCATCCTGACGGTATCACTCTCGCTTTTGACGGGATCATAGGGCTCGCTAGGCTCGTATCCAATTGTCTCCGCGTATGTAGGGAAATGGGTAGCACCATAGGGGGAATTGAAACACTCCTGTCGTCGTCCACCAGTAAATTTCAGCCTTCGTGTCCGGACACGACCGAGATCTCGATACCTACCGGAAGCACAATCAACTGTGGTTTTGGCCCATCCTCTCGGGATGCAGCCTTGAGAACGTATTCTCTTGCATGGGCGATGTTCTTCGTTTTATCCGAGCCAATCTGACCGAGTTGGATGAGAGCGAGGTTGAACGCCCTCAAGGCAGGGGCAGATGATGCCATCGAAGAGAAAGCCCGGCGACCGAAAGAGCTGGTGCAGTGGGCCAACATTACAACTAACCCTAATCAATCGGCAGTCTCCAATACCCAGTACAACAGGTACGTCCCCCACTTCTTCCGCTGGCGAGCCGCGTGTGCTGATGGCGGTTCTTTGTAGATGGCGTTGGTGATATACAACCCGGTTGGCGGAGATAGTACCGCCAAACAATTCATAGAAGACCATGTCCTCCCGCTTTTAAAAACGAGCGATATTCCCATCGCCAAAATCGTCGAGACAGAGCACGCTGGTCATGCCGGGACCGCCGCTTTCGAGTTCGTTGACTCGACGGTTCCTGGGCCGGTGGATATTATCGTTGCCTCTGGCGATGGGACGATACACGAAATCATCTCTACAATTGCCCTCGCCCCATCATACAAGAACCGCTCTCCTGGCACCCCCGCTCAAGTGAACCTTGCTCTCGTTCCGTGTGGGACTGCAAATGCATTGTACTCCTCCCTCTTCTTACCCAAACCCGACGACGATCCGGTGCAGTACAAACTCCAGGGAATACATTCGTTTATCAAGAAGGCAAAGCAAATACCCTTGACTCTCGCTATCACGGACATCCTTGCCCCACCTGCAGGTAAAAAGACGGTTCCGGCTCGAGAGAAAACGACCGTTTCTGTCGTCGTCACCTCCACTGCCTTGCACGCCTCCATTCTACACGATTCCGAAGTACTTAGAGCAGAGATACCATCGATCGAGAGATTCAAGGTCGCAGCGTACCAGAACATCACGAGATGGTACTCCGGTTGCGCTAAGCTCTTCCCGTCGAAATCCACCGGGGTCGTCGAGATCTGGAACCCTTTCGATAATGAATTCGTCACCCATGCCGAATCGGATGAAGGCGATCCCTATGTCGATATCGACGGCCCATTCGCCTACTTCCTCTCCACGGTCAACGTGGATAGATTAGAACCTGCGTTCCAGATCACGCCTCTTGTCACTGCCGAGCCCCGCACTGGGGCCTTCTTAGATATGGTTGTTATTAGGCCGTACCGCGATACTTCTCTGAGCGGACTCGAGGCTGAGGAGGAGAGGAAGCTATTCGCGGAAAAGTCGGGTGAGGTCTTGAGAGCGGTTTACCAGAGCGGAAACCACATCAACCTGCGCTACGATTCAACCGGGAAGGTTGTGTCTGAGGGTGAAGGGGAGTTGGTCGTTGAATACTTCCGCTGCGGTGGCTGGGAGTGGATACCGGCAAGTTCTCTGATTTGGCTATTCTATTTGGAGGTCTCACTTTCACTCCAGGACACCGAGGACGAGAAGGCTCATCTTTTGTGTAACGATGGACTTATCACCACCATACCCAAAGGTGGAAAAGCGAAGACGATGGCCGCCGCTCCAAGTGGGGAATCAGGTTTCATTGTATATGTATAGAAACAAGGGCGTTGTCTATAGTCTGTATACACGGAAGGACTGTAATGATATCTAGATGTTTAGGCTGTGACGTTTCCACTGAGCTTGCCAGCAAGCAGCTCTCGAACAATATTCGCACTATGCTCATACACCTCGTCGATGCTGGAGCTACTGTCGACCTCAACGACCTTGTGCAGCTTAGTGTAATGCTCGATAACAGGCATAGTCGTCTCCTTGTAAACGTCTTCGGGGAATATCAATTATTTTGACGGACACGGAATGGAAGGAGAATCGCTCACGGAATCGTTTCTTGATGCTCTCCTCGTTATCATCCTCTCTGCCACTGGTCTCACCTCGCTTCAGAAGTCGTTTCAGCATGACTTCCTCTGTCGTGGTATAGAATAAGACCAGGGAGGATAAGCAAACCTGTCACAAAAAAACAAAGTAAATGGGACATCCATGGAACATTTCAGACCCAACGTACATCCTCGTCGAATTTGAGAGCCTGATCCATTTTGCGGGGGAAACCATCAATGAGGAAACGACCCTTTCCACCAGTCCAGCCATCACTAGGTCGACCCTCCTCGAGGGCAGCTTTCATCGCATTCTCCAGGAGCTTGACGGTGACCTCCATCGGTACGATCTGACCATCCTTGATATACTGTTTGATCATAACGCCATACTGGGATCCTTCACGGTTCTGTTCGGCGCGGAGAAGATCACCCGCTGGATTGCCCGAGGGGGGTCAGCAGGATTCGATACACCATTGCAGCTGTTGGCGTACCGGACAGGTGGCAGAAGCCAAACTCTCGGACGAGTTTCTCGCACTGTGTACCCTTGCCTGTGGACTGGCTATGAGCCGCATACCTGAGGCCAAGTGAGCTGTAAGCCCATACCAGCACCGGGACCACCGAGAACGAAGATGACGGTGATCTTAGAGTTGTCAAGGGCGGGCCCCTTGTTCGCGCCTGCTTCGTTCGACTTCGCAGGCTCCTCCTTGGTGGCGGAGGGCTTGAGATGGAGCTTTTCTGCTATCGTGTCGAGGACGGTCATTAGTGTTCGCTGTCCGGCTCTTCACGTGACGACGCCGTAAGGGGTGCACGAGGGTTTTCGGAGCGACGTGAAGATTGGGAGAGTGGCTGGGAGTTCGCTCGGTGCTTTGTAATGAGGGCGAAGGAACCGAAGGAGACAACTATGAGACCGACGAACACGAGCGGATTTGGGCCTTTCCGACCTCCAGGCGGTGGCATACGGGCAAGCGCGCTTGTTCGATCGTTCCTCCCACCCGCGAACAAGCATGGACATCCGCTACGACCATGGGTCGCTCATCCACTGTTTACGTGCATCTCATTTCCGGGACGCGCCGGATCTTCTGGCCATTGGTGGGGAGCACTCCATTGCCGTCTTACAAGTCGTGAGCCACTTTAAATGTCGAATTTCGCAACGGTGTGCACCAATTCACTGGATCAGTTAGAGACCACTGCGACACAGATTGCAACCTTCAACGTTGGGTCCAGGATAACTGCAATGGCTTGGTCGTCGCGTACCGTCTCCCCCTCATTCACCGACGATTGGTCAATAGAGTCAGTCGATGCAGTGATCCACGATGGCTTCGATTTACCCTCACACCACTTTGACGAAACAGGCTTGCTGTAGCGACGGCAGACTTTGGGCTTCATTTACTTTCAAAGTCCGTCTCTGATTCTGAGGAGATCTTCCCGTTTGGCGGTGGTTTGAGGTGGGCTATGATCTGTTTTAACCATCCCGATTCAAGAACTTTTTCTGGTTAGTGGTCACCATGGGAAGGTAACTGGGATGTCGTTCTCCGGGGGCAATGACCAGGACAGTTCACGCTATGTTGCTACGGTCTCAGGTAAGCAAATCATGCAACATTAGATCCGTTTCAGCTTCATCTTACGCTTTGTTAGACGACAAGATGTTGATGGTGTGGGATCTTGAGACTCGTGCCGCTGGTCGATCCCCGAGCGCAGGCTCGGATCGTGCAGGGGACCGTAGTTTCCTGGATAGACCCCAACCAGCAGCCTACGCCATCCCATTCCCTCATCCGCTCACGTCAGTTAGCTCTCACCCATTGAGTAGCAAAGAATTCCTCGTTTCAGACAACCACGGGTCAATCTTTCTCACCGACTGGCGCTCAGATCCTGAAGAAGATTCAAGGCGTTTGAATGCCATTGAGTTTGTAGAGCCCCGTGCGCTTTCAGATGCCATAAGTGGTCACGGCTCCGTGGGTGTTGCGGCTTGGAGAGCGGATAACCCAGATGTGTATGTGTTTACTAATAATTCATTCACCGCGTTCTAGACCGGAAGCATCATTTCCCGAGGCATCGTTGATTCCCGGAGATGATCCTTGCCTCAGCCTGGCGTCTTTGGTTCTGCAAGTGCGCTCATCTGATGTTTCCTTCTCCCAGAATCGGTGCCGCATATGGATCACGGTATTCTATTTGGGATCTTTCAAATTTGCAAGGAGGAAAACCCAACGTCAGCGGTCCGGGGTTCGCAGAAGGTGGTCACCAGTTCAGGTAAGCTGAGTTCTCGGAAATTTCCAAAGCAACCCTATTGTCCATTTCGCATCCACGGAACTGCGGTCGGGTCAGCGGACGAGTGCCGTTTGTGGCGTCTGTCCTCATTTGATTTTTTCCATCGCCCTCTTCGTTGCGACTGATTTGTTCTGATACGCTTCTCCCTTTCCCGTCCATTGGATTTCAAAAATCCGGCAAACCAGGTGGTGCCCCACGTTTTCAGAATATTTCGCTTTATCCACGAACAATCCTTCCAAGGGTGCAGTGATACACGTGCACAACACCTCGTACATAAACGCCCAGCCCACGGTATTCACTTTGGCGCCTCGGCCTCTTCAGGTCCGTGATTTCGACTTCCTTGCCACCTCGGGTATCCCGAGGATTGCCGCTGGGATTGGTAACGAAGCCGTGATCTTTTATATCGGGGTCGAGTCCTAGGGGACCAATTCATCATCATTACAGCCGATAAAGCGCCTAATTGAAAACACCGGGTGCACTGGTGAAGATGTATGTACGTATCCGGCGCTTTAGGGAACAATGAAACTATGGCTTACCTCACTGAATTGGAAGACGATTTCACGCGTGATGAGTCGTGGGTTCCGCCCCCTCTCTTTAATATACCGAGCAGGCATTGTGTTATGAATACCGCCATACAACTGCGCGTGAACCTGTGAGAAACCGATGGAGATATGGGGGTCAAGCTCAGACGCCCGGCACGTTTTCCGCTAAACCGCCATAGGGTCGTCATCCCCTTTCAAGTGAATATGGACTCGTTCGGAGGTGAACGGAGGTTG
>Ga0307512_10004405_pt1 | contig 15477 bp, 12 predicted proteins | sample 14_EM_MG_FD_200267 | JGI IMG/M metagenome (GOLD analysis project Ga0307512, IMG submission 200267) | Populus trichocarpa ectomycorrhiza microbial communities from riparian zone in the Pacific Northwest, United States - 14_EM | ecosystem: Host-associated > Plants > Roots > Unclassified | place... | reverse complement strand
CGATTAGTGGACGACGCATCCGGTCCGTTTGGCGCTCGTCGTCCGGCCGGACCATCCGCCCGCTCATTGATCCATTGAGAAACGCGACGCGTATCGGGACAAAGTGCCACCCCGGCCGAAGTGCAATGCGACTTCAGTTGCCATCCAGCACGAGAATCCGCCAAGAAGCGACGCGGATCGCCGAAAGGCCGCGCGGATCGCCGAGAAACTACCAACTGCGCCGAGACCAGGCATCCGCTGTCGGCCCCGAATAGTTGATCCGGACACCGAACGGACCGCCGAAAGGTAGTCCGGACACCGAAGCGTTCTCGCGGACAGGACCGCCTCGCCGAGAGCGACCCGCTGAAAGTGTCGGTCCACGATCCCATAGTGGCGAGGTGACCGCGGCGGGGCTCGTTCCCGGCCCGAGGCGGCTGGCTAGTGTCGCGTCTCGTAAGTCATTTGCCGGTCCGTGCGACTGGCGTTAGCCCCGTGACCAGGGAATCCTTCGGTCGCGCGACCGTCAAATGATCTCGGGAACGCGATACTAGCGGGCGGCGGTGTGCCGGAGCAGGGCCGGGATGACGGTCGGCCAGAGCGGTGGTGGCGGCACCTGGTGGCCGACGTCCGCGAGGGGCAGCAACGCGGCGCCGGGGATCCGCCGGGCCAACGCCTCGGCATGGGCGTAGGGGAACAGCGGATCGACGGTGCCGTGCACGATCAGGGTCGGCGCGGTCACCCGGGACAGCCTGTTCGGGCTCGGGTCGCTGTCGTCGCGGCCGGCGATGAGCATCGGGTTGGTCATGCTCGCCGCCATGCTGATGCTGCGGTCGACGATCCGCTCGGCCAGCGCGCGCACGGCGGCCTCGTCGAAATAGCGCGGGCCTTCGTACGCCCGCTCGGTTTCCACGATGCGGGTGATCACGGCCGTGCGGTCGGACCAATCCGGCGGCTTCGCGGCGGCGAAGGCCGCGCGCAGCTCTGCGGACATGCCTGGTAGTGGCGGCTCGTCGGGCCCGCCCGGGTCGATTGCGGTGGTCGACATCAGCACCAGCGACGCCACCCGCTCGGGCTCGTCGGCGGCCACGAGTTGGGCTAGGGCGCCGCCCATCGAGACACCGACCAGGTGGGCGCGGGCCACGCCGAGTGCGTCCAGCACGCCGAGCGCGTCCGAGGCCAGATCCCGCCCCGCGTACGCCGGGGCACCGACCGGATAGGTGACCGATTGCCCGGTGTCACGGCCGTCGTATCGGATCACGAACCGGTCGCCCGCCGCCAGCCGGCGGCAGAACTCCGGGTCCCACCAGTCCATCGACGCGCCGGCCCCGCAGATCAGCAGGATCGCCGGGTTGCCCGGCTCGCCGAAGGTCTGCACGCACAGGTCGACACCGTTGGCACGTGAGACTTTCGGCCCGTCCTCGAAGCCGCCCAACGCTTTCCCCATCCGGCCGACCCTACACCGGCGCCAAACCCCACCCGATCGGCCGCCGCCGAAGCGCACCCTCCCTATCGGACTGGCCGGGCAAGCAGACCCGTCCGAGAAATTTCCTGCGAAGGGCTCACGAAGGCGGGACCGCCTGCACCAAGCAGCACACGGCCAAGCCAAACCAACGACCCCACCGGCCAAGGCCCGAAGGACACGCCCAGCCAACCCAGCGCGACCGCCCACACCGAACGACACAACCACACAAACCAACAACCCCACCGGGCCCGGTGCTGACCGGCCGCCCCGCTCTGCTGCGCGGAGCGGGGCGGGGCGGGGCGGGGCGGGGCGGTCAGCGTGCTAGGCGTTCAGGTCGGCCGGGCCGCCGGTGGTCACGCCCGCCAGCGGGGCGTCCGTCGCCGCCGCCGACTCGCGCTGGGTGCGGACGTCGGCCAGCCGGGCGGTCAGGGCGTTTTCGACGGCCTGGTAGGCGTCCCTGCCCAGGACCAGGCGGCGCGGTGCCGGCTCCTGGTCGACGCTGGCGATCATCGCGGCGGCCATCAGGGCCGGGTCGCCGATGCCTTCGGTCGTGCGTTCGGTGAGAATCCGGCGGATGCTTGCGGCGGGCGTGTCAGCGTAGGCCTCGATGGGGTCGGCCAGCACGGAACTGCCGTAGCGGAAGTTGGTGCGGGCGGCGCCCGGTTCGACGATGGTGACGCCGATGCCGAACGGGGCCACCTCACTTGCTAGTGCGTCGGCGAATCCTTCCACCCCCCACTTCGTGGCGTGGTACAGGGAGCCGCCCGGCCATGCCGTCTGGCCGCCGACCGACGAGAGTTGCACGATCCGGCCGCCGCCCTGCCGGCGCAGGTGCGGCAGGGCGGCCCGGATCAGCCGGATCGAGCCGGTCAGGTTGGTGGCGATCTGGTGCACTACCTGATCGTCGGTCAGTTCTTCGGCCGCGCCCATCAGGCCGTAGCCGGCGTTGCTGACCACGACGTCGATGCGGCCCTGGCCGGCCCAGGCGTCGTCGACCACCGCGGTGATCTCGGCCGGGTCGGTGAGGTCGAGGTGTGCCGCGCGGAAGGTCTCCGGCCAGCGGGCCGACAGGTCGTCGAGGCTGCCGGCCGCGCGGAAGGTGCCGACGACCCGGTCGCCGCGGTGCAGGAGTTGCTCGCTGAGGTACCGGCCGAAACCGCTGGTAGCGCCGGTGATGAGCCAGGTTCGTGTTGTCATGTCGATAGCCTGCGGCGAGTCCGGTGCGGCAACCATTCCCCCGCTGAGCGGGGTGCCGCCAGGGCTACCCAGCGGGCACCCGACGCGGGTTATGTTCGGGGCGTGAACCTGATCGGTGAATATCTGCGGGCCCGGCGCGAGTTGGTCCGGCCCGAGGATGTCGGGCTGAGCGACAACGGTCATCGGCGGGTGCCGGGGCTGCGCCGGGACGAGTTGGCGATGCTCGCCGGGATCAGCACCGAGTACTACACGCGGCTCGAGCAGGGTCGCGACCGGCGGCCCTCCGCTCAGGTGCTTGACGCGCTCGCCCGCGCGCTCAGCCTCGACGAGGACGCCACCGCGCATCTGCACGCGCTCGGCGCCCCGGAGGTGCCCCGGCGGCGTCCGGAGCGGGTGCGGCCAGGCATGCGAGCCTTGTTGGACGCGTGGCACAGCACCCCCGCGTACGTCCAAGGGCCGTTTCAGGACGTCCTGGCGGCCAACCGGCTCGCCGTGGCGGTTTCGCCGATCTTCCGGCCGGGCGGCAACATTCTCCGCTCGGTGTTGCTCGACCCCGCCATTCAGGAGTCGCTGCCCGGCTGGCAGGACCGGGTCGGTAGCCTGGTCGCCGCCCTCCGGGTGATGGTCGGCCCCGATGTCGACGACCCACGGCTGATCGACTTGGTCGGCGACCTGTCGGTGAAAAGCGACCTGTTTCGCCGGCTCTGGTCGCGCCACGACGCCAAGCCGCATCCGGGCGGCGGCGTGCAGCGGCTGCGCCACCCGATCGTCGGCGACCTCGAGCTGCACTATGAGAAGTTCGCTGTCACCGGCGCCGACGGGCAACTGCTCGTCGTGTATCACGCCTTGCCCGGCTCGCCGAGCGCCGAAGCCCTGACCCTGCTGGGATCGACGCTGCCGGCGGAATCCACCGACCGCGCAAAGCCACTCGGCTCCCCCCGAGCGCGGTAGGCATCGAAGTCCGGACCGATTTCGCCCAGTGCGCTACGGTAAGCCGTCGTGGAAAGCCCATCGTTTTCTTGACTGATTCCAGAAAACTGGTCCACACTTGGACCCGTGCACACCACGTACGACGCCGAGCCCCTGCTGCGCGGGGCCGCTTTGCGGGTGACTCGCCCGCGGGTGGCTGTGCTGACCGCGGTGCACGAGCACCCGCACGCCGACACCGATTCGATCATTCGGATCGTTCGCGGGGATCTCGGTGAGGTCTCCACCCAGGCGGTTTATGACGTGCTGCGGGCGCTGACCAGCGCGGGCCTGGTCAGACGCATCGAGCCGGCGGGCTCCGCGGCCCGCTACGAGTCCCGGGTCGGCGACAACCATCACCACGTCGTGTGCCGGTCGTGCGGCGACATCGCCGACGTCGACTGCGACATCGGCGATCCGCCCTGCCTGACCGCGTCCGGCGACCACGGCTACGCGATCGACGAGGCTGAGGTCGTCTACTGGGGCATTTGCCCCGCCTGCTCCGCCACGCCAAGTTCCTGATTCCACCCCAAACGCGCATACGCCAGGAGGATTTTGTGCCTGAGAATCGCGCCGCAACCGAAGGACGGGACCACATGGAGAACGAGAACAAGTGCCCGGTCGCGCACGCCTCCCACGGGGGGAGGTCGAACCGGGATTGGTGGCCGAACCAGCTGGACTTGAGCGTTCTGCACCAGAATCCGCCCGCGGGCGATCCGATGGGCACGGGGTTCGACTACGCCGCGGAGTTCAAGACCCTTGACCTCGCGGCCGTCAGCGCCGACATCGACGCCGTCATGACCACGTCGCAGGACTGGTGGCCGGCCGACTACGGTCACTACGGGCCGCTGTTCATCCGGATGGCCTGGCACAGCGCGGGCACGTACCGGATCAGTGATGGTCGCGGCGGTGCAGGCTCCGGCGATCAGCGTTTCGCGCCGCTGAACAGCTGGCCGGACAACGGCAACCTGGACAAGGCGCGCCGGTTGCTCTGGCCGGTGAAGAAGAAGTACGGCAAGAAGATCTCCTGGGCCGACCTGATGGTCCTCGCCGGGAACCGCGCCCTGGAATCGATGGGGTTCAGCACGTTCGGCTTCGGCGGCGGCCGCGCCGACGTCTGGGAGCCCGAGCAGATCAACTGGGGCACCGAGGACACCTGGCTCGGCGACGAGCGCTACAGCGGCGACCGTGAGCTGGCCAACCCGCTCGCCGCCGTCCAGATGGGCCTGATCTACGTCAACCCGGAAGGCCCGAACGGCAACGCGGACCCGCTGGCCGCCGCCCGGGACATCCGGGAGACGTTCCGGCGGATGGCGATGAACGACGAGGAGACGGTCGCGCTGATCGCCGGCGGCCACACCTTCGGCAAGACCCACGGCGCCGGCGACCCGGGCCTCGTCGGCCCCGATCCCGAGGCCGCACCGCTGCAGGAGATGGGCCTGGGCTGGAAGAACGCCTTCGGCACCGGCAAGGGCGGCGACGCGATCACCAGCGGGCTCGAAGGCGCGTGGACGCCCACCCCGACGAGCTGGGACAACAGCTTCTTCCAGACCCTTTTCGGGTACGAATGGCAGCTCAGCACCAGCCCGGCCGGCGCGAAGCAGTGGATCCCGACCGACCCGGCCGCGGCGCAGCTCGTGCCGGACGCGCACGACCCGGCGAAGCGGCACACCCCGGTCATGCTCACGACGGACCTGGCGCTGCGGATCGACCCGATCTACGAGCCGATCTCGCGCCGCTTCTATGAGAACCCGCAGGAGCTAGCCGTCGCCTTCGCCAAGGCCTGGTTCAAGCTCACGCACCGCGACATGGGTCCGATCGTCCGCTACCTCGGCCCGCTGGTCCCGGCCGAGCCGCAGCTGTGGCAGGATCCCGTTCCCGCGGTCACCCACGAGCTGATCGGTGCGGCCGAGGTCGCCGCGCTGAAGAGCACGATCCTCGGCTCGGGGCTGTCGATCGCCGCCCTGGTCGCCACCGCGTGGGCCTCGGCGTCGACGTTCCGCTACACCGACCGGCGCGGCGGGGCGAACGGGGCGCGCATCCGCCTCGCCCCGCAGAACCAGTGGGAGGTCAACGAGCCGGCCCAGCTGACCCAGGTGCTGGGCACCCTGGAGCGGATCCAGCAGGAGTTCAACACGGCGAACGCGGGCGGGAAGCAGGTCTCGCTCGCCGACCTGATCGTGCTCGGCGGCGGCGCGGCGATCGAGCAGGCGGCGAAGAACGCCGGCTTCGACGTGGTGGTCCCGTTCACCCCGGGCCGTACGGACGCCTCGCAGGAGCAGACCGACGAGGAGTCCTTCGCCGTGCTGGAGCCGACCGCCGACGGCTTCCGCAACTACCTCGGCAAGGGCCAGGTACGACCGACCGAGCAGCTGCTCGTCGACCGGGCCCAGCTGCTGTCGCTGACCGCCCCCGAGACGACCGTGCTGGTGGGCGGCCTGCGGGTGCTGAACGCGAACGCACAGCAGTCGCAGAACGGCGTCCTCACCGACCGGCCGGAGACGTTGACCAACGACTTCTTCGTGAACCTGCTCGATTTCGGCACGAAGTGGGAGCCCACGTCCTCCGACGAGGAGACGTTCGAGGGCCGGGACATCAGCACGGGCGAGCTGAAGTGGACGGGCACCCGCGCCGACCTCATCTTCGGCTCGAACTCCCAGTTCCGCGCGCTGGCGGAGGTCTACGCGAGCGACGACTCGAAGGAGAAGTTCGTCCAGGACTTCGTCGCGGCCTGGACCAAGGTCATGAACCTCGACCGGTTCGACGTGGCCTGACCGGTACGCCGTCGGCACTGCAACGTCCGGGCCAGCCAAGCTGGCTCGGACGTTCCCGGTCGGGATCGGGCCTCGCTCAGCTTGCCGTGACCTGCCAGACCGTGAAGCTGCCGTCCCTGGTCACACAGGCCACGAAGCCGACGTTCCAGCCGCAGCTCACCGAGATGATGGCGCTCATGCTCAGCGGGCTCTGCACGCCGGTGAGCGTGTCGAGGGCCAGGTCACCGCTGCCTTGCGGGAGCAGGATGCCGTCGCGGCTGAGCCTGTCCGGGAAGGATAGCTCCGGGAACGTGTAGGTGACCTTTCCCGTCTTCGGCTCGAGGATCTCGTCGACCGACCCGTCATACTCCCCGGCGGCGTCCAGACGCTCCGTGGTGATCATTACCCGGTCCGGGAAGATGTCGTCGGGCGACGGGTTGAACGACACCGAATCCTTCGTCCACAGTAGCTTCCCGGTGTCGAAGTCGTAGGCGGCTATCTTCTTCGTCTGGTACTGCGACAGGCACAGCACGCCCGCGCCGCACAACTCGGCGTCCGCCTCGTCGGCGGAGACACCGAGCGTCGCGGCCGTTTCCGTCGACCAGACCGGCTGCGCCAGATTGCTCAGCTCGAACACCGAGACCCGGCCGGAGGTCTCGGTGACGATGATCCGCTGGTCGACGATGTGGTACCGGCCGACCGCCCCGACCGTGCCGAGCGGGGTGGCGACGCCGGTGGCGGGGTCGACCTGGGCGATGGCGCCCGTATCGCCGGCCGTGTAGAACCGCGGGCCGGGCAGGTTCGGCGACTTCGGATCCAGGATTTCCTGGGTCGTGGTGTTCCAGATGGACAGTTCCGGCATCGCCCGCTTCCACAGCTGCTTGCCGCTGCGGTGGTCCACCGCCTGCGCGACGCCTTTCTTGAAGAGGATGTCGGTTTGGCCCATCGACCACAGCGAGTCCACCTCGAACTGGTACCAGAGGACGTCACCGTCCAGCTCGTCCAGCACCACCTCCGCCCCGTTGTCCGGTACCCCGAAAACATCGCCGTGCAACGAGAGGGTGCCGTCCTCGACCGTCGGGAAGACTTCCTGCAGCGGCACGGCCGTCTTCCACGCGACCCGGCCGGTTTCGTTGCTCACCGCCACGATGCTGGTGCCGTCCTTGGCCGCCGCGGTCAGGTAGGACGTCTTGGGACCGACCACGATCCGGGTGTACCGCTTGTCGCTGGACGATATCGACGAGCCGAAGTTTGCGACGTCACCCACGGCGACGCCGCCGACCTCCGTCGTCTTGAACGTCAGTGAGGCACGCAGCGGGGGTGCCTTGGCCGCTGTCGTCGCCGAGCCGTGGTCCAGCAGGCGCCACCCGATGGTGGATACGCTCGCGACCTGCAAGACCAGGGCCACGAGGACCGCCAGGCCGCCGAACAGGAATTGTTTCGTGCGGTTGGGCGGTGCGACCTGCGGCGGCTGTTGCGGCGGCAGATTGCCCAGTCCCGCGGCCCACAACTCAGGCGGCGGAATCTGCAGCCCAGCCTGCACCGGCTGCGGCGGCGGACCAGGCGGCTCCGCCTGCGTCTGCCCGCCGCTCCCGCCTTGATCGCCGGCCGGGTGACCAGCGTTCGTGTCCAGCTCTTCGCTCATGTGTGCTTCTCCTGCCGTCCCCAACCGTGGCCGCAGGATGGCAGAGCGATGTGTCGATGACAGGAAGAGTTGGACATCGCTGGACAGCGCCGACACGCGGCCGACACCGCCGCAACAAATCCCATTTGTCCTATAATGGGAAGGTCTGGCGGCCGTGGAACAGCACCCGATCGGCGCCGGACGCTGTCCAAATCCGAGGAGAAGCATGCAACGTCTGACCCGCGCCTTGATCGCCGCCTGCCTGGCCGGCGGCCTCACCGTCGCCCTCGCGCCGCAACCTGCCAGCGCCGCGACGAAGGCGCCGTCCGCCCCCGACGTGCAGGCGCACCAGAAGCGGCAACTCGCCAAAGTGCGCGCGGCCACCGCGCGGTTCCGCCTGCCCCAGGCCGCGATCGACAACGGATACGTCGCCAGCCCGACCTGCACGGCGCTGCCCGGCGTGGGCGCCATGGGCTACCACTACACCAGCTCGGCCAACATCAACGATCACGTTCTGAACATTCGGCGGCCGGAAACCCTGGTCTACGTGCCCACCCGGCACGGTCTGCGGCTGGGCGCGGTCGAGTACTTCCAGCCGGACGCCGATCAGAACGTCGCCACGACCACCGACCGGCCGTCGCTGTTCGGCCGGCCGTTCGACGGGCCCATGCTCGGCCACGCGCCCGGCATGCCGATCCACTACGACCTGCACGTCTGGCTGTACAAGAAGAACCCCGCCGGCCTGTTCGCCAACTGGAACCCGGCGGTCACCTGCCCGGCCGCTATCCAGCACTGATACCGACGCCGGCCGCCGGAGGCAGACCGCCGCCCGGCGGCCGGCGAGCGACCCGAAGCAGCGTCGGCTACCCGGCGTACGGTGTAGTGAGGCTTCCCGGCCCAGACCCGTTACCGTGATCGACGATCGGAAGGCCGGCCCATGGCCGCCAGCTTCGGCTGTCACAGCGCGCCCCCACTCCCCCCGACAGCGCGCCGATGCTGAGCGTTGCCCCGCTGGCGTCGCGGCAAAGCCGCACGCTGACCCCCGATGCCAGGCGGGTGATCGTCAAGCTGTTCGTGCCCGGCGAGGATGCCGCGGTCGTGCGGACCCGCGCGCACGCCCTGATCGACCGGATCGCCGACCTGCCCACCGCCGAAGCCGAGGGCCTGCTCGCGCGGGCCCTCGACGGGTTCGCCGGGCGGCACCGCGATCTCGAAGGCACCTTTCTGCACCATTTCGACCTCGTCCGGCACCGGGCCGACCGGGCCGACGACCTCTCGCCCGCCCGGCGGTTGCTGGTCGGCGCCTACTTCACCCACGAGTACGCCGTGGAAGCCGCCGCGCTGTGCAACCCGTCCGTGGTCGCGCACCCCGACCAGTCCGGCCTGGGCACCGGGCAGTTGCGGGTGGCGGTCAGTCTCCGCCAGATCGGCGAGGGGCACCTGTCGTCCATCGGCTTCGCCACCGCGGTCTTCGGCCCCGGCGACCGGCTGGCGGTGACCGAACGCTCCGGTCCCCTGGTCACCGGCCAGCGTGCCGTCGCGAGTCACCGGCGTGACCTGCTGGCGGCCGGGCTGACCGACGACGGCTGGGACAACGAGGTGTCCGCCACCGTGCTCGGCTCGCTGCCCGAGCATTTCGACGACGCGACCTTCGAATCGGTGCTCGCCGAGCTCCCGGCTGACCTGCACAGCCGGGAGAACGCCCAGCGCACCCTCGAGCAGCTGCGCCGCACCAACGCCGCCGGTTACGCGACCGCTTTCCCGGCGGACACCGTGCTGCACCAGCGGGTGCTCTGGCCGGCCACCCCGACGGAGAGCAACGGGATGGAGGACGCCCGCTTCGTGCGCTACGTCGACGACGGCGGCGCGGCGGTCTATCAAGCCACCTACACGGCGTACGACGGGCGGCACATCGCCGCGCGTACGCTGCTCAGCCCCGATCTTCGGCATTTCCAGGTCGCACCCATGCGCGGGCCGGGCGTACGCAACAAGGGCATCGCCTTGTTCCCACGGCCCGTCGACGGCCGGCGTCTCGCCCTGTGCCGCACCGACGGCGAAACCACGGGACTGACCGTCCTGGACGAGAACGCCCGCTGGCGACCGGCGGTGCCGCTGCACGGGCCCCGGCACGGCTGGGAGCTGATCCAGACCGGCAACTGCGGCTCACCGATCGAGACCGACGCCGGCTGGCTCGTGCTCACCCACGGCGTCGGCCCGATGCGCCGGTACGTGATCAGCGCCCTGCTGCTCGACCTGCGGCACCCGGAGCGGGTCATCGCCGAATTGCCCGGCCCCCTGCTCGAGCCCGACCCGACCGAACGCGAGGGCTACGTGCCCAACGTCCTCTACTCGTGCGGCGCGCTGATCCACGCCGGGCTGCTCTGGTTGCCGTACGGTGCCAGCGACGCCCGCGTCGGCTTCGCCACCGTCGACGTCGACACACTCATCGCCGCCATGCGCCCACCGGCGTAACCCGGTCACGCCGGAGGGACCCCCATGCACCCACGATTCGCCGAGCTCGCCTGGGCGTCGACCCGGATCGGCGAGGTCAGCCTGCGCCGGCGCCTCGACCCCACAACCCAGACCGAGGTGTACGAGGTAAAGCTCGACGACGAGTATCTGATGTCGAGCCTGTTCACGGTCGCCGAGGAGGAGCTCGCGCGGCTCGGGCTCGCGGCCCTGCCCGGCGGCACACCGTGCGACGTGGTGGTCGGCGGTCTCGGGCTCGGCTACACGGCCCGTACGGTGCTCTCGGACGACCGGCTCCGGTCGCTGATCGTGGTGGAGGCGCTGGCCCCGGTGATCGACTGGCACCGGCGTGAGCTGCTTCCGGAGGCGCGCACGTTGACCACCGACCCGCGGGCCACCCTGCTGCAGGGCGACTTCTTCGCATTGGTGCGCGACGGCGCGGGATTCGACCCGGCCGACCCTGGCCGCCGCTTCCACGCCATCCTGGTCGACATCGACCACTCCCCCGCCAACGTCCTGGACGCCACCCACGCCGACCTGTACACGCCCGCCGGGCTGCGCCGGCTCGGCGAGCGCCTGCACCCGGGCGGCGTGTTCGCGCTGTGGTCCGACGACGCGCCCGACGATGCCTTCCTGGATGACTTGCGAAGGTGTTTCGCCGCGGCGACCGCGCACGTGGTGACCTTCGCCAACCCGCTGACCTCGGGCCGCTCCGCCAACACGGTCTACGTCGCGACTACCGAAGCCGGCTCCGCGGCGCCGCGCTCATTCTGAACCCAACCGCGGCTTAAGCTACCGGGCGGCAAACCGCTTTGCCAGCTCACGGTGCTTGTCCGCGGCCTGGCTTGCTTGCGCATCGCTGAAGGTCGAGCCCGGCAGCCAACCTAGCCGCTCGACGTCCTCGGCGTACCGCAGGTGCCGGCGGTGGGCGTGCTCCCGGCAGGCTAGGCAGGTGACGCTTGTCGGCTCCGGGGAGGTCATCGCGTAGGGCACTTCGAGCCCGCATCCGGTGGTGACGACCGACGGCAGGTCGGCGGCGAGCCCGAACAGCGAGGCCAACGTGTTGCGCACGGCGGCATCGGCGTGTATGACGTCCACTTCGACGTGGATATGCGGATCGCCCTCGCTCATCTGCCCTCCTCACCCGAACGGCCAGATCCGCCGGCCCAACCGAGTCTGCCACCTCGGCGTCGGGAACAGGGCGGACAGGGCGGACAACGTGCGGCATGCTGGCTGTGGACCACCGACCTCGGGGAGGGCCATTATGGATACACGTGTCGAAGTGACAGTGCTCGGCAGCGGCATCGGCGGCAGCACCGTCGCGGCCATCCTCGCCCGTCAGGGTGTTGCGGTGGCCCTTGTGGACGCCGCGCGGCATCCCCGGTTCGCGCTGGGCGAGTCGACCATCGGCGAGACCTCGTTTCTGCTGCGGCTGCTCGCCGCCCGCTACGACGTGCCCGAGTTGGCCCGGGTCTCGACCAGCGGCGGCATCGGCGCCCACGCCAGCCACCGGTGCGGAATAAAGACCAACTTCGGGTTCGTGTACCACCGCGCCGGTGTGGACCACGATCCCTACGAGGTCACGCAGTGCAGCGTCTCCGAGGGGCCGTTCGGGCCCGAGTCGCACCTGATGCGCGCCGACATCGACCAATACCTGTTCCAGGCGGCCGTCAACTATGGCGCGCTGGCCCGGGAGGGCACCCGGGTCGCCACGGTCGACATTTCCACCGACGAGGCGACCATCGTGCTCGACAACGGCGAGACGCTGCGCAGCGATTACCTCATCGACGCCACCGGGCGCACGTCGGTGCTGGCGAACGCCTTCGGCCTGCGGGAGGATCCGTGCCGGTTCCGCACCGACTCGCGCACCATTTTCACCCACATGCGCGGCGTCCGGCCGTACGACGATGTGGAGACTTCGAGTGGGCAGCCCAACCTCTGGCATCAGGGCACCCTGCACCACCTCTTCGACGGCGGGTGGATGTGGGTCATCCCGTTCGACAACCACGAGGCGAGCGAATCCGACCTCGTCAGCGTGGGGCTCAACCTGGACAACACCCGTTTCCCGAAACGCGCCGGCGTCTCCGCCGAGCAGGAGTGGGCCGAGTTCCTCGCCGCCTACCCGGCGATCGGCCGGCAATTCGCCGACGCCACGGTTGCCTTTCCGTGGATCTCGACGGGCCGCACGCAGTTTTCCTCCACGCGCACGGTTGGCGACCGCTGGGTGTTGATGAGCCACGCGGCCGGCGCGATCGACGCCCTCTTCAGCCGCGGCATGGCCAACACCATGGCGATCATCGAGGCCTTCGTCCCGCGCTTCCTCGCCGCCCGGGCGGAGGGCGATTACTCGGCCGCCCGGTTCGCCTACATCGACACCTTCAATCAGAGCATCCTCGACAACAATGACAAGCTGATCGCGGGCTCGTACATCGCTTTTCGCGACTTCGACCTGTGGCGGGCCTGGTCGAAGATGTGGTATCTGGCGTGGAATCTCGGTGTCATCCGCATCGCCGGCACCTACTACCGGTTCCTCGAGACGGCCGACGCCACCGTCCTCGATCGACTGCATCAGGGCCCGGTGCCGGGGTCATTCTGCCCGGAGTTGCCGAGCGCCCAGGCGCAATTCACCACCTGCTTCGAGGTCATGCTGCGGGTCCAGCGCGGCGAGCTGACCCCGGCTGACGCCGTACCGGAACTGGCTTCGATTCTCGGCGACGGTGCCGCGTCGCCGGCGCCGCTCAATCTGCACGACGTCCTCCGCCGGTGGCACGACGGCTCGATGGAAACCCAGCAGCTCCTGTACGAGTGGGGCCGCACCGCGGCTCCGGCGCCGTTGCAGCCCTACTTCGGCTATGACCGGGCGACCATCGCCAAGGCCGCCGCCGAGGTCCTCGCCGCCTGACGGACGGGGCTTCACCTCGACGTCGCCGCGGCTTGTCCCCAAGGTCAACGAGCAGGGATAGGTTTCGATGGCTCTATCCACATCTCGGGGAGGACCTTGATGCGAATCGGTCGCGCACTGGCGTTAGTGACCATGCTCAGCTGCGGCACAGTGGTGGCCGCCGGGGGGCCCGCGGTGGCGCAGCCGGCCGGCCGGTTCACGGTCAGCGCCCACCGGCCCGACCTCCGGGTGCCGTTCCTGGCCGGCCGGGGCGGTGAGGCCCTGGTCGACCTGCGGGCGGCGGCGCCCGGCACCGACTGGGCCACCCCCGGCGCCGAGTCGGCCGTCGTGTCACTCTCGGTCGACGGCCGGTACGCCACCGACCTTGTCGTCTCCGGCGCCGAGCCGCTCGAGCGTCAGCTCGCCCTCGGCGGGCTCGGGGCCGGCCGGCACGTGCTACGCCTACACTTCGCCAGCGACCGCTCGCCGGCCGCGACGGCCAGCGTGACAATCGACCGGCTGCACGTGTCGACCTTCGGCAAGCGCGACCCCCAGTATCAGGTGCTGCGCTTCGCGCCGATCGTCTACGGGCGCAACCTCGCCGAGCTCGGCAGCCCGTACCAGAATGCCACCACCGACGTCCCGCTGATCGCGTGGCATGAGAGCGCCCCGGCGGCCACGGCCGGCCACACCGTGCTGACCTATTCGCTGATCTGGAGCAACGAGGACGGCGGGACGAACACACCGGCCCTGATGGCCCGGTGGGGCCGCACCACGGACATCGAGTGGATCTACTCCGTGGAGCTCGACGAGCACGGCGACCGGGTGCCCGGCACCGACACGTACCAGGCGGCGAACCACCAGACCCTGCACTTCGCCGGCCGGTACGAGGACGCGCACGCGGTGCTCTCCACCTGCACGTCGAACAACAACATGTGCGACGCGACCGACGACCCGATGCGTTTCTTCCTCTCCACGCTGCCGACCCGCCCGGCCGACCAGCCGCGGGAGTACCTGATGGACACCAACGCGTGGACCTACCAGATCATGGCGAAGGAGATGATCCGGGAGGGCAAGATCGAGGCGGCCGGCCCGGTGACCGCCACCACGCCGGAGGTCAGCGACCAGCGCAACTACCTGTTCGCCGCGGTCAAGAAGGCGACGGTGGGCGTCAACTCGGGTGCCTCGTGGGTCGGCGTCGCGCTCGGCGTGCGGCTGACCGGCGGCCAGACCGTCTACCTGTCCAACCACGTCGACCCGACCTGGTCACTGCAGCGCGACGATCCGGCCGCGACGACCGTCGAGCTGCCGGCCGGCACCACGGTCGACGACATCGCGCAGGTCAGCGTCCACCGTATCGTGGTGGGCACCGACACCGGCGCGAGCGTGCACGTCACCCACGTGGGCCGCGGGTTCCTGCTCGCTCCGGATTATCTGCCCGGGACCGGCCTGCTGGACTGGACCGGCGACGTCGAGCTGACCGGCACGACGCCGTCCGCCGTGATCTGGAGTCGCTGACCCCGCGCCGCGCCGTTTACCTCGCCGCACCGTTCAACAGCGGCAGACACCTCGCCGCGCCGTTCAGCAGCGACAGACACCTCGCCGCGCTGTTCAGCAGCGACAGGCGCCTCGCCGCGCCGTTCGACAACGGAGGTGCCGAGCGCCGTTCAGCAGCGGAAGGTGCCGACCAGCGCGGTCAGTTCGGTCGACATCCGGGCCAGGTCGGCGGTCGCCTGCTGGGTTTGGCTGACGCCCTCGCTGGTGAGGCGGGCGGCGTCGGCCACCCCGGTGATGCTCTCGGCGATCTCGTTGGTGCCGGCCGCGGCCTCGGTGACGCTCCGGTTCATCTCGCCGGTGGTCGCGGTCTGTTCCTCGACCGCGGAGGCGATGGTGGTCTGGAAGTCGCTGATCCGGGCGATAACCCGGGAGATCTCCTCGATCGCGGTTACGGCGCCGGTCGTATCGGACTGGATCGCCTGTACCCGGCTCGAAATGTCCTCGGTCGCCCGGGCCGTCTCCTGCGCGAGATCCTTGACCTCGGAGGCCACCACCGCGAAGCCCTTGCCCAACTCTCCGGCGCGGGCGGCCTCGATGGTCGCGTTCAGCGCCAGCAGGTTGGTCTGCTCCGCGATGGCGGTGATGACCT
>Ga0307512_10004404_pt1 | contig 15479 bp, 13 predicted proteins | sample 14_EM_MG_FD_200267 | JGI IMG/M metagenome (GOLD analysis project Ga0307512, IMG submission 200267) | Populus trichocarpa ectomycorrhiza microbial communities from riparian zone in the Pacific Northwest, United States - 14_EM | ecosystem: Host-associated > Plants > Roots > Unclassified | place... | reverse complement strand
GAGTAGAACATGATCAAAGTACTGAACAGTGTGGAAACACCTTAGTTTCAAGTGATAAAACCCTGAATTTCAGGTGTTTTGCCTACTGAGATTCAGTAGCTGTTGTGTTCATAGTGCAGAGTGGACATGCGACAGAGTCCAGAATGACTAAGAGCCAAGGAATCAGTTCATTTTTGCCAGCTCCCAGTCGTCTGGTGCCCATGATGTTAAGGTCCAAGACCTTGATGGTGCAATGTGCACAAGTTTGTACTGGGTGAGTAGTGCGTGTATGAAGGGATGTCCTTTGAAAGGACTTGGTCTGAATAAAGGTGCTCACTGAGGTTATCGGTGTGAAGGGAGATGACAAGTAGAGTCTCCTAGCAATGCTAGAGATGACTTTAGAGATAGAGGGGAAAGAGAGAGCACACAAGGGAGGAGCTGAGAACGTTGGATTGCAAACCAAGTCCAGCTTAGGGCTTGACTGCAGGGAATATGGCTAGCTTATATACAGGAGAGAACAATGGTGAAGTGAGAACAATGGGACATGCCTAAGTAGGCAGACAATAAGCTAGACAGACAATAGGGACAAGGGACAATAGGGAATGAACAATGAGGACCCTAAGTAAGAGTCAGATGCGAATGAGTCATATGAGAATGAGCATCATAAAACAATGGACGCTTTCTGAAACGGGACAGACAATGGGGACCTGGAAACGGTCCAGACGAAAGATCAAGGCGTAAGGTATGCACATGCCAAGTGGCAAGTCATTTGAAGGTGAATTGATGGATGCATGCTTGAACACGTAAACAGGGCAGTTTCTGCCCTAAAGAGGAAAGCGAGATCAGCACTCAAATAGGAAGGTGGGATGGCACGTCAATATGCTGCCATATCAGGAAGGTGGTGGGGTGGGCTGCTCTGGGGATCCTGCAGAGCTCTGCACAAGCGACGCTTGAGACAGAGGCGATGGTGCCTGACTTGGCGGGGAGCTATATGGATGCTCCATTGTGGGTGATATGTCTGGGGTGGTGTAGCCTCCTTCTAAGAGGCACATGCATTGTGAAGGGGATGCAATGCTACTAGGTGATATGCTGCACTTGTGCTCCTGTGGCGGTGAGTATGCCAAGTGCTCCCTCCAAGGTTGGGATGGTCTCTCTGTATGTGAGAGTTCGTGAGTGTTGTGATGACACTCAGGGGGACTGGTACACTGGTATGGTGTGAAGGGTTCAGTGACAATATAACAAGGGGATGATGGTGGTTCTGGATGGCTGATAACTGGGGATGGACCAGGACTGGACATGTCACTGTCCTGTAGTTCCTGTACTGGCTCTGGTGATGGCTCTTGGTATAACTCCATAGAGGAGTACCAGCAAACGTGTTGGCTCCATGGTATGGGAGGCGTAGGAGGTCTGGGAATGGATGATGTCCATGGTGGTTGCAGTGGTACTGGAGGTGATGACTGGGTTATAGTGATGGTTGGTTGGGTGCTGGGTGATGGTGGTGCTGCTGGGGGAGGTGCTAGGAGCAAAAAAGTGGGTGGATTGTAACACATGATCTGAAGAATGAATTCAGTATTTGAATTCTACGAATTCTTTAGTCACATAATGCAATCACTACATCACAGCCAAGAATACCATCCGTGCCCTTCTCAATCCCGACCCCGCACGTCGCCTCACCTCCAAGCAAGCGCTGTCACATACCTGGCTCATGAGCTTCGCGGCTCCGACCGAACACGACCTCTGCGGCCTACTCGAGAACTTTGACCCGCGCGCACGCTGGCGCAACGCGGGCCCTGTCGTGCTTTGCGAAAAGTAATGGTGCGAACAATAACAAAAAGGACCAGGTGGCTCTCAGCTCCAATGATGAAGACGATAACCGAAGCCGAAGCGGGTCGCCGTCGTGGCGCGCCATGCCGGGAACCATTCTCCGAGAGACAGCAGCAACACCCTTTAACCCCATCGCTGGATGATGATCGCGCGCTACGGGGTGGGCTGGGGGGGCTCGTGGCAAAGGGGACTCCAAAGACCACGACGTCGCCGTCATCGACCTGACCAATGTCCTTCAAGGAGAGAAACGAGAAATGGCTACCGTGGTTGTACTACATCATCGTCCTTCCCTGGGTCTGCTGTCCGCAACGATCTCAAACAAACAGCGTCCATCATGCAGAAGGATACAGCGAACCACCCTCACTTGGAAAAGCACGGTGAGTGAAAGGTACAGTCGCTGCCTGAGCTATACGAAGGGGGGATGAAGGGAGGGTGATGTACTAATAAAAGTGAGGTGTGTGTAGCAGCGGACGAGCGCGAGCACAAATGAGTGTGGACCGGAACCGGAAGTGGACTATGCTATGCAGATGCGAGACTCAGTTTGGCACACAAGTGACCAACAACTGTATGTATTCACCTATGCAGATACGAGACTGCATACTTGTAAGTACGGGTAATAAACACGAGAGTAAAGTAAAGCGGCTCACCTCAGTTTGGCACACAAGTGACCAACAACTGAGGGGCTGCGAGAAAGACTACGAAGGTATAAAAGAAGCAGGAAAAACGGGGCACTGAGCGGATGCAAATTTAAGGGTATGTACTAAAATCGTCCATTCGAACTATCTACGGGTAAAGTACGCTAGCGCACTGGCAGCGCGCGCTGTGGTATGGTTGGATCGTCCTGGCCGACCGCCGCTTCCGCGACAGAGGGAACCAAAACAAACTTCTCGTCCAAGTTGGGATAGGGACAGGCCTTGACGTGCGAGAAGGCCAAGCACACTGAGAACAAAGGCGATGAAGAGGGTATGAGGAGAGGCGAGAGATGGTGGAGATATGGTGGGGACAGTCTGGACACGGGAGGGAGACAGACGCGATGAGGGTTGACGAGATCGAAGGGAACCGAGGAAGGGGGGAGTGCTTGCAGGGGTCATCTCGGGCCACAGATAACCCACCAAGACCGCTGGCTGTGCTGAGAGAGCAGAGCAGCTCGGCATGATAAGGTGTAGTCAGGGGCTCTGGATCAGGGAAATATTGCCAAGTAGAGGAGCTACATGGGGTCAGAGGCAGACTGCACAAGAATATGAGGCAAAAGGAAAGGGCTGAAAGCATATTGTCCATCAAAAAGTATCGAAAACCCAAGAAATGGGGGGTGGAAGCAATGAAGGGGGATGATATTGAATGACTCGTATGTCTATGGGGCTACCTGCAAGACGGCGCGCATCGACGAACGAGAAAAACGGCTGATCAAACAGGGCTGGATCTTTCAAGGACACGATAACAACCTCGGAGAGTACAGGCAGCAACTCTGTGATCACCGCCCCATTATTAGGACGCAGGGCGTCGGAAAGCTCCACCGCAAAGGACACGTCGATCGTAAGCGTCTTTACACCCACGAAGGGCCGAAGGAATGTACGCCAAAACGTAGGTTGGGGCCTGAAGCCTGACCTATAGGCACTGTCTAAGTTCACCTGGAGTGTAAGGCTCTCCACGACGGAAAGAGCAGGCGCAACGGCACTACAGATCAGCAACAAGGAGGTCCCTAAGTGGACCTCATCGCCACCGGCGTAAGAATGACGGATGGAGAATTCTGCATATGGGGGGGCAACTGAGGGCTGATCGGAATGGTAGGAGATGGTGGTGTGGTGTTTGGAGAACAACATCACAGCCGTCTGAAATTTGAGGTTCCGGAGGGTACCGAGAAATGCCGATAGACGAACGGCGTTGGGGATTCCCTCAGAGACACACGTGAATCGGAGGTCTTGGAGAAACGGGGTATCGATTTGGGTCAATAAGTTCTCCAGGTATGTGGTGCAACCCCCGAACACGAGCCTCGTGAGCCTTCGGAGCACAGCACAGGTGATCTGGGTGGATGGCAATTCCATCACCGCGTGAGGGAGAGGGGGGGGTTTGAGGAAGCTGATCGCTATATTCTCGAGGTGAGGAATATTCGCGATGCTCTCTACTAAATGCTCGAGAGGAATGGCACACAAAGTCTCAAGGCGGAGAGATGATAGGTTCATGGCATTTGTCAGTGACAAAAATCGCGTTGAAATGGCGATATCTCGAAGGTGGAGGGCGCGGAGGCGAGGGGCTACAAAGTCAAAAGGAACGCCTCGTCTCGTGTGAACTCCGGCGAGAGAAAGTGTCTCCAGCACAGGAAAGGCATTATCAAGTGCCTTGTGCAGCCCCAAATCCTCTGGGCCCCAATTACTGATCGAGATGTCGTACACACGGTCGCGATTCTGGAGTGCAAGAAACGAATTCTCTCTGAATAGAGTGGGTACCGGGTAGAGAAATTTGAAACGGATGATGAGGGGTATGTGTGTTAGATGTGAGGGCATTGTTGTTATAAGATTTGCAGAGTTGCACAGGAAACGTAGTTTCAAGCGAGTTGCCGATTAAAGCATAATGTGTCTCCATCTTCGGCAAACTTGCAGTAGTTTGTACCATCGACGTCGGTAGTTCCAACGATATTCATCATCCAGTCGACACCAGTCAAATATCTCCACGAGCAATTCATCAGGGAGACTGCCAATCATGGTACACGACAAGGTTTGTCCTGTTTTCCAAAATGTAGAGGAACATGGCAGGCAAAGAGAAGCAAGAACGCACCATCAGCCCCGAGAATTACGCGTCCATCCGACGAGGACATGAGGACACGAGGCAAGGTGTGGGAGGGCACGTGATCATTGACATGTATGCGGGCTGCCGGAAACGGAAAAGATGAATGTAACGCGTGATGATGTTGGTGCAAGCAAAGCAAATGACCAGAGGAAATTGTGGAATAGAATAGCACACCCAGACAGCACAACGTTCATCACCAAGGTCTACACTCTAACGTCTCCTCCGTGTCCGGCACCACTTCACTTGAAACCCTCCCAGGCTCCCAGACCACTGGTCGCCCACGCTCACCTTGCGTGCCATCTCACTGCAGTCCTTCCTCTGTAGCCCCGACCCAAACGACTTGTATGATGCCTAGGTGGAAAGGAGATAACCTTGCGCAAATGCTCCGAGGATACAGCGCGCAATTGGACTTGGACTTACGCTAGGGGGCCAGTCCAAAGAAGACAGGGACTAGCCTGAGCGTGCGCTGGAACAAGGTCGCGATTGCATGTCATTACAGTACATGCGTATAATAGTTTGCAGTTATCTACTCTGGACATACCTCAGTTGTGACTCGGAATGCACTGCATGTCGATACTCCTCGGCTTTGGAAATGTGTAGAGTCCGAGATCGGACAATATTGTCATCGGTGTCTTGTCCTTGGCATGGGATTGCAGCTTTATTTATTCATTTGTTCGGTCTTGCGTTTCAACGGGTAAGTGTTGCCACAGGAGGGCAGCGAGGGCCTGCATCCTGTAACAGTCAACAAGGTCGTCCATCTTAGTGTAAGATGTTATTAGTATGTTCGTTCAAAACAACCGCAGTGGGACACATGGGCTCGTAGGGTTAGGAAAATGGGTTGGCGTCGGGCGAAAATTAGACTTATGGAAACAGCCAATTTAGACTTGGATCGCGTGGTTATAAAAATATGAACAATATTACTGGGAAATACTGTCCATACTTTTTTTATTAAGGGGATCGCAGTTGCGAACTGGTATCGCTGGCGGTCAATGTATGAGTGTCTGGAATCCGGAATCGGAATCACAACTCGGGTCTTTCCTGAATCACGTGGTTTGCGGGCACGAGAAGGCACTCAGAAGGCACGGGATTGAATTCCACAGGTTGAGTTTCTTTCTTCCAACCACTACAGTCCGAGTCCAGGAGACTTATACTTTCTTACTAGCGACCGGTTCGCTTTCCATTTAGCTTGTTTGATTCATTCTTTCCGCTTTCGCACTGCTTTCATTGTCTTGGGTTCTTCCTCTGCTTGATCTGGGCCTGCTCCGACGCTACTGGTTACTAGTCTGATTATGGTCGCGTTCTCCCCAAGATTCGCTTTCTTGGCCACGCTCTGTACCCTTGCCGCCCTTTCCTCAGCGCCCATATCCGATGCGGCAGTCTTGCGGTTACGTACTTCGGACCTTGCTTCGACAGAGATGACTTCCACCCACACCGACTCAGAAGCTGCTACTTGGATGCCCCGTCGGTCCTCTCATGTGGTGGACGATGCTCCGGTTCTCCCTCTTCCTCAAGGTCTTGGAGGGTCTCAGAAGAAATCTGCGGATACGAGTGACAGACCCAGTGGTCCTTCATCTGGCGGTGACACACACGGTGAAAAGGACGTATTTGAAGGCCATGACGCTGAAGACTCCACATACGACGATAATGGCTCAGTCTCAAAGAAGAGCGGAAAAGCCAAGGCCAGAGTGCGTATCTCACGGAGCCGTGTTCATTGCTTACGATCGTTCTCATTCATTTGAGTAGGAACGCAGTTGGAACTCGTTCCGTCCTATAACGCGACTGAGTGAATCGTGGTTCGGTGGTGAGTATGGCATGTGGTATATATCTTCATTAAATTGACGGTCGGACGCACAGGCAATCGTGTTCATTATGCCCGCGCACCACACCACCATCACCACCATCACCATCATGACAGGTCTCATCGCGGCGCGAAGGCTAGGCGCAGTGAGTTCGCACGCGATCGTGACCTCTCTTCCTCTGCCACCTCTGCGGGCGGTGGCCATGTTCACGCCGGGCGTTCACCTCATCACCATCATCACCATAGCGGATACAAGAAAGTGGTTGTTTCTGGAGACCATGATCACGTCCGTTTTGATCGCTCACCCCACCATCACCATTACCACAATGGGCACGGGAAAGTAGTTGTTTCTGGAGACCATGACCATGTCCGTGTCGATCGTCGTTCTCACTACCACCACCACCACCATCATCATCATCACCTGAGTGAACACGAGACAGTGGTCGTTTCTGGTGACCATGATCACGTTCGTGTCGACCGCTCTCTTGGCCGGCAGCGCGCCAATGAAGACAGGAAGACCGTCAATTCTGGTGAAACTGACCACGTTCATCACCAGCGATCAGTGCTTATCGCAGGAGAACAAGGTCGATCGTACGTAGTTCAACGTGTCACAAAGCGCTCCTCTTCGCAGGAGTTGTTCACAGTGCCACCGTTGGGAAAGCGAGCTGGTGGTTTGGGTTGTGCCCCTGGATACATCCAGATTATGGTGTGTGTCTTTATAGTTAGGCGATAACTTAGACTAATCGTTCGGAATCTTCTATAGAGCCCCGGTGAATCTGGCGGAAAGTTCCTTGCCTCCCTTATCCTCGCATCTACCAATTCTACGTCGTCGGAGAACTCGACCACCCCTTCCCCTGCGTTTGTCTTGAACGCGTCGGAAGACGACGTGACCCCAATGTGTCTTCAGGCGTCCTCCTACACCACCTCCGATCCCACGCTTAACTCTGACGAGATCGGTGTGACACTTCTCGTAGAAATGTTCGATGCGGCCTCGGCCAGTATTGTCCCGTACTGCGCCACCTTTGATCCTGACCCACCCCGACCTGCACCGCTTACGGCGGAGGAGTGCACTGACGATCCTGTCAGCGAACGTCAGAGTCAGTTATTCGCATTCAATCGGGCTACGGGAGTTGTGAGGCCTATGTGGTTCAAAACGCAAGGTGATAGGACCGATTTAGAGAACAATGGATGCGCCGGAGGTGATGACCGTGAAGGCACCAAGAATTCATTACAACAAAGCGTGGCAGACTCGGAGGTGACCGGCGATTCTGGAGCTTCCACCCCGAATGCTGATCAGGCTGATCAATCCCTGGCAAGTAATCTTGCAGTCCTCGCGGCAGGCTCTTCCGAGATGGCACCCTCAGACTCATTCTCGGGTAACACCTCTGACGCTCAGAATGTGAATTTGGTATTCGTGGCCATGGACCCGGTTGTAACGGGGACTCCAGATGACGCAGGTGCAGCCATTAGTTCCGTCCCGGCAACGGTAACTGGAGCTGAGGGTAGTACTAATGCCTTCACCGCAACTGTCACGTCTACTCCAATGATGACTACAGCTTCTTCAACGGCGCGGGTCTCGGTTTCTAGTCAAGGCTCGGTCTCAGCATCAAGTATTTCCTCTGCTGTCCCGAGCGCCTCGTCCTCGGCGGTAGCCTCTTCTGGCTCACCTACGCCTATGCCTTCCTCGACGGAACTGGTCTCAGGAGCGCATTCTGCCTCTTCAATGGTGCTAGGTGTCCAAGTAGTTCCCGAGCCAGCAGGTAACACTGCTTCTGTGACCAGCGCGAGTGCAACGCCCACTATGACCCCGGTGAATACTCAGCCATATGAGTGGATGTTTAAGTTGGATTGACGTGGCAGAGGCGAACATACCTGGACAACTCTTCCTCGATGTGAGGATTGCTTCTCATGTTCGGTCTCGCTGCATGTCATGTGTGCAGCGTTGATATTTGTATTATGACGAGTTCTGATAATAGCATGTACTGGAACTGTGTTCTACTGTAGTATTGTCCTGGATGATCGATAAAATGCCCGAAAACACCAAATTCCCGCAGCTTGCTGCGCATTAATTGTAGCGGGTCGACACGCGTTTGGACCCCAGAGACCGCGGGTCGCGTATTCAATGTTTACTTTACTTGTCTTAATCTGATGCCTATTGCAGAAATATATGGTTTATCGCGAATAAGAATATTGCAAAAAAAAAAAAAAAAGGTCGTCATTGATGGAAGAAAGGGGTCGAGTTCGGGGAGTGTTCGGGGTCTTTGTTGAAAGCGCGGCGGACCGTTAAGCCACCCCGCTGCGCGATGTGATATATAGATCTACGCATGGTAGCTGAGTTCCTCAGCTGGGTTTGATTGCAACGCAACCCATTCGCTTACGATCCACCGACTCGACACTTATCTCTTCCATCTTCTCCTGTACTCCAACACCTTTGTATCCCTTTTCATCTTTCTTTCTGTGTATCAATCGACCTTTGTAGAACAACAAAATACAGTATACCATGCAGTCGAAAGCGCAACCCCCTCAAGCTGGTGTCCCCGCTGCACGCCAGTACGGCACATCTGGAAGGCCTGTAAAGGTCCTCGCCAACGCCTTTGCCATCAAATCCCTCCCTACCCAAACAATATATCATTACGACGGTGAGTTTGGCCCCTTTCGGATTGCGTAAGCACTCACTGACCGACGAGTGGTGTCCGTGTCCGTCTGGACTCAGTTGGTGCGTAGAGTTCTAATATGTAACCTTTCTCCGCGCTGCACACTTAGTCCCTCCCCTGCGTAGTCATCACTCCCGTCGCCGAACGCCCCGGACGTGAGGCCGACTTGAATATTCGTCGTGGACACGAGATCGTACATCGTCTACAGAACATCACCGCACCCTCAGTCTTTAATCCACGCGCTTTCTTCGATGGGAAGAGAAACTTGTTTTCTGTGGGGGCCTTGAAGATGCAGGGTGACGCGGCGGAGGTGAGTGGACTCTGCATACATTTCCCATCTAGATGTTCACCTGGCGAGGCGCGCGTTCGTGGATGCTCACGCATGCTCGCTTGTTGATTCTTCACAGTTCTTGGTCAGCATGACAGACCAACCACGCCCTGGGAGCACTCGTGGTCAATTTCGCGTCAGGCTGACGAAAGTGAACGACATGTAAGCACGACTTCCATTTTGTTATTTTTTTTACGTGTTCGCCGTTGCGCCGTCACCCGTTGGACTGACATACGATGAACCGATGCAGAAACATCAGCCAGCGCGCCAATGAGATCTTTGCGGGCGGATCCGAAGTCAGTCAAATTGCCGTCACCTTCCTGCAGATCGTCATACGCCAGGCTCCGATGCTGTGAGCAAAGGATCGCAATTTGCCGCTCATGCCACCGACCGCTAATCGTGTGTATGCTGCGTAGGAAGACGGATACGTTCAACAGCCGCTCTGTGTTCACCCCGCAAAGCAGAAAGGCACTAAGCGGCGGTTTTAATATTTGGAACGGCTTCTTTCAGTGAGGGAAATTTGTATCCTCTGCTCGATGCGGTCACTTACAAAGCTTGTCTCGTGTTCAGGAGTGTTCGGCCCACCATACACGGTCTTGTCATTAACGTTGATGTTTCGCATGCGATCGTGTACGTTTGTGCCTTACGCGTGCCCTCCCCGTGCCCATCTCATTCCTTATCCTTATCCTGATCAGTTATGAAGAAATGCCAGTCCTTGAGTGGATGTGCACGTTCCTCTCCAAGTTTGCGTCTCGTCATCAGAGAGTACAGATCCAAGATTTGGAGCGCTTGGCTGAAGGCGACATCAAATTGGTAAAAGCCGTTCTCAAAGGTGTTCGTGTAACTGTCTCGGTTCCCGCTGGTCGCCGCCCTGCGCGTCCAATCAAGGACCTGGTTCCTAATGTTGGGAACTATCATTTCATGAAGGAGGACGAAGAAACGACAATCAAGGTAAGCTCCGTAATTTTGTTGTCGTCATTTCTGACCGCCTCTCTCTCAGGATTATTATGATGAAAAGTACAGCTTCAGGCTCCGGTATCCACGATTATTTGGCATCTGTGTCAACGTCCAACAGAAAACAATCGTCCCTGCGGAAATTTGCACCATAGTAGGCGGACAGATGTTCAAGAAAGTGCTCATGCCAGAGATGATGTCGGAGGTTCTACAACACGTCACCAGAAATCCGCGCGAGCGGATCGAAGCGATTGAGCGGGGCGTCAACGGCGACGTCAGCATTCTCTTCCTTGATAATGGGTGTAGTTCTGACGTTGTCGCAGTTCCTCGACTACAAGAACTCGCCGTTTTTCTCCCAGATTGGCATGCAAGTTGACCTTCGTCCGTTGGAAACTCCTGCTCGTTTGCTTCCGCCTCCCGATATCCAGTATCAAGGGACCGTCGTCGACCTGTCGGCGCAAGCAGAGAGGGTGAATCGGGTTCGTACTTATGCTTATCGAAGAACAGTCTAACGTTGGATAGCAAACGGGGACGCATGGTTCATGGAACGTCGTGAGACGGCAATTCTTCCGTCCTGCTCCCCGCAGCCTGTGGGCCGTGGTTTCGTTTGCTCCGCAAAATTTCCCTCTGTCGGCCGTCGAACAGTCCGTCAACAGACTGAAGCAGTGTTGCGAAAGACTGGGTGAGCATCTAGACCATTTTTTGATCGCCAGTAACTGACGTGCGCTATTAGGAATGAGTAAGTCCACTATTCTTCGTTTTAGCTGTTCTTGTGCTTAATTGCTTCAAGCCGCTGAGGTCGCCGGTGGCCAAGCTGCATCTGCTGCTGGTGGCGTGGAGAGAGTACGTGTTACGTGTTCCTTAGTCGAGGCACGCGCAGACTTATAGAATATTGCTCAGGCCTTGGAAGATGCGTTAGCGCAGCTAGATGTGAAAATCAACCAGTTTGGTCTCAAACAGCGGCCTCCCTGTCTCGTACTCGTTGTCCTCCCTGATAGTGCTGCCGCTCAGCGGAAGGCTGTCAAAGCTTGGGGTGACGTTACCAGGCAAGTCGCGACACAGTGTGTGGTAAGTGTCAGCCTCTTGGGTAGACCCTATGCCCAACCGACACGCTTTAGAAAACCATGAAGTTTAGAAACGCGAATGATCAATATTACAATAACGTTGCGCTGAAGTACGACGTATCCTTCAGTGTTTGACGTGGATGACTAATGTCTTCGCATAGGATCAATGTGAAACTAGGGGGCATCAATTCCCATCCCGTCAGCCAGATTTATGCTGGGCTCAACAAGGAGCCTACGATGATAGTGGGTAGGTGTCCAGGGTACGACCTGAGAGGCATCATCCGGATTATTTTTTTCAGGCGCGGACGTCACCCACCCTGGCCCTGGCATCCGAGATAAGCCATCTATCGCAGCCCTTGTCTCATCCTTCGATGTCACCTTTAGTCGCTATGCAGCATTCACGAGAGTACAGACCCCGCGCATGGAGGTGATTGAAGAGCTTGAAGACATGTTCTTCGTATGCCCAGCGACCTTTCCCAAGGTTGAGCTCATTTAGCCCTGCATAGACCGCGCTTCGCTATTTCCATCACGTAAATCGTGTGACCCCCAGGAGGGTCATTTTCTACCGTGATGGGGTATCCGAAGGAGAATTTCAAACCGTCGAGGAATTGGAAATCAAGGCCCTTTCAGGTAGGATATTGACTGATTGTCGAGAACATAAAATGACTTGTATGCCTCCTTAAGATGCTTGGAACAGATTTGCAGAAATGCCTGAATCTGGCATCCCCAAAGGTGTCTCTGTGCCTCTAATCTTCATTGTTGTGGGGAAGAGGTGGAGTTTATTGCCCTTTCCTGGCTCCTAACACTACTCACAATGCAATCAGGCACCACATAAGATTCTTCCAAGGTCCTGGGCCAAAGTAAGATTAACATCAATCTCTTGCTATCTTGGCTCTACCTAACTCTGTTCTTCAGCATCAAAGACAAGACAGGAAATGTCTATGGTGGCCTATGTGTAGACAAGGATGTGACAAGCCCCCACAAGTCAGACTTCTATCTCCAAAGTCATCCAGGTCTCAAAGGGAGTGAGTATCTAAAGCCCTTTGACACAAATGGTCTGTTTACTTGTTGTCCAACAGCGAGCCGGCCGAGCCACTACATCGTGCTGTATAACAAACTTGGATTCAGCATTGACATGTGGGTCATCCATAATCGTGTTGACTTGCGTCATTTTTCTCACTTGCCGCAAAGAGTCCAACAAATCAGCTACTTCCTATGTTACGCGTATGCCAGGTGCACGAGATCCGTATCCATTCCTGCACCGGTCTATTGTAAGTTTCATTAAGAAATATTTAAGAACACCACTGAATTCAAATCCGTTCCCCTAGACGCAGATGTGAGAGTCGCCCGTGTCTATCTAGCAATGTCTCGGCGCTAACTATGAATTGTCAGATCGTCTGCTCTCGCGCCGGTTTTTACCTCGACGAGAACCTGGGATACTCCGACTTTGGCAGCGGCGGGTCTGGCTTTGACCTTTCCGTCTGGAGGAAAGGATTCAACGCCCCGGGCCCTCAAAACATGTACTTTATCTGACGGTGGAGATGAGCGAAATCGCGTGCTGGCACATTTTTCGAGAACGATGGCGTGACGTAATCGGCTTCTTGGACTTTGTTCTGTATCAGAAGTTGTTGTAGCGTAAATTATTGTGGAGTTTGTCGGTGTGGAAGGTGTATGCTGAAGCCGCCGAGGACAGTTAAGTTAATAAAGCACGCACTACAGGATAGGGTTATGGACTTCTTTTCCAGCAACTCGAAATGTTGTTAGGTTTGGGCGCCACCAGCTACTGCGGTTGGGAAGGTTAGTTTGATCTTAACTTCAATCTTCTGGGTTCAGGGTCTGAAGGTCTCAGTGTACCATCCGGGTCGTGTCCGCGTGTTCGCACAAACCAAGGCTCGGTGTTATTGGAGAGCGTCGTGTATTTCAGTACCGGTACAGGAATGTAGAGGGAGGGACGCTTCTTTTGGACGTTCCATACGGTTAGGGAAGGGAGATCATGGTTCTATTAGGGTACCGTCACACGATGATTTTTCAGCCGGTATCATACAATTGCCGTGGTATGCGGATCTGTATAGTACGAAACCTTGCAGATCCTCACGTGGAGAAATCAAATTTCTAGAAACTAGCTGGAGGCCATGATGGCGGCTCGAAAATACGGTATGGGGGTTTCCCGTTTCTTGTCGATGAAACATCGATAGAGCTTGATGAGGTCCAAAATGGGAATAATTGTGCGGAAAGTGCTGCCGGAAGGAACGGACCGGGGTAGCAAGAAAATTCGCTGAGTTGCTCTGAGTTATGAGTTAATGACTAGCGAGAGGGTCCCCCCACTTATTTGCGCGAGCCCAGTCGCGAGACCGATACCACACCCCAAGATATGACCAGCCATATTCTCCCTCCCGTGTCAGAAATATATGCGTCTGGGGACATCTCCAGAAACGGTCCCTTGGCACGGGCTTTCGCCACGCTCTTTGAACCGTCATCGGCTCTCTTCGAATTCCTCGTGCCCTCCGTCACGGCTATCATCGCGAACCCGGGAAGTCACGCCCCACGACGTACCTACAATACCCTCATAGACGTCGCGATAAGTGAGCTCAACGAGTGGCCGTACGGGCAACAAGCGGATTTCGTCGGGGGACATCCACGGATCGGAGAGATCAAGGGACTGTCGGCGCTAAGCGCGAGCGAACAGGCTGCTCACGCGACACCCCCCGAGGTCCTGGCACGCCTGTCAGAGCTCAACGAGGAGTACGAGCGCAGATACCCGGGCCTGCGATACATCACATTTGTCAACGGCCGAAGCCGAAAGATGATCATGGAGGAGATGGAGGAGAAATTGGGGATAGACGACGATTGGCAGATGGGGGACAATAAGGACGTGTATCGTCAGGGCAGCGACGAGTGGGTTTCGGAGGTCAGGAGGGCGTTGGGGGATATTGGTCACATAGCCAAAAGTAGATTGGCGGCTTTGAAGGTAGATGGGGAGCAGGAGGCTGTCGACTAGATGGGGGTTCGTCTACCCAGGCTAAGCATTGTACCGTCACCATATACACACAAACACCTTTGGGCGTAGAGTGGTCATGGGTGTAGAATCAGGGCGGTGTTACGGAATGCCGAATTCCAATATAACCAGACACAACTTGCGCCACACTTGGCCCAGCCACTCCGCCTCTGACAGCGCCGGCGGCCGGTATGCTCTGCTCTCTCTTGCTTGATACCACACCCAAAAGGAGAACTCGTCGATAAATGGCCCCCAAAAAAATAATGCAGAGAAAGGCTCGACACATCCGAAGCGGTATAAATGACACTGGCGAGCTGTCTAGGCCCCGAGGCTGTCCGAGTCGAGTGGAAAAAAATGGGCCCACCAATGAGCTCGTTGCCGACGCCTCGGACGAGGGGGGACGCTGCATTTTTCTTTCGATTTCGGAGGCCCTGAGTGCCTGGATGGATACTCCCGCCCCACGCAACCTTCATTATTCGGGATAAGATCACGCCGGGTCTGGGACCGTCTTATCGGCCTCTTTTTTTTCTCCACTTAATAATGCCTGGGATTCAATGGGCCTGGTGGTTCTTTGATCTTTCCCCCGAAAATCGGCGCCGGGGTCGGACCACCTTCTTTCCAGTGGTCTTCTTCATTTTATTCCTTGCCCGAGCCTCGTGTCCCATCGTCACTTGGCTAGCAACGATCAGCGACCACAGGATAGTACCGCATCGTATCCTATCGTCATGTCCAACGTCCAATCTGGCACCCCCGAGAAGATCGACGAAAAAGCCTCGTCCGAGGAGCATGCCACCCAGCACCAGCTCCCCAACGATCAATTCGTTGCCCGCCCCCCGATCGATTATTCTTCCGTCGGGGCCTTCTTTCACAGCACGTGGCGCCGCTTCCTGAGCATATGGACGAGGCGCTTCGTCCTGTCTCTCCTGGCTGGCCAAGTCGTCTCGCTGTGCATCACTTGCACCAATGTCACCACCGAGGAATTGACAATGGGCAACTGGCAATTGCCCACCACCCAGACCTTCTTCCTGTAACCCCAGCATTTTTTCTCTCTCTGGCGTTCGAATTCGTTCTGACGGTTTTGATGGGTCAGATACCTCTC
>Ga0307512_10004403_pt1 | contig 15479 bp, 19 predicted proteins | sample 14_EM_MG_FD_200267 | JGI IMG/M metagenome (GOLD analysis project Ga0307512, IMG submission 200267) | Populus trichocarpa ectomycorrhiza microbial communities from riparian zone in the Pacific Northwest, United States - 14_EM | ecosystem: Host-associated > Plants > Roots > Unclassified | place... | reverse complement strand
CACCGGCCATCAAATTTCTCAATCCTCGTACCGGACTACTAGAAGACAGCAATAGGGTGGCCAGAGAGCCGTCGGGGGCGATGAACTGCGTAATGACTTCCTTTATAGGCCCGGATGGCCTGTGCCTCTTAAGTTCTTGTAGCGGGGGTAACATTCCTGCTACTCCTCAGGCACTCCTCAGGCCGGACAGGTACGACGACTCGTCGACAAGTGCTACTAGGCCGTCGCCCGCGGCGTTCTCTGCACTGAGGTCTCTACGGTTTTCGTCGGCCGACTATGGATTGCGTTTAAAGACGTCTCCTTCCTGATTCATTTTCTTGATGGATTTTCCCTACGTCTACGGCAACTCCACTTAAGTAAACGGCATTCAATCTCTGCCAGTGGTACCACAGACCCACATTTGTCCGAGTCCCCACGGGCACAAACCTCGTCACTCTTCGCCTTGGACGTATTCCAAGTTCTGGGTACATTTCACCCGGGGAGGTGGCTACTGGCATTTATCTGCCTGCGTTGGCTAGGTTCCGTCAGAGGAGTCGCCCCTGGTGTCCTTCATTTCCGAGGTGATTGCTGGCACTTGTCAGTTACGCCACTATTACTTGGAGGCCCTCATCCCCCGAATTGGTACGCATAGTAGCTGTGGCTTCCAACTTTCTTTCGCGATTCTCCTGAGTTGGCTTTTTGGGGCGCGCTCATCTGTGATATCACTAAAATTACGGCATGGGGAATTCTCAGGCTCAAGTGACAGAGGGGCGCGAGGACGGGTCTACTAGTGCCACAGTGCCAGCAGCATCACCCTGTGGCTCCACAGAAAAATTCAGCTTGTTTCAGATCCCCCCACATACCAGCTAGTACTATCATATGAATCGACCCTATCCAAGCGACGGAGTAAAGCAAAGCCCCTCATATTTTCGACTGGAACTACTGGTGCGTAGGCGAGCGCTTGCCAGCGGCTTGTGAGTCACGGGCATTCTTGCATCAGCAAGATGACACAGTCCTGTTCTGACGCTGTTGTTTCATCTCTCGCTAGCGTCCCCCACTTCGAAAGCACAGAACGTGGTACTGTATGTCTAGCAGTGGCACCGGCAAGTCCCTTTTACCTACAGGGTAGTGCCACACTGCATCGTCGTGCTGACTTTCTGACAGTTTCTGTAACAGTTGTGCCCCTACATGGAAAAGAATATGAGTGTGTTCGACGATCTGTAATCTCGATGAGACTGATCGACCCCTCCGCGTCAATTACCCGCGAAATTCCGCGGCGGCAGTTTAGGGTGTCACCTTGGATAAAGGATCATCCCTTCCCCCTGCCACTAACACCCCCACCGCCACGCATGCCCCTTTTACAGCTCTTGCATCCACAACTGTCGTCACCGACCCCTTGAACTTTCGAAGAAGGGCCCAACCAGAGCTTGGACACGTCTGTGAGCCATTTGTGGGGGCCTATTGTTTTTCTGGAGACCCCGGTATCAAGGCTATGTACTTTCAAAGGATTCATGCAATCTGCATGCTGCGTCTCACAACATTTTTCTCTCCTTTGGTATTTATTTTTATTCTCGCGTGACCCTCAGGTTGCCTGTCTCTGGAGGCAAGCGCTTAGCCTACAGCTGGACGTCTATGCATTGTATGGACGAACGTAGTGCTCACCAGGTGTAGCGACTCTGTATCATTACCTACTGCATTCTACCGCTGGTGCCTTCAGACTAGAGACGGCGCCAGGCGCATTTATATGCGGCCGACGTGGAACTCGTCGTATTATTCCTCACCGCTCAAGTAAAGGACCCCAAGCAAGTATCTTCCCTCGTTAGCAATGGCTTATCATAATGTGAATTCTCTCTCTGTACCAGCTTATTCCGATCTAACAGCACATTCTCCAGACACCCAACCTCCTTATCGATGGATACATTTCCCAATCCCTCAGTCCCAACAGGGACGCAGAGAACTATTTTTGCTATCTGCTGAAGACAGGCCAATCAGGCTTGAGACAGTCATGGCTGACCTTACCCGATCAACATGGTCCGAGTCAGGGTGCCAGTGTGCTGTTCGCCGCCATGGCTGTTCCAGACGCCTCCGCCCCCACATTACCTATGCAAGCCACAAGTGGTTATCTGCTTTGGCTGCTTGACTATAGCGTCATGAGCATCGGCACAGTTGTACCCCAGTCGCTGTGGTCTCCGAGGAACGTGACCGACTTCAGGCAATACGTAACTGAGGCGCCACTGCAGCTACCCATTTTCTTCACCCAGGAGAACGGGTTTTTGGGACTCTCTCTGGATGATGCATTTCACGGTCGTTGTCAAACACTCCGTGACGCACGAATGCAAGCTCACCTCGGAGGGAAATATACCACCTATATCCGCATCTTGGTATGTAGTCGTTGGCCTCGTATTGTTGCGTGGGATTCGTTTTGACGATTTGGGTGCATGTTAGTGGCCAGGTTACAAGGATTTTAAGAGACAAGTACAGCTCCGAGACGAAACACCCTCTAAAAACCCAATCACCATTGCAAAGTTCGCACATCATATCGGGCGCTCTGTGGATGCCTTCCTTCGAGTGCGTCTGCCATGTTGAATTCACACATGCTACCCAACTGAATTACGCCCCAACTATGACAGGACCTGACGCCCAATGAGACCCGTAAGCCTGAAGATGATCGCTGGATTATTGGGCAGAATGGGGTCGATCGATCCAACATTCATGTCATTGGCGCCATACACGTTTCGGCTGGTAGCTGGATGCCAATCCTTCAACTCAACACTTATGTATTTTAGTTCCCTTGGTGCGACTCTGCATGATTGAGATTAGCTGTTTGTCACTTCTTCGATATCCTAGTAACTTAGAAACATAGACCTGATATATTGATAAGATGTTCCTTAGATTAATAAAGACATAGACGGATCTAATTATACAAGTGCTGTTTCATGGACTGAGGAGAGACCAGGGAAACCAAGGCTGTTTCGCTGTGACAGTGACACAAATATGTGTTTGGGCCGTTGCCCTGACGAATTGCTCTGTTTGAAATATTGTCCTGCGTCTTTGCGTTAAAGTTGTTCGACCACGTGCCAATGGGACAGTACGGCAATAAGAAAAATCTGAGGTTCACCACCTATTTTACGGAGAAACGAGGAGCTCCAGGAACCTGCATAGAAAGGATAACGGGAATAGGATTGGTGGATGACGGATACTAGGAGGGGAAGATGGTTTGCTGATAACTCAACCTGAACTGGACTCGATGGCCGCAAGGGACGAACATGTAATGATTACTGTTTCGGGGGTGTGAAACGCTTTTGATCTGGTGTTGGCAAAAACGGGAAAGGAACACCTCATGGTATCTTGTCGTCGTGTTGTGGTGTAACTAGGCTTGGGCACGGCAACCAACGATCGGCCGAAGGACTACCGAGAAGTACTCGGTAAATGATCCTAGGGATTTGTCGTTGCATGGTCCCTTGACTCCCTTCAGGTACACTTGATACTGGCGCAGGGGTACTGATATTAAGACGGGCGCTAGCCCCGGAAAACGGACCCTGGAAGGAATATTCGATCAGAGCGCGCATTTTTACAATCAACTGTCCTTACATGTACCACCTGGGCAAATTCACGAGACCACTTCTTACGGCTTCTAGTATCGAGAGATTAATGAGCGCCATGATCTCTCTCAGGCTATGGGGGAGAGGGGAATTCTCGTCGTTCCATTCGTTTTCCACCAAATTCTGGAACTGAGTTGAGGAACACAGTGACCGGATGATAAGTTCCGGGGGTGACTGGAACCTGAAAGGCCTGAAATCGCATGGATCAGAAACTCCTGGCTGCGCCAAGTGGTGGTGTGGTGTGGCTGACAGTCGATATACTTCAACCCCTTGGCCGAACATACGTTTCAGCTCTATTAAAACCGGACCGGTGTGGGGCATGAATATATCAAATCAGTTAGTACGGTACCTGGCCCCAACAGCATGTCGCGGTGGTGTGGGACGGGCCATGGGATTGACCAAGGCGATGATAGGTTCGATCGATCGAGCGTTACGGCAGCATTGCGCCAACCACAATCAACCAACCCCCTCATGGCTTCCCACCCACAGCCATACCTCGTACCTCATGACACTCCGGGCGGCCTGAAGCCCGGGGGCCAAAGATGACCCTCTGCTATTGCGGTCTCTTCATCTTCTGAATGATAACTACCACCGACAACGACGGCTTGGATGCAATGTATCCCTCACCAGTCTCTCGCATCGTTGTTTGCCAACTCTGCAAAAACGCGGCCCGCTGCAAGTCTTCTTGGCGCCTAGGAGGGCGCGTCATCTAGTAGTAAAATTTTGTTGTCGCCCAGGTTGGTCACATTTTTTGCCATCCTCTGATCTTGAGTGAAAATTTCTCGTTGGCCAAGGACCACAGTCAGCTGCGCGCGACCCTTTGAGCGCCAACCGAAGCCGAACTATCGTCTACAGGGACCACATGAGACATGTCGATACAGTTTTCCCTTCCGGTATGTCTATAAAAACATCGGATACACTCCCCCGAGGGGCAAGCTTCAAACATTTTCCACTTGCCCATGGCGTTCCCCAACACTGTCTGCTTACGACAATCGCCACTTCCGGATTTCGGGGGGCTCTCCCATATGTTATTCTTTGGGTACTTAGGCCAAACATTCGGAGCCCTCGCCGCAAAACGACATATCTGCCACAATGTTTTGTGTTATGTCGAAGACAAGGAAGACGTAGTCGTTAGCCAAGAGTTACTGCAGCCCGATTACTCCTACCCCGGGCTTCCTTACACCTTCTCCGTCCCGCATGACCTCTACCCGTACCTGCGGTGCAATGCAGTCGCAGCGGACCATTCCCGCCGAATCGTCCTGGATTGCGAAATCGCGGAGAATACGCCGCGCGTTGTACCGCAAAGTTTGTTTGCACCGTATGCTGGACTTCCTCGCTCTCAAGCGGAGCTTCAGAGCGCCTCTCTTCTCCCCCCCATTTTCTTTTTCCGACTAGATCATTCGGTTGGACTGCCCCTCGAAACAGCCAAGTTTGCCGAGTCTCAAAATCCATTGCTCCTCTACGATAACTGGTGCCCGATGGAGGGTAAAGCTTCGATTAAATTGAGGATTGCCGTAAGATGTCTGCTGACCATCCAAAATCGTCATTTTTCTCACCTTGCCTCGTTTGTTGCAGTGGAATGGCTATAGGCCATGGCAGACCCAGATCCAGCTCCGAAACCGCAGAAAGGAACCAATCACGCTCCCGCGGTTGGTACAACTCGTTGCAAGCGGTGTGGATCGATTTTTACGGGTACGCTCGCCGCATTCCTCCGATGTTTGGCGATCGTCTGAACTCCCGATTAGCAGGATCACGGGCCTATCACGGATCCCACTTTTCCAGAGTGGAAAATTGGCGAAAGCCCCTACATTTCTCCTGAGCGTATCGTACTAGTTGGTGTAGTGGCGGCCTCGTCGGGCAGCATCATGCCGATCATGCGGCTCACAGATTGCTAGCAGCGTTTTGTTTCCATCTCTTATCGTGCTTTTTTCTTATAGCTCACAGCTGCGCTGCTTGTTAGCTTTTGTATTTTTTTATTCTCTGTGCCTCTTATTCCACTGCGTGGTGAGGCTTTCACGCCGCATATTTTCTTATTTTTGTACTAGATGATCTAGATCTCCCTCGACGACGCAGCCATGTCTTCATTACCTTACGACGTCCTTCGCTGCTTTCGTCGCCGGTGGCGACCAAAATGTAATGGATTTAATATCCCTGAACTTGCGAAGACTACCATTTGACATTGCAAGCAAGCAACGAACATGAGGGAGCCATTGCTATCCGTTATCGCGTTATCGCTTGAGTGACAGCCAATGGCTATGCGCAAAGATTAAGCGGGCGGATCTTCACGGTAGGCCCTGCCGGGCCGGGCGCCTTCTGTTAATGTCGCATGCATCGTGAAGATGAAACGGATGAATAAACGACCTCCGTTGATAGATTGAAACAATCGTGGCTGTGCACTTGTAACGTACGCAAGTACATGGTTTATAAAACGTCATAGTGGAGGGAAAAAAGGTGACTCGGATGTCGGTTAGACTTGGATCTCGTCGAAGATTCGCATAACCGTACCTGGGTTAGGTACGTTTCGGAAACATGAGCGGAATTTGCACCACCACCAGCGGTGTAGTCTATGAACACTATTTTTATCATCTGCTACTCGCACAGTTCTGCATTTAGGTTGCTCCTTTATCCAACTCTAGGTTGCCGAGCGCTGGAAAGCAGGTACAGTATGTACTCTGTCGAAAAATGGCCGAAACCTCTGAGGCAAACTCTCCCTGAAGTGAGAAACATTTCACCTGGTGGCGCCGTCGCCATGGAGTCATTGCAGACCCTGGTTAACTTTGTGATCGCGATGCTATTGAGTTTTGCGCCCCCCTCCAAACTAGAAGACACGACATGAGCACTTGTTTCATGTTTAACCGAATACAGGGCGGTATGCACGACCCGTGTTCACCCCTACTGCCACCGAGGAGACGTTCTACAGCAGGGGAAAGGTTTGCAGTCGCCGTACCCTGAACTGGAAACATGTGATTTACATTGTGACTCCACATACAATGTCCAACATCGCGATGAAACACCTGCACATTGTAAAGCAAGGCGCTACTGCCTAAATGCTAAGCACTCAGTCCCTGTCTCCAGGAGCATTTGTCGTTCTGTCTTGGCTGCGATTGGAATGCGGCGAGCTGCCCGGCTTGATACCAGACCGACTCCAAACGACTCGCCCACGTCCATCAGTCATGAATGGAGGCTCCTGCTGTCGTGTATCAGATCCTTCTTGGCAGAGAGGATCTCGTGTTGGTAGCTGGGTACTTGCGGTTGTACCCACCTCAAGCACGGAAGATGCTTCGAACAGTGGAGCCCGAGGAGACGGAAGGGAGTGAGCGTTCACCGAGTCCACCTGCGATGGGACGGGAGAAGTTGGCATAGAGGTACCAGTGTCACGACAACTGGCTCTCTGAGAGAAGCGTACCGTGGAAGGAGTACTCGGGAGTGAATGAGGACGAGGCATCCTGTCAGATATTGTTGTAGGTTCGTCGATGGGCTGCGGAGGTCTACTGTCTTGGAATGTATCCGATGCCGTTGAAGTATTGGTGGTGTCAGGGTGATTAGGTTCAGTTCCGCAATCGGAAGCGGCCATCAGAGGAGGCATGGAGGAGCTCGTAGAGAAGGGGCTAGAGGGGATAGAAGGAAGAGGTGTATCAGATGGTTGGGTGTTAGGCAGAGCTAGAGGGTGAGTTGATTCGGGCACCGGGATGGGGTTGGGAGGTAATGTGACAACGGGCGTAGTGGAGATAGAGGGGAAGACCGTGGGAGCGTCCTCTTGTCCAGATGTGAGCGTGTCGACATTGGGACTCAAGGTAGTGTTCTAGCAGATCGTGAAAACTTGTCAGCGTTCATAACGATGGATCAGTAATTAAGGGTTTAGAAAACATACCATTGCGAAGTATACATCATTGTCGGAACCAGTATCATCTTGCTCCAGCCCCAATTGATCACCAACACCAAATACTAGTTGTCCAAGCGGTTCCTCCTCCGAAGGGTCAGGAGAGCCAGCCCAGAAATTATGATAGTACTCGACTGAACGAATCAATGCGTCACGAAGGGATCCACGCAGGCGACGGTCTCGTTGCTGTTGATATGGATGGTTAATAGGGGTAACATGTGGGAGCTTGATCAGCACTTGCTGGCATGTAATAATCGACACCTCTGGTGAAGACGTAGGGGGTACCATCTTCGTTCAGATGTTGATACATGCAGTCACAGCCAAAAGGGCAATAGCGGCGATTTGGATTCGACTCGATAAAGTATCTATCACAAGTCATAAATGCCAATCAGACCATCTTGGGAAAGACTCACTTGCAGGGAATCCGCTGAAGGCTTTCTTTGTACTGTTCAATAACGACTGCTTTCCCGGGGTGACCACTGGGGTAGAAGTGGCTAGACGGGATGACGAATTTGGATGGCGTACGGCAGTATGGACACTTCTTGTGCACATGAGAAAGAGAAATATCATCATTTGTGCTGTCCTGCCCGCGCCAGTTCCGAATGCACTGGAAGAAATATGAATCAGTGTAAAAGGAACAAAGAATACACGCATTCGGTGGCATACGTCGATGCAGAATACGTGACTACAATCGACTAGAGCATGGGCTAATCAGCTTTGGTACGAAAATGATGAATTAATCTCCAACCAAGCAAGCCAAATGTGACCGGTTCTTCCATACAGATCGAACAGATCGAGGGCTCGGCGGGATCTGCGGAAGGTTTCGAGGGGGAAACATGTCTGAACCAACAGTTTTCTCCCCTCTTACAATACCCTAAGTCAGTATAATTAGTGACCTGTGAGAGACAACGCGCGCAAACACGCACCAGCTGCGAAGTACCGACAGGACTTGCTCTTGTCGTAAGGGGTCAGTTTCTCATGTTCGCCATGTTTGAATTTGCACTTGTCGCCGGCAAAACAACCCCTGGAAGTGTTATAATACCTACAGATCCCCCTAGATTTTGAAGTAACTGGACGTTGCATGGTTGTTCAAGTCATAGTCATCGAAGTTGGGGAGAGGGAACTTGGCCGCAGCAGACGTGACAATGGACCAACTCGCTTAACTCCGCTCCGGCTGGCACTTCCCTTTCACTCCTCATGATCACACATGTCCCTCGAGTCCACCACGACTATAAAGGCCAAACTCGCCACCGGACTCGGTCCAAAGGCAACCAGATATTATTCCACTTTACAGTCCTTCCTGGCTGCGACCATCTCTAGGACTGAATTTGATGAACAGATTCGAGAATGTTTGGACACATCTCAGCTCGGTACGTTGCTCCATCTTTCCTTCAATATATTCTCGCGACACGTCCTGACCATTGTGCGTAGTGCAACTTCACAATGCTCTTATCATATCTATTTGTGACCCCTCCACGCACCTAGTAACCGCACTCACACCACCACCCGATGTTCCCAAAGGACCACCCCGCAAACGACGGCGACTATTACCGTACCAGGGACCAGATCCTAACGAACCCATCACATTGAGGTCCTCTAGACTCAAACGATGGGCAGTCGGTATCGGGAGTCGAGAACGAGATCGTATTCGGAACCTCAAGCCCGTCGCGTTGTCCTCAAAGCGAAAGGCCCGGCCAGAGGTGGACGAGATTGCCAATGAACGTGGGGTGCAATTGTTCCCGGAACGAGGAGGTGCGTGAGTCCCGACGCTCCCGAGAAGTTGGTCTCATTGTCCCCGCAGAGCTACCAGGCAGCCGACCCGCAATTCAATTGACGTCCTCCACGCGGGGCTTCACTTTGCAACATATAACCGACAGACTGAATCTCATTTGTGCTCAACATAACCTCGGATTACCATCTAAGAGCGTGGCATCTCTCATGTCCCTTGCTTACGAGGTGAGCGCGAATTGAGCGCTTACCGTTTATTTTTTTATTTATTCCTCCTTTACAGGCCAAACTCAAGTCTCTTATCATGCAAGCTCTCGCGATGACGATGTCATCTCACTCAGCCACGTCCATCCATCCATCTGCGCCTCATTCATCGGGCCATCGACTTCCTGCATCTGCATTCGATACCCTCTTCACCATATCACCTTCCTCCCTTCCCAACCGTTCAGCGGCTGCGACTCGCTTGGTACTCGGAGAAAACGAGTCTCGTGAGGACCAGATCCTTTCAAACGAGGACCGCGAGCCAAGTGACCCACGGTGGCAAATGCTGGCCCTGCTTCGAGAGCGGAGCTCTGTGAACGAGGTCGCCAGCGCCCGGAAATAGAACCATACACTACGTTTTGATATCACATCGTAATATACCATTCGCTGACAGCAAATCCCCTTTCCCATGTATTGCACTTGAACCAGGATGGACATTGTGTATTGTGTTTTAGCAATGGCATCCTCATTTTGAACCATGTCTGACTGAGAGTGTCCCTTACAGCGTATATGACTCTTGGGAGAACTGGACTGGGTTTTAAGTCGAAAGCGGACGTTAAAGGGGGTGATCTACTGTAGGACATAACTGTTCGATTGTCGCATGAGTTTTCCTACGCCCGAACTTGAACATACATATCTTCCCGTTGTAATCTACACAATCCTACCATGGCTACAACCCCACAGCCACACGTCCTCCGCTGGGGTATCATTTCTACGGGCAACACATCGTCTACCTTTGTAAAGGTAAGGCCGACAAATTCTTTCGCTGGCTGACAGTGGCTCACGGTTCCCATTGCCACAGGAGATTCTTCTTGATCCCAAAAAGACGTAGGGCTTCTCTTGAACTAGACCCGTGCCCCACAAAAACTACGGATTTCCCTACAGACGAGGCGTCCACGATGTTGTTCACAAAGTCACGGCTGTGGGCTCTCGCAGCATCGAAAGTGCGAGCGCGTTTGTGGACAAGTTTATCGACGCCGTTAATGTACTGGTCAAGACTTATGGCAGTTATGCCGAGGTTTACAGGGATCCTGTATGCCGTATTATCGGATTTATGCCGCTCTGTGAGCTCAGCCTATGATCACCTTTTAGGACGTAGACGCAATCTACATCGGTCTGTTGTAACTCAGAGTGCTTGCCTGTGTTCTATCGTGATGACCTCGTCAACCACGCATAACATATAGGCACGCCCCATACTCTTCACTACCCGAACGCCGCGGACGCGATCAAGGCCGGAAAACACGTCCTCGTGGAGAAGCCGGCGACGACCAACGCGGAAGAATTCCGCTCCCTGGTCGCTTTGGCCAAGACGCACGGCGTCTTTCTGATGGAGGCCATGTGGACCCGTTTCCTGCCGATCGCTGTCGCCATCAAGGGGATCATAGACAAAGGGGACCTCGGGGCCCCCGTCATGGTCCACGCGGATCTGTCGTCCGACTTTGACATCGAGAGTGGGTCATCGATCGCCACACATTCCCACTCAAAACTACGCTTATAGACATCCCGACAACACACCGGATTCTCGACCCAAACCTTGGCGGCGGCGCCATTTTGGACTTGTGAGTCGAATCATCCAGCGCTGGAAATGGTTGTTGACCTGGCGGCTCAGGGGCCCCTACCCACTTGTCTGGGTAAGATCGTGTTGTAGGTGTATCGCTCTCTATCCATCTCAGCCGATCGATGCAGGCCATCATTGCCCTCTATGAACACCCGACTAACGACCGCCTCAAACAACCTACGGTCTCCGCCTCCATGGTGAAGACGCCGCTCACCGGAGTGGATCGCAGCACCTGCTTCACTCTCACCTTTCCCGCACTCGCAGCCCAGGCCCAACTGTCTTGCAACATAAACTTACCCCCAAGTAGCACGGGCGCGACGCTCCGCTTCCGGAATGGAAACATCGTGATCTCAGGGCCGTTATACCGTCCAAGGCAATACACCGTGCAGTACTTCGACAAGCCAGGTAGCGGTAACGCAGGACGCGAGGATACCGTCCATTTTGAACATTTCGGAGTTGGATTGCATTACCAAGCGGACGAGGTTGCACGCTGCGTGCGTGACGGGAAACGAGAGAGCTCGGTGTGGGGACATGACAAAACACTACTAGAGATGGAAATATTCGACGAGGTAAGCACTTCTCACTTTGTCACGACGGTGGGCTTCCCCGCGGTGATGCGCTAGGTTCGGCGCCAAGGCGGATATCGCCTTCCTGGTGATGTTGAGCGGGTTTCATGATAGCACTTTGCGCGTCAGGGTTGGAGTCAGGTGTTGGGGCTTTAGGAACCTTATCTCACTCCGTCATTATGGAGTCAAACGGTGATTCATGTTCGACGACAATGGATGATTAACAGTACAAGTAAGATCAGAACCCAGAGGATTGCACCCACGACCGGAAAGTACCTCAGTTACAAATAGAACTCCGGCTTGCGAGAATTGATACCATACTCCGAGAGCGCAGCACTAAGGTCCTCCATCGTGAGGGTGGTTCGGGTTTTATCCTGCAAGGTAGAAAAGGCCGTATCAGTGATGGAAACGGAAGGTGTGTACTTGGACACGACATTGGGGGAAAGTAACACCGACCCTAGAGGTTCCCGGGCCTTGATTGGCGCGCGCGCGTCCACCTGCAGCGTTCGTTCGAATTCGCGCGTGTTGATACGCATCCGCAGCGATGTCAGAAACGAACTTTTGTGCAGCTAACGCCAGAAGACGCTTTCTGACGACGATTCGTGGCAAGATAAGAACGCGTCGACATGGACGAGAGATGTAGCGGGGGACTCACAGGCGAGCATCCTGGCAATCAAAGCCAACGCGTTGGAGGTAATAATCCGTAACTTCGTCGGGTATCTTTTATATACCATGGCTATCGGGAGCGCGTTCCCTGAGAGGGTTCGAAAGACACGCACCAGTGGCTCATAGTCGTCGAGCATGAGGAGAAAGTCCACCAAGGACCTATCTTTGCGTGTCTCCGCAGAGGGCAGGCGGGTTTGGGGTTGGGTCCTGCCCTCGTCCGAACCTGACGCCTGAGGTGGGAGTTGGGGCTGTTGGCCGGGGGCAAGTGGGTAGGCAACAAACTGCGGGGTTGCTGCCGCAGATTGTGGTTGTTGAGACGAGGTCGGCTGAGGAGTGCTGGATGATGGGGTAGACATAGTAACAGAGCCCGGCACCGGTGGGTCAACAACAATGAGGGACAGTCGTTGCTTCGTTCGGATTCGGATTCGGTCGGTTCAGTGGGCGGTTCAGGGCACGTGACACAGATTATATAAGGACAGTAAAATTCTCCCTCTTGCTCTTGCATGAAATCGTCTCAACCATGTTGATGCTCAGGGGTGAGTACAGCACTTTCTTTTCATCCAACTAATGATGTTTGAGGCATTTGGCTTTAGTGGGGATCTACCCACACTGCAGAAACTTATCTCAGCTACCTTCGAGCAAGACCGCTTTGGCGGTTGAGCCCGCTCTCTCTGAATTGCCTTTTTGCTCTCCGCTATTCGTCTTCAATCGCTGATATGCTACCTACAGGTTTCTAGTAGGGGGAAGTATGTATAAAAGAAATTATGTCGGGTTGTGTGCCAGGTCTCTTGGATATTGGGGGAGAGCATGATTGATACTCACTTGCAATGGAGCGTCGAACAGTCAACTTATTTTGTAGCTTTAGTGTGAGGATACGACATTTACTAGTTGAAATGATCATATCGATTATTTGTCTCTACGACCACGGTGTGCAGTCTGTGTTATAATAATGCCGATGCCAAGCCGATCGAGATTCCTCGCTTATATAATCACAATCCAACTGCACTGGCACTGGCACAGGCCAACATACTACAGTACAGTAACAGTCCAGTAACCTCTGGGAGTCCTCAGGTGCCCACCATCATAGCACTACGCTGACATTAACAAAATGTCTCGAACGGCGTCCAATCCGATACCTTCATTAGGCTACGAATCTACCGCGCACCGTGTCCTGAGTATCCCCGAACTCCTGCAAACAATATTCAGCTTTGGATCGCGAGCCTCAAACGTCTCAAACGCTCTCGTCTGTCGAAGCTGGCTCGAACCTGCTCTGGACCAGATTTGGCATGAAGTGGACGACATTTATTACTTGCTGCAACTTCTAGCCCCTTTTCAAGAAGGCGAGGAATATTATGTGCGTCGTCCCATGTAATCACGTTGATACAACTTCCATAGACGTTCCTTCTGGCAGGCGTTTTGCCATACTCCAACTATAGAAGACTGGGCGCGCTTCATCCCTTATGCTCGACGCGTGCGTTCTCTCAAATTCGGCACCAACCCCATGAAGGAGAAAGCCATTTGCTTCGAGAACAGCGTCTTTGACGATCTAGCGCGCACGCGAACCACCCTGGAGGTTCTCCCGAATCTCCGACGACTTTGTTGGGACACATCCGATTCGCATTGGAAATCGTGCCACGCAATCCCCTTCATGCACGACAAAATAACGGAATTCGCATTTTACCCTGACTACAACGATCCAGTTTTACTGACCACGGATATCGTCGCACGCATGCCCTCTCTCACATCCTTGACGTGCATTTCATTTGGTCGTCATGATCCAAGCAAACACCAACAGCTCCTGAAGCTCTTATCGGAATGGCAGAAGTTACAGGAGGTAACTCTGCCTAAGAACTTTCTTGACGACCGATTTTTGAAGACGTTGTCACTACTGCCCGAACTTAGGGTTATACAATTTGATACCTTGGGGGGATTACCAGGTCTCACCACCCCCACCATAAAAAGCACGCTCGAGGATGGTGCCTTTCCCATGCTGTACGACCTTTGTCTTCATTCTACCCTGGACGATATGCGCCATTACCTTACCGGAGGCGCGCTACTCCCGCGGCTCAAGAACCTCTCTGTGGAAAGCGTGCACCCGGAGCCCGCCCAAACGGTACAACAATTTTTTGTCGAGGTGACCCGGTGCTACCCTGGTTTGGAAACGGTTTCAGTGGACGTAATAGTCAGCATCAGAAGGCAAGATTCCTGCGAACCATTGATGCCGGAAGAATTTTGCCCACTCCTTTCACTCCATCAACTTGTTCGCCTCGAGTTGCGCCATAATCTGCCCCTCCAGATCTCCGACATCGATTTAACGGAGTTGGGTGCGGCGCTCCCATCCATCGAATCTCTTGTCCTGAACCCAGAGCCCCTACTACTCACAAAGCCAAGATTCACGATCCGCTCCTTGTTGTCCGTCGCCCAGAACTTTCCCAATCTACTCCACCTTGGCTTATACTTGGACGCCCAAGAAGACATGACGCCCCCTGCGCCTTCTGTTCCGGGGACGCGGATGTTCCCATATCTTCGGACACTTAATGTGGGTGTCTCTGCCATCGGACCCGACCACATACCAGTCGCGCTGTTCTTGTCGCATCTTCTCTCGGAAAATGAGAGGGTGGTCATCCAGTCAGGAGTTTCATGGAATAAAGAGCTCTTTCGAGGATTCCGATCGAGCGGATATTCTGCCGCGGTTCAAACACGTTGTGATAGATGGAACGAAGTCGTGAAGACCTTGCCGCTGCTTTGGCAGTTGCGTAGAGAGGAGAAAGCGCACAGACAGGACATCGAGAAGGAGGTCGAGGACCTGCGGATGCGAAACGAGGTACTTATGGGGAAGATGCAGGTCAATGGGGATGCCAAGTCGGGGAGAGTGATCGACAACAAGTGCACGATTTGCTGACATGTTGACTGATTGACATATTGTTTACTTATATCTATCTGAGATTTATAGCGATGTATTGATATCGGGTGTTTTATAGCTTATATTGCTTTGGTTCGACATGTCCGAGAACCTGAGATGGCTGAGGGTGCGTTCGGGAACGTTTTCACGATGCGAGATACCAGCCAAAATTTTTCTACGTTGAAATATGATTTTGTGCGAAAAATTGTGTTGTTCGGGAACAGATATAGCCGCGTGAAAACGTTTTTTGGTTCGTGATAACGCCAGCCAAAGTCAAATTCTACTTCGACCCTCGATTTGCTCGAGATAACGTGACTGTGACAGCGCGCGTTACTTG
>Ga0307512_10004402_pt1 | contig 15482 bp, 17 predicted proteins | sample 14_EM_MG_FD_200267 | JGI IMG/M metagenome (GOLD analysis project Ga0307512, IMG submission 200267) | Populus trichocarpa ectomycorrhiza microbial communities from riparian zone in the Pacific Northwest, United States - 14_EM | ecosystem: Host-associated > Plants > Roots > Unclassified | place... | reverse complement strand
ATGCTGCACTCGGCGTATGCTGCACTCGGCGTATGCTGCACTCGGTGTTAACTCATGATGATGGCATGGAGAGATAGAGAGGGATGACTTAACTTTGTGTTCTTGCAATGATGGTAGAGTTGTGGACTAGAAGGAGAGAGATGGGGGATGAAGATGAGAACGATATGGAGGATACGAGCAGACCTGAGAAATCAGGGGTACGACTTGCCTGATTGGGGTTAGAAGACCTCGTGTCGTTGTTATTACCCGCCGGATCGGGACTCATACCTGCCGTATCGGGGATGGTAAATTGACTCGTACACCAAATTCTCTCAAGTCCCAGTTTCTCATGATGATTTCCCCCATCTCCTCTGATCTCTCTCTTTCTTGTGCTCAACTCTACCATCACCTAAGAAGGCGAAGTTAAGTCATCCCTCTCTATCTCTCCATGTCATGATCATGACTTAACACCAAGTACAGCATACATCAAGTACAGCATCATCCCAAGATCGACAGTCTCCCACTCCCAGCCAGTTTCCCACTCCCAGCCAGAGTCTCAGCTGCCGTCGCGCCTCCCTCCAAATCGACCACTTCCAAGTACTCCTCCAATCTCGCTCGATCATAGCCTGCAAGTGCATCACCAAACTCGCTCAATCACGGCCTCCCAGTGCATCTCTGAGTTCACTCAATCTCGGTCTCCAATTGCATCTCCAACTTCGCTCGATCACGGCCTCAAAGTGCATCTCCAAACTCGCTCGATCACGGCCTCCCAGTGCATCTCCAAACTTGCTCTATCACGGCCTCCAAGTGCATCTCTGAGTTCACTCAATCTCGGCCTCCAAGTGCATCTCCAAACTCGCTCGATCATGGCCTCAGAGTGTATCCCTGAGTTCACTCGATCCAGGCCTCCAAGTGCATCTCTGAGTTCACTCAATCTCGGCCTGTAAGTGCATCTCTCAACTCGCTCAATCACGGCCTCCAAGTACATCGTTCATGAGCGATCGCGGGTGTACGGAGGTACAGGGGTAACGGAGGTGGACTGAGCGACGGGGAGTACATATTTGGGAGACCCCGGGGTAGATAGACATCCTCTCATTTTCATCTCATCTGGATCCACGCAATTGCGTGGATTCTCACGGCCGGGTAGTATCATATCTTCTCACTTTCTTCCTAGGCTCCTTGAGCTCGAACCATTCTTTCTCACGAATTCCATTTGCGCTCTCAATGGGCGTCTCCAGATGCTCTTCCGATTATGCTCGACTACCATCTGTGGCCAGATTGACTGTATGTATATATATAGAGATACTTAAATAATTCATGCCATATTATGAGGTAGCGAATCTTGTGACTGTAACAAAGACAAATATGATAGACGAAATGCCTTGTGCTATGGTCACAGTTGGCCACAACGCCATGGTGTTTGTTTACAATAGAATACCGACAGACCGAGAAGAAACGGCGAAACTGCGATCGGAGGGTTATATGCAACACGATGCATTGTATTGGCGCCGGGCGTGGAGTAAGCTGCCACCGGGGTGTCTCTGACGGCTCTGACTGAGCGCATCCACTCTGATGCAGCGATTCCGCCCGGACGGAATTGTTTGTTGCTGATGTGGCATTTCAGGTGGATGTGGCGTCGGTTCTGGTGTCGGCTGTCTGAGTCGTTCAGGTGGAGGTGCACCCGTGCCTTTGCGTCTCCAGCGTGTCTGGGGATTCTGTGCAGTGCCATTTTGGCAAGGAAGGCAGCCATCCGTCTGATTTTCCCAAAGCATAGCCGGGTGCCTTTCCATTGCAGCCTTCACATATTTATACTCCGGACACTCAACTCCCTGCTTCTTCTCTTCTCGCACTTCCGCCGGAGGTTTCTTGATTAGGAATTGCGTTCCCTCTATTGAGGCGCGCGAAAACCCTCCTTTGGCCATTTTGGCCATATTTAAGGCCAGGCGCATGTCAGACAGTTCTAGCTGTACCCGACCTCCTTGCCTTGCCATAGTTGCAGACATGTTGAAAACCTACAAGAAATTAGTTGCTGCATCTACAGATTAGATTCGGCTATTACCTCCACCATATACCCTTCCGTAGCATCCTCTAAAGTGGTTAAAGCCTGTATGGTGCACTCTCGCGGATTCTTATCACTAAATTTGTCCGCGAAATTCCCAGAGCTGACGACCTCATGATGTTTGATTTCGCGCACTGTGCAGACAAATACGTTGGTCGACCATGGAGGTTTCCCATTATGGGTGGCTATAAACTGGTCACGCAGCTCTCTACGTACTCCAGCTGTGTGTTATATCATTAGCTCACTGCCGTGTACCATGATACGACTACACTTACATCCAATTGTACACTGTTTCCTATTCTTGCTGCTTCCGGTTTTACAGACGATTTTCAACTGTGCATCCAGGGTCATGTTTTCGGTAGCTGCTTTTGCAGCGTCGCGGTGAACTAAGTGTTGTCTGCGGTGTAGTTGGGTCTCACCGGGTGGCGTACCGGATGAAACGGCCGTCGTTCTGTTCGATTCTGTTCCACTCTCACCTGGTTGCGTTGCTTGTGGAGCCATGATTTGCGGCCGTGGAAGTGAAGAGATGATGATAATGAAACAAAGTGGGAAGTCCTGAGAAAGAAGATAATGAAAAGAAGTGGGAAGTCCTGAGGAATATATAGTTAGCTTCAAGTCAAAATGGCATGGGTAACAGCCAACTTGCTCGTTCTGCACAAGATGAATCCTGTTGCACATAGCTGCCTGTTGCATGGGTTGCCATCCGTCATGCGATTTGCACCAAGTCAGTCCGATGATGTGTGTGTGTTGACAGGGATAAATGGTGGTGAACGACCGCCAAAATCTCGTCTTTGCGACATATAATCGGTACATTTTTCGACGGAAAGGACATCTGCTGATGGTTGTCTCAAGCAATCCCAGGGATCCTACATGCAACAGACGCTAAACATCGTATCATGATGTACGGTTAGCATTGCTATTCCCAATGTAGTGACGGTCAAAAGGCAGATTTAGCTTTGTTCAAATCGATTAAGTGTACCAACCTCAACATAAAAGACGCAGCTTGCCTCTATGTGGTCCATATTTTGCAACATCCAACATCTCATCCATCAACAAAGTCAACACAAAATACAATGGTCAATGCTCTGAAAAAGAACTGTTCGCCACTACTGGCAGGCAAATACAGCAAATCGACAAAGCACTCTACATGACGACGTCATCAATTGAATAAAGGCAAGAGCGGCTTGGAAGCGGAATGGGTCCGAGCCCTTGGAGTGTTGTGCAGCTTGCGTTCCAAAAAGAAGATTGCGGCGGGGAGCCGAAGAGAAACTCACTTCCTACGCAACAAAGAGAAGGAGACATGAATCGCGGATTATGTGGAAAGAGAGACCGCTGTGGCAAGAAAGCGAGTTGAAGACGCAAAGACAGCAATTAAAAAGGAGCAGGATGATATGAGAAATGCTGAAAAGGCGGGATTGACAACCACCAAGCCTGAAACATCATTTGAGTAGATGTTGAACGCCATCGGCGATAGTCTGAGCGATCTTGCAAGTTCCGACGATGAGGAGGATGGGGAAGACTGGGATGATGAGGAAGAAGATGCTGCGGGGGGCAAGCTTAGCGAAGATGACGAACCTGGCTGGGTGATGGGCACAATCTCTAAAACGGTAGAGCATCGCATGGAGCGTTTTCTGCAGAAGCAGATGAAGCTTGACAAATTGATGCAACCAGGCTGGGGAGACGCGGCCGACTACTTCTGTGAGAGTGATAAGAAGTACGGGATGACCAAATGGAAGATTCCGGCTGTCGTTCAACCTCAAACGGCGGATGATGCAGCGTCATCAGCGCCGATGACACATGGTGAGCCTATGGAGACTCGTGATAGCGTCCCCGGAAAATTGCAAATGCCGCAAGTGACTTCTCAACCAGGGAGTAGTCATATCAGGCTAGGTTCGCAGAAACCGCAGATACTCGAACCCATTCCGTCCCTCCCACCCGCCCTGATGCCTGATTTGTCTCCTCATTCAGAAATCAAAGAATGTTGAATCCGTAAGCTTTCACCCCTGCATATCATGTCCAAAGCTAATTGCCATATAGAAATTGGATTCCGATGAAGACATGGTGATGGCTCCCGCGTCGCCGGAGGAATGAATTGGCAAATTGGCATTTGTGATGATGTATCAATTTTGAAATGTTATACCTGTACCTATTTTGCTATGTGTCAGCTTTTACTTGATTTCATTGACCAAATTGTGAGACATGATAGTTCGTCTATGCATGTGCAAGGGTCGGATAAGCCATGCCAATGCTCTAGACTTCAAATCTCATTGACTGACCACCAATGAACGTGATATCATCCTGCCCGTTACTGGTAAGTCAGACAATTGAAACTAAATTACAGATGAAACTCACTAGCAAAATATAAGTCAGTGATGTCATATGAGTCATAGATGCAGCAGTCATAGTGCAATCCGAAGCTGAATGAATGACGACCGTCACAGTGCATACGATCATGCATTCAACTGCATAACTCTCTGCACAGACCTGGTGCACATGGTCGAGATGTTGAAAATCGCTTATGGCAGGTCATGGAAATAATGGAGAATGAGCTGGATGAGGAAAGGTGAGGAAGTCGGGCTAAATATAGCCATAACTAGTTTACGGATATATATGCAGGTAATTGCCAGCCGAAAGCGCTGAAATGTGATCGGCCAAAGTCATTTATCACTCAGATAACGTGTCTAGTGGTGGATCAGAAATTGAGAGGCTTGGAAGGTTTTGGATTCAAATGTTTATACATAGAAACAATTTATTGGCTGCCAATAACGACTATATGCATTTTTATATACAATTGTTGAGCATCCACTGACTGTTAGTATGTCATTGAGTTGAGCGTCAACGGAGTGTCAACGATTTTTGGTCTCACATTTTTGGCAAACAAATGGCTGCATAGTCACATCCTTCCAAAGTAATTGGATTGGCGGTTTTTATAGGTAAAAACGATAGTGACACACTTGTTGAACCATTCTGGAAATTAGCGTCAATAATGCGTCAACGATTTTTGGTCTTGTGAGTCTGATAACTAAACAAAAGACATGGTCGCTGTGACACATAATCAAAGTATTAGCCACCTTTACGGCCAAAAATGCTAGCGTCCACATCACTACTATCTCTTAAAAATGAGAGTCAACGGTGCGTCAACAATTTTTGTTCTTGCATCTTGGATAATCAAACAGCTGTGTAGTGTTAGCAACGGTTCCAGTTTTGGACCCGGCCGGTTCTATAGGTCTGCGTGGCAATGGCCTTACCCCATCAAAAATCGACGATTTTTTAAGTGCACCATCGCATTATGGCTACAAATATTAATCAGCGGGTTTAGTGTTTGGTACATAAAATATGTAGCTTCGTACGGCGCATCTTTTGGCCGTCTCCGATTTCCGATATCTTCAAATCTCAGCAAGCAGTGGCCCAAAAATCTCGTTTTTGGGCCGAAAATGGCATTAATTTCAAAGCAGCTTGCTGAGTTTTGAAGATATCAAAATTCGGAGACAACCAAAAGATGCGCCGTCCAAAGCTGCATATTTCATATACCAAACACTGAATTATGTGATGAATATTCATGGACTTAATTGAGGGAACCCTTTGGAACAAACCCGGACCAAACTGGCTGGGGCCGGGTTATGTTGGAACCACTATATTAGACACAGTCCGAAAACGGAACCATTGCTAACACTACAGTAGTGCGACTACATTATGCTATAATGGAAGTGTTGGCTGCCGTTATGTGTAAAAATGGCAGCGACGATATTGCTACCACCTCGTAAAAATGAGTGTCAACGGAGCGTCAACGATTTTCGGTCTTGCATCATGGACACCCGCAGCGCTGAGCATCGGTGTTGAATCATGATCAATCCATCGGCCACTTTCGTTGGCAACAATGCTACTGACAATATTGCTACCACCTCAAAATGAGCGTCAACGGAGCGTCTACGATTTTTGGCAATGCATCTTGGAGAATCGAAGCGCTATGCAACCGCGCCAACCCATAATCATAGTCCCGGCCGCCTCTATGGGCAAAAGTGCTACGGACGATATCGCTACCACCTTCTAAAAATGAGCGTCAACGGAGCGTCAACAATTTTTGGTCTTGCATCATGGACACTCAGAGCGCTGTGCATCCGCATTAACCCATGATCAATATATCGGCCGCCTATATGGGCCAAATGCTAGTGATGATATTGCTACCACCTCCTAGAAATGAGCGTCAACGGAGCATCAACAATTTTTGGTCTTGCATCTTGGATAATAGAAGCGCCATGCAACCGTGTCAACCCATAATCATTGTCTAGGCCGCCTCTATGGGCAAAAGTGCTATGGACGATATCGCTACCACCTCCTAAAAATGAGCGTCAACAGAGCGTCAACAATTTTTGGTCTTGCATCATGCACACTCAGAGCACTGTGCATCGGCATTAACCCATAATCAATGTATCGGCCACCTTTATGGGCCAAAATGCTAGTGGTGATATCGCTACCACCTCCTAGAAATGAGCGTCAACCGAGCGTCAACGATTTTTGGTCTTGCATCTTAGACAATCTAAGGGTTACGGAACGGCGTTAATCCATAATCAACTTATCGGCTGCCTTTGTTGGCAAAAATACTAGATACGATATTGCTACCACCTCATAAAAATGAGCGTCAACGGAGCGTCAATGATTTTTTGTCTTGCATCATGGACCGTCAAAGCGCTGTGCATCGCCCTTGAGCCATAAACAATGCCTCGGCCACCTTTATGCGCTAAAATACTACTGTCGATAATGCTACCACCTCCTACAAATGAGCGTCAATGGAGTGTCAACGGTTTTGGTCATGCATCTTGGATAATCTAAGGGCTATGGAACAACGTGATCCCATCATCAACTTATCAGCTGCCTTTACGGGCAAAAATGCTGGTGACGATATCGCATCCACCTCCTACAATTGAGTGCCCACCGAGCGTCAGCAATGTTTGTGGGGGCTCAGTAAGCTACACAGCAATGCGCTGCATTGCATTGTCACTGAATTGTGTCTTACGCGGTCAGTCTTTTCAATATGTCCCTGTATACAACTTCACAAATATGCATGCATTGTCTCACAGATCTGATTTCTTTGCTTGTAGCTGTAGAGTCAATATTTAAGAACCCACAGTCTGCTTTACTGTATCATTACTTTCGGTCACCTTTCGAGTCGGATTACCCAGGATTCAAATTCTTACCGCTATGTGGGATTCAAAATCTTTGAACACCTCATTGCTCGAGGTTATGATCTCTTCCAAAAATGAACGTGTCTTCATTCATGATTTGAGCGACCTTACTTTGCAAAGCATCTTTGATGCTTGGTGGGCTTCAATGGGTGTAGGCTCGAGGCGGCCTATTGCTGGGAATAATTCTAGACATGCGCCTTGGTGGCAATTTTATTTACACTGCGGAATTGAGGAGACTGGCATCCCTGGCATCATATTTATTGTTTGTCATCAAGTTCTTCGCCATCCATCAGAACATGGGAACAGCTCAATGGGGAAACACTTGGTGGCAAAAGCTCAAATCGCAAAGTTAAACGAATTAACAGAGTCAGAGGTTACTGAATTGACCAGTTCGACGGTTGATGAAACAGCTTTGGCCATCCTGAAGAGGCAAGGAAGTCGAGGAATCACAATATTAAGTTCGCAGAGGAAGATCGTATTTGACATCCAGCTGGATCCATATTGACCGAAATGACAGACAAAACATTCCAAACTGGCAGAGAAGGACTTTGAAACTTGCACCAAGACACATGGAATTGCTACCTCATGTTAAGATTTGTTTCGGCTCAAATTCCATGGAACGCTATTTCAAATCTAGAGCTATGACAGTCATCCAAGGCATTATGCGATGACCTAGTGCTGCCGTCTGCTAGGACTCTTAGCAACATTTGCCGGAGGAAATATGCACTGACCGTGGATGCAATTAAGAACTAATTGCAGTCACGAAATAAAGTAAGTTTAGCTTTGGACGAATGGACTTCACCGAAAAAACTCGCTATACTGTCGGTTATTGCTTACTATATGGATCGAAATTGGGCGTTGGGTGAAGTTCAGCTCACGTTCGATGACGTTGATCACCTGTTGTTTTCCCATTTTGAAAGCTAATTAAGGATGATAGGTCAAGGGTCAACATACTGGAGCTAGGCTAGCCATACATTTGAAGGATGTGCTTGATTGTTTTGAGCTTACCGACAGCCGTTTACTTGGTATTACGACTGATAATGCTTCGTCAAATTACTCGATGACACGCAAGCTGCAATCAACACTTGAGGCCTTTGCAATCAAGTGCCCTGCTTTGAGGAACCACATACCATGGATGGCGCACATCATACAGCTGGCTATAGGTGCATTCATGAGCAGTCTCGGTGTAAAAGGCTGCACCAAGTCTTCGGAAGCCCATGAGCGTGATCAGCAATTTGGAGAGAATGAGAGCATAGACATTGGGAAGAGTCAAAGACTTCGGAAAGAGGGCAACGCTAGAATCAATAAGGTGTCGGCCATGAAACCAGGTTTAGCAAAAATCATTGAGAAAGTACGCATTTCATGATATTTAGCAAGTCCTGAAATTGACCTTCATATAGCAGAGAATGCTTGCGGTATTGATTATGCTGACACCTGGTCGTCGAAACGAGTTCATTCACTGTCAAATAGCCCAAGTTCGCATCACTGTACTACCGATTATGGATGTGAAGACTCGTTGGAACTCAACACTGGAGTTGCCCGAGTGCGACTACCGATTACGGGAATTCACACGCGAGCGGCTCCAAAATCCAAAATACACCGATTACCCGTCACTTTTCACAACCCAAAATGAATGGACCATTGTGAAATATGTGATGGAAGTGTTGAGGCCATTTCGATATTGGACCATTTGGATGTCAAAGAGGCATATCGTCACATTGCATCACGTTATAACGGTATACAATGACATGTTTGATCACATGGACGGCGTGTTGCGAGCTGTGGCTAAGAAGAAGACTCCTTGGAAGGAAGATTTGTTCTTTGCTGTGAAGTTAGCTCGACAGAAGCTGTCCAAATACTACGCTGAAGTAACAACAACAACTGGCATACTTCTCATTTCTGCACATATCCTCAATCCTTTTCGGAAGTTGCGATCGTATAGAAAGTGGGACAAGGGAATGGACATTAATCCTGAGGACGAGACATCCTATACTACCCAATACCAAGAGGCCTTTCTGAAGTATGTGGAGAATGAATGCTGAGCCAAACATCGACGTGTGCCGGTCAATAAGCACGAAAGCTTTCCGAGCAGTAATCTCTTCCACTCTGCAACTGCTTCAGGGTCCTGTGAATCATCCTTTGATCGATATGATTCGTCCAGCGATGATGAAGAATACATAACGCCCAACAATGTGGCTGAGACAACACCCGGATGAAGCGATTGCGCAGCACATCTACAGACCGCCGCCAGGCTATATTTGAATTCGCCGCCTGAAGCACCAAAGAACTGGGGGCAAATTAATCCAAATCTCAATGATTATCGCTCCAACCCAATGGAGATTAGCAGTACATTTTGGTTGCCGGATATAACTGACTGGTGGCGTCAACAGGAGGAAACGCACTCAAAGTACGCCGATCTCTCCAATGTGGCGCGCGACATATTCTCCATCATACCACATGGTGTCAGAGTGGAGGCCAGTTTTTCCCTTGGCCGAAATGTTATTGGCTGGAGGCATTCAGAAACCACAGGTGAGACCCTTCCCAAAACAGTCGTTGTAATGCAGTTCGCTCGAGCCAATAATGGGATTTTGGCCGGCGCAGACCCATCATGGGATACTACAAACACAGAACACGACTCGGAAATGAAGAAAGAGGCAGAGGAGAGGAAATTGCACAGAATGGCCAAGGTTCACGACTTTTTGGAGATGTGGCAAGGCAGCCAAAACCTATGTGCTACCCAGAAGGAATCTCACCCTCAAAACAAGCAGATGACTGCCGTGGGATACATTTCGGACACGGAAGAGATCGTCAAAGCATTGTGGTCTCTTTCAACATGATGGTGCGGCTGCATTCCAATCATCGGAAAATCTCCTTTGCCACCACCTTTGTCTGCAAAGGACCTCCCTGGAGGACGAACTCAGATATTGAATGTCCGCCGAATCTGAAGAATCAACCGTCATCCAGTAGAACGTGATGAGGATAGCGCATCTGAAAGCATTTCGGACACTGAAGATTGGCTTAACTGGAATGGGGACTTAGATAATCCAAATGACAGCGAAGACAATTGCGTGGCGGACATGAATCTGATATAGAGCAAGACAACAGTGTCGAGGATCTGGAATGCCCAGAACAGCGGGATGTGAGCGCCGCGCCAAATGTTCCCGGATTGATTCGGCCTACACGGAAGTCAATGAGACAGGCTGAAACGGTGTTGATGACGGTCAATGCAATTGAAATGAGGAGGTATAAGGGAGTGAAGAAAAAGTAGGACAGAATGCGACAATGTTTCACCAGCTTCTTTATGTATCTTGACCGAGAGTTTCAGATAGAGATATATTATGGGCGAATAGTGCGCAGTAGCTTGTGAATATTGGTTAATAAACAGATGTATAGCAGGCGCAATGAAGCTCTTGGCAAGATACATAAATTGTAGTCGTGTGAGAGTGAACAGTGCAAGAATGTTACTGCGCTCAGCTTTGCCACAGGGCCAAGTCTCCATCTGTTAGAAAGACTACCAATACGTTCAAATCATGATGAAAACTATTTTCAATGGCAGCAGATGTTGAATAGACAATACATTAAAATGAGCGTCAACGGAGCGTCAACGATTTGTGGTTTTGTAAGTACGGTAATTACACATTGATCTGGTCACTGTTATGCGTAACCCAAATATTGGCAGCTTGTATAGGCAAAAGAGACAGCAACACGGTCACCACCCCATTCTGAGAATGAGCGTCAATTGAGCATCAACGATTTTTAGCTTTGCATCTGGGATAATTTATGTTCCGAATGCATCAGCAAAATGTAAAATGGTTTGGAAGTCATAACCGAACAATTCAGCAACTCTGAACAGCCACACTGATCCTTCCTGATGCTCCCAGATGCTCCCAGATAGGCTGAATGCAAAGCGATGCACTCTCAGGTGCTCCAAGACTACTTCACCGGTGCTTCTGAATACTCCGGAAGTTGTGGAACAGAACCCAAGAATATCCTGAAGATTGTATAGTTGTCTTCAAAATGCTTCCAAATGAAACTATTAGAATGTGCAAATTTTGGAGCTATTGGGAGTATTGGCCGCGTCTCTGAGAGTATTCAGGTGCACCTCGAAGCTGGAGCCATACTCTCTGGGAGTGATTATTATAATGTTTATATCAAATAGTACAATTCAATTAACTATCTTCTGCACACCTTGATTCAGGCATTGTAACTTTAATACACAGTCCAGTAGGTATCTAAATCCACATGATTATTTAGAAGCCATACGCTATCGATTCTATCTGATGCAGCATTATTCTCTCGCACCAAATGTGCAGGTCCAACAATTGCTCTGACAGGTACAATATGCATCTAATCAGTCTGTTTGACAACCCGGATGAACCCGTCAACAGTATCAGCCCAACGATGCGGATCTTTATACTTTCTTGGAATCGCCACCGCCTATTCTTGAGGTTGAGGAAGTAATGTCCACTGTTGGGACTTCTTGCACCTCTTAGAGAAGGTGGATATCGATTTTCCAGTGGGCAGGCACTCCTGAAATTGGAGGATCTGATTCGGTGGAGTCCAGCTGAAGCATAATACAGGAAAAAAAGGAACTTGGCCTTGGAAGGTGTTATCGAGGTCACTGTCCATATATTGGACCCAGATGTTATGAGATTCGGGCATGATCCCTTGGTTGGCATCCGTATATTCTACCTTGCAATCAAGTCCCAGAAGCTCACCAGATGTAGGGCAGTGAAATGGTTGACGGTAGTACAACAGCCCATTCAGATGTTTAATAAATACACTGTCTATGAGTACATTCTGATCATATCTGAGCACCAGTCCACTAACTTCATGTCCCCAGTTGTCTTCAATTTGTGTACGGAATAGCTGTCCAAAGTTGGGAATTCCGAAATCTACTGATGCATGTCTGAGTGGGGTCAATTTGATACTTCCGCACACGCCGCGGACATGAGTTTCTCTCCAATGATGTACCTGTTGTGATATGGGGCCTAGAAATGGCTCTTTCTGACAATTGTGAAGGCGTAAAAGATGGGCTCGGCGCGTATTTCGCCGGTCATCGGCAGCTGATAGTAGGTTGAAAACTTTCGCCGAGTCAATATCGTACCAGCCTTGAAGGGCAAGATATGACAGTGTCTCCTCCATATAGTCATTGTGCTTGAGCATCTGTTGAATGTAATTGACTTTGTTGGTAGATCGATATGCCTCTTTCACATTGCCGATATGTAGCCGTTCAGAAATATCGGTGGTGAAATTTTCTCGAGAACCCATTCGCCGAATCGACTCTGATATCTGGCTCACAGGATGCATCTTTGGATATCCAAAATGGATTACACGCTGTTCGATGGGTTTCCGGAGCTCCTAAACACCGATTGCCTGCCACCAAGCTTCAAACTCGACCAAGCAGATGGAAAATTCCTTCGTGAACCGCATCTGGTCTTTCGAAGTGATAACATAAATCTCTCTCTCGAGCTGATTCACAACGCGGTCCGTATCAGCGCTACTCCAGGTGGTGGCTTCAATCTCAGCATCGGATAGATAGACCTGAAATTGCACACTCTTGTCGCCAGTCATGTTTACCGCCCCGTAAGCCTCTTCTTCTGCAGCAGTCTTCATTTGAGCAAGTCGTTTGGCGAATATGCTTCTGGGACCGGTTGCCTTAGTCCCAACTACCTGCAATTGTTGTCGCTTATGATGTTGGAATCATTTATCGGAAAGCTTGCATTTAGCAGGTGTTACCTGATGGATCTCGCGCTCCAATCGCTCGATTGCTCTCTGCCAATCAGCATCTGACCATATGGTTGCCACGCGTCAGACTCTATTCAGGTGTGCCTGAAATTGAGTTCGTTTTGATGTAGTAACCTTTTCAGCTCCGTACAGCTGAACCTCCATTGCAGCACCAATTTTATGAATCTTTTGTTCTCGTAAATGATGGGATTCTCTTGCCAATAGTTCATCCACTTTGGCCTTCACAGACTTTGACATTTTCTGATCTCGAAAGGCACCCTTCTTCTTGTACAATCGCTTCAGTGCATCGTCTAGTGCTGCGAGGGTTAGATCTGAGTGATTTTGTTGGCTGACAAGTAGAGACAATTCACATAATGCCCGCACTGCTCCTATCACCATTTCATCAGAGGCTGATTCCGCTGCAGTTTTCCTGGCATCCTGGGAGCAGTCAAGAATTGGAGCGCAATTCACTGCCAGTGTTCTGATCATGCCCCGGATTTCTTTTCCCTGCCAGGAGCTGCTTTTGATCGAATCGAATGGTTTAGAGAAGCGCTGGAGGCCTAGATATCGTGGTACTGATGTGAATTGATTGTCAAATTGATCCTTGACATTTCTAGCTTTCAGGTATTTGAGCAGCCAGTGCAATAAGTCTTTAACTAAACCCAGGAGCAGCTGATGCAATTCATCAGGCTGCTAAAGGTGATAGACATTGCAGAGAGGGTATTGCCAGAACTGGTTGCGGATCGGATGAACATCAAGAGTGTGCAGAACATCGATATTAGTTTCATCCAGAAGCTCCAAGTAAACATGCTGATCTGGTGGGTTATCAAGCGGTCGAAAAGTTGAATGGACAATCAGCGCACATTTAGGAATTTCACACATCGGGCATGAGCCATATAAGACTTGAGCAACCATGACTTGTTGCCGATAATCCCCGACCCAGGCAGCCAAAAGAGGATAACATTCTCTCTGGAATCCATCAGCACAATCCCATTTCAAGCCAGGGCCAGTGATGTCAAGATTCCGGAGTGGGGACAGCACTATTCCAACCGCGGAATGCCATGCCTCGTCAGTATTTTAGGCACCTTTCGGAGGACACGGGATCAGCCCAACAAGTTTCCAGGCGCGCTTTTTAGGTGTACCCCGGATATCTTTTCGAATATTACCGATCGTGAGATACAGCAGCTAGGCATGTTGGTCGCCTGAAAAATTGGTCAAGTGGGTCTTGTCGGATGCACAGATGACTGGCACAATCGTTGCTCCAGCAGGAAGCTGATCTTGCGTATCCCACCACCAATCGCCTGTGTTCATCTCGCTGTATATTCTGCGACTTTCCGAGTCTGCAAGGCATGCCGGTTCAAAATCGAGGTCCGCCTGAAATGGGAGATGTGCCAAAAGGAATTGTATACATTTGAAAATATCCCTGTGGTATAATGTTCCGAATATGTGCGAATGATCTTCAATCCAACTATCATTGCCGAGCCCGGAATTGAGTCTAGAGTGGAGCATTCGTAGAGCATCTGCTGATTGCAATGATTCGATGTTGAAGTTGTCCAGTCCACGCCGCAGATGTTGATCTATCCACATTTTCGTTTGCTGGCTAAATGATTGAGCCTGTTGAAAGTGGTGTGCTGACTGAAAAGGATGCCATGGATTCCATTGTTCTGAGTACTTGCGATGCTTGTTGTACAATCCAGTTGCTTTGCCATATGCTTTCCCCCCCCCGCGTTCTCCACTCCAACTACCTGCCTATGAGCCCTCGTCTTTGTTGGATCAGGGGGACAAGTCAGATCAGGTTTCTGGGGGTCAATCGTTTCTTCGTCGGGAGTATCTTCAGGTGGTGGTGCTCCCGGTACATTGTCTATGGGTAGATGAATTAGTTGACTAAGCTCATCGATGGCCATTCAGGTGCACCAACTGAAGTCGAACCATGATGGCTCAGGTCGATCCCAGCCTGCAGGTGGTAAAATCACATCAGGTAGTAGCCCTTCATTCATCGATATTGGGTGATATTGTTGATAGTGAGCCTCGAGTCGGTTCTCGTCGAATGATTTCCTTTTGCAGACAAAGCACTTGACATGTTTCCAGCGAATGTTGACCATATTTGAGAAATGGTCACTGAACACGTATTCGGATGAAACTCGATGATGCTTCAGGGGGTGATATAGAGCCTCAGGGATATTGGTTTGAAAGCGAGCTAACTCAGGTTAGTGTAACACATTCACAGCCGCATTGCACCCCACCAAATGCGGGGGGGAGGTTTCTTTTGTCATCACTGCAATCACAACAATGGGGCCTTATACTACGTCATTCTGAGTTATGCCTCTGCTCGAGCCTCCAAGCAGCTGATAATGAAGGTAGATCGTCATAATACAATGAATAGGTGAGTTTCCCAGCTAGCTTGATGTCCGGGCATTGATCATCGTGAACTGATAAGGCTGGTAGGATGTTTGCTTCAGTAACGATCCTGGACTGGAGCGTGGATCATGAGGAGAACTAAGATGAATAGGCAAGGAGCTCAATAGGAAGCACTC
>Ga0307512_10004401_pt1 | contig 15483 bp, 14 predicted proteins | sample 14_EM_MG_FD_200267 | JGI IMG/M metagenome (GOLD analysis project Ga0307512, IMG submission 200267) | Populus trichocarpa ectomycorrhiza microbial communities from riparian zone in the Pacific Northwest, United States - 14_EM | ecosystem: Host-associated > Plants > Roots > Unclassified | place... | reverse complement strand
TTAGCAGTCGGGAAGCGTCACGCGAGCCGCCTAAATTTGATAATGACCTAGTTTATACATGATTAATTTAGTAATAATTAATAAACATCGTGAAAAGCTCTCGATACCTCTGATAATAAATTATATAATTTCATGTGAGAAGATAAAAAACATCATTACAATATTTCAACAAACAATGCCTTAAAGTTTACATATAAAGTTTTTCTACGAGGAGTATTGGTTTTGGTTAATTTTATTACAGATTCTTGCAGTAAAACTGCGAAAATGGGTGTCTGTTCTCATCCCTTCCCCGAACATGTTTCCTGAATCAATTTATCCAGGATTATTGATTTGCCAATTCTATAGAAGATTTAAAATGTAGCCTTTGTCTGCATGTATACTGTCAAGGGACAAATAAAATTCGGCAGCAGCAAGATCGATGTCATATCCTGCTAGCGATGCTGCCAAAGTCTTCTGCCACCCTCCTCTTGTCTTTCTTTTCGTTTTCTTCTGGCAAAATAACTCCAGAACAGAATCGTTTTTCTATTTTTAAATCTAAGTTGTGTTTGTTGTAGCAATCTACAGCAGGAAAAAATGGATTATATATATGGTAGTTTTATGGCTTTTTCTAGCTTTTCCAGTAAAATATATTTCTTCTTTAGCTTACAAATTTCTTTCTCGTATTATGGTTAAATTTTTGTAAAACTGTAGTAGAAAGGTTCTCTTGACGTTATCATTCCAAAAATTCGTCGTCATAAACAAGGAATTGTTTAAATCATAATTTTTTTTTTAAAAAAAACAACATTGCCTTAATAAAAAAAATAAAAGTCAACGGGTTGCAACCGGATTTTTGACCGGATCTTATCGAGTTAACCGGATCATACCAGATTTTTTTTTTATTTTTTTTGAAACTCGACCTGGTTCTAACTCCGATCATCATGAAAAAATTTGTTGTTATAGTACATAAGAAAAAGGGATCATATTATATATGAAAGTGAAAAAAACATGTAAAAAATTGATGTTCTGAGCACGTAAAAAAAGCCCAAATAAATTACAATATTTAGATAATTTATCAAGCTCAATAATTATCAATGTCAACTTCAAAAGATTGACTTGGTGGTCAGAGATAATATATTTTTTTTATTTAACTAAATTCATATTTTGAAAACGATATTAAAAAAAAATTATTGAATTCCTTTAAATATTTCTAGAAGACGTGAGAATGATGTGCTGTTAATTAAAATTAGTTACTAATGAGATTTAATTTTTATTATGTGAAAATTGATTAAAAATATTATTTATGATCGAATAAAAAAACCAGCATGAGTGTAAGTTTTATCGTAGACGTGATCTCCGTGAACCACATTTTGTGGGTTCATGAAAATCCATGGTGGGGCAAATCCAGTACCACAAATAAGGTGGGAATTTCCATAAGCCACACGTGGCAGCATTTAAATGGGCCAACAAAGATAAGAAAAGGATAACTAGATTGCGGCTGATCCTTAACAGCTATTTCACTTCCAAGATTCTTGCAATAAGAACATTAATGCAAGTACCAGGAAAGTGCATCCTTAACTGCTCTCTGCGACACTTCTTATTCGTTCCAAGTTTCTGTGGCTTCACGGCAAAGTTTGTCGTTCTTGGCAGTTGGCGGTGCATTAACTGCCATCCTTTTATGGTTCTCCTCCATTCCTTTACCCTCCTTTTTTCTGGTTTGGCTATCTTGCTTCTGTGATCATTTTCTTTCTCTCTGAACTATGAAGTTTTTTAATAAACGATTGCTACTCACTTCAATGAACTGAGAAATAAGCAAGAAAAAGGAGGAGAATTCCTTCTCCTTTCTCTTCTTTCAATATATTAATGTTGCACTCTGAAGTTCTTGTTCAAAACAAGAGATTTTGTGTTTTTGGTGAATACCATCGTGCCAGTTCACACACTTCTTCAATTTTAGTTCAGGCTTGGCATATCCAAACCTGTACTAGTCATGAATTGGTGTATTTGGGTTCTTCCACATGAAGTTGGCTTCCTTAAACTGAGCAGGTGCTGGGGTAGATTGTAGCACAGAGGGACTTCCAAGAACACATTTTTTGACATGAAACTTTAATTTATTGCATTAGACACCTGACTTTATCATTTCAGTGGTTACTGTTTACTGTGCAAACAAAGCACTATAGAGTGTGTTGAACGCTAGTTGTGGCTTAAAAACATCATTTATAAGCATACGAGATAGCTTCTTAATTATCTAGAAGATATTTTTAAGAAAGCAGTTTTTGTCAATTTTCACTTGGGAATAGCAATGTTTTCCATAACCATAACTCCCTCAAAATATTTATAATCTGAGTGATTATGTTGTTTGAATTTTCTTCTCTCAACGTAGTGAAATAAAATCTTTACCGTGCAATAGGTCTGTCGGATCGGATTCTTGTCCCTTTGGATTGACTAGCTGATGTGAAGAGTAGCATTTCTGCTGTATTTATGTATTTTCTTGAAACTGAAAATGATATTGATTGTAGCTGTTTAGAACAGATTTCTAAGTACAATCGTAATTCGACAGACAGTTTTTTTTCTTCTCTCTTCCAGAGTTCTAGTTGCTGATATCATTTTGTTCGGTTGATTTTGCAGGTTTACATGGCTGTAGTTCCAATATGCTACAAAATCCCCTGTAAAGATCATACTCTCTCAATTCGAAATTTAGCAAGGCAACACGAGAGAGGTCTTCTTTGTGCCTGTTCTGCTTTTGCACAGGGGGGCAGTTACCTCTCAATTTCAAGTGATGTGCAGAGGAATTGGCCAGTAATATATACAACTGCTGATGTTCTGGTGAAAGTTAAGACTAGAGGTAGGACGAATGCTTCAAAAGGAACGATTCTTAACCAGGGTCTCTTGAAATTTCAGAGCGTGATGGACGTACCCCACCTGCATAAAATCCACAGAACAAGTAGAGAAAATCTCTCTGTGGCGTGCTGTGCATCAAAGTCTGGTACAAATGAGAAGCAACTGAGATTATTAGATTCTTACTTTGGAAAACTCCAAGATAATGTAAGTGAGCCCTCTTCAGATTCTTGTAACGAGAGGACAGATTTTTTGGATACAAGAGTGCAAATCAATGTGAAGGAGGAGCTGGAATATCTAAATGCTTATCTTGACAAGGTTGATAAAGGTAAGTTATCATGTCCCCAATATTTATATTAGTAGATTTTGATTGCTAGAGTGACTCCTGGACTAGGACATTTGTGTGCACATAAATGCAAGTAATGTTAGGATTATAGCATCAGTATCACAAACTACAAAATCTGGCTACTCGAAAACCATGAATCTCCTTTTACATGAGAGTAATGGCTGTGCAGCTGCAGCCCTTACAGTATTCTATGATAATTACAGAAAAACGCTAGAAGAGGATCTCACCTGTAGCCCAGTCCAGTCACGACAACTTGCTTATTGGGAGAAGATTTTAAGAATTTAGATTAGAAAAGAATAACAGATTTAGCAGTTCAGGTTCACGACAAATATCGATTTGTCAATGCATTGAAGGCAAAAAATTTACCAATAAGCAGCCTGCTGAAACATGTAAACTTTCCAGTCCCTTATTTTCCACCCCAGAATTAGTTGAAAGATTTTTTAGTCATTCCAAGCTCAAATAGTTTTTTTTGTTGTTCCTGCTCTTTTACTTTAGTTTTCAGGCAGCTCAGTAATTTTCAAGCTCTACCCTTCACTGTGTCCATTTTTCCAACACACCTTAATTAACCACACTCTGCACCATTGAGGAGCAACAGCAGAAGCCAACTTCCTTGTTGTCCATTTACTTTTCTAAGAAACAGAATTAGCTAGTGTGATATACACTATTTTTTATGCTGTCTTTATTCAGGCTATACTTGCAGATTCATGTAGTGGATAACATTTCATATCATTCATATTAAAACTTATCAGCACTATTTAGTTCTTTTAGCTCTGGGTGATTTTATCACCTTTTCCTCGATTATGCTTTCCTGCTGACAAAAAATTGATTAAATTTTTCTGCGTGCCTCCAGATGCAAACTTAGAGAATAATGTATCATCAACTTTCAATGATGAAGCTACGGAGGAAAATCCAATAGTAAAACCAATATCAGTCAGTAAAGAATCTAGAAGAGATAATGAAGAGAGACTGAGAAGTTTCAGGAATCTGAGAAATCAGTATGTTGAAAGTGGTTCGAGGAGGTCTGAAGCTTTAGAGCAAAATTATGAAACCTCTTATTTCTACTTAATGTAAGTCATATCCTGTCTTGATGAAGTCCTAGTTCCATCGCAGGATGTCATGTTGTCTTCTTTTCTTCTAGAATAGTTTCATAGTTGCTATTTCATGGCATTCTAGATAATATTGCTGCCTATCATATTTGAATGCAGAGGTACACTGGCTTCCATAAATATTGCCGTTTTTCTGTTCGAAATTGCTAGTCCGGTGAGGAATTCCGAATTTGCGCTCTTTTCACTCCCTCTGTTATATGGCGCAAAGATAAATGAATTGATCCTAGTTGGAGAGTGGTGGAGGCTTGTGACACCAATGTTTCTGGTACAAGATTGACAAATGGGTTCGTGTTCCCATTCTATTACTGTTTTCCATCTCTCTTGATTAACAAGGCAAATGTTGGAACTTGAAAGTAGCAACAATCACCTTGTTCATTACAGGAGGCAATTTTATCCATAGCAACTTGGATCCATTTCAAGTCTGCATTTGTCATTTTAAAACGTTATTATCCGTACTTGAGATAAATTACTGTCGTAAATGTTGTAATTAATGAAGTAAACTCATAATACTTGGCATGCAGGAAACAGTTTATCAGTTCGAGTTTTTGCAAGACTGATGCATTGTTACTTTGACATTGCAAAATGTAGTCTCTAATACTTAATGGTATATGCAGCACTCTGGAGCTTTTCATGTGGTTCTTGGATCTTGGTCACTGCTTACCTTTGGGCCTGAAGTTTGTCGAGGTTATGGTTCCTTTACATTTTTCTTGATATACGTGCTTGGAGGAATTTCAGGAAACTTGACAAGCTTTCTCCACACACCAGAGCCAACTGTTGGTGGCACAGTAAGCACCATTTCACCTCCTCTTTTTTGCTTCCCTTATTTCCTTATTTCTTTACATACTTGTCAGTAAGTTAGTAATTTGTTTTCCAGGCCCAGATGTTTCAAAGATATGCCAGTAATATGTTGGCTATTTAAACTTTGATATTAATGCAGGGACCAGTATTTGCCATTATTGGAGCTTGGCTCATTTATCAGAATCAAAATAAGGATGTAATATCGAAGGATGATTTTGATCGTATGTTCCAGAAGGCAGTAATCACTACTGCTGTTAGCTTCATCTTGAGCCATTTTGGTCCAATCGATGACTGGTAAGATAACTGCTAATAATTCATAAAAGATATTTCTCTTGACCACATAATCATATAGATACAAGATTATTGGAACTTGAGAAGGACTGAATAGAAACATAATGGGAAGAACAGTAAGCATAAAATGGTTTTGCTGTACTCTGCTACATGGATAGTTAAGCCTTTTTACCCGCTACATTCTGTAGGACACATTTGGGAGCAGTTTTGACAGGCATAGTTTATGGTTTTTTCACGTGTGCAACTCTACAATTGGATGATGCGTCTTCAAGAAGTGGTCAAGATGAAGGCATTGCGCTTGTTAAAAGACATGCAGATCCTTGTAAATCACTCATTATATTCACCATCTTCATTCTCTTCTTAAGCTCTATGCTTTTCTTTGTTGAACCTCCCCTAGAAACAGTAGTCCTTGAAGACTCCGTATAGTTGTGAAAACATAGGATTCAAAATCTCGCTTTTACTTTTCAAGACCAATATAGAAAGTCTCTGAGTGGTTTAGTTGGAAAAAGAATAGACAGATGTGTGCGTATATATAGAATAAAGTTCTGTAATAAACATCTTTTTTTTTCTGGCTGTGTAGGAGTTTTTCTGCTCTATTTTGAAGATAATGGAACCTGCTTCAATATAGTGGAATTTCAAAATTCTGAAACCATATATCAAATGGGACTATGTGGTACCAAATTCCATATCACTTCTCTAATCAGTACCTCGTAGTCAGGTGGCCATTAACTGAAGTTTGTAGAAATTAACCATCTATGCGATTGTTCCTGCCTAGCTCACTAAACAAGCTAACCCAACAAAATTCACTACATTTGGCTTACCAGGATTTGAATTTTCGGTCAAAGCTTCACTGTATGCATCGCATTACTGCAGTTCGTAACTCAAAATACTGTCAGGTCATATAGCAATACCTATGCTTAATTAAATCCCTGAGGTCCCCCATGCATCCTGTCACTGAGACCACTCAAAAGGGGAAAAAAAACTAGCCTTCTTGTTTGTTCTGTGAATTTGTAAAAGAAAAAGACAGTGAAAAATTATAATTCATTTTAAAAAAGAGCATGTTAGGACAGAAGAGTTGGCTTCAATCTTGATCCCCTGTGACATGAGCTGCTGTGTACTGTGGCCTTGTGCATGTCGCAAACGTGTCACTTCTTTTTCTCTTGATTTCCTTTTGTAGTGGATTTTTCTTTGATGTTCTTTTGAGGGTCAGTCAATGACAAGTGCCCTAGTACATTCTATCCCCTTCTAGTCCTATTACATCACCAGTAAATAAATCAATGCGAATCTCTTTAAAAAGTAGCTACTTCCAGAAGGAAGAAGATAAAGCTGGAACTAATCTTTGGAACCTCAACAAGCTCTTTTTGTTTGTTTATATGTATCCAAACAATCCCTATGTCCCTCCACGTTTAAGACCCTGCATCCTTCCGCAAACACACACCAGCGAGGTCAGGTCCCACGTTAAGGGCCACGTAAACCCTAACCGTTTTTTCACCAACATTAACAAAACCCCACAAGCCCTTCTCTTTCTGAGATTACTCTGAAGAGAGCGCGTTTTTGGATTTGAATAAAAGCTCGGATTTTTAGTGGTCTTGATGATGGCTGTTGGAAGGGATAGTAAAGATTTAATAGGTCCACTTTTAGCAGTGAACTTGGTATTTTATCTCATTGTGCTTGGGCTAGCAGGTTGGTCAGTTGACAAATACATCAATGGTGAACAGAATCACCCACGTAAGTACTCTCGATCTTTAATCTGCAGTTCTTTTGCTCTTGAGATACCAATTAGTGCTAGCTTGGGTCTGACACTTTTATGCTATTTTCAGATTTGGGTGGCAATCCAGCAACAAGCTTCATGTTGATATATGCACTGCTAAGTGGGGTAATTGGTGCTAGTTCAATGCTTGTTGGGTTTGTCCATCTTCGTGCATGGAGAAATGATAGTTTAGCAAGTGCAAGTGCCATGGCAATCATTTCTTGGGCTATTACTGCCCTTGCTTTTGGGTATGTTCTCTCTGGCTAAAATTGAGCCTGAACATTGCACTTCTGAAGTACAATTGTATTTGCTTTCAAAAATAAAATCTCTCTGATTTCTTTTGCAAATCATCGAGACTTTGGCAGTGTTTAGGATGTTTGTGGTAAGGGGATTTCTTTTAACTCTACAAATACTTTGTTGGAGGCTTGGGATGGAGTTGGAGAACTTTTTGATGATGAATCCTGTATAAGTTACACTTACAGAAAGAAACTGTATATAGAATACATTTAGGAATCTGTATTTCACTTATTCTTTTGTTCTTAATTCAAGTAACATTGATCAAATTAAATATGATTACACTCTCTATCTAATCTGGTTGAGTTTCTTGTTGTAGATTTGAATGCAAGCAAATCTTATTAGGAGGACACAGAGGAAAAAGATTGGTAAGAACTCTAAAGTGGATAGTTTATATTAGCCATCTACTATCCGAAGGCAATATTTTTCTGAGCTTTTGGCTAAAAGAAGAGCTAGAAAAGCTCTCCTATATTGCTACCTTATCACTACCTTAATAACTGGTGATGTGCATGCAGAAAACTTTGGAAGCACTGATTATAATATCACTCCTAAGTCAGTTCCTGTATGTGGTGCTTCTCCACGCTGGGTTTTTCAGGAGCAGATACGGACCTGGTTATCATAATTATGGCAGTGATTCTGTCGGCGACATCCCCGTGGGCAATGAGCCACATATGTCTAGCACCTGAGCATGAAAGTTCTGGCATGTCTCTGTTTATATGCATCGAACTTGCAGAACCTACGTTTCTTTACTACTACATGCTTGTGCTGAGCCATGTCCAAGACATTCAATTATGGTGTCAGAAGGAAATACAATCAAGAATCTGATATAGTATGGTTGCTCAAATAATACAAGAATTTTTTTCTGCCAAGTGGACCTTTTGATTTATTCATATACAAGAGACAATCAGGCATCAGCTAATCAAAATATTGAAACATTATCAGATGATTCAGATGTATAAAAAATCTCTGATGTACCTAAGAGGAGTTATCATTTACTAAAAGTGACAGGTGAATGGTATACTTACAGCAGCAACAGAGAATGTCCTATCACCAACTTCTGAAAGAATTGTCATGGCGAGGGACTTGGTTAACCCCTGGTCATAAGTAACAAGAAGATATGAAAACTAAGCATGGTGACAGTAAAATTTTGTGTTAAAGAGAAAATAGTTAATTGAGTTCATGATCATACCTGTTATGTGAGGAGGCTCATTTTCGCCAGGATGCTAGAATCTAATAGAGAGAAAAATAATCAGATAGCTTTATTCTGGGGCACTTTGCTTGATCATAAATGTTCACTGGGAAGACAGACTTAATTAAGACATCATTTGATGCCCTATAAACGACTACCAAAACATTAAAGAATACAATGGTTAGGTTAATTTGTCGAAAACAGAAAGTACTGCTGGTTGATTTTATATGGTTAATGCTCATAAAGAAATCTCGTGTACAAGGAATCTCCAAATTGTAACACTTGTTTAATTATATTTGCCTGTAAAGTTTGACCTCTTTCATTTTGGCTTCTGATATCTCTGCGATATAATATTTGAGCAATGATATAAATCACAAGGAAAGTAAGTTGTAGCTTATGCTTTGGAGATTTAGAACCTTATAAACATTAGTTAGGAGCAATTTATAACTTGGTATAAGAACTTAGAATGCTAGTTAGGAAGCAAGTATCTGAGGAAGGCTACCTACTCCTACATCCAAGTCCTTATTCCCCAGATATTCTCATCATAATGAACCCATTAATTATTTGACCCTAATTTACACGAACCAGTTTTATGAGCAAAAGATTGAAAAGTGCTTATTTGTCCTTTAATATTTTCATCTGGTACTCTTTTTATTTTTATTTTTGTAAGAAAGATATCATAAGCCCCGTTTGCGCGCACCACACTAAATCTCTTCTCCCCAAACAAGGCTGTCAATAACATGGCATGCCCGTGGCCATCAATATTAATGTGCAGAGGGAATAGAGGGATTCGAACTGAAAAACATAGAAAGAGCATACCTCTTGGCCCTAGCTCTTCAGCAACTCAGCCACCCATTCATGGTTATTTCATCTGGTACCGGTATAGAACATTCAATGCCTAAAAGTCTATATCCTGGCCTATAAAGTTGCATCCTTGGAAGAGAAAGCCACTAATCATGCAGAGTTGGAATGATAAATTCCAATCCAAAAACTTGAAGCTATAATATATTGAAGAACTATCTTAACGCAGAAAATTAAATTGTTAGATGAGGTTTTAAAAGTGACTTTATATTACTCTGTAACGTATAGGAATAGAAAATGAGTTGCAGAGAAAAAATATGAATATTGGAATGAAGTGAAGAGCAAGAAGTTAGGTTTACAGGCGAAGCCATGCTACTGCATCTCCTGGTCACTAGGACTCAATCCCAAATTCCGACTTTGAAAAGATAGTTTGTCTCAATGTATATATTGTCTCCTTGAGCTGTAAAGGGTATTCTGAGTTGCATAAACAATAAAAAGACAATTCCTCAAAATATAAACTCCTTCAGCTTAATGATAAAAGCACAAGAATTTCCTGTACATGAACTTATCCTGACAGGAATAAGATTAGAGAAGTAACATTAATTATTACATGAACTTATCCTTAACAGGAAATACGTACTATATTGCAAATTAGCCACTGTTTTCTTTTCAAGTATATATATTCCTATGTTGGTTTGTATATATTAATAATACATTTCCGATAATGCTTCAGGTTCCGAATTTCCTATATTGTTCTGCCCTTGCATGCCTGGCTACCTCCCACCGTCAACATCGTACATACAACTCAAATACGCTCAGTTACCGAGCAACAATTCTGCTTCATCAATTTTCTCCCGCGCGTCAGAAAGATGAGTTTCTTGTTGGCATGTTTTGGTATGAGCTCTCATCAAACTTATTCCTTTTAATTGTTCCTGTTTTTTGTTGTGTTTTAATTTCTAAATTTAATTTCTAATTAGCAGCTTCGTGGAAATTCTCTGTTTTTTGCTTGCATGTTGTTTCCGGACAATAATTCCTTTTCTATTTCTATTAATACTTGCTCCTCGTATTTTATAAAAAATAAAAAATTCACCTTATTTGCGTCACCTTCTCTAATATTTTTCAGGGGACAATAACTCAAAGAAACCAAAAACTCCTCCCGCACAAATAGTTGAATCCCGTCCTGCAGCTGCCAAGGGAGCGGCCAGAGATGCAACTTCAAGCAAAGAGACATTCTACGTCATGCCTGAGAGGACTGGTATTGGTGGCGAAAGAGAGATCGATCATGATGCTGCCGCTGCAGCGTCGGGACAGATGTACGAGTCTTTTTTAATGCACCGTGCACATGCAATATCGAAAGCTCCTACAATCTCAGCGAGGGGTCGCTCTTTTTAGCTAGAAAGGAGATAAAACCCTCGGTTTTTTAGCTTCATACTGATTGATTATTACCATGCAATTCTCTTCCTTATTATGTCGATGTTGAATTGTTGTGCGCGCGTTTAGAATCACTTGAGAGATGATAAGAAGGGATGGAGTCAGGTTGATAGCGCCGAAAGCTAGGTTGAAGATTTCATCATTACAAGGACAGTATTCAATTAATAGTTATCACTTAACAGTCACCAGAATGCTTGAAATCCATGGCCCTGACATGAAAATTGAACAGCTCTTCCTGTAAGTAATGTGGCAAAGTCGAATACCATCCCAATCACCAGGAAGTAATACAGACAATTATCCTACGTTAATGTTCTCTGCGTTGGTCTTGCATTGTCTAGTTCAGACTTTTAGACACAATCATGTCATATCTATTTAGAATCACCAGTGTGCCATTCCACAATGGCCAGGGTATGGCGACCTCCACTAGCAACAAGTTTAGCAATCCAGCGTCCCGCATCTCCACTGTCAGTAAGATTTTTAGGAGGTGGGATGTCTATTGGCACTTCCATTGGTTGGCCTGTAGTCACCTTCCTCCCATATCCAAGTCGTCCATGGTCACCTCGACCAAACTGCAAGAAAAACCGGTCAGTATATATTACTGGTCAATATTAAAACAAAAGTCATTTGCTAAGAAAGTGGTTGAAATGCAAGCATCTATACCTCCGTAAGTTTTTTTTAAGCGTTCATGGAGGCAATTATATTAAGAGGCAGTGACATAATAAATATACACGGATGCGGGATATAGGAATCAACCTCTATGATTCTGCCAGTGAAAGGTGACTACAAGGAGGAATAAAAACTGCACTCCAACCATATATCATGCCATTGGAATAGAAAGAGCTGATTATACTTACTGTATACATCCGTCCATCACGTGTCAATGCAACTGAATGAGTCCCGCCACAAGATACCTGGATCACCAATAAATCAGTTCAATCTTGAACCAAGTGAAGATATTAGACTGGTTAACCATAGCATGCTACGAAATAGTAACGATTCAAATTTATCTCTGTTAGAATCAATTCCAATAATGAGAATTGTCATGACAAACACAAATATGGGCTGCAAATATTGGGCATCACTACAAATTATATTAAAAAACGCAAGACTTGCAAGTCATCATCAAACAGTTCTCAGAGCTCCTACATCTCCTTGCATGGGTTGATTGAAAACCTGTTGCCGTACTTGATTAAGTGCTCTTAATTACAGTATTACTATTAACAATTTACTAAGATGGCTGGAAATACGCACCCAAAACTCCAGTGAAAATGGGCCCCACAAATGAGTGAGCATGTAATCCAGTCATTTACTTTGTAGAAATGGTTCCCCGCCATTTCAAGTCCAGGTTTAGTTTCAAGTTTAAGCAAAATTTACCAAACACTCAGAGTCCTCAAAAAGACCGAACATCTTTTAACATACTATGGCCACAAGCGATGATCTTTATCAACCGATATAAATGAGCATTTTCGTACATATATGCCTTATCCTGTGGAACTTGTTATTTTACAATCCTCTAATACACCAAGACAAGCAAAAGGAAGCCAAATAATTTGTAATATATACAAAGTGCAATTAAGAACTTCCAAGAGTACCCAAAAGCATATGGCACAATGTTGATAATACCTGAACAATGTCCTCCCCTACTAAAAGATTAACCCTTTGGGGAACCATTTTACTGCTCTTGTCATTATCTCCAAAACCCAACCTTCCATGTTCACCTCTTCCCCAGCCATACACCTGCAAAAGAAGGCATAGGTATTATGCAAGAAGTTATTTTCATCTCAAATATTAAAGACAAAGAAAACCAGATTAGGTAACGTAGCATAAGCGACATGGCAAGTAAAACCTGATTCTCCTTAAAAACAAAATTACAAGGAAGCTAGATTTATTCACAGAGCATATTATTAATGGAGACAGTTCCCAGACTAAGAGGGAGGGTATGCAGTGATTTCAAATAAGAAAAATCCAATTCAAGCGTCATGAAAAAATCTGAGAGGAGAAGGGGGAATAAGGCCTCAAAGCCAATATCTAAAAGCAAAACTTTAACTTAAAATACAACCTTTTCAAGAAAAATAAGTATGGATTTTAAGATCCTAAGCTAGGAAAGTTCTGCCACTTAAAATTCTAGTACAGTTGAATAACAAAAATGATACAAACAAATGAATAAAACAATAAGCTCAAGTTGTAAAAAATAAAATAGAACAAACTTCTCGCTATTTGCAGTCGTGCACTAGAACAAGTCATAAAAATGACAAGCATGTAGTCAACTTATGAAACTTTTAGATTCAAAGAGCATATTTACCTCCCCATCATCAGTCAATGCAGTAGAATGCCATCCACCAGCAGCAATATCAACCTAGACATACACTCAGGCTATTGTAGATATGAAAATGAAATTAAGCACAAAATGTCTAAAGTTTTAACAATAAAGAAAACTCATTCTATATCACCAACATTAACAATCAAAATCTAGAGTGTAAGCCTTCATTAGAAGTTAACAAGTTGCTGGACATCTTTAAAATGCAGATTCTCTACATCACCAAGGTTTCAACACGGATCTTTACCGCTTTTATAAGCTTTAATATCTACAGAACTAAATTGAAAAGTGATACCTTGATCATGTCAATGCACTATACATAAGGCCACTCTCACACTGGATGATGCCGATCTTTTCAGAGAAATGTTCCAAACAACCAATTATAGAAAACAGGCATATTTTCCAAGGATTTATTCAGGTAATCTGGGAAAAAGGATTTTCACAAAAGAAAAAAAAAGCAGCAGCAGCAACAACAATTGCGAACCCAATCATCAATAAAATCATAACACTTTAGAAGCCACGTGTTCAGATCAATTTTTTTTGAGAAACTGTATTATGCAAGTAACCATGCCTAGTGAAATGGAAGGAAACAAATCATCAAATGTCAAGGGACTTAAGAATGTGATACAAACCAAAGTGAGACCAGAAAGTCCTTGGACAGTAATAGGTTGAGATCTTGGCTGGGTATCACCGGTTCCAAGCTGTCCATATTCATTATTACCCCAAGCCCATAAAGTTCCATCTTCTTGAAGAGCTAAATTATGAAATGCTCCAACTGCAATGAGCCTCACTCTTTCAAGGCCTTGTACACGCACAGGGACAGATATCTGCTTTCTGCAAATAAGTAAACAATGTGAGCAATGAATATACATTAAAACAGCTACAATACGAGGACACAGCAAGCTATAAATACAAGTACACTTCCAAAGCATGTAACATGGACAAGAAACAGGGATATCTAAAAACATAATTGACAGTTAAGTCAAGGAAACTGTACATGTCTCCAGGAGGCCATGGTTGACCCCAGCTCCATACATGCCCTTCACGTGTGAGAACCACAGAGTGAGTACCCCCAGCAGCTACCTAACATATCAGCAATTAGAACAGACAGAAAACCAATATTCCAATTTAACATACAAGTGCAATACTCAAATACAGAAGTGAGGTAAGCAAAATCAAATCTGTAAGTAGTACGCATGCTAGTCTCAAAGTGGTATGATGCATACAACTGATACTTATGGCTTACATCTCAATGAGTAAGACGCCACCAGCAGAAAAATATGGATTCCAAAACTATAATTAATCTATTTCCACATTAAGAAGAAAAAAGTAACATGCTGTAATATATTTTAAAGGGCCAGGATTACAACTCATGCATTCTACGGTCTCAAATACCATTCTTAAGTATTCATGTCACCCTAATGTTATCTGTCAACCTTCTTGAGTTGACTTATTATTAACTCACTGAGAAATACCTTGAAAAATATGTTAACCGTCCTCTTCTATGTATTCATGGGAGAGAGAATAGAATCCAAAAAATCACCTGGCGAACTACAAGTTTTGATGCACAACGTTGGGGAATGACTATATCCCTTCTCAAAGGCCTCCCAGTGTCATCTTTCCTCTCGGGTTCTTCACCACACTGGCCATATTCATTTCCACCTACATTGTCCAAGATACATCATATTTAGATTCACCATTCATCACAAGTGACATCCCCACTAGTCCTTCCACAGGTATACAAACAATGAGCAACCTAACTACAATCACAAGAAAGAATAGCAGAAAAAGTAATGAACATGAGTCATGATTCATCCATAAAAGATCATTGTATTTTCTGCACTCTTTTCTTACATACAGCAATGAACCAAACCAAGCAACATTACTCGGATAGGAGAAGAAAAATGATCCTGACATATCAATGATTCATTCTCATAAGCAGATGATGGGATGATTAATAAGAGAACGGAAATTAAAAAGGGACCATTGCATACCCCAAGCATAAGCACGTCCTTGATCATCAACAGCCAAACAATGCCATCCACCAATAGCCGCCTAAAAATCAAGAAACCCAAAAACCAAATATTAGAAGAAAAATGATTAACATTCACAAACACACATACAGACCAGTCCTCGCATAACCAAAGGAAAGCATAGTTACAATGATTTCAAAAAACTAATAATAATAAAACAAAGAAAAACTATTACCTGAACAATGTTGACATTAGCAAGAGCCTTGACCTGGCTAGGAATGTTCTCAGTCTTGGTCTCCGGTGGATGCCCTAATGTCCCTCTTTGGTTCCAACCCCAAGTAAACAACTAGCAACATCAATCAAAACATTTTTTTTT
>Ga0307512_10004400_pt1 | contig 15488 bp, 10 predicted proteins | sample 14_EM_MG_FD_200267 | JGI IMG/M metagenome (GOLD analysis project Ga0307512, IMG submission 200267) | Populus trichocarpa ectomycorrhiza microbial communities from riparian zone in the Pacific Northwest, United States - 14_EM | ecosystem: Host-associated > Plants > Roots > Unclassified | place... | reverse complement strand
AAACCCGATCCTCCGACCATCTCCTCTAACATCATGTTCTTACGTATTGCCCCTTGTTTCTAAGCAGTTTCAATGTTAGAGGGTGCAGCATCTATTATACCTACAGAACATTTAACCACCAATACTGACTACACCCATCGTGGGTCACTCAACGAATGCCCCCACTGGCACGTTACTCCGCCACCCTGCGATGCTGTGGATACAGACTATCTTGGGAATTGCTTGTCATGGACAATAAATATCACCGCATTTACGAATGAGTGCCACCAAGACCACTATCATTCGACTATTGTTATAACGGCTGTTGGAAATGCTGGATGAGTGGCGCGATCTGCATCACAACGCTGGCCACCCTGGCCAGCCAGGCAGAACTATCTAGCTGATCTCAGATGGATGTCCATAAATGTGCCTTACGATTATCGGTCACATTTTGGAACAGTATGTAGGGAACATAGAATTAATATTCCCGCCTACGAAAACTAAAAGAACGAAGAAACCTTGAAGATAGAAATGGCCATCATGAAGAAGTAGAATGCGGGAGATGTCTACTGTCTGTGGCATAGTTAACTCATCTATTCCATCACTGAGGGGCACGGGATGAGATGTCAAAGTGTATACTGAGCCTCTAGAGCACCCGCGACACACGGAATATATGAGTCGCCAAATGAGAATACATGCTAGTAGTAAGCACCAGATCAAGGCACAAAGTTACGAAAGAAGAGTATGAATACGGCGCAGGATTCTTGTTTTGAGGCATTACTGAAGTCGAGGTAACAAAATACATTGCGTTACTATTACTTCAACTTCAATAACATCACAAGCCTGATCCTGTCTTGCTGGGTTGGAACAGGAGCAAAAAAACACAATACCTGTCAAGATAATAGGAACCATGATTGCTACTATTATTTCTACTTTAGTGATGCAGTACACCTAGTCCCTGTCGTTACAAGGGACACGAATGATAGGTCGTCGGGGAGCGGGGAGCGAGTGGTTGCAGCGGAAGCGGGTGGTTTTCTAATTTTCATCACGTGCGATCGCTTACTCATATTTCCGGTAGTGACGGGCCGCATCACGCTGACCTCCGATGCCGTTGAACGTTGAACTGTTCCTCGCACTTGCAGACGTGGTTGTGCCTGATCCTCCAATGCACACGACCACCACCTTGTCCACTTGCAACACTGTCGCTTCACCCGCATCCTCTGCGTAAGTCGGTTTTCGACTCGCCCTTCTCTCGCCGTGGCCCTGGCCCCGACAGCATAGCCATGGTAGGCAAGTCCGTGTTAGTAGGCCCGCAGACTAGCTCTCGACAAATCACCATCTCAATCGGTCGAGTGCCAATTCTAGTTCGCCGTCTTACGTTGGAAACATGTCTCCCTCAAACTCCCAGACTCCCTTATTGCCTTTGCTCATCTGAGCCATGGCGATCCTCGGCCACTACAACCGTTTTTCGCCCTCCCTTGCCCCACATCTTTCCTCTGATATTGATACCGAGCATAATGAGCTGACCATGTTCAACAGCAAAGACATTAACAACAACAACAACAGCAGCAGCAGCATCGATGCCCATCGCTCTTCCGAGTCAGCCCATCCAGGCCCTCCCCCTGAGCACTGTTTCCTTCAAGACGCCATAGCACCTCCACTTGACCCCTCCCGTTTCACCTCGACCTCGAAGGTCTCAGTGGTGGTGTCTGCGGTGATGGCGGCGGCGGCTGCAACGATGCGGAACGTGCATGTATGATATCTCGCCACCTCAGCGGTGCGTCTGTCACGTTCACAGCTCTGCTCTGCCCCCCCCCCTCTCCACGCACTCCGCACTGTCAAAGGTGGCCTTCGCATAGTACGTGGCATAGATACCACTCATCTGCTAGGCATCCCCCCTGTATAAGGCTGGCTCACCGGCCAATGAAGCGGTTATCAACGACAGCAATTTCTGTTCTAGGCTATGGTAGGCGCCTGCTGGAGAAGTGATCGCCGCAATTCTTCAGTCGTTATTAGGTGGACATGATGCGTGGTGGTCAATCTTGGTTATTGACCGTTTACTTGCTAGGCAGCACTCTTTATGTTTGATAATTCTGCAAGTCAAACGTATCTACATAGCTCTTGGCCTTCAAACAACAGGAGTTTCTCCAGGACGTGCAACAAGCTTCACTCCGCTGACCTTGCCATCGCTGAACCTATCGAGAGCGGCTGGTATTCCTTTCAATCCTTCTGCAACCAATTCAACCTTGTTGGGCTTCAATTACAAAACGCATCAGACGCAAGCCTAGGACCATACAAAGACAACGTACCTTGATCAGGCCGTCCGCCAGTAAACCGGGGAGCGCCGCATACATCGACTTCCCAAACTCCGAATGACCATGGCTTCGCACCTCTCCGTTAACAAGCACAACCCATCGATTGTCCTTTGGTTCGACAGGAATATCAGCTGCAGGAGGGAGTGTCAGGACAAGACTTCCGTTAGGTCCCAAGATCTCCCAGTCTGCCCTCTGTGATTCTGGCGTCGAAATGGCGTCGAAGATAGTCCCCACAGGTCCCTTTGCTATCTCCTTTACGACAGCTGGAACCGAAGCGTACGGTGTCGTGCGATAGTCGATGACGTGAGTAACACCCGCAGCACGGCAGTAGTCGTCATTTTGTGGAGACGCTGTAGTAATGATTGGGTTGAATCCACTGAGCTTTGCTAGTTGCAATGCTAGACGCAAATTATAATGTCATCAACGAGCCATGCCCTACGGAGAGGTGACTCACCATATTGGCCGAGGGAGCTTGAGCCACCTGGTATATATATCGCCTGTCCAGCGTACTTCCCACGTCCACCATCTGCCCAAGGAGCGACGAGTCCAGCACCGCCGAATTCTCTCTTCTCTTGGTAAAGTCCTATGGCGGCAGTGGTGAAGCCGAGAGGAATTGTTGATGCCTGGTCAAATGTCAAGTTTTCTGGGATCTGTAACCCGCTACGGTGAGTCTGACATGTCGCATATGGACGGCGAAAGCGAGACTGACTTTGGCAATAAGGGGCACGTCTACGAGAACGTATTGCTGGAATGTTCCCCTGTGACTCCCGAAGACGGCTTGGAAGAACCTGTATTATCATCAGTTTATCACACGATGCTCAGTTGGGTATGAAGATGTCCCACGCACACTCTGTCTCCTTCCTTCAGCTCCAGCACCCCCTCTCCGACCTCCTCGACAGTGCCGGATCCATCGAATCCGCCAATATACGGGTACTTGTCAACGAAGATTCCGGTAAGCTGACTATATTTGTCGACCGGGTTCAAAGCGGATGATTCGACCCTAACGAGGACGAAGCCAGGTCCTGGGCTCGGGATTTCTCGTTGGGCGATGTGGTATGGACTACCCTTCTCTGATAGCCACAGGACTTTCTGCTGCTCAGAATGTGCCATGAAGTTGGTGAACGTAGGGAGATGACGGGTGTACAAGTGTTAGTAGGCCAAGGCGATTTGAAGTGCCTTTTTAAACACGAGACTGTTGTAAACGGTGATAGCAGTCGTTCCGTTCAGAGTGCCACCAATTTGTCTGCTTCATAATCGTGTTAGCAAGATGTTCTGATAACTCATGTGGATTACTCACGAGGGGTAAGCATACCCCTATATCTAATCAAACACACCTTCGAATATTGGGCCGGCCGCCGGATCAAAGGATTGGTCAGCAGTGCTCGCCTATGCGTTGTAGAGCAGCCGGTGGAGGTGGCACATTCTCCTTGCCGCTCATGAAAGAAAGAATGGTATGGGATATTTCAATCGAGAATACCAGATTGGAAAACCTTATGCGAGCAGTGGGTGCGTATGGGCATCGCCAAGTACCATCCCCTGGCGTTCGCGTCACGACGCCAGACGCCAGCAGTCTGAGTTTCGTTCCTATTTCAAATCCACTACATACGTAAAATAATATGTAACTGTGATTAGGTGATCATTTCTTCAGTCAATAATGTGGCATTTTCTCGCGCAGAACAGAGACATATGTCGTTCCCAACTTTCATGGGGCTTTCAGGGTGATATGGAGCTGGGTGAGCTTAGCCTTTGTGACTAGCTAGCGGGCGGTTCTCTGGGGGATGTGAATGTAGGCGCCCACAGGAGGCGCCGAGTTTCCGACTTCGTGCAGACTACAGGACAGTACTGTATGCCTTCCGTATCTGTTCTCAGGAACAACCGGCAAATTCTCAGACGTCCGAGATCAGCGATTTACCCTCTCCTCCTGACTTGCCGAAGGCGGCGGCATGACACGGACCATGTCTTCTACAGTAACATTCCATTCCCAAGTTGCTCCAGAGTCCAGACGATGGCACAGTTGAACTATGCGTCCACAAAGGCACTTGGGACACGTATTTTTCATGACATACGACCCCGAAATAATCAATGTCCACAGCAGCACTAAGAAACACGTAGCTCGCAGTGAGGCATAATTGGCGGTCTTGGATCAGCGAAGATATCATAGATGCCGTTGTCTAGTCATATGGGCTGCCAGGGAAATTGGAGGGAGAAGGTATAGTGACAGAGGATTAGAATAAATTATTGCGTAGTTCGACAGCTGTTGCGCACTGAGACAACATTACTGGTATCCATCTAGGTCCACTTACTTGTCATACGACGGGGAGGTATATATGTGGGGAACGTCTACTAGTACTACAAAAGCAGAGAAGTAAAAAAAAGTAATTCGAGCTGCAACCTAAAGATCAACGCGGAGAACTGCAGATTTCAAGGTAAAACATTAAGTAGATCCGAGAATGAAAGAGAAAGCAGGGCCATACGTGTGTGCGGCATGAGGCTACATACACTACGATGTATGTGGTTCCAAGTGTAGCAAAGCGAAGCCCGGATGCTCACCTTACAGCTGCAAAACCTATTGTTTGCAGGGTTATCGTATTGTACCAATCGGTGTGAAGGCGATAAACCCGACATATTACAACGTAATCGGTTTCGATCCCTCGGGAAAGGTGTCAAAAGGCCAGGAGATGGGGGGTGGACGCAAAGAGGGAGGACAATGTTGGATGACTTGCAAGTCTATGGAGTGGCCTGCAAGATGGCGCGCACGGATGAAGGAGTAAAAGGGTTCGTGGACCAGGGCCACGCGGGACATGACAACGAGCTTAGATACCACGGGCAACAACTCTTTGATCGCCAGCCCATTATCAGCATGCAGAGTCTCGGAAAGCTCCGCGGCGAAGGCCATGTCAGCCCTAAGCGTCTTCACACCTCCGAACGACCGAAGGAACGAATGCCAGAGTGCAGGTTTGACCACGAAGCGTGGCAACCGCAAACAGTCGTAGTCCGACTCAAGCACGAGGCTCTCCACATCGGGGAGAACAGGCGCAACGGCACTGCAGATCTTTACCACGGAATCCAAAGCACCAAGTCGATTGTCAATGCCAAGGACATTGAACACGAAATAGGGCCCGTCAACTGGGGGTTGCTCAAAATGATAGGCGATGGTGGTGGATATTGTGGAGAATGATACCAGGGCTTTCTGGAAATTGAGGTTCTGCATTGTATCGAGAAATGCTGACAGAGAAAGGACGGTGAGGGCGTCATCCAAGGAAGACGTGAAACGGAAATCTTGGAGGAAAGGGGTACGAATTCGGGTTAACACTTTCTCCAGATAGGTGCCGATACCTATGTATATGAACCTCGAGAGCCTTGGGATCACGATGAAAGGAATCTGGGTATTTCGCAGTTCCATCATCGTGTAGGGGAGAGGGATATTTTGGAGAAAACTAATGGACAGATTCTCGAGGTGGGGCAGGCTTGCAATGCGTTCTACCAGATACTCAGGCGGAAAGTCGCCAGGGCTCGGAATACGCTCAAGGCGGAGAGATAACAGGTTTGTCACACTAGCCAATAATAAACATCCCCGGTCAATGGCAATATTTCGAAGATGGAGGGTACGGAGATGACGGGCGGCAAAATATTTAGGAGGCACTCGGGCCACATGATCGTTGGAGATAGAAAGGGTCTCCAGCATCGGAAAATCGTTATCAAGTACCCTTCGTAGCTCTAAATCTCCCAAACCCCAATGGCCGATGGAGATCGCGCACACACGGTCGCGGTGCTGGAGTGCGAGAAGCAAATTTTTTTTGGATAGAGAGGGCACTGGGGAACTGAAATTGAAACTGATGACGAGGGGCATCGGCTTTAAATGTGGGGGCATAGTGGTTATGGGATTGGCGAAGTTGCAAAGGAAGCGTAGTTTCAAGCGGGGTGCCCATTGCAGAATGACGTATCGCCATCTTCGGCAAACTTGCAGAGGCTTGTACCATCCACGTCGGTAATTCCAACTATATTCGTCGACCAGTCGACACCAATCAAGTATTTCCACGAGCAGTTCATTAGGAAGACTGGTGATGGACCTGGATGGCTGTCCTTGTCCTATTTTTCAAGGGGTCGGTGAATATCACGGGCAGAGGGAAGCGATAACGTACCATCGGCCTTGAGAACTACCCGTCTGTCAGGCGAAGACATCCGGGCTAGGGGAAAGGGTGAGTGGGCCGTGATTATCGATGTCATCGATAATCAAGGAATCGTCGCTAAATCTGGATGTGTCCATAGATGGGTCTTCACCCAACGCCCTCCTCTTAGGTCGTAGGACCCGGAATCTGTACTAGCGCACAGTTGCAGAACTCGCAGCTGTGAATAAAGTATCCTTCCACTTCGAGTATGTACCCGTCCCAATCCAACTTGAATCTACGTCCAATGATGATACGTTGCGCCTGAACCAGGCTCAACCAGCTGCGGTACCCGAGCCCAGGTTGGGCGGATTTCTGACATTTATGTTAAGTGAAGACGAAAGAAAGGACCGTGTGTGTCTTGGGACACGTGCAAACGTGGAAAGAGAAATAAATTGAGGATGTAGGGTTGATAGCCCGTAGTGCAAGAGAAGTTGTTTGTTGTCGCCGGCCCGTGAATGCCGAACCACCTGATAAAATTGTTGCGCTGCGCACTGAAGTCTTGCCAGCCACTCGTCTGGGTGGCCCGACATTCTATTCACGTTCCTTGACCTTTGAGAAGCAATAGCAAGTATGCATCATAACAAACTGGAATACGATGCGCTGTATTCCGCCAAGTCAAAATAGTTGAATGCGAGGCTGTTTCTATTTTGCCAGGTGTCGTTAGTTTTTTTTTTCTTCTACTGTATTCTTTCCCAACAGGAAACGATCATGTTTTGCCATGTCCCTGAAGTCAAAGTAGAAATAAGCCATCGGTTTTTACTTTCACTTCAGGGATATATCTCAATCTCACATGATTCCTCGTCGAGCACGGCGCCTATGTGACAGCCCACCAGCGCGGGCCAAATGCACCCCATGACGTATCCTACAATTGCCATCTCGATATTGCACGGTTCCTCGTCGGACGTGGTGACGGTTGGTAGCCCAGGACCAGAGCTGGTCTACTCTGCTCCATTTTGCGTCCTCCAACGGTCGTCTCGATCTCGCATGGTTCCTTGTCGAACATGGCGCCAACGTGGCAGCCCAGGGCAAGGGCGGGTAGACTCTACTCCATTTGGCATCCTTCTACGGTCAACTTCATCTCGCAAGGCTCCTCGTCAGTGACGATGTCAACCCGTCAGCCCAGGACGAGGATGGGTTGACACTGCTACATTTGGCATCCTCCAACGGTCATCTCGATCTCGCACAGTTCCTCATCGAGCATGGCAGCGATGCAGCGTCCCAAGCTACATGGCAAATATTTCAACTCTAATTTTATATCAATGATACCACGGGCAAAAAGAAAACCACTGTTTGGTCAGTCCGAGTCTAACCCCTTCGTGGGGTGACAATTTCCAAGAGAACTTAACGACCGACTCTGAATTTGTCAGATCTTTGTCGGGGTATAATATAGCTGTCATTCGTGTCGGACGTGAACACAAATGTCCTTCCGGCCTCTGCAAGAGCAGCGGAAAGGCGGGGTACCGAGGTTAGAACACGCCGCGACAAGGAGGACATCGAAATGACTCCAAAAACATGAAGTGACTGCAGAAACATGGATGCTCGATGTTGGAGACGATGAGCTCGACGCGAGGGATAATGATGACAGAGGTTGCCGGGGAAGGACGGGCTTAGAACGCAAAGAAACATGGAATGAGGACACGTGAGGAACTGGTACCTGAATTCCAGTCCTGTGGATGTGACCCCTTGACGGCCACTGGTGGCGCTCTCTCGCGTATCCCTCAGGCTCTTCTACTGTAGTCATGTCTGGGCCATTGTCCAGGTACTGTATAAACAAACAGGACAATGCTAAATGACATTACGTTCGTTGATACAGCGCCACTTATAAATTGTTTATCCCGAACGCCGAGCATCATAAATGAAACCCGGAGAATCGGTTTCAGAAACCATGAAGTGTTATGCAAACCAAACGGTCTGATGTATGCCAACCTCCTGCGGCTCCTCCCATAAATCTTATTGGATGACGGGTCACAACCCATGGCCCCCCGACAAATGGGAAAAGAGCATTCTCCTGACGGGTCCGTAATCGGTGGCAAAAGTATGCAAGGAATCAGATACTACATCAAAATTTTGAGACGCCCGCGTGCTACTCGCTGCCACTGATGGCACTTGGCAATAATTCGAGGGAGTGGATATGTCGGGGAGGTTTAGCGCGAAAGCAGCAGCGGTGGCAGTTGGTAAAGATGGAGGCTTGATATGGGATCAGTCGACGCCGTTTGCAACCTTCCCTTGCGCTGCGCGTGTGGTGATTGAGGTTAGTATTGGAATTCTGACAAGGAAGGGGAGCTCAGTGGGGGCGGCTGACGGTGCGGTAGACACAAGAACCGGAAGAATGCTGCGATGAATGTTCTGGTGCTGGTGGAGATGCGGGCGGCGGTATTGTCGTCAGGGACTGAAACGCGGTTACGTCTGGCACAGGAATAAGTTAAACTTCGTCAGGTGGATGTATATGCGAAGGAAAGAATGCCGTTTGGGAGGTACCTGGACGAAAGGGTATCGGGGCTCGTTGGTATTTGATGGTGAGGGAAGGGACTAGTCTAGTCCCGCGGCAGACTGGAGGCACTGTTTCAAGTTCGAGAGTAGTCCGGGGGAGGGGGAGGAACAGAGGAACGGATGAAGAATGAAAAGAAGTAGGGTCAGATGAATGATCGAGGGATGGAGAATCCCTTTCTCTACGCACCGGCTTCTGCTTCTACACTCATCCCCGTTCCTCCCGCTCTTATCCTTCGTCATGTTGTGCGGTAGGGACTTCCCTCGACGACAGATGATCCTTTTGATCGTGGTGGGAGTTTGTGCTGCATCTGTGACAAGTTGGTTCCGAACTCCTAGGACGGCGTGGGGTAAGTTAACCACTTGCGAGCTCTGGTGGATTCGTGGACCGCAGCTGTAACGACATCCTTCCCTATGGTCTCTTCAGAAATAATGTGGTGGGCACAACCGTAAGAAAAGCGACGGCATTGTGGTGACAACGATAGGGCCCTTGGTGAAGGTGATCAATGGTGCATAGGCGGAAAGACTTTCCGGGAAAGAGCATGAAGAGCGATCACTGAAATGTGTCCTTCCACTATTACAGGAAATTGGGGTACTAGGGTAAAGGGATGAGAAGTTTGGTCAGGAAAGGATTAGAAGACGATTGACGACTCCTGAGCTGCTTCCAGCCCGCCCTGGTCTGGTCTTGACTTGTTGTTTCTAGTTTGCCAACGAGAGAAAGATGAAACGGCAAGGTAGAAAAAGAAATAAGGAGGATTCCAAGAGAAGAAAGTACGATGAGGGAAAAGATGTCAGAAGCGTTGACAGTGGTAGTGTGTTGACTCATTTGAGAATTCCATCTCCTTCCAGTGCTTCGGCCTCTCTAAGCAGTAAAGTATCCGGAGCGTTTCTCACTAGCTCTCTGTCTTGCTTTTTTGCCCTTGGGACGACCGACGTCTCAACGTTCTCAACCCTCCCGCACTGTCTATGATCCCTCACTGTGCCCAACGGAGTCCAGCGCTCGGACCATATTTACGCCCATCCATTTCAACCAATCACCTTGAGGCTTGCGCCCGTGTGCGTGCGCCCATGTGCAAATACGTAATCCATGCGGCACACCTAATCGCCGGTATTACCTCTCGCTATTTCGCCATCATTTCCTCACAGCGACCTCTCAAAGACCTGATTTCCTCTCTAATCGTGAGATGGCTGACCAGTCAGAATCCACTCGCTTTCGAGCGCTCTTCGACTCTGCCTTGTGCGCTTATGAGAAAGAGACAGGCGTCATTTTGGCCAACCATCGGCTTGCCATGGAACTCCAGCATTGTGACTCCATCGAGGGCATGACAGCCCTTCTGCAAGATCAAGCAAAGGACTTCAGAAAAAGCGAAAAAATCTCAAAATCTGTCAAGACTATCGTATCAATTTTGACTCCACTTTCTTCCGCCGCCTCCCTCCCTGACTCCATCGGCCTGGTACGTCAAAAGGTGCTGGTGGCCAGTTTCACATCTCTGACCGTTCCTTACAGCCATTTCCGCCCGCGAAAGCAATACAAACTTGTCTCGGTGTCTTACTTGATGTATGTGCTATTCTCTGGTCCATATGTGGATATTCTGTGACAACTGAGTGATTCCAGGCGGCCAAGAGCGTGATATCCAGCAGGGAAGCGCTCGTCACCGTGCTCGAGTCGATCGGACAGTTTGTCGGTCGCCTTAAGATATATACAGAGATCCCTCTTTCATCTGCGATGGTTGAAATAGTGGTCTGGATAATGGTGGATCTGATCTCCATCCTTGCTCTGGAGACCAAGAAGTTTACGCGGCGACGACTGAGTGAGCCCGTCCTTATTGACCTTTTATCTTACTCAATGTGACACAGCCAAATCTGTAAAGAGACTTTGGGGTGACAAGGAGGTGGACAATGACATCGTGGCAATCCTGGTGAAGCTGGACCGACTCACGCAATACGAGCATGTGAATTCCGCAGCTCAGACTCTCGGAGTTGTCTCCGGTGAGCAAACATACTCTGCTTGTAATTTTCTGTCTACTGAATACCTTTCTTTATAGAAGTCAAAACATCCGTTGACGGAGTCCGGGAAGACACCAGTACGTTTTATCGGCGAAAGCGAATCAGTCCTATATCTGACTGAGTGGCAGAAATTCTACCCCAGATCGCGAGGTACATGAAAAAGTCGAAACGTCAGCTATCTCACACCAATGGCATTACTACCTGAAAGCACTAAGACTATCTGGCAGGTGATCAATCCCTGAGGGATATTCGAAGCTGGCTCTCACCCCCAGACCCTTGGAAAAATTATAACACCGCCCTCGGATTGCGACACAGCAAGACCGGGATGTGGTTCGTTAATGGCAAATCACTCTCAGAATGGAAGGCTTCTGGACCGAGTTCCCTCCTCTGGATCAATGGGAAACGTCAGTTTCCGCCCAGCGCTACATTTTCCCAGAGAGACTGATCATATTCTCGTTTCATAGCGGGGGCAGGGAAGACTGTTCTTTGGTGCGTTTATTCTTCGATATATTCATCTGGAAATCTCACAGTATGGGCCAGTTCTGCAATTATCGAGGATATCGAGACTATGCGAAGATCTGGACTCGCATCCCTCATCATATTTTACTATGACTTTAGGGAGGATCAAAAGAAGAGCCTTCGTGGGCTGCTCTCATCTGTGCTTGTCCAACTTGGCCATCAATCTTACTCATACTGTGACATACTTTCCAAATTACGCGTGGAACACGACAATGGTTCTAATGATCCCAACGATGATGCACTCATCCACTGCTTGAAGCGCTTATTGGAACTTCCAAGACAAACCCCGATATTCCTCGTTATGGATGGCTTGGACGAATGCCTAAACACCCCGGTTCTGTCTTCTCCTCGTGAGAAGGTCCTCATGCTCCTGAAGGACTTAATTGACTCAAAACTCCCAAATCTGCGCATATGCGTCACTAGCCGACCCGAGATCGACATCAAGGCTATCCTTGAGCCTCTAACTTTCGGTTCCATTTCCTTACACGATGAGCATGGACAAGAAGAGGACATTAGGAGCTATATCCAGTCAATCGTCAAAATGCAACAGTGGAGTTCGGAGCAGAAGCAACTCGTGATCGAACGCCTGACAGAAAGAGCGAATGGGATGTAAGAGACTCGTCCCATATTTCTTCGCGATTCTCACCGTATCTCTTTTGCAGGTTCCAATGGGTCCGTTGTCAGCTCGACTACCTTGCACCTTGCAACCCAGTTCGTCTGGAGCGTGCTCTCAGCAAATTGCCGGCAACGCTCGATGAGACATATGAACGGGCGTTAGGGAAGATCGAAGACGCGAATTGGGAAGATGCCCGACGACTCCTCCAATGCATCGCTGTGGCCTCCCGCCCGCTCCGAGTGGAGGAACTGGCGGATATTCTCGCATTCGATTTCGAAGCAGGGCCCATTCCGAAATTTCACAAGGAGTCTCGCCGGCCTGACCCAGTACGAGCGGTGCTATCCACATGCCCCACATTACTTTCTCTTGTCAACGTCGAAAGTACCCATATTGTACAATTTGCGCACTTCTCGGTCAACGAGTTCTTGACGTCAACCCGGTTTTCTGAGAAATGCGACACAATTTCCAGGCGTTACTACATTCCTATGACAGCCGCTCATACTGCCATCGCGCAAGCATGTCTGGGTATGCTCTTGGAGCTAGACGAAAACGTGACCCGAGACAGCCTGGCCGAATTTCCTCTCGCTGAATACGCCGCCGAGCACTGGTTCGAGCATGCTCGTGTTGACACGGTGTTGAAAAGTGCAAGCGAAGGGATAAAACAGCTGTTTGACGCGACGAAACCACATTTTTCAGTTTGGCTCTGGATATGTGACCCATCTATGCGCTGGGGGCGAATTGAGCGAACGGAAAAGCCATTGCAACCGTATGGGACGCCTTTACATTATGATGCTCTTTGCGGCCTTTGTGACGTTGCAAAGGGCTTAGCCATTAACCCAAAGGAGGTGAATTCGCAGCACTTTGATGGCGGATCAACCCCTTTGCATCTTTCGTGTCGAAAGGGCCATGTCGATATTGCACTGACCCTCGTCGAGCACGGCGCCAACGTGGCAGCCCAGGACCAGCGCGGGTCGACTCCGCTCCATGAGGCATCCTGGAATGGTCACCTCGATACCACACGAATGCTCGTCGAGCATGGCGCCAACGTGACAGCTCAGGACCAGCGCGGGTCGACATCGCTCCATTCGGCGTCCTGGAAGGGTCATCTCGATATCGCAAGGTTCCTCATCGAGCAAGGTGCCAACGCGGCAGCCCAGGACCAGTGCGGGTCGACACCGCTTCATCAGGCATCTACATACGGTCATCTCGATATCATACGAATCCTCGTCGAGCACGACGCCAACGCGGCAGCCCAGGGCCTGCGCGGGTGGACACCGCTCCATGAGGCGTCCTGGCACGGTCATTTCACTACCACACAGTTCCTCGTCGAGCACGGTGCCAACGTTGTAGCCCAGGACCAGCTCGGGTGGACACCGCTCCATTCGGCATCCTTCAGCGGTCGTCTCGATATCTCACGGCTTCTCATCGAGCACGGTGCCAATGCGACAGCCCAGGACCAGGACGGGTGGACACCGCTCCATGAGGCGTCTCGGAGCGGTCATCTCGACGTCATACAGCTTCTCGTCGAGCATGGCGCCAAGTCTGCAGCCCAGGACCAGGACGGGCTGACACCGCTCCATTCGGCATCCTGGAAGGGTCATCTCGATATCGCACGGTTCCTTGTCGAGCACGGTGCCAACGCGGCAGCCCAGGACCAGGACGGGTCAACTCCGCTTCATTCGGCGTCCTACGAAGGTGATCTCGATATCGCACGGTTCTTCATCGAGCACGGCGCCAACGCGGCAGCCCAGGACCAGTACGGGTTGACGCCGCTTCATGAGGCGTCCTCCAATGGTCATCTCGATGTCTCACGGATTCTCGTCGAGCGCGGTGCCAACGCTGCAGCCAAGGACCAGCGCGGGTCGACACCTCTCTCTTTGGCACCCTCCAACGGTCATGCCGATATCACACGGTTCCTCGTCGAGCACGGCGCTGACGCGGCAGCACAGGACCAACATGGGTGGACACCGCTCCATTCGGCGTCCTGGAACGGTCATCTCGATATCGCACGGATCCTTATCGAGCACGGCGCCAAAGTGGCAGCCCAGGACCAGCACGGGTCTACACCGCTCCATTCGGCGTCCTCCAATGGCCATCTCAATATCATACGGATCCTCGTCGAGCACGGTGCTGACGCGGCAGCCCAGGACCAGTACGGGTTGACACCGCTCCATGAGACGTCCTCCACTGGTCATCTCGATATCGCACGGATCCTCGTCGAGCACGGTGCCAACGCTGCAGCCCAGGACCAGCGTGGGTCGACTCCGCTCCATTTGGCGTCCTCCACCGGTCATCTCGATGTCACACAGTTCCTCGTTGAGCGCGGTGCCAACGTTACAGCCCAAGACCAGCGCGGGTCGACTCCGCTCCATTCGGCGTCTTCCATCGGTCATCTCGATATCCCACGGATCCTCGTCGAGCACGGCGCCAACGTGGCAGCCCTGGACCAGCACGGGTGGACACCGCTCCATTCAGCATCCTGGAAGGGTCATCTCGATATCGCACGGTTTCTCATTGAGCACGGTGCTGACGCAGCGGCCCAGGACCAGCGCGGGTCGACTCCGCTCCATGAGGTGTCCTCCAATGGTCGTCTCGATATCGCACGGTTCCTCATCGAACATGGTGCCAACGCTGCAGCCCAGGACCAGGGTGGGTGGACACCGCTCCATTCGGCATCCTGGAAGGGTCATCTCGATATCACACGGTTCCTTGTCGAACACGGCACCAACACGGCAACCCAGGACCAGCGCGGGACGACTCCACTCCATGAGGCGTCGTGCAACGGTCATCTCGATATCACACGGATCCTCATCGAGCACAGCGCCAACGCGGCAGCCCAGGACCAGCGCGGGTCGACACCGCTCCACGAGGCGTCCTCCAACGGCCATCTCGATATCGCACAGTTCCTCGTCGAGCACGGTGCCAACGCGGCAACGCAGGACCAGCGCGGATCGACACCGCTTCATGAGGCGTCCTCCAACGGTCATCTCGATATGACACGGTTCCTCGTCGAGCACGGCGCCAACGCGTCAGCCCAGGACCAGCGCGGATCGACTCCGCTCCATTTGGCGTCTTCCAACGGTCATCTCGATATCGTACGGATCCTCATCGCACACGGCGCCAACGCGGCAGCCCAGGACCATCGCGGGTCGACTCCGCTCCATTCGGCTTCCTGGAACGATCATCTCGGTGTCGCACGGTTCCTCGTTGAGCACGGCGCCAATGCGGCAGCCCAGGACCAGCGCGGGTCGACTCCGCTCCATTCGGCGTCCTGGAAGGGTCACCTCGATGTCACACGGTTCCTCGTTGAGCATGGTGCCAATGTTGCAGCCCAGGACCAGCGCGGGTCGACTCCGCTCCATTCGGCGTCTTCCATCGGTCATCTCGATATGACAC
>Ga0307512_10004398_pt1 | contig 15490 bp, 10 predicted proteins | sample 14_EM_MG_FD_200267 | JGI IMG/M metagenome (GOLD analysis project Ga0307512, IMG submission 200267) | Populus trichocarpa ectomycorrhiza microbial communities from riparian zone in the Pacific Northwest, United States - 14_EM | ecosystem: Host-associated > Plants > Roots > Unclassified | place... | reverse complement strand
CAACGCGTCCGCGTCCACCTCCGGCGCTGGGGCCGACAACAGCTCGTACGCGCGGGGGTGGGTCAGCGCGTACAGCATGTGCGCGAACACGGCGTTGTTGACGTGCTCGGCGTTGCGGGTCAAATGGTTGTGGGCCTTGCACCGGTACCGCGGCTGACGCCCCCCGAGGACGACCTGACACGTCGTCGGCTTGCCCGTCACGGTGCCCGGCGGGGTGCAGATCCCGCACCGGTAGATGCCCGAGCCGTGCCAACGCGGCGCCGCGCCCGGCCCGACCCGCCGGTCCGGATCGGTCAACAGGTCCCGCACCGCCAAGAACACCTCCGGCACCACGATCGGCGGCCACGGCGCGCTCACCCCCTCCAAGATCGCCCCCTTGTGGACCATGAACCCGGCGTTGCGCGGGCGCAACAGGATGTCCCGCAGTACCTGGGCCGTCCACGGCGCCCCGGTCACCGTGGGCACCACACCCTCGCGCAACTCGGCCGCGAGCCCGCGCAGGCTGACCCCCTGCAACAGTCGGTGCGAACAGTCCTCGATCACGTCAATCTCGAAATCGATCGTGGATATCCCGGACCGGCAGTCCCGTCCGCCGTGCCACGGGCACACGATCTCGTCCGGCATCGTCCCGGCGGGCACGGCCGGCGCCCCGAGGCAGAACCCGAACGGCCGGCGGCCCCCGCCGAACTGGCCGTTACGGGCTTGGCGCTCCCGGGCCATCGACACCCGCCGGGCGGTGTCGCGCGACGACTTGTTAGCCACCAGCACCCGAATCTCGGCGTCGAAGTTGTCCTTGCCCCGCTCCATGTGCAACGAGTCGGTGCACGAGTCCACCACCACCGGGTGCGGGGCGTTCTCCACCAGATCGATCAGGTCCTGCAAGTCCTTCGGGTCACGAAACGCCCGGTCCAGGTCCAGACACAACAACGCCGTCGCCCGCCCGGCCCACAAGTCGGCCAGGGCCTCGCGCAGGTCCGGACGCCACACCCGAAACTCCCGCCGCCCGTCCGGCAACGTGATCTTCCGACGCCTGTACGCGGACAAGCGCGGGTTCTTGATCACCTTCCACACGTCCCAACCGAGCTGGGCGGCCCGCTCACGCATCCGCTTGATCTGATCGTCCAGCGACGCGGGAATGCCCTCGTCGGTCAGGTCGACGTCTTCACGCTTGTCCGACAGTCGGGCCAACAGGATCGCCCGGGGCCGGGCCGGGATGCCGAGGGGGGAAACAGTTGAGGCCATGGATCTATTATGTGTTAGAATCAGGTATGCGGCAAGACCACGCTTGCGCTGCACTGGGCGCACCGCGTGCGAGACCGGTTCCCGGACGGTCAGCTGTACGTGAACCTGCGCGGTTTTGAGCCCACCGGCGCCGTCCTCGAGCCGACCGTCGCGGTACACGGGTTTCTCGAAGCGCTCGACGTGCCGGCCCGGCGGATTCCCGCCGACCTGGATGGCCAGACCGCGCTGTACCGCAGTCTCCTCGCCGGCAAGCGCATGCTGATCGTGCTGGACAACGCCCGTGATGCCGCGCAAGTGCGGCCACTTCTGCCGGGCGCACCGGGCTGCTTCGTCCTGGTCACCAGCCGCAACCGGCTCACCGCCCTGATCTCCGGGGGCGGCGCCTATCCGCTTCTGCTGGACCTGCCGTCGGTCGCCGAGGCGCACGACCTGCTCAGCCGCCGGCTCGGCGCCGACCGGGTGGCGGCCGAGCCGCGGGCCGCCGCCGGCATCGTCACCGCGTGCGCGCGGGTGCCCCTGGCCCTGTCCATTGTGGCCGCCCGGGTGGCGACCAACGCGCACTTGTCGATGACCATGCTCGCCGCCGAGCTGGCCGATGTCCGGACCCGGCTCGACGCCCTCACCGACGACGACGCGGCGACCGACGTACGCGCGGTCCTCTCCTGGTCCTATGCGGCCCTGAGCCCCGCTGCCGCCGGCCTGTTCCGGCAGCTCGGACTGCATCCGGGCCACGACATCTCGGCCGCCGCGGCGGCCAGCCTCGCCGGGCTGCCCGTGGCGCGGGTACGAACGCTGCTGGCCGAGTTGTCCGGCGCGCACCTGATCGAGGAGCATCGGCCCGGCCGGTACTCCTTTCACGATCTCTTGCGCGCCTACGCCACCGAGCAGGCCCAGGCCACTGATCCGGAAGCCGACCGGCGCGCCGCTGTGCACCGGCTGCTCGACCACTACCTGCACACCGGCGACTCCGCGGCGCGGCTCCTGCAGGCGACCCGGGAGCCGATCACCCTGCTGCCACCTCAGCCCGGGACGGTGCCCGAGCAGCTCGCCGATCTGCAGGAGGCCACCGCCTGGTTCGTCGCGGAGCACCGGGTGCTGCTCGCCGCCATCGACCACGCCGGGCGCACCGGTTTCGACGAGTATCCGGGGCAGCTCGCCTGGACCCTGGCCGACTTCCTCGATCGGCGCGGCCAGTGGCACGATCTGGCCGCGAGCCAGCGCGCGGGGCTGGTGGCCGCGACCAAGCTGGGCGATCCGTCCGCCCAGGCCCGGGCCCATCGCAATCTCGCCCGGGCCAACCAGTGGCTGCGGCGTTACGAGGAGGCCGGCGATCACTTGCTGCAGGCGATCGATCTGGCGGACCGGGCCGGGGACCAGGTCGGCCAGGGACACGCCCACCTCGAGCTGGGCGTGATTTGCGACCGGCGCGACGATTACGTCGCGGGCCTGCGGCACACCCAGCTCGCGTACGAGCTCTACCGCGCGGCCGGGCATGAACGCGGGCAGGCCAGCGCCCTGAACGCGATCGGCTGGAATCAGGCCCATATCGGCGAGTATCGGCAGGCACTCGTCTCCTGCCGGCAGGCCCTCGCCGTCTACGAGCAACGCGACGATCGCCGCGGGCAGGCGCACACCTGGGACAGCCTCGGTTTCGTCTACGAAGGCCTCGGCGACCATGCGGAAGCCGCCGAGTGCTACCTGCAGGCACTCGACCGTTATCGGGAAACCGACGACCGCTATCAGGTGGCCGACACCCTCGCGCGGCTCGGCGACACCTATCGCTCCGCCGGACGGCTTTCCGACGCTCGCCTCGCCTGGCAGCAGGCGGAGGTCATCTTCGACGATCTTGACCGGCCGGAGGCCGAGGACGTCCGCGCCAAACTCCGCGACACCGAGCCGCCCGGGCGATAGGCGCCCGCCGGCAAAGTGCCGACGAAGTTCCTGTCCTGCGGCGCCGGGATGCGCCACCGTAGGAAGCGTGTCCGGGCGCCGTCAGCCGAACGGGGGCCGTGCCTGCCGGCAGTGCCGCGCAGGTCGGACCGGCTGCGGCTCAGCACCAGGGAAAACGGTCCGCCAGAGAGATCTGGCGGACCGTTGTCGCCGGTGCGGGCGTCTCAGGACGGCATGCGGGCGTACGAGTCGAGGCTGACCTCTTCGGTCACCTTCTCGAGGGTGTTGATGCTGACGTGCGGCCACTTGATCCGGCCGGGGCCGCCATCGAGGCGCGGGAAGAAGTCCAGCTGCACGACTTGCACGTACTGCAAACGCAGTTTGGATTGGCCCTGCTCGTCGGTTTCGGCCAGTTCCTGGATGAAGAAGGTCGCCTTCATCTCCGAGGCGTTGGCCTGCTTGACCACGAACGGGACGTTGTTGATGCCGCCGGACTCGACGGTCGTGTCGAATTCGAGGACCGTGGTGCGGGTGATGTCGACGCCCTGGTTGGCCGCGTTGAGCAGCGCGGTCGGGTTGGTGGGGTCGAACAGGTTCTTGAAGAGGTTCTCGTGGAAGTGCTTGTACGGCAACAGGTAGGGGTTGACGTCAAAGTCCTGGTTGACGCCGATCGGCAGGGCGTTGACCACCGGGATGGTCGGCGGGCCGGACTCGATGCGCGCGTTGCCGAGCGCCAGGGCGGCGTCGCCGTGCGGAATGGTCGCCAGGCGGGCGATGTCGGGCCCGTCGCCGATCTGGTTGGTCATGTTGAGGAACAGGCCCGGTTCGTGGTGGATCGGGAGCTCCGGCGGGCCGGCCAGGCCGCTCAGCGGGAAGTCCTCGGCGGCCACCTGGGCGATCGCCTGCTCGTAGTCGATCGTCACGATCACCTGGTCGGTGTTGATCGGACCGATGCGGTCGATGCCGCGGTTGGGCACCGCCTTGTCGACCAGCTGGAACTTGAGCTCCTCGTTGAACTGGTTGAGCAGTAGGCGGAACGGTGGGCGGAACGTACTGCCTGGTGGCTGAGCGAAGGGTAACGCGATCATGTTCCAGCCGCGTCCGGGCAGGTTGGGCTTGTTGGCCCAGGTGCCGGGCAGCAGCTGAAATGGTCCGAGATCCGGGTCGCCGGTCCGCGCCGGTTCGAGGTGGCGCCCCTCGCGTTCGAGCCGCTCGACGTTCGCTGTGTTGGTCATTGGGGTGCCCTTCGGTGTCACTGAAAGAAGTCGCGGTGTCACTGAAGAAGATGCGTCGGGGCGCACGCTGATACGGCGTACTCGGCGGATCATTCGAAAGCGGGACGCACGGCTTGGGTTTCCAATTCGACTGCCTGCCGCCGCTCCGGCTGGCGCAGCACGGTTGCGGCGACCACGAAGGCGGCCACGAGCAGCCCGGCGCCGACCGCGAAGGCCAGGTGGTAGCCGCCGGTCAGCGCCGCCGGCCGGCTTACCCCCTCGGCGAGCAGCGACTCGGTGCGGGCGGCCGCGAGCGTGGTGAGCACCGCGACGCCCAGCGCCCCGCCTAGCTGCTGGGTGGTGTTGAACAGCCCGGAGACCAGTCCCGCGTCGTCGGGGCCCGCACCGGACATGCCGAGCGTGGTCAGGGCCGGCAGGGCGAGGCCGAAGCCGGCGGCGAGCAGCAGCACCGGGAGCAGGTCGGTCAGGTAGCTGGCGTGTACCGGGACGCGGGTGAGCAGGCCGAGGAGCGCGATCAGCAGCAGCAGGCCGGTCAGCAGGACGTTGCGCTCGCCGAAGCGGGCGTTCAGCCGGGCGGAGACGGTCAACGACACCGCGCCGATGACTGTCGCCGCCGGGAGCATCGCCAGGCCGGTCTCGGCGGCGCTGTACCCGCGGACCTTCTGCAGGTAGAGCGCGATGAGGAGCTGGAACGAGAAGAGCGCGGCGACCATCAGGATCTGGACCAGGTTGGCCCCGGAGACGCTGCGGGACCGGAAGATCCGCAGCGGCATCAGCGGGTTCGTCGCGGTGGCCTGGCGGGCGGCGAACGCGCCGAGCAGGACGGCGGCCAGCGCGCCGAAGCCGAGCGTGGACGCCGACGTCCAGCCGCGTTCCTCGATCTTGACCACGGTGTAGATGCCCACCACCAGGCCGGCGGTCACCAGCAGCGCGCCGATCACGTCGGCGCCGGCCGCCAGGCCAAGCCCGCGGTCCGCTGGCAGCACCGGCACGGCCAGCGCGATCGCGGCGAGGCCGATCGGCAGGTTGATGAAGAAGATCCAGTGCCAGTCGAGGGCGTCGGTCAGCACTCCACCGAGGACCTGACCGATCGAGGCGCCGGCGGCGCCGGTGAAGCTGAACACGGCGATCGCCTTGGCGCGCTCCCGGGGCTCGACGAACAGCGTCACCAGGATGCCGAGGCTGACCGCGGCGGCCATCGCGCTGCCGACGCCCTGCAGGAAGCGGGCGGCGATCAGCACCGCCGGGGAAGTGGCCACGCCCGCCAGCACCGAGGCCGCGGTGAACACCGCGGTGCCGGCCAGGAACATGCGCTTGCGGCCGAGCAGGTCGCCGAGCCGGCCGGTCAGCAGGAGCAGGCTGCCGAACGCGATCAGGTAGGCGTTGACGACCCAGCTCAGACCGGCCGGGGAGAAGCCGAGGTCGTCCTGGATGGACGGCATCGCCACGGTCACGATGCTGCCGTCGAGGATGGTCATCAACATTCCGGTTGCGATCACCGCGAGGGCGAGCCAGCGCGACCGGGGCGCGGACGGAGCAGACATGTGGTCCTCCTGTCGAATGCGTCAACAAGAGGGACCGTAGCAGATAGTTCTGTTACAGACGATCTGTCTTCTATCTAGCTTTCCCGCTGGCGGGCCCGGCGGGCCGGCTGGTGGCTCTCCCCGGGGCTGGCCAGATGGCCGGTGACCAGGCGATTCATGGCCCGCAAAAAGACCTCGCGCTCGTCCGCCGGCAGGGTGGCGAGCGCCTGCCCGTGGACCTGGTCGACGAGCTCCTGGCTCCGTTTGGCCACCCGGGCGCCCTCCGGGGTGACCGCGATGACCCGGGCCCGCCGGTCCTTGCTGGACGGGCGGCGCTCGGCCAGCCCGGCGCGTTCCAGGGCGTCGACCGTCACGACCATCGTGGTCTTGTCCATGTCGCCGAGCTCGGCAAGCTGGATCTGGGTCCGCTCTTCCTGCAGGGCATGGACCAGCACGCAGTGCATGCGCGCGGTGAGCCCGATCTCGGCGAGCGCCGCGGACATTCGGGTCCGCAGGACGTGGCTGCCGTGGTCCAGCAGGAAAGACAGGTCGGGCTCGCTGCGGGCGGGTGCCATGGCGGTCATGCCTGCCAGCATAGCAATTAGATCCGTGGCGGATTATCTATAAAGTTAACTATAGTGGTGCGGTCGCCGTCACCGCGATCACCCGGTCGCCGAGGTGCAGCTTGTCCTCGGGCAGGATCCGCCCGCCGGAGGCGAGCCGCAGGTAGGCCATCGACGCGAGCACCAGCGGATCCAACGGCGCGGCGGCGCACAGCACGAGCACTCCCGCGGTGGTGCAGACGGCGCAGGACGAGTGGCCCAGCGCGCCGGCCACCATGGTCGCCTGGGGCCAGCACCGCAGCTCGGCCTCGGCCCGGCTGGTCCAGCGCGGCATCGACTCGGCGGGGCTGCCGTCGTTGATGACGATGCTTGCGGCGCCGAGCTGGGCGATGGTCGCGGTTCGCGGATCGGCCACCAGATGGCGGTACGCCAACCCGTCGTGCGGCCGGCCGTAGCCCAGGTCGGCGTACCGAATGATCCGGACCCCGTCCGGGCCGACGTCGCCGCCCGCGACCATGGCCGGGATTGGTCGCGCGGTGCCATGGGGCGGCTCGACCGGTGCGAAGGCCGCCGGGGCTACCGGTTCGGCGAGCTGCAGCAGGTCGTAGATGAGCGTCCGGAGCCGGCTCGCGCAGCCGTCCACGCTGGCGGCCGGCTCGATCAGCATGCGTACGGCCGGGTCGTGGGCGCCCGCGACGTGCCCCGCGATGGCGCTGTCGAGCTGGTCGCGCGGATCGGCCGCGGCGTCCCAGACCGGGGCGGTGGCAGCCAGTGCGGTCGCGGGCGAGTCGGGAGCCGGGACCGGGCCGCCGCGACTGGTCAACATGAGCGGCTTGTCGAGCGCTGCCGCGTACAGGGCCAGCGAGCCGTGGTCGGAGATCACTGCGGCGGCCGCCAGCAGCGCCGCCTGCCAGCCCTGGTGCGGCGGCACTAGGTGGGCTCCGTAGGCGGCGGGTTGGGACAGCCAGGAGCGCACCTGCCACGGCCCGTGCGCCGCCCACACGCCCGGATGCAAAACCACGGCTATCCGGTACTCGTCCAGCGGGAGCGCCGCGGTCAGCCGTTCCGGCAGATCGGGCTGGCGGCCCAGCGCGGAATCCGGGCCGGCGGTGGACGCGAGCACCACCAACCGCTTGTCGTCCGCGCCGAACGCGGCCCGCAAATGATCCGCGCGAAACGCCGACGCCGACATCCGCGCCAGCGCCGGATCGCCCACCACCACTCCGCGCTCCGCCGCCTCGGGGGAGACCTGGGCCAGGCGTTGCCGATGGGCGAAGTGCGGCAGCGTGATCGCGGCGGGCACGACCCGGCCCGCCACCGCCAGCCGCTCGGGGTTCAGGTCCGAGACCGAGGAACTGTCCGGATACAGCAATACCGGGGCGTTCAGCTGGGCCAGCTCGTCGTTCTCGCTCGCCGCGATCGCCAGGTCGAACCGGGTCGCCGCCGCCTCGGGCCAGGGCATGAACAGCACGCCGAGGGCACGCAGCGCCTCCTCGACGCCGGCGCCCCGGGCCGGGTGACGCGCCGAATCGTGCGTGAACACGGTCTGGATCCGCCAGTCGTCGCCGGTCAGCGAGACCACGTCCAGCAGCCGGCTCAGCGTGGTGACAGTCCGAACGACCACCAGCAGTCGGCGCTCGGCCGCGATCGTAAGCCAGGTCGTGATCCGGGCTCTCGGCTCGGTGACGAGGTTGCGGGCCGTGGCATCCACCTTCGTGACAGTAGCGGCACTGTCCGACCTGGGCGGTGCCGGTTGCCGGAACCTGTTGCTTGTTATGGTGTTTGTCCGAAGCGACGTCATCATGGGGGCCGCCGTGCCGGAGACGCCGTCAGTCACTATCCGTCCGAGTTGGCGCCTGGCCGCTGTGGCGCTGGTCGCCGTGCTGTGGGGTCTCGCCTCCGCGTGGTGGATGCCGCGCGGTCCACTGACGAACGGGCAGGCGCTCTGCTCCGTCGGGCTCAGCGTGGCAGTCGGCGGCGTCGCCGGTTGGCTGAGCCGGTCGCGCTGGTCGATGCTGGTCGCGCCGGTGGCCTTCGTCGTGGCGCTCGAAGTGGCTCGATGGCGAATTCGCGGGCCGTCCGTGGACGGCTTCCACCCGAGTGCGTTCGGCGTGATCGCGCTGGTCGCCGGCCGGGGCGTGCACGGCCTGCTCTCCGTGCTGCCGATGGTGGTCGCTGCCGCGTACGGGGCCGGCGTCGCGCGCCGCGGGCAACCGGCGCGGGGTGGCCGGGTGATGCGGTATCTGCGCCGGACGGTTGTCGCGGTTCTGGCCGCCGTCGTTCTACTTGCGACGGTGGCGGTGGCCGTTCCCGCTCGGACCGCCCCGATCCTGGGCGCGGACGGCAAACCCCTGGCGGCCAGCGTCGCCGAGCTGACCAGCATCGACGTGGACGGCCACCGGCTCGGCATGATGATCCGCGGCAACGACACGTCGGCGCCGGTCCTGCTCTTCCTGCCCGGCGCGCCCGGCGGCTCCGAGATCGGCGCTGTCCGCCGGCACCTCGCGGCCCTGGAGCAGCATTTCGTGGTCGTCACCCTGGACCGGCGGGGCGCTGGAATGTCCTACGCCGCACTGGATCCGACCTCGACCGTGACCCTGGACGGCGCGGTGACGGACACCATCGCCGTCACCGACTACCTGCGCTCCCGGTTCCGGCAGGAGAAGATCTACCTGCTCGGGCACTCGGGCGGTTCGCTGGTCAGCGTGCTCGCCGTCCAGCGCCACCCGGAGTTGTACCGGGCGTACATCGGCACCGGGCAGGCCGTCGACCTGCCGGCCAGCGACCGCATCTTCTACGACGATCTCGTCTCGTGGGCCCGGGCCACCAAACGAACCGCGCTGGAGCGGCAGCTCGTCAAGCGCGGCCCGCCGCCCTATCGGGACTTCTATTCGTACGAGCCGATCATGCTCAACGAGAATTCGGTGTACGACTACGACCACAGCCCGAACGACGAGGGCGCCGGCGGCTTCGCCGAGAATCTGAACGTTCCCGAGTACACGGCGCTGGAAAAGGTGCACACGCTGAACGCGATCATGGACACCTGGAGCGTGCTGTACCCGACCATGCAGGACGTCGACCTGCGCACCGACGCCCGGCAGTTGGCGGTGCCGGTGTACTTCGTGCAGGGCGCTCACGAGATGCGCGGGCTCGCCGTTCCCTTCGCGCAGTGGTACGCCCTGCTACAAGCCCCGGCCAAGCACCTCACCGTCCTGGACACCTCGGGGCACCGGGCGATGTTCGAGCAGCCCGACAAGTTCGTCGAGGTCATGACGCAGGTGCTGGCCGAGACGCGGTCGGGATAGCCGGGCCGGCCCAGTCCATCGAGGCGCCGTGGGCGTTGCATTGGGCCAGGGCGCGGCCGACCGCCGTCCCGGCCTCGAAGGTGACCAGCCCCAGGACGGTGGCCCCCGGCTGCATCGCAGGTGGCGGGGCGACGACGTCGACGACGCCCGCTTGCTCCAGGCTCAGCCAGGCGAGCGGCCGGTGCCGGGCGCGCCGCGCCAGCACAGCGAGGAAGGCGTGCCGCTGCTCGAGGCTCAGGTATCCGCAGGCCGAGGTGGTGGTCACGACAACCGGCAGGCTCGGCTCGAAGGTGTCCAGCGCCGCGTCCAGGTCGGCGACCATGTCACCCGCGATCATCGCCGGCGGGTGCCGTCGGGCCAGCTCGATGGCCGCGGCGGTCCGGGGCAGGCGCCCGGTGTCGGGCCAGACGCACGCGAGCAGCCACTGGGCGTCCTCGGGCCGCGTGACGTCGACCGGCGAACGGTCGATGCCCAGGCGGGCCGCCACTTTTGGCGGGCGCGCCGGGATCGGCGCCGGCCCGCGCACGGCGCAGGCGATGGTCACCGGCGAGTCCGCCGGGCCCGGGCCGGGCTCCGACCCGTACGCGAACCGGTATTGATCTATCAGCAGGTTGAGCCCGGCGCTGCAGCCGGCGTCGAGCAGGCCGACCGGCTCGCCCACCAGACCGGCCGCCAGGGCGAGGCCGACGGCCAGCGGAGCCGCCCGGCCGGGCTCGTTGGTCTGGGTGTGCCGGGTGGCGAGCAGTTGGCCGACGCTCTGCCGCTGCGCCAGGCACAGGTCTCGAAACAGGGCCGGCGCCCGGCCGGGATCCGCCCGGCCGGCGTAGACCTCGGCCAGCGGGTGCGTGAGGCCGCCGAGCAGCAGATAGTGCACGGCCGCGAGCAACACGTTGGGCTGCTGCCCGGCGGGTGGCGCCGCCGCGCCGAGAGCGAGCAACTCGGGGTCGTCGGCGACCGACCGGCAGATCGCCGCGTACAGCGGCGAGTAGGTCCCGCACTCGTTGTCGCCGAACTCCCGCCAGGCCTGACTGAGACGGTCCACTGCCTCCGGCACGCACCGAGCATGATCCCGGCGCCGGCCCGCGTCAACCGAGCGCGGGCTGGAAGCAGACCCCCTCGTCGTGCCGGCGGTGCGCGCTGGCCAGCAACTCCATCAGCTCGTTCTCCGCCCGGATCCGCGCCTTGTACTTCTCCGGCAGCCGCCGCAGGTGCGCCTCTTCGTCGAGCAGCTTGTGATAGATCTCGTCGCAGTACTTCGGGTCGTTGCCCGCCACGTTCAGGAACTCGTCGGCGTGCCGGCGGGCGGCCGCCACGTACGTCTGCGCCCGGCCTTTCGGGCTGAGCAGGGACGTGACCACCGTGACCAGCAGCACCCCGATGATCACCGTCAGGGACGCCCCCGTGCTGATCTCGACCACGTCGACCGGCTCGCCGCCGTTGACGAACGGCACGTTGTTCTCGTGCAGCGCGTGCAGGATCAACTTCACGCCGATCAGCGCGAGGATCGCCGCCAGCCCGTAGGACAGGTAGATGAGCCGGTCCAGCAGCCCGTCCAGCAGGAAGTAGAGCTGCCGCAGGCCCAGCAGCGAGAACGCCGTGGCGGTGAAGACCAGATAGACGTTCTGGGTGAGGCCGAAGATCGCCGGGATCGAGTCCAGGGCGAACAGCACGTCGGTGCCGCCGATCGCGACCATGACCAGCAGCATCGGCGTCAGCACCCGGCGCCCGTCCCGGATCGTGAAGAGCTTGTCGCCGTCGAACTCGTCGGAGGTGCGCAGGAAACGCCGCGCGCCGCGGACGATGATGTTGTCGGCGGACCGATCCTCCTCGCTCTCCGTCTTGAGCAGGTTGCCGGCCGTGATCAGCAGGATCAACCCGAACAGATAGAACACCCAGGCGAACGAGTTGATCAGGGCCGAGCCCAGGAAGATGAAGCCGGTCCGCACGACCAGCGAGAAGACAATGCCGAACAGCAGCGCCTTTTCCTGGTCGGCGCGCGGCACCTTGAAGCTGGCCAGCACGATCAGAAAGACGAACAGGTTGTCGACCGAGAGCGCCTTCTCGGTGATCCAGCCGGCGAAGTATTCGGCGCCCATGGCGGAGCCGCCGAAGACCAGCACGCCGAGGCCGAAGACGATCGCGATGCCGACGTAGACCGCCGACCAGAGTGCCGACTCGGCCAGCGTCGGCACGTGCGCCCGGCGGACGTGGAAGTAGAAGTCGAAGGCGATCAGGCCCAGCAGGGCGACGACAGTAAGCAACCAGACCAGGCCGGGGACACCCATGCCACACGCTCCACTCAGTCGGGTCGGCGAGATCATTCTACGGGTGCGGGCCGGGTTTTTGCTGGCCGCGGGTGGTCGCCTGGTGCCGCAGGGAAGGTGCGGCCGGGGCCGTGGGGCAACATCTCCGCCGCCGGCGGACTACCAAGACCATTTTTCTCGTACGCTGTCGCGAGCGTCTCCACCGCACCCGATCGCTCCAGGACTGTCTATGCAGGTAGCCCGCCGTTTCGCCGCCCTCATGCTGCTCGCGATCCTGGCTGCCGTCCTGGTGCCGCAGGCCGCCCGGGCGGACCCCTCGGCCGGGCCGGTGAAGTACTACGTGGTCCGCACCGAATACGCGGGCCAGCCGGAGTTCCTCTTCGAGATCGCGCAGCGGTTCCTCGGCTCGGGCGACCGCAACACCGAGATCTTCGAGCTGAACAAGGGCCGGATCCAGCCGGACGGCCTGGCGCTGACCAAAGCCGAGGCGATCCTGCCGGGTTGGGTGCTCGAGCTTCCGCCCGACGCCGCGGGCGACGGGGTGCAGACGGGTCTGCTGCCGACCGTGTCCGGGCCGGCGCCGGCCGCACCGGTGCTGGCCGCCGGCGGTTTCGGCTGGCTCGCCCGGACCTTGCTGATCGCCGGCGGGGCGATCCTGCTGGCGCTCGTCGGCGTCGGGTGCTGGCTGTGGCGCCGCGACGAGTTGCCGCCGCCGCCGTTCATGGCCGGCCGGCCACCGCCGCACGCCACCGCCGCGGGTGAGCCCGATCGGGTGCCGGCCGCCGCGCTCGCGGGCACGGCGATCCTCGCCGTGGCCGCGCTGGTCGCGGGCGCGGTCCTCACGGCCACTCGGCGTGCCAGCGCTCTGTCGACGCCGTCGAGCCCGGCGGCTGCCACTGCGTCGACCGCGCCGACCGCCCTCGGCCCGCGGATCGGCACCAGCGACCCGTCGCTGTGCCTGGCCGCGACGGCCGAGATCGACGGCGCGCCGCTCGTCCTGCGGACCTGCGACGGCAGCCCGACGCAGCGCTGGGAGGCGGCCCGCGGCGGCACGATCCGGGCGGCCGGCCTGTGCATGGACGTGGCCGGGGCCGCCAAGGCGGTTGGCACGGTCGTGCAGCTGGCTACTTGCAACGGCAACCTGGCACAGCAGTTCACGTTCGTCGGGACGATGCTGGTCAGCGAGCTCACCGGCAACTGCGTCGACGTGCGCGGCCAACGCGTGGCGGCCGGCGTGGGCGCGGTGATCCAACCGTGCACGTCGGTGCGGGACCGCGCCTGGAAACTGCTGGCGTAGTCACTAGAGGCGGGCCGCGGTTCGCTGGGACTCGGTCAGGAACAGCGCGTCGGTGAGGTTGGCCCCGCGCAGGTCGGTGCCGCGCAGGTCGGCGCCCGTGAAGTCGGCCCGGCGCAGGTCCGCGTCGCGCAGGTCGGCGCCGATCAGCAGCGCGCCGCGCAGATTCGCCCCGCGCAGGTCGGCGCCGCGCAGCTTGCGGCCGATCAGGTTGGCGCCGCGGTGGTTCGGGCGCTTGCCGGTGCCCGCCCGGGCCAGCTCGCTGGCCTGTTGCAGCAACGGATTGACGCGCTGGCGGTGCGCGTCCAGGTCGATGTCGCCGAGGTCGGACCCGGCCAGCTCCTGCGTCTCGGCGACCGCCGCGCGCAGCCGGTCGTGCAGCCGCGCGGCGGCCGGAAGCTTCAGCGCCTCCGTCAGATACCACAACAATTCGTGCAGCTGCCGCATGATCGGCAGCGCCGCGAACATCGGTCCCGCGATCGCCGGCTCGGCGCGCCAGTCCCGGCCGCCGAACCTCTCCTGGGTGACTCGCTGCCCGGCGCCGAAGCAGTCGAACACCCGGCAGCCGTGGAAACCGCGCTCCTCGAGGTGCTCGTGGATTCCGCAGCGGAAGTCGTCGCCCAGATTGGGGCACGGCCGGCCGGGCGGCTTGTTGATCGCGAAGTCGGAAGACTTGGCGAACGCGGGCGCGACACAGCACAGACCGGCACAACGCGAACAATCCGGGCGCAGGTCCAATTCCGCTTCCATGTGCCTCCCCGGTCATCCCGCAGAACTCGATCTCGAATTATTCGCCTCGGTGCCGAGCGGCGGGACGTCGCGTGCCTGGTTTACGGTGAGTGAGCGAGTTCGCCGGTCCATCGGCTGCGGCGGGATGGTCGGATTCGTCCCGATCTTCGATGTCTCGGTTGCGTCCGGTGTGGCGGCCGGATCGCCGATGCCCTATTTGTCGCTCTGGGTCGGCGGAAGGATGCCGCAGGCCCCGCCCTTGTGCAAGGCCTGGGCGTGCCTTATTCCGCGTTTAGCGCGAAGGGTCAGGACATCGACATGTCCGGACCTTCCCTTGCGCGGCGCCAACCGGTCATCGGGCCTCGTCCGAGCAGTCAGTGAGCGCGGCCTTGCGATGGATGACCACCCTCAGTTACCCGACCTAGGCTGCGACCGATCACTCCGTCGGGCTGGCTCCGCGGAGCTGCCTTAAGGAGAGCAAACTCATGCGTCAACGCGCCATCCTGGCCGCCGCCACGGTCGCGCTCGGCGTCATCGCGGCTGCCGTTGTCACCCCGGCGTTCGCGGCGACTACCCCTACCATTTCGGCTCCGTCCTCGGCGACCGGCTTCTCGCAGATCACCATCACCGGCACGGCCGAGGCGAACGCGACCGTCACGCTCTACGAGTCCGCGTATATCTTCAACAGTCTTGACGTGGCCATCGACTGGGACACCGGCGAGCCGCTCACGACCACGGCGAGCAGCTCGGGGGCGTACTCGATCAAGCGATATGTCGACAGTGGCTTCCTCTTCGCGGTTGAGGCCAGCGGCGAGCGCTCCAGGACTGTCACGGTCACCATGAAGGTGCTGCCCACGCTGACGGTCTCCTCGACCACGAGCGGCACGGTCACGGCGCATGTGGCGGCCAGCCCGGGCCAGCCCTACCTGCCGGTCCAGGTCCAGCGGCAGAACGGCAGCAGTTGGTCCACACTTTCGGGCGGTTACACCGACAGCGAGGGCACCTTCGCCGCCACGCTGACCGGGCAAGGTGCCGGCACAACCCAGACCTATCGGGCGTACATCGGAGCCGACCCCGAGAACGCGGTCACCGCGAACTACTCGTCGACTAAGACGATCAAGGTCTACGGGACCTCGACCGGCCCGAAGGCCGGCGATGTCCAGTTCACCAAGATCCAGTACCACGGCCCGGACGGCCTGAACAACGAGTGGTTCCGGCTGACCAACAAGACGTCCAAGACGATCAACCTCTCCGGGTTCACGGTCAAGGACGCGGCCGGCAACACGTATACGTTCAGCGGCACCTACTCGCTCGGCGCTGCCAAGAACGTCTACGTGCACACCGGCAAGGGCACCAACGGCAAGCCCGACTCCCAGCACCGGTACTGGGGCAAGACGGGTTACATCTGGAACAACGGCGGCGACACCGCGACGCTGCGCAAGGGC